>JAABUQ010009402.1_pt1 | contig 13241 bp, 12 predicted proteins | sample 5560001 | NCBI WGS metagenome assembly JAABUQ01 (sample SAMN10711888, study PRJNA513371) | rock metagenome | isolation source: Antarctica rocks | place: Antarctica: Victoria Land, Finger Mt nord | collected 2015-12-18 | reverse complement strand
GCCTCGATGGTGGGGCTCGCTCCGCTCGACCCACCCTACATGTTCAATCATCCATCGGGAGGAACCGGCCGATCGCCCGGGCCAGGCCGGGGGCCCGCTCGTCGAGGACCATCTTTGCATACAGGAGGCCGAACCAGGCGGCCCAGGCGAGGGCGAGCCAGCCTCGCCAGTCGATCCGGGTCCGGTCCGAAGCCTCAGATCGGGACATGGGGCGACTCCGCTCGGTTCAGGCGGGCCCACCAGCGGCGGGCGGCCCGGTGGACCCGGGCGGGGTCGATCCCGGCCATGCACGGGTGGTCGAGCAGGGGGCAGGCCTTGTGGTGGCAAGGGCGGCAGGGGACGCGCTTGCGGAGGATCAGGGTCCGCCGCGACCAGGGGCGCCACTGGCGGGGGCGGTTGGTCCCGCTGAAGAGGATCACCGAGGCCAGGGCGGCCGAGGCGGCGATGTGGGCCGGGCCGGAGTCGGAGCCGATGAAGAGGTCGGCCCGCTCCAGCAGTGCGGAGGTCTCGGTCACGGCGAGCCGGCCGGTCCAGTCGCGGAAGCCGGGGTGGGCCTCGACCGTCGCGGCGACCTCGGAGTCCTCGGGCCCGCCGACGGCGATCACCCGCCAACCGTCGGCGAGGAACCGGGCGATCAGGTCGCGCCAGTGCCGGACCGGCCAGCGCTTGGCGGCGGCCCCGGCGCCGAGGTGGACGATCAACAGCGGGGCCTCGTCGGCGAACCGCCCGGCGTGGAGCCAGTCGGCCTCGTCCCGGATCGTCCCCGGCGCGGAGCGAGCGAGCCTGGCGCGACCGCCGGTTGTCCCCCCTCGGGCGGCCAGGACCGCCGGCGCGGCCGGCCTCCGGTGCGGCCGAGGGGCCGGCCAGGCCTCGCGGAGCTTCTGCGCGACCCGGCCTCGGTCGCGGTCGGCGGCGTGGACCAGGACCCGCGCGGGCGGATCTTCGGGCAGGCCGAGGCGGCGGATCAGGGCCAGGCGCGACTCGACCTCGTGCCGGCCGGGGACCCACCGGGCCACGTCGGTCAGGAGGAACCCGCCGCCGCCCATCGCCCAGCCGAGCCGCCGGGGGATGCCGGCCAGGGCCAGGACGAAGACGGTAAGGATGTCCCCTCGGACGTCGATCCCGAGGTCGTAGCCCCCCTCGCGGAGCGACCGGCCCAGGCCCCAGACGGCCGAGCCCAGGGCCCGACGGCCGGGCATGCGCTCGAACCAGTTCCGGTCGGCCAGGTGGACCCGGTCGACGGCCGGGTCGGCGTCGAAGATGGCCCTGTTGCTCGGCGAGGCGAGGACCTCGATCGTCGCGCCGGGGTAGGCGGAGCGGAGCCTGGGGAAGATCGGGCTGGTGAGGATGGCGTCGCCCATGTGGTCGAGCTGGACGACCAGGATCTTCCGGGGCGTCGGCACGAGCCTGGCGGGGCGGATCGCGCGCCAGGCCGCCATCAGGATCGCCCCCAACACGTCGAGGGTCGCCACCGAGATCCGCCACCGCCACTTGGTGTAGCGGTAGCGCCCGGTCCGGGCCGGCCTGGGGCTAGCGGTTGACGTGGTCATAGGCCTCCGCCGTCCGCCTGGCGACCTCGGACCAGGGGTAATGGGCCCCGACGTGCGCCGAGAGGCCGGGATCGGGGCCCGAGGACCAGGCGTCCCGGACCGCCCGGGCGATCTCCTCGGGCCGGTCGGGCCTGGCGTAGCCGACCCGGTCGCCGAAGTACTCGCGGGTGCAGCCGTGGGGCGTGACGACCACCGCCGTGCCGGCCAGGGCCGCCTCCAGCGCGACCAGGCCCGGGGTCTCGAACCAGCTCGGCAGGGCCAGGACCCGGGCCGCCGCGTAGGCCGAGGCGAGCAAGGGGTCGTCGTGGTCGACCCGGGGGAGCCAGCGGACGAAGCCCGAGCCGGCCCGCCGGCAGTCGGCGGCGTACCGCTCGTAGCCCGGCAGGGCGTCGCCGAGCACGACCAAGGGTAATCCCGCCTTGCGGACCCCCTCGACCAGGCCCAGGACGTTCTTCCTCGGCTCGATCCGGCCGACGTAGAGGACGAACTCGCCCCGGCCGTGCTCGTGGTGGAACGCCGAGGGGTCGGCCAGGGCGAACCGCTCCTCGACGCCGTTGGGCACGGGCCTGATCCGCCCGGGGTCGGCGCCGAACCAGCGGACCAGTTGTTCCCCCTCGGCGACCGAGTTGGGCAGGATCGCGTCGGCCGCCCGGAGCAGGTCGCGCCGCCAGGTCGGCCAGCGCGGGGCGATCGCCTTGAGCCGCCACTTGGCCCGGTTGGCCAAGCGGCCGACCGGGTCGGTCGCCAGGGCCGCCATCGCCCTCGGCTCGATCCAGCAGATCGGCGAGAGCACCACCGGCACCCCCTTGGCCCGGGCCACCCTCGCCAGCTGAAGGCCCTCGCGCGACATCCCGAAGAGGTGGAGCAGGCTTGCCCGATCCAGCCGATCGGTCCAGGGGGAGAACGGCCGGACCGCGACCCCCCGGGCCTCCAGGTAGCGCCCGGTCTGGATCAGCTGGTTCTCGCCGCCGCCGGGCGACTGGAACGCCGTCGACGGGGCGTGGTAGACCACCGAGCCGGCCTGCATCTCGCCCCGGACCCGCTCCGCCAGCCAGAGCCTGGCGGCGACCGGGGGCGGCGTCCCCGGGGCGAAGCGGCGCGACGGCCGCCCGGCCGCCGCCGGCACGAGGCGTTCCGCTCTGAGGCTACCGATGGCCATGCGTCCGCCCGTCCTTCCCTGGTCGGCGTTGGGCCCCATCCGTGGCGCCCGGACCCCTCCCGAAGTCGTTGGCCGTAGTTCTGGCCCGATTCGCCGCCGACGTCAAGGCCAAGACGTCGCCGATCGAGGCCGGGCCCGCCGATCGGCCGACGGCAGAGACTTGCCGGCATCCGGAGCGTTCCTATACATTCGGGACCTCCAGGCTGGAAGAACCACCGAGGCGGTCGCCAAAGATCGCCCGAACTTGAAACGCCCATGCCCTACAGCGACTTCACGATCGCCGATTTGAAGCTTCAGTTCGGCCTCGCGATCGACGAGTCGGGCGACCTGTTCGCCGATGAGGCCGAGGCGGACCTGCCGGCGGGCCTGGCCGCGACCCTCGCGCGATATCTACCCTTGGCCATGAACGTGAACACCGAGAAGGCCCGGTCCGAGTTGGTCATCTCCCCGGTCCTGGTCGAGTTCAAGCTGATGCACCGCGATCGGATCAGCCTGTTCTCGGGCATCGATTTCACCGTCGACGAGGCCGTCGGCCTCAAGGGTCGGCGCGACTTCATTTTGGCCAGGAGCCCGGAGCAGCTCGCCCTCGACGCCCCGGTCTGCGTCCTGGTCGAGGCGAAGGACGAGAATATCGTCGCCGGGATTCCCCAGTGTCTGGCCGAGATGGTCGCCGCCCAGCGGTTCAACGAGCGGGCCGGGAAGCCGCTTGCCGCGGTCTTCGGCGCCGTCACGACGGGGATGATCTGGCGGTTCCTCAAGCTCGAAGGGACCTCGGCCCGGGTCGACGCCGTCGAGTACCCGATTCAAAGTCCGCGGAAGATCTTCGGCATCCTGACGGCCATCGCCCTCGGCCCCCAGGCCTGAACGGCCTCGATCACCCCGAGGACCGCTCCCGCCACCGCCTCAGTTCCCGCTTCATCAGGCCGGCGAGGGTGGCGGTCGACAGCTCCTCGACCGGGGTGACGGTCTCCCAGTCGAGGGCGCGGCGGACGGCGGCCTTGAGGCCGCGAGGCCCTCGGAAGGGGCTGGGCTGGGGGAGGTCGGCCCGGGCTTCGCGGCGCTCGTAGGCCAGGGCGGGGAGGGCGAAGGGGGTCCGAGGGGCGAGCAGGGGGATCACGGCGACGTGGCGGCCCCGGACCACTTCCAGGGCCAGGGGGTGGCGCGGGTCCCAATCGTCGAACTGGACCTCGAAGCGATCGTCGCCCCGAGGCACGACCGACCACCTCCGGTCGACCCGCCAGCGCCACCAGCGGGCGAACTCGGTCAGGGTCGTCCGCCAGACGAGGGACTCGCGGTCGACCGCCTCGGCCACCGCCCGGACGATCCCGGGGTGGCGCCCGAGCCGCCCCTCGGGGTGGCCGTAGACGAACGCCGGCTCGCCCGCGGCGACCTTGGCGTGGATCACCCGGGCCAGGTGGTCGGCCACCGCCCGAGCGGTCCCGCCGGCCTCGAAGAAGGCCCCCTCGCAGAGCGGGTGGACCGGCACCTGCAAGACGCCCGAGAACCGGCCCTCCCGCCACGGGTAGGAAGGCAGGTCGTCGTAGCCGAGCTGGAAGTCGGACGAGTAGAGATAGCCCAGCCCTTCGATCGCCCGGTCGAGCCCCTCATTCCAGCGCCCGTGCGGCCCGGCGAACCCCTCGGGCCGGAACCCGGATCGGCACAAGATCTCGTGGGCCCGCTCCAGGTTCGCGAGGTTCGCCCGCCCCTCGCGGTAGACGTGGTGGTAGTGGCCGTGCGACTGGACGTCGACCCGCCCGAGGTCGTCGAGGACACTCGGCAAGCCCCCATAAGCGTGGGTGCTGACGAAGTGGGTCGAGCAGTCGTCGAGCGGCCGGCGGGCCTCGGCGAACCGGGCGTAGTCGTCGGGCTCGGGCTCGTCGAGGTCGACCCGGAGGTTGAACGCGGAGCGGTACGGGAAGGGGTAGGCCGCCAGCCTGGCCCAGATCCCGCCGTTCAGGAGGATCGCCCGGCGAATCCGATCGATCAGGCGGCGGCGGATCGCCGCCTTGTCGTGCCGGGCGACCCGCTCGACCACGTGGAGGCCGGCGATCGACCACGACGCCGGGGCCCCTTCGGTGTCGACGAGGGCGCGGAACGGGTCGACCGGCTCGCCCCGGCGGAAGGCCTCGACGTCGAAGGCGGAGTGCCCGCCCGAGAGGACGGCGCGGACCTGCCCCGCGGCGACCTTGCGGCCGTCGTAGAGCACGAATCGGCCTCCCGAGAAGGCCAGCGGGTGCGGGTCCTTGACCCGGGCGAACGGCACGCCCTCCTGGGCCAGGGCCAGTTCGAGGCCGGGCGGGGTGTCCCAGAGCATCAACGGCAGCAGGGGTGGCATCGATCCGCCCAGGGGGTCAACCACGGTCGCCTCCCGACCGGGATCGGTCAGACCTGGCCGGGGCCGGTTCGGTCCGCCCGGTGGCCGCCCAGAGGGTCATCAGGCGGGCGGCGGGGGCCAGGCGGAAGACCGGGTGCCGCTCCTCGGGCCTGAGCAGGGGCTCGACCCGGACGTCGTCGAAGTCGAGCCGGAGCCGGTCGCGGAGCCGGCTCGGCAGGAACCAGCGCTCGCGGACGGGGCCGCCGCTCGGGTACATCCAACGCCCTCGCCGCTCGTCGATCCGCTTGACCACAAGGCTCGGCAGCCAGGGGCGGCGGGCGTCCAGGGCCAGGGCGTTCTTGTCGACGATCGCCAGGCGTCCGCCGGGCCTGAGCACCCGACGGGCTTCGAGCAGGACCGGCCCGACGTCGCCGACGTGTTCGAGGACCTCGATGGCGATCACGGCATCAAACGTCGATCCGGCGAACGGCAGGCGGCGGGCCGAGGCGAGCACGCGGTCGACCCCCTCGGCCTGGCCGAGCATGGCCGGGGACAGGTCGAGCCCGACCACCGAGGCGCCGGCGGCGACGAGATGGGCGGCGAACCGCCCCTTTCCGCAGCCGAGGTCGAGGATTCGCGCCCCCCGGATCGGGCCGAGGGCTCGGACGACCGCCCGGAGCCGGACGTCGTCGGCGCCGACGGCCCCCTTGAACCGGCCCTCGGCGGCGTCGAACCGGGCGGCGACCTCGGCGTCGTGGGCGCTGGCGACGATCGCCCGGGTCATGACGCCCCCCCGCCCTTGAGCAGCTCGCGGTGCTTCCAGTGGCGGACGGCGACCGAGAGGCCGGAGAGGGCGCAGAAGGCCAGGCCTTCGAGCCCGTCGCGGAACCCTTGCTTGCCAAGGTAGAGCTTGGCGAAGGTCCAAACTGGCCGGGCCGTCACGTCGATCGGGCGGAACGGTCGCCCTTCGCGGTGGAATTTGATCGCCTCCAGGGTCGTGTAATGGTCGATCTTGCGGAGGAATGTGTGCATGTCGGGGATCGTCCGGTGCGTCAGGTGCGACCCGAGCAGGCCGGCGGTGCCGTCGAGGTCGACCGTCTCGTGGACGGTGCCCACCCAGCGCCCCCGGTCGCGGCGGAAGAGGCGGAGCGGGAAATCGTGCTGCGTGCCCGAGAACCGGAAACTCCGCCCGAGCACGACGCTCCGGATCGGCACGCGGTGGCCGAGGTGGGATGAGGAAGGATCGGAGATCACCCGGCGGACCTCGTCGGCCAAGCCGGGCGTGGCCCGCTCGTCGGCGTCGACGGCCAGCACCCAGTCGCCAGTGGCCAGCGCAAGCGAGGCATTCCGCTGGCGGGCGAAGTCGTCGAAGGGGCGGACCACGACCCGGTCGGCCATCCGGCGGGCGATCGCCTCGGTCGCGTCGGAGCTGGCGGCGTCGACGACCACGACCCGCTCGTCGGCCCAGGCCAGGCTGGCCAGGCAGTCGGCCAGGTTGGCGGCCTCGTCCCTGGCGACGATCAGGGCCGAGATCGTCGGCTTCGAATCGGGGTCAGGCCGCATGGCGGGCCGCCTTCCTCGCCGCGCCCGCGGCGGCCCGGATCGGGAAGTAGCAGGCGTAGGCGACCAGGGCCGCGTCGAGCCGACCCAGGGCCGCCAGGACGATCCAGAGGTGCCAGCGGACGTCGGCGTGGCCGGCGAGCAGGGCTAGCGACCGGAGCCGCCTCGGCGGGGTCACCTCGGCCGGAAGCTCGGGACGCCCAGGCGTGGCGTCCAGGACCTCGCCGCTCGCCGCCCCGACGACGAACAGGTACTTGCCCATCGCGTAGAGCATCCCCGCGACCAGCCATGCGGCCTGCCCGTCTCTCTGAAAGGCCGACCAGGCGATGGCGGCGTGCAAGGCCATGTCGCCCAGCTCGTCGAGGTTGGCGTCGAGCCAGCGGCCGAAGTCGGAGGTGGTCCCCTGGAGCCGGGCGAGGTGGCCGTCGGCGGTGTCGAGGACCAGGGCCAGCGCGAGGGCGGCGGAGGCCAGGCCTCGGGCCGCCCAGGGGGGGGAGCCGGGCCAGGCGACCAGGCCCGAGGCGGCCAGGACCAAGGCGCCCGAGGCCAGGGTGACGGCGTTGGGCCGGACCGGGGTCGGCCGGAGCACTCGGGCCAGGAGCCGGGCCGGGCCGAGGGCCCAGAACCGGCCGATCGGCTGGTACGTCCGCCGCCGGATCAGCTCGTCCCCCGCGCCCGAGAGGCCGAGCGGCCGGTCGAGCCGCCAGATCACCGCGGATTCGGGGTCGCGCCCCTTCTTCAACGCAGCCCGGAGCCGCTTCGGGTCGTAGAGCCGGTCCGAGCGGAGGACCGCCGCGCCCGCCGGCGGAGGGCCGGTGACCAGTCGGAGCCGGCCGAGCCCCCGAGGGCCGACGGCCTGGCGGAGCCCGTCGTGCTCGTCGAGCCGGGCGTGGACCGCGACGGGCCCCTCGGCGAACTCGGCGGCCAGGTCGAGCAGGTGGTCGAGGACCGGGCGGCCCAGGACCGGCTCGTTGGCCAGGGGGCCTCGGCTCCCGCGAGGGCGGGCGTCGATGACCAGGTGCGGCTGCGGTCGGACCATCGCTGCGCCTCCGTTCGCGTCGCGACCGCCGATCCTCGGCGGCCCGCCCTTCCCCTTTGCCTTGAATCGACCGATCGATCAGAACCGGAACTCGCGGAAGAACGCCTCCTGGCGCCTCGACCAGCCGAGCCCGCCGACGGCCAGGGTCCGCCGGGCCCGGGCCACCTCTCGGACCCGACCCAGGGCCTCGATCAGCGCGAGGGCGAACCCCGGGCGGCGGGCGAGCAACGCAAAGGCGACCCGGATCGGGAGCCAGGCCAGGTGCCCGGCGAGGCGAAGGCCGGCCAGGTTCTTCCAGGCGAAGAGGATCGTGTTGCGGGTCGCCAGGCGGTCGCACCCCTCGGCACCGAAGGCCGGGCCGAACGAGCCGAAGCCGCGATGGTAGGCCACCGACCGGGGCTCGTAGTACCCCCGCCAGCCCGCCATCCAGCCCCGGAAGCCGAGGTCGAGGTCCTCGATTCGCCCGGGGAAGTAGAGCGGGTCGTATCCCCCGAGCGCCAGGAACTTGAGCCGGTCGACCGCCAGGATCGGGCCGGCGGAGGCCGTCAGGTCGGCCCGGTGGACGAGGGCCTCGTGGCCGGGGACCCGGCAAAGGCCCTGGACCAGGCCGAACCGCGACCGGACCCGAGTCCGCATCCCCTCGTATTCGCCGCGATCGAACGTCCAGCAGCAGGGGGCAGCGAACAGCGCGTCAGGATGAGCGCGGAGGGCGTCCAGGAGCGGGGCGACGGCGTCGGGTTCGAGCTTGACGTCGTTGTTGAGCAGCAAGACGCGAGGCTCGTCGACCCGGGCGAGGACCGCGTTGAACGAGGCCAGCCCTCGGTTGGGCTCCGAGACGACGGCGACGCCGGGCCAGTCGCGGCGGAGGGCCTCGACCGAGCCGTCGGTCGAGCCGTTGTCGATCACCGTCACCCCGCAAGGGACGGGCGAGCGGCGGGCGGCCTCGACGATCGAGGGGAGGCACTCGTCGAGCAGGGCCCGGCCGTTGTAGTTGAGCACCAGGATGCGGGTCTGGCCGCCCATGGGGTCCGTCCCTCGGGTGGTGTGGCTCGGTGCGGGTCGCGCCCCGCCATCGGGCGAATTCCGGCCGGGGCGGGGCGTCGGGCAGGTTACGGCGATCGGCGATCGGGGTCAACCCCGGCCTCAGGAGTGCCGGGCCGACTCGCTCACCAGCCGCGGTGCGTGGGGTCCACGCCGATCCGGACCGTCCAGGTTGAGCCGCCGTTGACCGCCGTGGTGGAACCGGAGGCCTTGCCGCCGCTGAAGAACTTCCACCAGGGGGGGGTCGGGTAGACCGGGCTCGGCGTCGGGGTGGGGGTCGGCGTCGGGGTCGGCGTCGGCGTCGGAGCAGGCGTCGGGGTCGTGGTCGGGGTCGGCGTGGGCTTTGGTGTCGGGGTGGGAGTCGGCGTAGGGGTCGGAGTGGGCGTAGGGGTCGGGGTCGGGGTGCCGGTGGTCAGGAAGGGGACGAGGGTGTTGGTGTTGGGCGTCCCGAGGCCGGTCGAGAGGTCGAAGCCCTTCGCGGCCCTCGAACCGGAGGCCACGTCGAAGAAAGAGCCGCTGGGGGCGGTGTAGAGCATCGGCAGGGTCTGGGTCGCCCCGTCGAGGGTGCCCTTGCCGGCGAGGACCCGGCCCTGGTCGGTGATGGCGATGATCCCGGCCCAGACGGGCGCGGAGAGGCTGGTGCCGCCGACCTGCTCCCAGCCGCCGGCGGAGGTGGTGTAGATCAGCACGCCGGTGTTCGGGTCGCCGACGGCGGCCACGTCGGCGGCCACGCGGCGGCCGGAGGACTGGACCGACTTCTGGTAGGCCGGCTCCGATTCGTACTGGCTGGGGCCGCCGCCGGTGCCCGACCAGGCCGACTCGGCGACCCGGGCCCCGGAGCTGCCGAGGGTCAGCGACGTCCCGCCGACGGCCACCACGTTGGGCGAGGACGAGGGCCACTGGGCCCCCGCGCCGCCGTCGCCGGTCGAGGCCAGGAAGGTGATCCCGGTGTGGCCCGCGGGGGTGGTGAAGGTCGAGTCGAGCGTCTGCTCGCCGCCGAACTCCGACCCGCCCCAGCTCATCGAGACGACAGACACCCCGGGCGTGGCCTTGGCCGCGTTGATGGCGGTGAGGAAGTCGCGGGTCGTCTGCGAGGCGGCCTCGACCACGACGATCTTGGCCCCGGGGGCGATCGCGTGCGACCACTCGACGTCCAGCGCCTCCTCGGCCGACCAGGTCGGGTCGCTCGCGGTGCCGGCCTGGTCGATCACCTGGAGGTTGGGTGCCGGCAGGCCGTACTGGGCGTCGAACTTCGCCAGGTCGGCGGCGAGGTTGGCGTCGTGATAGGCGCCCACGATCGCGATCGTCTGGCCCGAGCCGTCCGCCTTGACCGCGGCGTTGGCGGCCGTCTTGAAGCTGATCGCGCTGATCCCGTAGGCCGAGTCCACCAGCGCGGGCGTTAGCGTCGACAGGACGCAGCGACGATCGAGGTTCTCGAGGCGCGGACGGAGAACGAGGCGGCGTCGCCGGTTCATGGTGCTCGGTTCCAGGGGTGTTCCAGCGAGGTTGATCCGCGAGAGGCCGGACCGGCCATACCGGTTTCATAGGCCACGGACGGCCGTCGGCGTTCGAAATGTCGAAAAAAACGGCGCCAGGGCCGTCGAAGGGGTGCGAGAGGTGGGCCCGCGCCGGGACCGATTCGCGGAGTCGCGAGAAGGGCGGTCGTCGGGGACGATCGCCTTCCGTTGGCGAGGCTTGATGGCGTGGGAGGGGAGTGCTGGCGGTGGGAGGAGGGAGGCGGGGCCGGCCGGGTGCCCGGATGGAGCGGGCGGGGATCGGCCGGCCCTCGGTGGGCCGGGTGGGTCAGCCGGGGTAGGTGGCCCCTCGGATCGATTCGAGGAGCTTCTTGGTGGCGAGGATGCCCTCATGCTCGCCGATCTTGCTGCCTTCGTACTCGATCCCGACGTACCCGTGGTAGCCGGCGTCGGTGACGATCTTCATGATCCGGGCGAAGTCGAGGTGCGACTCGGTGCCGTTGGGCTCGAAGTCGTAGCTCTTGGCCGAGACCCCCTTGGCGTAGGGCATCATCCGGGCGATGGCGTCGTAGACGTCGATGGTGTAGACGCCCATCTTGTTCTTGGGGAAGTTGCCGAAGTCGGGCAGGGTGCCGAAGCCGGGCTTGCCGACCCGCTTGATCAGGGCGAGCAGCGAGTCGGGGTCGCTGGAGGGGCCGCCGTGGTTCTCGCAGATGACGTGGATCTTCCGCGAGGCGCCGTATTCGGCCAGGCTGGTGCAGGCCTCGGCCACCCCTTCGACGTCCGAGGGGCCGTAGTGGTTGCCGGTGTTGACCCGGATCGCGTGGCAGCCCAGGGCCGAGGCGGCGTCGACCCAGGCCTTGTGGTTCTCGACGGCCTTGGCCCGCTCGGCCTTGTCGGTGGCGCTGAGGTCCCCCTCGCCGTCGATCATGATCAGGACGCAGGTGACGCCGTGGTCGTTGGCCCGGGTCTTGAGGTCCTTCAGGTAGACCGAGTCGTGGGCCTTGCCCTTGAAGAACTGGTTGACGAACTCGACGGCCTCGATCCCGTAGGTTTCCCGGGCGACCTTGGGGAAGTCGAGGTTGTCCATCTTCTTGGCGAAGAGGGCCTTGTGCAGCGACCACTCGGCCAGCGAGATCTTGAAGTCGCCCACCTTGCCGGCCGGAGGCTTGCCCGTCACCTCGGCGGCCCGGACGAGCCTCGGGTCGAGGCCCAGGCCCAGGGCCGCGCCCCCTGCGATCGTCCCTCGGAGAAATGTTCTGCGGTCGATCGACGGATCGTTCATCGGGAGCGGGCTCCGGGGTTGTGTCGGGATGTCCATCCGCTGCGGAGAAGGGCGAGGGCCTCCAATCTAAGGCGGCGGCCGGCCCGAATCAATCGCCGAGCGAAGTTCCTCTTGCCGCCTTCCAACCGAGCGCAGCGTGACGAAACCGATCCAAGCGGAACGACCCGAACAAACTTTCGTGGATCGCGATTTTTCTTTTGACATCGCTTGGGTTGATTCATATCTTCCGAACCGCAACGAGGAGAGATCATCGTAGCACCAGGACATGAGCCCCCCCATGCGTCGCAACCGCCCGACCGCGATCCGCTTTCGCCCGGCCATCCTCCGCTTCGAGGCGATCGGCCCGGCGTCGATCCTGGTGCCGATGCTCCCCTTGTCGGCCGCCTATGCACCCCCGTCGACCCCGGACCAGGCGCCTCCGGCCTCACCGCCGGTCGATCCCGCCGACGAATTGGACCGGGTGTTCGGGGAACCGGCCCCAATCGCCTCGGATCGGGCGGAAGCGGACGCGACCGGCTGGATGACCGATGCGGCCCCGGTGACGGATCTGCCCCAGCCCGACCTCGCCGTCGCTTCCCCATCACCGGACGATCAAGCGACCGACTCCTCGGGGGCGAGCCAGCCGACGGCGACCTCCCAGCCCCGATCTTCGTCGGGCGCCCAGCCCTACTATTCGGGCGGATCGGCCTCGGCCCCGGCGGCCTCGACGCAAGGGGTTGGCGGTGGTGCTCAACCATCGGCCGCGGCCTCGCCGGCCCCCGTGGACACCGGGGCGGGCGACGGGGGCACGACCGGGACCGGCGGGGGCACGTCGCCTTCGCAGCCGACCAATCCGTCCCCGACCAGCCCGACCGACCCCGGCGGCGGGGGCAGCCCGACCAACCCGACGACGTACAACCTCCGCCTGAACGTCACGGCGAGCAACCCGGTGCCGGTCGCCGGCCCGTCCGGGGGCGGGTCGACCATGCTCCAGGGCACGTTCACGATCAGCCGGAGCAGCCAGGATGTGGACTACGACACGGCCCTGACGGTCCATCAAGTCTACACCGGGACGGCGGCGCAAAACACCGACTACCAGGTCACCCTGAGCGGGCCGAACGACGGGACGAACCCGGTCATCCCCGCCAACCAGATGAGCACCACCGTCGCCATCACGGTCCTGCCGAATCGCGGCAGGGCCAATGGGGCGGAGATCGACCTGGAAGCCCTGGCCAACGACACCCACCTCGCCCCGGACGGCTCCAACGCCCCGGTCAGCCACGACGGCACCGGGAAGATGAACGTCCCGCCGACATCCCTGGTGACGGTCGTTGCGACGACCCCCGAGGCGACCGAGGGCGACCCCACGCCGGGCGTCTTCACGATCAGCCGTACGGGCGACCGCACCTACGCACTGCCGGTCACATATGCCGTCGGCGGGTCGGCGATCGCGGGGACCGACTATCAGGGACTCTTCGGGCAGGCCGTCATCCCGGCCGGCTCGGCGAGCGTGGACGTGCCCGTCGTCCCGATCGGGTCGCCGTCCAACCAGGGCGATGTCACTATCATCCTGTCGATCCAGGCTAGCGCCTCCAGCTACGCTGCGGGAACCACGAGTGGTCGGTCTCAAAGCTCGAATGCGACCGTCACGATTTATGATGGCATTTCAGACATCTCAATCTCGTCCCCGCAACCGAATGCGTCGGAGTTCGGACTAAGAGGCTATCCGGCAAAGAGTTCGTTGTCATGTAAGCACTTGTGGCAACGAACTTATTAGTTGGCTTGGAGCAAGCCCCCTTCAAACAAGATCGAAGTCTCTGGGATCGCCGTTCGTTGATG
>JAABUQ010009401.1_pt1 | contig 13243 bp, 15 predicted proteins | sample 5560001 | NCBI WGS metagenome assembly JAABUQ01 (sample SAMN10711888, study PRJNA513371) | rock metagenome | isolation source: Antarctica rocks | place: Antarctica: Victoria Land, Finger Mt nord | collected 2015-12-18 | reverse complement strand
TCGCCTTCGGTGTGCGGCTCGATCGCCGGCGCCCGCTGGGCGCCCTGCACCGCGGCCTCGACGTCAGCCCGGATCACCCGCCCGCCGGGTCCGCTGCCCGACAGTCCGGCGAGCTCCACTCCCTGCTCGCGGGCGATGCGCCACGCCAGCGGCGAGGCCCTGACGCGCGCACCGTTGACCGGCGCGGGGGATTTGCCGACGCGCGCCCCGTCGGCCGGTGCGCGCTCCCCGTCGGCAGGTGCGCGCTCCCCGTCGAGGGGAGGGTCTGACGGGGGCCCCTCGTTGACGGGAGCGTCTGCGGGGGGGTGCGCTTCGTGTACGAAAGGTGTGGTTGTCGGCGCCCCGTCGACCGACGGGTCTGCCGGGGGCGCCTCCCCGACGGCAGGGCCCGCGGCCGCCGGCGTCCGCAGGGCGGCGCCGACAGATGACCTTTCTCCGATGCGCGCTATGGGCTCTCCGATGGGCAGCGTGTCACCCACCCCGGCCAGGATCTCCAGCACGCCGTCGGCATCAGCCTCATAGGTCATGGTCGCCTTGTCGGTCTCGATCTCGACCAGCGCGTCACCGCGGCGCACGCTGTCTCCTTCTTCCTTCAGCCAGCGCAGCACGGTGCCCTCCTCCATCGAGTCAGACAGCCGCGGCATCACCACATCGGGCATCTCGCCGACCACCTCCTAGACGTCGCGAAACAGGGACAGGGCGGCGTGCACGATCTGGGGCTCGTGGGGGAAGGCGAGTTGCTCGAGGGGCTTGGAGTAGGGCATGGGCAGGTCGGCTCCGGTGACGCGACCGACGGGGGCGTCGAGGTCGTCGAAGGCCTGCTCGGAGATCAGCGCGGCCAGGTTGGCGCCCACCCCGCCGTGGGGCCAGCCCTCCTCCACGATCAGGCAGCGGTTGGTCCGGCGCACCGACGCGAGGATCGTGTCGAGGTCCAGGGGGCGCAGCGTGCGCGGATCGATGACCTCGGCCTCCACCCGGTGCTCGTCGGCCAGCACCGTGGCGGCTGCCAGGGCGGTGTTGGCCATGCGCGAGATGCCCACGATGGTCATGTCCTGGCCGGAGCGGCGGATGGCCGCCCGCCCGAAGCGCTCCACGTGATCATCGCCCTCGGGCACCTCTCCGCGTTGGCCGTACAGGTACTCGTGCTCGATGAAGATGACCGGGTTGTCGTCGCGGATGGCCGCCTTGAGAAGCCCCTTGGCGTCGGCGGCAGTGGACGGCACGGCGACCAGCAGCCCGGGCACGTGCAGGAACATTGCCTCCAGGCAGTGCGAGTGGGTGGGGCCGAGCTGGTGGCCCGCGCCCTGGGGCATGCGCACCACCAGCGGCACCCGCGCCTGACCGCCGAACATGTAGTGGATGTGGGCGGCATGGTTGACGATCTGGTCCAGGGCGAGCAGGGAGAAGTTGATGGTCATGAGCTCAACCACCGGACGCAGGCCGGTCATGGCCGCGCCAACGCCCATGCCCACGATCGTGTTCTCAGAGATCGGCGTGTCGCGCACGCGGCGCTCGCCGAACTCCTCCAGCAACCCGGAGGTCACCTTGAAGGCGCCGTTGAACACGCCGATGTCCTCGCCCATGAGCATCACGGTGTCGTCGCGGCGCATCTCCTCGGCCAAGGCCTGGTTGAGCGCTTCCCGATAGCGCATCACCGCCACGGTGCTCAGCTCTCCTGCGGGCCCCGGGCGTGCTCGTCGGGCCGGCGGCGCTCAGAGCCGTCCTCGCCGGCCTCCAGAGCGCTGGTCAGCTGCTGAGCGATCTCGCGGTTGTCAGAGGACGTCGACGGGACCGCCGGCCCGGTGCGCGGACCGGCGGTCTCGACCGAGTACCAGCCCTGCACCTGGGCGCCGAGCACGTACACATCGTCGTAGAGGGACTCGGGCGCCGGAAAGGGCGAGGCGTCGGCGAAGGCCACGGCGGCGTCCACGCGCGCCATCGCCTCGCGGTCGATGCGCTCGCGCTCGCCCTCCTCGATCACGCCTTCCTGCTCCAGCCGCCGGGCGAAGAGCTCGATCGGGTCGCGGCGGCGCCACTGCTCGACCTGTTCGCGGGTGCGGTACTCCTCGGGGTCGGCCATGGAGTGACCGCGGAAGCGGTAGGTCAGCGCCTCCACGAGCATCGGGCGCCGCTGCTCGCGTGCCGCGTGCAGGGCTTCGGCCACGACCCCGTAGGTGTCGAGCACGTCCATGCCGTCGCAGCGCAGTCCCGGCACCCCGTAGCCCTCGCCCTTGACGCGCAGGTCGGTCACCGCCGAGTGGCGCTCCAGCGCCGTGCCCATGCCGAACTGGTTGTTGGTGACCAGGAAGACGACGGGCAGGCGCCACAGGGCGGCCAGGTTCATGGTCTCGCCGAACGTCCCCTGGTTGGAGGCGCCGTCGCCGAAGGTGCACAGGGTCGCCTCCCCGGTCCCCAGGTAGTCGGAGGCGAGCGCGAACCCGGCGGCGATCGGCAGGTTGCCGCCCACGATGCCGTAGCCGCCCATGAAGCGTCGCTCGGCGTCGAACATGTGCATCGAGCCGCCTCGGCCCCGCGAGCAGCCGTCCACGCGTCCAAACAGCTCGGCCATCACGTTCTCGGCCGGCGTTCCGCGCACCAGCGCGTGCCCGTGCGAGCGGTAGGTCGAGATCAGATAGTCGCTGTCGCGCAGCGCGCGTGTGGAGCCGACGATGGTCGCCTCCTCGCCGATGGACAGGTGCAGGAACCCACCCACCTTGGCCTTGGCGTACATCTCGCCGGCGCGCTCCTCGAAGCGGCGGATCAGCGTCATGGTCGACAGCCACTCCCGGGCCACGGCGGCCTCGGGCAGGGTGCGCGGCGTCCCCGTGTCCTGTGAGCCGCTCGCGGTCAGTGCGGTCTTGCTCATCCCTCCTCGCACGTTAGCGCGCAGATCGCCCACCGCCTCCGGGTCGCAGTCAGGGCTCGAAGGCGTGACCCTCAGCGGCGGCCACGTGAGCTGCCGCCCGCTCCGGCGCGCGCTCGCCGATGAGCACCTGCCCGCCCAAGCGCACGGCGGGGACGTCGCTGACGCCGGCCCACGCCGCCTGTTCGGTCTGCTCACGCAGCTCCTGGGCGATCGATTCGCGCTGGGCAGCCTGCAGCACCGCGCGCGGGTGCATCTCACACGCCGCCGCGGCGATGAGCACGAAGTCGATCTCGTGCAGGCTGTGGCCCCCGGCGTAGGCCTGGCGAAAGGCGGCTTGCGCGAAGGGCACGGCACGCCCGATGCCTCTCGCGTAGGTGGCCACGCGCATGGCCGACTCGCTGTCAAACGGGAACGGCTCGGGCCAACGCACCGGCTGTAGACCCAGGTCGTGGGCCCGGCGCGTCACCTCAGCGCGGAAGATGTCCGCCTCGCGGGCGCAGCGAAACCCCTCGAAGGTCTCGCCCGCGGGCAGCTCGCGCGCGAGGACCGGTATCCACTCGGCCGGGCGTCCGAGCACGGACAGGACCCGCTCGGCCGCCAGGTAGGCCCACGGGCTGGCCAGGTCGAAGTAGAAGGCGGCGTCCGCTGCCTCGGGCATCGAGCTAACCGTGGATCAGCCAGCCGTCGGCCGCCCGGCCCGCCTCCATCACCGCCTCGGACAGCGTGGGGTGCCCATGGACGATCCGCGCCACCTCGGCAAAGCCGCCCTCGAGCGCACGCACGTTGACGAGCTCCTGAATCAGCTCGGTGGCTCGCGTGCCCACGATGTGACCCCCCAACAGCTCGCCGTAGCGGCTCTCGCCGACGAGCTTGACCAGGCCGGTGCGATCCCCGTAGACGGTGCCCCCACCCACGGCTCCGTAGGGCACCTTCCCCACCACGACGTCGTGCCCCTGCTCGCGGGCCTGCGCTTCGGTGAGGCCGAACGATCCGACGTTGGGCGTGCAGAAGGTGGCCCGCGGGATGTCGATGTAGGCCAGGCCGTGGGTCGCGCGTCCGGCGGCATCCTCGGCGGCGATGACGCCCTCGTCGGAGGCCTTGTGTGCCAGCGCGGGACCGTGCACGAGATCCCCGATGGCGTAGACCCCCTCCAGGCTCGTGCGCTGCGCGGCGTCGACCTCGACCAGGCCGTGATCGTCGAGCTTCACCGAGGCCTCGGCCAGGCCGAGGCCCTCCACGTCGGGTCCGCGTCCAGCGGCGATGACCAGGTATTCGACCTCGCCGGTCTCCGCCCCGTAGCTGAAGCTCACGCTCTGCTCGCCGCTGCGCACGTCACCCACCATGGTCTGCGTGAGCAGCGTCATGCCCTGTCGCTTGAAACCGCGTTCGGCGAGCCGCGAGATGTCGGCGTCCTCGGTCGGGAGGACTCGCTCCAGCGCTTCGAGCAGGATCACCTCGCTGCCCAGCCGAGCGAAGCCCGAGGCGATCTCCGCGCCCGAGGCCCCGGCGCCCACCACCGCCATGCGCGCGGGCAGCTCGGCCAGGGCCCACGCCTCCTCGGTGCCGATCACCCGAGCGCCGAACGGCACGCCGGGCAACGCGCGCTTGACCGACCCGGTGGCCAGGATCACCTTGCCGGCCTTGATCTCCTGTCCGTCGAACGTGCCCCCGATGCGCACGTTGCCTTCGTCGGTGACCGCGCCGAGTCCCTCGATCAGGTCGATGTTGTTCTTCTTGAACAGGCCGGCGACGCCGCTGGTCAGCGTGGAGACCACCTTCTCGCGTCGCTGCTGCACAGCCGGGTAGTCGACCTCCACGCCGCTGACCCTCAGTCCGTAGTCCCCGGCCTCTCTGATCTCGCTGAGGATGTCGGCCGAGCGCAGCACCGCCTTGGCCGGGATGCAGGCGTAGTTCAGGCAGCGACCGCCGACCTTGTCCTTCTCGACCACGGCGGTCTTCATGCCCAGCTGGGCCGCGCGGATCGCGGCCACGTAGCCGCCGGGTCCGGACCCGATGACGACGCAGTCATAGGAGGTTTCGGCCATTCGCTCACCCTACAAGCCGCCGCCGTCTGGCCTGAGCGCGCCCCGGACCACAGCGCATGAGCGTGCCTGCGCAGGCGCTCAGGGCGCCGGTTCGGCGGGCGTCGGCGGGGAGGGGACCTGCAGGCGGGCCATCACGCGTATGAGCTTGTAGAACAACCACCCGCTCAGTCCGATGCTGAGCAGGCACAGCGTGGCCGCGGTCAGCGTGGAGGCCACCACCAGGGCCAGCGACGTGACCATGATCTGAAAGCCGAGCAACGCCTCAAAGCCGAGAACCGCCCAGTAGCGGCGGCGGTACATGCCCACCGCGGCAAGGAGCAGCGCGGCGCTCAGGAAGGCGGCGCCGGGGAGTGACCCTCCGCGTCGAGAGAGATCGTGCACGGTGACCGCGCCGACCACCACCGCCAGGGCAACGAGCCCGGCCACCGCGACGGCGACCATCAGCGGCGCCGGTCGCTCGGCGGGACCGATGGGCGCGAGGGCGGCGCGCACGGCGGCGTTGCGCGCCTCGGTGCGCGACGCCGCGACGGGGCCCGTGGAGTCGGGGTCAGCGGAGGCCGGGACGTCGGCGGGACCGAGGCCGTCGGGGACGTCCGCGGGACCGAGGCCGTCGGGGACGTCCGTGGGCAGGGCCCGCGACCCGCGACGCTTGCGGCTAGCCGGGGACATCGCGCTCGCCGGCACGCTGGTCGATCACCGCGCGCAGCGCCCGGGCGGCGCCCTCGGGGTCCTGGGCGTCGGCGATGGCACGCACCACGGCCACGCGGCGAGCGCCGGCCGCGAGGACGGCCGGCGCGGTGGTCGAGTCGATTCCCCCGATGGCGAAGAAGGGCACCCGGGCGTGTTGGGCGGCGTGCCGTATCAGGTCCAACCCCACCGGCAGAACCCCCGGCTTGGTGGGGGTCTCGTGCACGGGCCCCACGCCGATGTAGTCAACGCAAGCGGCGCAGTCGACCTGCTCCGGCGTGTGGGTGGACAGCCCGATGAGCAGATCGGGCCCCACGCTCGCGCGCACGCGCTCGGGTGCGCTGTCGTCCTGGCCCAGGTGCACGCCGTCGGCGCCCGCCGACACGGCGACGGCGGCCCGGTCGTTGATGATCAGCAGGGCACCCAGCCGCTCGCACAGGGCCCGCAGGGCGTTGGCCACGGCGGTCAACTCGTCATCGGCCAGGCGCTTGTCCCGCAGCTGCACGACATCGACCCCGCCGGCCACCGCGGCCCGCACCAGGTCCGGCAGCTCCCGTCCGCCCGGCTGTGAGTCACAGATCAGGTACAGGCGCGCGGCGGCCAGGCGCTCACGCCGCAGTGCTCCCGTGTCGATGGCGGCCACGCAAGAGAGTCTGCCAGGGCGCCGCCGGGCTGCCACCGTGCGCCCGGCGATAACCCACCCGAGCGCCTCTAGCATTGACAAGCACCCGTGTCCTGCGCCCGGCACACCCAGACGGTCGACGTAGCCGTCGTCGGCGGCGGCGTGATCGGGCTGGCCGTCGCCTGGCGCGCGCAGACCCTGGGGCTGTCGGTCCTGCTGCTCGAGCGTGCAGAGCTTGCCGCCGCGGCCTCGCATGTGGCCGCCGGCATGCTGGCCCCCGTCTCGGAGGTCGAGTTCGGGGAGGCGGGACGGCGGCTGCTTCACCTCGGGCTCGCGTCGTCGCGGCGCTGGTCGCAATGGGCGGCGCAGCTCGCCGACGCGTCAGGGCAGCCAGTGGACGTGCGCACCAGCGGCGCCCTGGTCGTGGCCCGCGACCGTGACGAGGCGGAGGCTCTCGAGCGCGAGATCACCCTGCGCGACACGCTGGGCCTGCGCACGCGCCGCCTGCGCGCCAGCCAGGCTCGCGAGCTGGAGCCCGCTCTGTCTCCGACGGTCCGGCTCGCTCTCGAGGCCCCCGACGACCACAGCGTCGACCCGCGCCTGGTGTGCGCGGCGCTGACCACGGCGAGCGAGCGCGCGGGTGCACGATTGCGCGAGGGTGCGCGCGTCGAGCGCCTGCTCATCGACGCGGGCACCCGGCGCGTGGAGGGCGTCCTGCTCGCCGGCGGCGAGCAGGTGCGCGCCGGCCGGGTGGTGGTGGCTGCGGGCGCGTGGAGCGCCGATCTGGACCTACCGCGCCAAGTGCGATCTTCAGTGCGCCCGGTCAAGGGACAGATCCTGCGCCTGCGAGATCCGGCGGGCCCGGGATTGCTCGAGCGGGTGCTGCGCTTTGCCGGTGGCTACGTGGTGCCGCGGGCGGACGGGTGCTACGTGCTGGGGGCAACGGTGGAGGAGCGCGGCTTTGACACGACGGTCACGGCCGGCGGCGTCCTCGAGCTGCTCAGGGAGGCGCAGGAGCTCCTGCCGGGGGTGAGTGAGCTCATCCTCGAGGAGACGGGGGCCGGTCTGCGCCCCGGCTCGCCGGACAACCTGCCGATCATCGGAGCGTCGTCGCTGGAGGGGCTCGTGTGGGCCACCGGCCACTATCGCAACGGCATCCTGCTGGCGCCGCTGACCGCCGACCTGGTGGGCGACGTGCTGTGCGACCGCCCACCCGGGCCCCTGGCCGAGCTCTGTGCCCCCGAGCGCCTGCCGGCCGCGGTGGGCGCATGATCTCGGTCAACGGACAGCCGAGCGCCGCCGCCGACGGGCAGACGGTGGCCGAGCTGCTGGTCTCCATGGGCCTCGATCCCGCCGTTCGCGGCGTGGCGGTGGCGGTGGACGGATGCGTGCTGCCACGCTCTGAGTGGCCTGAGCACAGGCTGCGCAGCGACGCTCGCGTGGAGGTGCTCGCCGCCATGCAGGGCGGCTGAGCGCCATGCGCAACACTGTTCGTCAAGCTCATGGCCAGCGACGACGCCGCCGTCACCACCCTCGCTGAAGATGCCTCCGACGATCGCCTGGTCATCGGCGGACGCGAGCTGCGCTCGCGCCTGCTGCTGGGGACGGGAGGCTTCGCTTCGCTACAGACGCTGGCGGCCGCCATCGAGGCCTCGGAATGCGAGCTGGTCACGGTGGCGCTGCGCCGGGTCGACCCGGCGACGCGGGGCTCGCTGGTCGATGTCCTCGATGCCGCCGGCGTGGCGCTCCTGCCCAACACCGCCGGGTGCTTCACCGCGCGCGACGCCGTCCTGACCGCCCGTCTGGCCCGGGAGGCCTTTGCCACGGACTGGGTCAAGCTGGAGGTGATCGGCGACGAGGACACCCTGCTGCCCGACGCACCCGAGCTGCTGCGCGCCGCCGAGGAGCTGGTCGACGACGGCTTCGTGGTGCTGCCCTACACGACCGACGATCCCGTCCTGGCGCGCCGGCTGGCCGACGTGGGCTGCGCCGCGGTGATGCCATTGGGGTCGCCCATCGGCAGCGGCATGGGGATCCGCAACCCCTACAACCTGGCCCTCGTCCGACGGGCGGTCGACGTACCGGTGATTCTCGACGCGGGCGTGGGGACGGCCTCTGACGCGGCCGTGGCCATGGAGCTTGGGTGCGACGGCGTGTTGTGCGCCAGTGCGATCGCGCGCGCCGAGGATCCGGTCTGCATGGCGCACGCGATGCGCCTCGCCGTCGAGGCGGGACGCCGCGCGCGCGCGGCGGGACGCATCCCCCGGCGTCTGTACGCCACGCCGTCCACCCCGGACGCAGGTCTGCCCGAGCTGTAGGTGGCCTTCGACGAGCTGATGGACGCTTGGGACGCCGCCTGGAGCGGCCGCGATGTCACGGCCTTCGCGGATATCTGCTCGCCCGACATCCACTACGAGGATCCGCTCACCTCGATGCCCCTGCACGGACCGGCCGAGCTCGGCGGTCATGCGCGGCGGCTGTGGGCCGCCTTCCCCGACGCGCGCGTGGAGCGCACCGCCCAGCGCCTGGACGATGGCCGCTTCGTAGTTGCCCCGAGCAAGCTGGTGGGCACCCATCTGGGGGAGCTCGAGGGTCTGCCGGCCTCCAATCGCGCGGTCGTCATGCACGCCGTCTTCTACTGCGAGCTCGAGGCACACCGCCCTCTGCTGTGGCGGGTGCGCGCGTTCTATGACGTCTACGGCGCCGCGGTCGAGCTGGGCGTGCTGCCCCGACCGGGATCGGTCAGCGAGCGGGCGCTGCTCATGCTCAGGGGCTATGGCCTGCGAGGCCTGCGCCGCGTCTAGGTCGCGCAGGCCCGGTCCCTACTTCACGACGGTGATGGTGCCCACCATGCTGGCGGGGTGGATCGTGCACAGGTAGTGGATCACGCCCGGCTGCTTGACCGTGGCGGTGTAGACGGCCCCCTTGCTGAAGTCGCTCGAGGAGAAGTTGGCCGGGCCGGTGCCCTGGGTGGTCACGTTGTGGGGCGTGTCGTCGTAGTTGGTCCAGGTGATCTTCGACCCGGCCTTGACGGTGATGTTGGTCGGTTTGATGGCGATGCCCTCGTAACGGATCGCGACGCTTCCGCTCTGTACCGGGCCCGTGGCCTTGGGAGCCGCGGCGGCGGTGCTGGCCGGCGGGGCACTGGTGGAGCTGCTCTGGCTGCTGTTCGATCCACATCCGGCGAGCGCGGCGAGCGCGCCGGCGGACGCGACCGCGAGGATGGCTCTGTTCATGGTTTGAGTTCCTTTCTGGGCGTCGCGCGCTGCGGTCTCCCCGCCGCGGTTGGTGCGCCGTGTCCCTTATATACGCTAGGCGGCCCGCGGACCGATCAGGGCAGCCCTACACTGGCGCGCTCTGATGGCGCGTCACCTGCTCACCGGGACGGAGCTCTCCCCGCCTGAGCTCGATGGCCTCTTGGCGCGAGCGCTGGAGCTCAAGCACGCGCCGTTCGCCTCCCGTGCGTTGAGCGGGCGCAGCGTGGCCCTGATCTTTCAGCGGCCCTCGACGCGCACGCGCGTTTCCTTCGACGTGGGCGTCCACGAGCTCGGTGGGCACCCGCTCGTCCTGCGCTCGGACGAGCTTCAGCTCTCGCGCGGCGAGACGCTGCGTGACACCGCCCTGGTTCTCTCGCGCCAAGTCGCAGCGATCGGCCTGCGCACCGGTCCTGACGCGATGCTCGAAGAGCTCGCCGCCCACAGCTCGGTGCCGATATTTAACATGCTCAGCGCCAGACATCACCCCTGCCAGGTGCTCGCCGATCTCATGACCATCCGCGAGGCTTTCGGGACGGTCGCAGGCCTACGCCTGGCTTACGTGGGGGACGGCAACAACGTCGCGCGCTCACTCGCGCTGCTGGGCACCATCGCCGGTCTCGACGTCGCCGTCGCCTCGCCCCCAGGCCTGGCGCTCGAAGTCGACCTGTGCCCGCCGCCCGGAGCCGGCGGGTCGCTGCGCCTGCTCGAGGACCCCGCGGAGGCGGTCATGGGGGCCCAGGTGGTGTACACGGACGTGTGGGTGAGCATGGGCGATGAGCACGTGGCCACCCAGCGGCGGGAGCAGCTGGTGCCGTATCGCATCGACGACGCGCTCCTGGATCTCGCCGCGCCCGAGGCCATTGCCCTGCACTGCCTCCCCGCGCACGTGGGAGAGGAGGTCACCGCCGAGGTGTTGTACGGGCCGCGCCAGCGAATATGGGATCAGGCAGAGAACCGCCGTCACGCTCAGAAGGCGCTGCTCGAGTTGCTGGTCGCCGAGCGCTGAGCGTCGGCCGGGGGAAGCCCGTGCGTCAGCCGGCAGTGGGTGGCGAGAACGTCGCTGTTTGCGAACATGGACGTGACGATCTGCGCTAGCCTCGCCGCGTCACGTCACCTGCCGGTCTCCTTTGCCGGTCCAGACCACGGGAGAGCTTTCGATGCCACAGCCGAAGTCAACGGGGCGTCGCGCAGCCAGCGGCGCGGCCAAGAAGGCCTCGTCGTCGCGGCCCCCGAGCGCGCGCTCGGGTTCGCGCTCCGCCGGATCGGAGAGCTCGGGGTCGCGCTCGTCCGGGTCGGGGAGCGCGGGCCCACGAGGTTCAGGTTCGGCCCGCTCGGCGTCGGGGGCGAAGCGCTCGACGGCGGCGAAGTCGTCGGGTGGCTCGACGGCGGCGAAGTCTTCGGGGCGCGCCAGGGCGGCCAACTCGTCGGCACGCTCGACGGCGGCGAAGTCGTCGGGTGGCTCGACGGCGGCGAAGTCGTCGGGTGGCTCGACGGCGGCGAAGTCTTCGGGGCGCGCCAGGGCGGCCAACTCGTCGGCACGCCCGACGGCGGCGAAGTCCTCCCCGCGGGCGACCGTGGCCAGGTCGTCCGGACGTGCGGGCGCTGCCAAATCGTCGGGGCGGGGAACGGCCGCGAAGCCGCCGGCGCGCTCGACCGCGTCGAGGTCGTCGGGTCGCTCGGGCGCAGGCGGGCGGTCGACGTCGTCGAGATCCCCTCGGTCCGCCGGCGCCGGCAACTCGCGGTCACGCGACGCCTCCACACCGCAGAGTCCCCAGGCGGCGGCCCGAGCGGCGGAAGATGCGATGGCGCCGACGCTGGCTGCCGTGCGGGAACGACTGACACGCGGGATCGTCCTGACCAGCGAGCGCCTCCAGGAGACGGTCGACGACGCCGTCACGCGCGGACGCATGACGCGCGACGACGCGGAGGAGCTCGTGGCCCGGCTGGTGAGCAGCGGGCGCAAGCAGACCGAGGACCTGATCGAGGAGATCGAGCAGCTGCTCGATCGCAGTCGCGACGAGCTGGTGACCGTGGGTCGGCGCGCGCGCACCACAGCCAAGCTCACGACGGCTCCGCCCGACCGGGTGCTGCGCGAGGTGGATCGGGCCCGGCGCGTGGTCGGCCTCGGACCGTCCTTTCCCATCCTGGGCTATGACGATCTGGTCGCCGCGCAGATCTCCGCGCGATTGAGCGATCTCAACAGTGCGCAGCTGCGCAAGGTGCGTGACTACGAGCGGCGCAACGCCAACCGCAAGTCGGTGCTCGAGGCCGTGGAGCGCAATCTCAGGTAGGACCCGGGGAGCGAGGGCCGGCGCGGGGGCTGCCATGCTGGTCGCCACGCCGTGACCATCTCGCCCGACACCCTCAGTGCGGACGCCCAAACCGGGCCTCCGCGTGCGCGCACCCGTCCCGACCGCGGTCAGGAGCTCGACCTGCGCGTGGATTCGCTGGCCTTCGGTGGCGAGGGCGTGGCCCGCATCGGGGAGGGGGGCTACGTGGTCTTCGTCGCCGGCGCGATGCCGGGCGACCGTGTACGGGCGGTGGTGACCAAGCGCAAGCGAAGCTACGCGCACGCCCGCGTGGTTCGGCTGCTCGAGCCCGGACCCGAGCGCATCGAGGCGCAGGCCGATCACCCGGGCGCTCCCTGGCAGGTGCTGCCCTATGCGCGCCAGCTCGAGATCAAACAGGAGCAGGTCACCGAGGCTCTGCGGCGTCTGGGCGGTCTGGAGGGCCACGCGATCGAAGACATCGTTCCCTCCCAGGCCCTGTGGCGCTACCGCAACAAGCTCGAGTACTCATTCGGGGAGGACGGGGAGGGTCGGTTGGTGTGCGGCTTCCACGCACCCGGCAGCTGGGAGACGATCGTGGACTTCGAAGATTGCCTGCTGGCCAGCGCGGCCGGCAACGCCATGCGCCGAGAGGTCCTGGACTGGTGTCGCGAGCGCGGCCTGCGGGCCTGGGATCGGCGCTCGGGTGACGGGCTGCTGCGCAATCTCGTGGTGCGCGAGGGGCGACGCACAGGTGAACTCCAGGTGCGCCTGATCACCGCGCGCGGGCGCGTCGAGGTGAGCGACTTGGCCCAGCGGATCGCGCCGCACGCGCTGCTGTGGACGCGCATCGAGCGGGTGGGCGAGACGACCGCGGGCGGGGACACCGAGCTGGTCAGCGGGGAGGCGCAGCTGACCGAGCGCCTGGGCGACCTGGACCTGCGCATCTCCCCAGAAGCCTTCTTTCAGACCAACACCGAAATGGCCGAGGCGCTCTACGGCGTGGTCGGCGACTACGCCGACCTGCAGGGTTGGGAGCGCGTCTATGACCTGTACTGCGGCATCGGCACCATCGGCCTGACCCTCGCGCGCCGCGCCGGCGAACTGTGGGGGCTTGAGATCGTCGAAGAAGCGATCGCTGACGCCATCGCCAACGCGCGGCGCAACGACATCACGCGCGCACGGTTCTTCGCCGGCGACGCGCGGCTCGCGCTCGGCGAGCTCGTCTCCCGCGCCGGGCGTCCCGACCTGCTGGTGGTCGACCCGCCCCGTGCGGGCCTGTCGGCCAAGGTGGTGCGGCGCATCATCGAAGCGGGCCCGCGACGCATCGTCTACGTGTCGTGCAACCCCAGCACGCTGGCGCCCAACGCAGCCCAGCTCGTGGAGGCGGGCTGGACGCTGCGCCGCGTCCGCCCGGTGGACATGTTCCCGCAGACACCGCACATCGAGTGCGTGGCCCTGCTGGAGCGCCAGGGCACTTAGCGCCGGCGGCGGCGTAC
>JAABUQ010009400.1_pt1 | contig 13243 bp, 12 predicted proteins | sample 5560001 | NCBI WGS metagenome assembly JAABUQ01 (sample SAMN10711888, study PRJNA513371) | rock metagenome | isolation source: Antarctica rocks | place: Antarctica: Victoria Land, Finger Mt nord | collected 2015-12-18 | reverse complement strand
AATTTAATTTGTAAATAAATTAAATTAAATTAAATTTATAAATAAATCAAATTAAAATAATTTTGTAAATAAATTAAATTAAAATAATTTTTAAAATAAAATAAAATAATTATTTAATTAAATTTAAACTTAATTAAATTTAAACTTAATTATTTTAATTTAAAAATTTAAAACTTATTAAATTAAATTAAATTAAATTAGTTAATATTAAACTTTTTTAAAAATTAAATTATAATTAAATTTAACTTAATTAAAACTTAATTTAATTCGGTTTATAAATTGAATTATAACGGTTTTAAACTTAATTCAAAACCCAAAACCCAAGACTTAATTTAAATTAAATTAACTGAATTGGGTTTGATTCAACTTATTCCAAAGTATAAATTTATATTTTTCAAAATGAAATATTTTATTTTTTATAAAATTAAATCATCAACCCGAATTGGTATTAAGAATTATTTAATAATAAAAATTAAAAAGATAAAATTAAAAGAATTAAATTTTGATTTAATTATAAAACAAAAAATAATTATAAAAAGTTTAATAATTTAAATAAAAATTTAATTAATTTTAAAAATTTATATTTCTTAAAAAAAAAAAAAATTCGATTTTATTATAAGTAAATAAATTATTAAATAAATTATTATTTATTTAAAAAATTTATTAATTTTATTATAAAAACAAAAAACAACAAAGTTTTATATTTACTTTATAAAAAAAAATAAAAAAAAATTTAATTAAATATAAATAATATTAAAATCTTTTTGAATTATAAATTAATATTTAATTTAGTTTAATTAATTAATATATAATTATATTATATAACTTTTTTATATAAAAATTATAATTTATTCGTATTTAAATTAATTGATAAATTAAATATATATTATTATAAAATTTATTATATTCATTTTATTATAAAAAATAATTAAAAAGAATATAAATAATTATTTTATATTATAAATTGAATTGAATTTTAATTAATTATTAAAATATTAAATATTAAATATTTTTGTATATAAACCAACTTCGAAGTAATAATTACGCTTCAGAACAAGTTGGGTTTGAATTTGAATTTTGACTAAAAATTGCAACTTAACCCAATTGAACTGAGTTGAACTTATTTTTTCGCTTAATAAATCAATATAAAACGGTATTTTAATTAAAAGTTCTAAAAAATAATAATAAATAGTATATATATATATAATTCTTTTTCAATTTATTTAATAAATAAAAAGCCATTTTTTTTGTTAGCAAATTCAATTGTTAGTCTTCGCAAATTTTGAAATATAAAAACCCAACCTGTTCCGAAGCATAAGTTAACGCAATTTTATAAGATTGAAACCCCAACAAAAAATATTAAAAAATTAAAAAATTAATTTTTGTTTTAATAACCTTATCCGATAAAGGAAGTTTAAATATATTAATTGTTAAAAAGGAGGAAACAGCAGAGCCTTGTATATACTGTAAGAGCTTCGCATACGGAGCGACTGCGGACAGGGAATATATAATAGATATTCGCATAGGCCCGCAAAGGGTGTTATAACGAGTATAAATTTAAAAAAAAATTATTTACTTGTTTGTTTACTCGCTTTTGCGCTCTTCGACTTATACCAAAATTTAGTGATGATTTGAGATCCTTAGCGCATAACTTCCAACTGGCCAATCAACAACCTTGCGTTTTTATCCCTGTTGCCAAGAGCCATTTTTCACACAAGAAAAGAGATAATGGTCTTTTCACAATTGGAATCAAGCTACCAGGGATATTGACTCGTCTGGAAAGCCTCGATATTTGAATTTCTTTTGCTTGAATTGCCGCCTTCGGACACATGGACAGACCCACTTCAAGTGCAAAAGCTTGACGTTTGGAGAGCAAATGGTACTGTCCAATTCGCTGCATAACCTGTTTAGCAGCCATGACAAAGTACGTGTCGGACCACTGATGCATGTACCTATGTGCAAAAAGCGTAGAGACTCACTGGGAAAGGTTTGAGGTATATTGCCCCTGGTACAGTAGCTGTGGTATACGTATATTACAATTCCCCCCATGAACCCAAGCATGCCGATTAGTCCAACCGATGACTAGATTTCAAAGAACTATCCTCACCATTATTTCCAAACCGATCTAGCGGACTCCCCGTTAATAATCAAACGCCACCCCAAGACTCCCTTCCTATTTACCATTCCTTCGAACCTTCATCAAAGGTATCAGTTGGCCGCAACACAAGGGAAGTAACAATCAATGACCGACTCCGTCCCCTCGGTCTTGATATCACAATACCTCCCATCATCATTTCTCTGCTTACTGGAGCCCTTATCATTCGACTCCCAGAGAAAGAACTTCATGAGATCGATACTGAAGAAGTCCGCCGCCCCATATTTAAAAGCCACGGGGTTACTGTCGTCGGCTTGATATATGATAGCGAGAGGCAGCGGAAGGCCTTTGACGATGATGGAATCCTCCTTGTTCTTGAAGGTACCATCCTGAGTGCCTTTCTGGTTGCCCTTCACGTCGTAGACCGTCCCCGTGACCACGGTGCCGTGCAGGTCGACGACAACCCTGCATTGTAGGAGATCTGGCTGGGTCTTGCCGAGAGCGTAGTGGTTGTCTTTGTCGACGTCATACGGATAGCTGAGGTGGCCGTTCTTCTTGGTCATGTGGAATTGATACGGGTCGCTGTCACAATTGCCTGGGTTCTTGCAATGGTCGACTGTACTGCTCTGGGTTAGTAATTGAGCCTGCCACTACTTGAGGTATGAGATGTGCTTACGTGGCGTCGGCTACATTGTCCAAGTTGAATTCGACAGTCCAACGGTCGTCGTCTTGCATATCACCAGAACAAGTTTTCTTTGGACCATTTGCGTTGCTCCCATCGAACCATTTACTTAGTTGAGATCCACCACCAGTGGACACAGTCAGCGTCAAAAAGTAAAGTTAAAGATAGAGACGATCATGAGGCCGGCGTACTGGAATTTTCTCCTCTGGGTATGCAACGAAGGCTGTTTCTGATGGTCCCAGTTTTGTAGTCGTCTTGTTTGATTGCGGCCATTGGCCACTCATCGCAATTAATAGTAATGTCTCCAGGATTGCGATTGAATGGATCATGCAGCTTTTGACTGAAGGGCATATTGTTGCAAACGCTGCCGTCTGAAGTCTGACAACCAGACTGCAGACGGTTCTTGTCATTATTATTGCCGGCATCGTAGCTGTGATCACAATTATCATCAGTAAAGCGACAAAATGATGAGATCAAGCGGAAGAACTGACACCATCGTTGTAGAGCTCGAGTCTATACAATTTGTGTGATAACAGGCATTGTTGCATGCTCCTGCGGCTTTTTCACAGTACATGATAAACTTGCCGCAGTCACGTCCGGCTCTCTTGACAAGTCCTCTGGGATGTACGCGGACAGAAGGAATGGTATTTTCATTTGTGTATGCCTCGCTAGACCACGCCTGCAGGAGGCCGGCTGCAGCAACGAGAGCAAGCTTCATCTTGCCTATAAAGATTGATAAACCTGGGTATAGTCAATAGTCTGAGAGCGAAAATGTCTTTCAAGAGGAGGTCAATTGTCAGGGAAGGAGTCACAGGAGGTGAGTGATATGGTTTGAGGAGGACTCGGTGGTCGAGTGCTTTCATATAGATGCTTTGAAGACGCCGCATGTCCTGCCACATCGTGGAAATTGGGAAAGAGAACAGAGAAGGTGTATGAGTAAAGTGTGGTAAGACGTATTGGTCCTTCAACATGGCGCAGCATACAAAAGATGGTTGCCAAGTATTGGCAATACTGTGGCGTCTATTCACAATTTTTGCGTGCAAGACGCCAAGCATTCGTTGGGTTCAATCGAACCTCGTTCCATCATATACTTATGCCATCTGCGCAGCTCATGATCTGTTTCATGTGGATGCAAGATGGGAAGCCTGACACGGTGTTGCCTGGTCACGGGGGTTACTTGCCTGCCCAGGCCATGAAGTAATTAAATGCCGAACATCGATCTTTTCCCAGCATTTCATTCAAGCGTATGATAGGAATGGCTGCAAATGAAACGAATAGCCTAGCAACACGGATACATTTGGAATGAAACAATATCGACTTTCGAACGGTTGAAATGCTTTCAGGCTTATTAGACATACATTTGAAACGCGCAGGTTAGATTCTTCGGCAGCGAATGGCAATTAACGTCATCGGGTACTGGTGCCTGTGAGGCGTAGGTCACAGAGGCTAATATGATGTTGCCTTGGTCGTTAGGATTGCTTGCCTCTTTCGTGTGGATGCAGGTTTGAAGGCTTGACAGGACCTTTCCTTAAATATTGGGGCTTTTTTTCTAATATTCGGAGATTCCACCTCTGCAGCTTTGTGTGGAGGGCGAGAATGTTGAAGAAGGGCAAGAACGGAGGAATCTTGGCGAGCAGCTGAGAGGCTGAGATTGAGGATGAATGCGGAGACTAAGGTAGCTAGCAGACATAGCTGAGAATTATCCCGAGACCCAATCCTTGGTTCTGCATTGTCAAGTGAAGAAGGTATGTGCCGTAGGGCGAGGGTTTTCATAAGAAAAGGAGAGAAGGTACAGTCAAAGCTGGTTATAACGGAATTTTATATAACGGAAATCTAATTACAACGGAGACCTCGCGAAGATTCAGCCGAAACACCACCAAAAACAACAGAAATCTGGCTATAACCCTGTAACGGAACACTTTTTTGAAAACCGTGGTGGTCCCGTTATATAAAGTGTCAAAATCCTCATACAAATTTTGTGTCGGGTGACTGATAGGGCTGATTCTAAAAGAAATTACCCTGTTTTTATGGGTTTTGATACCTAGAACAGTCAGCGTTGTTCTTGCTATAACTGAAATCTGGTTATGAAGGGAGGATCTTGGTGATTTGCCACTCCCGTTATATCCAGTTTTGACTGTAGGTACAGAGGGGTAGCAGTGCGGGTGTGAACATTGCATACCCGTATTTAGAGCGAAAGTAAAGATAGTGGCTTGAGCTAGATTTACTAGCCTAGAAATAATTTACATCTAGGGATAAATTACAAGGCTAGTAAAGAAAATGGCTTAGCATGATGGGACCTACGTCCTGGAATAAAATACAGCTAGTGAGTTTTATCCCAAATACCGTATGACCCACAGCTTTTAGTGGCTGGTCTAAAAGCTAGTAAAGTTTCGGGAACATATTGCAAAAATACGGGAGCTAATGCAATGTTCACACCCGCACTGCTACCCCTCTGTACCAACCTTCGCAAGAAGTGGTATTTATGGCGACCGGCAGCGACGACTGACCCGCAAAGCCGAATAGTCGTCCCCGAAACTCTGGTATTAGCGCTTACAGGTCATCGTCGATGCGCACAGGGATGAGTTGCTGTTCAATTTCATGAGCGAAATGGTATATAGCTTTAAACTCCCTGGCCTTAGCTATATCTTTCCTGATCAGGCTCTAAGTGAACAAGGCCTCATATCTTTCATGAAAGCTGCCGAGCAGGAAGGAATACATGCTGAATGAACATTATTTCGTAGGAAGGCCGCCCAGCGACCTGAGACACCCTGTCAGATGCACTCAGGGCTAAATCGTCTGATTGATGAATAATGGTGCATAGCACCCTAATATACATGATGATGAGACCCTAGATGGGGGCAATTGAGTGTTCCTGGCCCTGTTTCATACCTGATTGCTCATCCGAATAAAGTGGAGCATAGGTGGTGTGCGTTGCGGTATATGTTATTATCTGTATTAGGTTCGATTCCTAATGGCGCTGGTACAATAGTATAGCGGGTTTTAGTCCCATTTCTATATGATGGTGGTGATATTCAGGGTCCAAATGACCCCAGAGAAAGCATAATGGGAAAAGCGGGCTGAAAAGGGAAAATAGGGGCTATTACAGCTGACACACCCTGCTAACAGAGTCGGCTGAGCCTGAGACTTGAGATCTGTTCGCACGCCGCAGTTGCGCAACATTGAGATACTCGGATGAAACATATGGCGTCGTGGCTGTATGAATAAGGCGTAATACCCTCACGCCCTCTTCCAAATGTTGGGAAAACAATGAAATATGCCCACTTGTTTTGTGTCAGGACCAATGAACCTGAGAATACGTGCCTGTGTTATAACAGGTCTTCAGCTTTTACTCAGCTGTTCCATTGCTGCTCCCACCTCATCTCTTGGATCATCCCCAGAATTGTGCACTTCTTGTCTCACTTCTCGAGGATCACTTCCATCTCACGTTTTATCATCTTGCCCAAATCAAGCCTCTCACATTGACAATATCATGGGCGTATTCGTAAACCCACCATTCGCACTGTTTTGTCTCGAAAATCTCTCTGTCGAGGTAGGAAAACGTCATTCGTACATCTACTAGTCACCACTAACAACTTCAGACCCTCGACAATCTACTCCAAATGGCCCACGACGGCAGCACCGTAGAAGGATGGTTCTACTACTTAGCCGTAAAGGACTACGCAGCCGCGCCCCGAAAGAAGCCCGAGGGTGGCAATCAAGACGCCACCAGAGTGCCCATTGACAAATCCTTCAAATCGCCCTTCGTCGGCCAGAGTGTCGACAGTGTAGCCGGATGGCTCAAGGAAGCACCGAAGGATGTGAATTTGGAAAGGAAGTTCTTTGCCGTGCTAGATAAGAAGGCAGAGGCGAATGACCCCTCGGTAGCTCTTTGCAGGATTGGAGATAAGGATGGGAAGGGCGATGAGGTGAAGTGTATCTTGTGGAACGCAAGGGAGTCCTCGTTGATTCTGTCGGGATTCGAGTATGGGGATTTTGATGAGATATTGAAGAGTCAGGGAGAGTATCTATAAGCCTGAAATTTAGGTTCGCTGCTGGATGTGAGCTTCAGCTCAATTGGCAAAAGCGCGTTCATGTCTTACAAATACGTATTACTTAAGGTTCTACTGTACGGACGCCGTTCTCTATGATCAGCGCTTTGCCATGAAGATACACAAAAAAAGGAAGTTTAAGATGTTAAATCGGTTTGAGCTGTCATGTCAGACTTCGTGACGAGGGTCGGTTGCAAAAGTCGTTGCCGATTTTCTTGAATGATCCTCACCAAAAAATTGGCGATGACTTTTTGTCAGCTGTCATTGCCCCTATTTTCCCTTGTCAGCCCGTTTTTCCCATTTTGCTTTCTCCAGGGTTATTTGGACCCTTAATTATACCACCAAAATACTATTATTATACTACCTATTCTCCACTTTATCAGGCGAAGCAATTGGTATAAAACAGGGCTAGGAACACTTATTTGCCCCTATCTAGGGCCTTATCATCATGTATATTAGGGTGCTGTGCACCATTATTTATCAATCAGACGATTTAGCCCTGAGTGCATCTGACACTTTTGCAACCGACCCTCGTGAGCTGCGTATCCAATTGAAACTGAACTACCCGTCCAAATCAAAAAAGGGACTAAAGAGCGACATCCTAGGTACTTTCTCCTCACAACGCCTTCGCTTCGCAAAGCGCGATATTGTGAAACTACAAAATCCTGCGTCATGACTTCAGCATCATCACTCCAGCCCACGCTCTCCCCATCATCAAAACCGACAGCTTCCTTTCTCTCACAGCATCCGCACGTACCCCTAAACTCCCGCCCCCCGAATTACCTCCTCGAACATAGCCAGTCCCACTAACCTGCACCTGAGGCGGTCCAACATCAACAGTCTGGCTCGTCCTAACTGTAGTCCTGCTCGAGTCCACCCCGTCAATGGTGCACTGCCCAGCACCCAGGAGAGTGATTTCCGAAACCGAGATCTCAGGATGATCTAACTCGCAAATTAGCAACTGACCTGAAAGGAAAGGTGGCGCAAGGGAATCGCTGGAGACAGAGAGACGGGGGACCTACTGATTGTAAACAGTGTCCCGTCCGTGGGTGGGATCTCGGTGTAGAACGCCTCTGGAGTTGCGCCCGCGAAGGAGAGGACGATCTTGGGCGTTCTGGCCTCGAGGGGTGCGGAGAGGGTTGTGGTGGCTAGGAGGGCGAGGGAGGCGGTGAGGATCGAGAAGTGCATTTTGGTTGTTGGTGTTGCTGCTTGATTCTTAGACGACGAACAAAAGGAGTATAGCTGAAGATATAAGAGATAACAGAATTGGTTGGGAGAACCTAGTTCTTTTCGCATGGAAAGTCGCGATTTGGAGACTGCAGTATTCGTGCAAAAAAAAGCATTACTGCAAGGCACCTTTATATCTCCGTTCCCCCCAATTTCATCTCCATACCTCGTCTTCCTCAGCGCTGACCATGCAAACCATCGCATCCGTATAGCACCTCAGCTCAGCTTGGCGAGGCAGACAACATCGCCAAAATCCCCATCGCACAACCAATAACGACACAAAAAGAACGAAAGCATCAACAACGCCAAACCGTTTGCCAGCATTTCAATGCGCCACAGAAACCCGATCTCATGACACTCGACCTCCAAGATGGGACCATGAGGTCTCGATGCCGAGATAGGGCTGAAGGGTCCCAAGAAAATTCGTTCAGCTCTGGACAGCTTAGCTTCGCTTTACGTTCTTTTTTACTAGTAGGATGATTGTTCAGCAGAAGCCACAGTTTTGGCTTTTGGGGCTTTGCTGGTGGTTTACTGGGCAGCCTTTAGAGTAGGTGCCTTGGTAAGAATTTCGCATACCGTATATATAGAAATAGAAGTTCTCGTAGAAGCTACTCAGCCTTGTAATGATTTGCTGATTATGCGAATCGTCGAGGCTTTTTAGATCTTGGATATTAAATACCAGAGGCTCGTGACGAATATGCTATTGGAGGTGAGCACAGTCAAAGGCTAGAAAGATCTCTGCGACCTTGACCACTTGTTGTTACGCAAAGAATTTGAACTTCGATTGCGTTTTTCGCTCAATATTACGCTTCCGAATTGACGAGCTCAGGATTGCTCATCATGAATTTTGATATCCAATCAAAACAGAATGGCTTCACGAGCCCTTCAGCGGCGAGCCTATGACAGATCGCTGGCCATGACATACGATCTTTACTCATGGCACCCACCCAATCCCTCCTACCCATTTCTTCCGCGTCGTCATGCACTGCAGACAATTTCTCCCCATACCGATCTGCACGACCGCACACATATCACACACCCTCTTCCGACTCGTTCGGCAAGCGAATCCTTCACCATTTGGACCATCCACATCCATACCACCCATGTAAATGTCCGAGTTGGACATTGGCAGCGGTCTCTCGCAGTCTTCGCAGGCAGATAGATCTTGAGATATTGGCACGCTTGTTGTGTTCGTCAGAGGAGGAGGTGGAGACGATATAGTCCAGAAGTTACGGAGGGAGGGCTGTCGCTGAGGTGGCGATGGCTGGATTTGAGTCGTGGCTTCGTCGGAATATATAGAGGGCATGATTGGAGGTGGGGGGGATCGCGCCGCGGCGAAGAGGAGTTCGTATGTGTTAGCTGACAACAAGGAATCTGTGTTAGCCCGAAGATTCTGAATGTTAGGTTGAGTGGGTAGGTACATACTATGAATGGTCTTCTCATCCGGTCGAATGTCTCGATACCTCTTTCTCGTCCGTGAGTCGAAGTGCGAGGAAGAGCTATTCAGCCAAGGCATCATCTGGTACCATTGCGGCACGTCGTCGAGCATGTATATGTCAGGCGTTGGGCTTGAGGAAGGATCGCGTGAGGAACCGGCGGCCCTCTGTGCTCCCCCCCGCTCCCTTAGTGCTCCCCTATGCCCCCCCTGTGCTCCCTCTAAAGCGGCCCTGCTCTCTTTACTGAACAAAAGCGACAATCCCTAATCTTTCGGGGTATATATATATATATTGTATTAAAATTTTAATTTAATTATATATATATATATTACTTATAATATTTATATGTTAAGTACCAAAGGTATAAAAACTTTAATAACTTATATAATAGTAAATAATAAATATTAGATATTATTAAATATTTTATTAATAATGTTTATTTATCGAATTATTTATAAATACTTATTTATAATAATAATAATAATAATAATAATAATAATAATAATAATAATAATAATAATAATAATAATAATAATAATAATAATAATAATAATAATAATAATAATAATATATATTCTTAATTAATAAAACTTTCGAACACGAACTACGTATAATTATTACTAAAGAATAAGTAATTTTAATCGGATTAAAATAACATTATAATAAATATTTATTATTAAAAAAGTATTAACGTTCGAATAAAATTATATAATATAAATTTTAAAATTACTAATATTAAAATAAATATTAATATTCGATTAATATTTCAAAATTTAAATATTTCGATTTAATATTTATATCGATATTATTATTCGGAAAGCTTAATATAATTTTTTTTTTTATAATTGATAAAGTTTCTGAAAACATTGTTTTTAATAAATATAAAACAAAATTAAATTATCGATAATAAAAATTTACCGATTTAAAAATTTATTATATTTAATTAATAAAAACGGATCGAAAAAGGTTTAAATAATATATATATATATTTTTAAAAAATATTTTATTAGGACCGGACGAAACTAAATAAAAGAACAAATAATATTGTTTCTTATTAATTATAAAACTATATTTTATATCGAAACTATTATATTATAATTTATTTATAATTAAGTTTTAATAAATTGACGAAAATTGATTATATAATTAATTTAATAAAAAGTAATAATTAAATCTTTTAATAATATAATATTTTAATAAATCGTTTACATATTATAACGAATTAATTAAAAGAAGTAATTTTATTAGACAATTATTAAATTCATATAATTGAATAAGGGGTAATAATATAATAACAATATTATTAAAAGTTAAATTAATAATTACGCAAAATGTACTCGTAGCGTATATAAATTTATAAGGTTATAAATTCGAATCTTATTATCCTTAACTTATATACTAAAAACGGAATATTTATAATAAAAAATATATAGAAATACAAAACGAATTTTTAATAATATATGAAATAATAATTAATATAAAATAAAAATCGTAATAAATATAAAGGAATATAATAAGCTTTTGGGCAAAATATAATTTTTTATATAAATTTTCAAATATAAACGAATATATATATATATATATATATAATCGAATATTAAATTATATATTATTTTGTTCGAATTAAAATTGTTTATTTTAATTAATTGATTACGTTATTTGCTGTTTGATAGAAATAATAAATAATCAAAACTTATATAAAGTTGGTTTATTTTCTTAAATGTTTTACTTGTTCCTAATATTGATAATAAAAGAAATTTTTTTATAATTTCCAACAATTTCCTTAATCCGAACTTTTAAATATATAGAAAATAAATTTATTTTATTTTATATTTTATTATATTATTAAATTAATTAGTAATTTAATTTAAAATATATTTTAAACGTAAATATTATTTAAGAAGTAATTTTCAAAAATTAGAAAATTTTATTATTATAAATAAAAACAATAATATAAAAATAAAAATAGAATATAAAATAATTTTTTTTATATTAAGTTAATATTTCTAAGTAATAAAAAAAAGTTTTAATTTATAATTATAATAATTTTTTTTATAATTTGATTATTTTTAAGTAAAATTAAAAAATCAAATAATATTGTTTATTCTTTAATTATATAATACGAATAAATCGATACTGTTATAAATAATCGTTAATAATATTTTAAAACGAATACCGGTAACCATAATTAATGAAAAAAGGGTAACAATTTATATTTATTAAAGTTTATATAAAAAGGAATCAATATCGATTATTTAATAATAATAGAATATTTTTAATAAATCTTTCATATTTAATAGAAATCTATTTGTTTCGTTATTATTTAAATTATATTTTTATATTTTTATATTACAAATTTAATACTAAATTTAATAAATTTAATAAATTTAATTTTTATTATTTAATGTTTTTAAGTCCGTAATAATATATTTTATAATTCTTTTTAATATTAACGAATTAATTTATCGAATTTTATATTGACTATATATTTAATTAAATTAATATTAATATATAGTAGAAAAATTATTATTAATATATAATAAAAAAAATTGACTTTCCGAACGGTATATTAATTATATATTTAATAAAAAAAGTTATTAATTTTATTTATAAAAAACCCTCTAAGCGTATAATATATATCGATATTAATTATTTTATAATATTTAAAAACGCTTATTAATAATTATAAAATATTTTAAAATTAAAAGAGAAAAGTATTTAATATTCTTTTTATAAACCTTTATCTTATATATATATAATTTTGTAAAATCTTTATAAAGATTTACAAATTATTGCTTTTTATTTATCTTTTTATATTACCGGTTGTAATAATTACGAACAAATATATAATTTTTTATAATAAAAGAATAAGTTATAAAGGAAGCCGCTTTTAAAAAAAAGCGTAAAACTTTATAACGAATTATTATTAATTAAATAGAAATTACGGATAGTTATAATATAAATTAAGAAAAAACGAAAATAAAAAACGAAAAAACGAAAAAACATAAAAAGAATGTTTAAAAGGAAAAAAGAAGAAAAATTAAAAAATTAAAAAAAAGGGAAAAATATTAACTTCTTTATAATTATAATAACAGATTAAAATTAATTTTTAAATAAATACCTTCGGAAGACCTTAAATATTCGAAATCTTTTTAATATTAATATTTTATATTTTAATATATATACGCTTAACCGATTAATAATATTTATTTATTATAAAAAAGTACCTTTAAGATATAAATAATATTTATAAAAAACGAAAAAATCATGTTAATACATAAATAATAAGCGTTATTTAATATTATAATAAAGTTAAATAATTATTAAAACGGCGTAAAAGTAAACAAAGTTTAATATAAAATTTATTAATAACAATATCAAAATATATCAAAAAAGGTTATAATTTTACTTAAATCCAAATTAAACAAATTATATTATAAAATAATGAAATTAAATTTTAAAAAAATATTTATAAATTTATTATATTATATTTTTATTAATAATAAAATTTATATATAATAGTTATATTTTTTATATATTATAATTATTATTTTATTATTTATTTCAAAAGTAGAATATTTAAGAATAAACAAATATTAATAATAAAAAATTATATTATATTTACATTTTATTTTTAAAAAAAACTTTTAGAAAATTATTAAATAATAATAAAAATATTATAATTAAAAATATAAATTAAAAATATTGTTTATAAATAACTTAATATAATTATTTATTAAAATTTTAAAATAGA
>JAABUQ010009399.1_pt1 | contig 13244 bp, 17 predicted proteins | sample 5560001 | NCBI WGS metagenome assembly JAABUQ01 (sample SAMN10711888, study PRJNA513371) | rock metagenome | isolation source: Antarctica rocks | place: Antarctica: Victoria Land, Finger Mt nord | collected 2015-12-18 | reverse complement strand
GATCAGTCGAGTGTTCCGAGATTAAATTGCGAACCTGGCGTCCGAAGTAGCTGGCCAAGTCCGCGGTGTGTGACGCGGCAATGACGCTGCTCGATGGATGGCGGGCAAACCACCAAGCCGGAAACAGGACCGAGGCATATGTCGACTTTGCGGAGCCCGGCGGCATCAACACCATGAGGCGGTCCGCGTCTCCCCGGCTGATGGCCTCAAGTTCGGCGATGAGGAAGTTGTGGTGGGCAGCCCGAGAAAGACCGATTGGGGAAAGTACTCGATCGGCCCACTCCCCAAGCGATAGGGCTGGCACATCCGGCTCCGCGCCCGTGGGAAATCTTCCCGAGGCGTCGGAGTCGGTTTTCGGCATTTATACTCGGTCCGGTAATCGATGGTTCCGTGCGCGCACGTCCTCATCATGGATTTACTTATACTGTTTTCTGGGGCGAGTGGGCAAGCAAATAAGAAAAAAATCTTAGCCATCTCGGAAGGGCGTGGCGGACTCGCGTCAGAGATGCCGGCCGGCTGCCTACGCTCCGCTCGTTGACGAGTGGATTCGAGACGGACTGTTTACTGGTGCAAGCTGTTCCATCCGGCACTGCGACGGCGGCTTGTCCGGGCGAAACCGGAGCAGTGTCGTCCCATGCCGGAAGCGGCCGCCGGATACATGGTCGAATTTCACCTCGACTACGAGGTCCGGCCGCAACGGCTGCCAATCGCTTTCCCGCCCGTTGCTCCAGCGGCTCGGGCCGCCGGGCGCATTGCCGGTGAAGCCGGGTTCGCCGCGCAACGCCTCGAGCCGGCGCGTCAGGGCCGCTCGTTCGTCGCGGGGGATCGTCGAGGTGAAGCCGACATGGTCGAGCCTGCCCTCGTCATTGTAGAGGCCGAGCAGGAGCGAGCCGACCTGCCTGGCCGCGCGGAGATAGCGGAAGCCGCCCACCACGCAATCGGCTGTGCGCTGATGCTTGACCTTCACCATCGCGTCGCGCTTGCCCGAGCGATAAGGTGCGTCCAGGCGCTTCGCCATCACCCCATCCTGACCGGCGACCCCCGCGTGCAGCCAATGCTGCGCCTCCACACGGTCGCGCGCGGTCGGGGCAAGGATGAGTGCGGGATGCGCGAGGCGGGGCAGCAGCGCCCAGAGCGCCGCCCGGCGCTCGGCCAGCGGACGGCTGGTGATATCGCGGCCGTCGGCGGCCAGCAGGTCGAACAGCACGAACCGGGCAGGCTGCTCGGCGGCGAGCTTGCGCACACGGCTCTCGGCCGGATGCAGGCGCATTTGCAGGGCCTCGAACGAGCTGCCCTCGGCGGAGGGGATGACGATCTCGCCGTCGAGCACGAACCATGGGGCGGCGACGGACAGGAGCGCCGCCAAGAGGTCGGGGAAGTAGCGACCGAGCGGCTGGCCCGACTTGGAGCGCAACTCGACTGCATCCCGGTCACGGAACGCGAGGCAGCGAAAACCGTCGAATTTGGGCTCGTATTGCCAGCCTGGGCCGTCGGGCAGCGCATGGACGCTCTCGGCCTCCATCGGCGGGAAGTCGAACGGGATCGGCAAAGGTAGGGCCATATCGCCCTGGCCGGCGATGGTGGATGGCATGGGGCAACCCAATTTGCGAGGTGAAAGCGCCTCGGGCGCTCGGCGGTTCCGCGATGGCGCCGGGCTGATCGCGTTGACCCTCGCCTATCCACAGGGCTAAGGACTTCGCCACGTCGGGTGGAGCGCCCGCGACCGCTTTTTGGAGCCGATACTTGAAGAACGTCCACGACGCGTTGCTGGTGGCGCGCAACACCGACGGCGAGTTGGTCAAGCGGCCGCTCTCGCCGCACTTGCAGGTCTATCGCCCGCAGATCAGCAGCGTCCTGTCCATCATGCATCGGGTAACCGGGATTGCGCTCTCGGTCGGCGCGCTGGTGCTGGTATGGTGGTTGGTGGCCGGGGCGACCTCGCCCGAGGCATTCGCCAGCGTGCAATGGTTCCTAGGCAGCGTGTTGGGCTGGCTGCTGCTGTTCGGCTGGACCGTGGCGCTGTTCTACCACTTCTTCGCCGGCCTGCGGCACCTCGCATGGGATTCGGGCTACGGCTACGACAAGCCGACCTACTACTACACCGGTTACGCGGTGCTGGCCGGCACGGCGGTATGCACGTTGCTGGTGTGGATCGTCGGCCTGATCCTGAAGTGAGCGCGCCCCATGTCTGAAACCGGCAAGGCCTCCGCCTCGCGCGACGTGCATGTCACCGTCATGCGGTCGCAGCTTGGACGCGTGCGAGGACTAGGCTCGGCGAAATCCGGCGTCGCGAACTGGTGGGCGGAGCGCGTCACCAGCATCGCCCTCGTGCCGCTTACCTTGTGGTTCATTTGGTCCGCGGTGCGGCTGGTCGGCGCGTCGCATGACGCGCTGCTGTTCTGGATCGCCGACCCGGTCAGCATCGTGCTGATGATCTGCCTGCTGCTCGCGACGTTCTATCACACGGCGCTCGGGCTACAGGTAGTGATCGAGGATTACGTCCATGTGGAAAGCGCAAGGCTGATCCTGCTGCTGCTGACAAAGGCGATTTGCTTCGTATGTACGCTGGCGGGGATCGTCTCGGTTCTCAAGATGGGTCTCTGACCGACGGAGTTGGACGAGCGATGAATGCGATCACCATGCCTTCCAACGGCGCCTACAGCGTCGTGGACCACACATACGACGTGGTGGTGGTCGGCGCCGGCGGGTCCGGGCTGCGTGCCACGCTCGGCATCGGCGCGGCGGGGCTGAAGACCGCCTGCCTCACCAAGGTGTTCCCGACCCGCAGCCACACGGTCGCCGCCCAGGGCGGCATCGGCGCCGCGCTCGGCAACATGGGCAAGGACGACTGGCGCTGGCACATGTACGACACCGTGAAAGGGTCGGACTGGCTCGGCGACCAGGACGCCATCGAGTACATGTGCCGTGAGGCGATCCCGGCGGTCTACGAGCTCGAGCATTACGGCGTGCCGTTCAGCCGCACCGAGGACGGGCGCATCTATCAGCGCCCGTTCGGCGGCCACATGAAGGAATACGGCAAGGAGCCGGCGCAGCGCGCCTGCGCCGCCGCCGACCGCACCGGCCACGCCATCCTGCACACGCTTTATCAGCAGAGCCTCAAGCACGAGGTCGAGTTCTTCATCGAGTATTTCGCGCTCGACCTCATCATGGACGAGGACGGGCGCTGCCGCGGCGTCACCGCCTGGTGCCTGGAGGACGGCTCGATGCACCGCTTCCGCGCGCAGATGGTGGTGCTGGCCACGGGCGGCTACGGTCGGACGTTCCTCTCCTGCACCTCGGCGCATACCTGCACCGGCGACGGGACGGGCATGGTTTTGCGGGCGGGACTGCCGTCGCAGGACATGGAGTTCGTGCAGTTCCACCCGACCGGCATCTTCCCGGCCGGATGCTTGATCACCGAGGGCGCGCGCGGCGAGGGCGGCTACCTGACCAATGCCGAGGGCGAGCGGTTCATGGAACGCTACGCGCCGACCGCCAAGGACCTCGCCTCGCGCGACGTGGTCTCCCGCTCGATGACGATGGAGATCAACGAGGGGCGCGGTTGCGGGCCGAACAAGGACCACATCATGCTTCACCTGGAGCATCTGGGCGCCGACCTGCTGCACGAGCGGCTGCCCGGCATCTCGGAGACAGCCAAAGTGTTCGCCGGAGTCGAGGTGACGAAGGAGCCGATCCCGGTGCTGCCGACGGTGCACTACAACATGGGCGGCGTGCCGACGAACTACCGCGCCGAGGTGCTGCGGCCGACGCGCGACAACCCCGACGCCATCGTGCCGGGGCTGATGGCGGTGGGCGAAGCGGCCTGCGTGTCGGTGCATGGCGCCAACCGGCTGGGGACGAACTCGCTGCTTGACCTCGTGGTGTTCGGCCGCGCCGCCGCGCATCAGGCGGCCGAGATCGTCAAGCCCGGCACGTCGCAGGCGCCGCTGCCGCCACGCGCGGGGGAGGCGTCGCTCGACCGCTTCGACCGCACCCGGCACGCCAAGGGCGGCACGCCGGTCGCCGAGCTGCGCCAGGACATGCAGCGCGCGATGCAGCAGCACGCGGCGGTGTTCCGCACCAGCGCCAGCCTGACCGACGGCGTGGAGAAGATGAAGAAGCTCTGGGGCGGGCTGTCCGACATGTCGGTGGTGGACCGGAGCCTGATCTGGAACAGCGATCTGGTCGAGGCGTTGGAGCTGTCCAACCTGATGGGCAACGCGATGACCACGATTGTGAGCGCCGAGGCTCGCAAGGAGAGCCGCGGCGCGCACGCGCAGGACGATTACCCGGAGCGGGACGACCAGGAGTGGATGAAGCACACGCTGGCCTGGTGCGCCGATGACGGCGCGGTGAAGCTGGATTACCGCCCGGTGCGAATGCAGACGCTTACCAACGAGGTGTCGGTGTTTCCGCCGAAGAAGCGGGTTTATTGAGGGCGTATGTCGGTCACACCGCTTCGCCGTGCTGGACCCGGACATAATTCGCAACGGAGCCTGCGTCCGTCGATGTTCGCCATCACGTTCGACATGGATACGACGGCGCTGCAGGCGAGCTATCACAATTCCTCATGGCAGAACGCCTACTACGATATTGGCCGCTCGCTGCGAAAGCATGGGTTCGATCGACAGCAGGGCAGCGTCTACTTTGGGGACGAAACCGTAGATGCGGTACGCTGCGTGCTCGCGGTGCAGGACTTGGCCAAGAGCTACGCGTGGTTTTCTCCCTCCGTGCGCGACATCCGCATGTTGCGTATTGAGGACAATAACGACCTGATGCCGGCGATCACGGTTTTGCAGCCGTGATAATGGCATCACATTCGCAATCGATCGGCCCGGCCCAACCAGCGCTCTCTCCTTCGTCATTCCCGGACTTGATCCGGGCATCCATGCCGGAGCCGCTCGAACGGCGGCATGGATGGCCGGGTCAAGCCCGGCCATGACGATGATCGGGTGTCCGGCGGCCGTGCCACGACCGGGAAAGTAGTACGAATGGCCGAGTTCAGGTTGCCCGCCAACAGCAGGATCGGGCAGGGCAAGACGTGGAAAACCCAGGCGGGCGGCAAGCGGGTGCGCGATTTCAAGGTGTATCGCTGGAACCCCGACGATGGGGCGAACCCGCACAACGACACGTATGAGATCGACCTCGATGCTTGCGGGCCGATGGTTCTTGACGCGCTGATCAAGATCAAGAACGAGGTCGACCCGACCCTGACGTTCCGTCGCTCCTGCCGCGAGGGCATCTGCGGCTCGTGCGCGATGAACATCGATGGGGTGAACACCCTGGCCTGCCTCAAGCCGATCACGGAGGTGAAGGGGGCGGTGAAGATCAATCCGCTGCCGCACATGGCGGTGGTGAAGGACCTGGTGCCCGACCTGTCGCAGGCCTACGCGCAGTATCGCTCCATCGAGCCTTGGCTGAAGGCCGATACGCCGGCGCCGCCGGACGCCGAGCGGCTGCAGAGCAAGGAGGAGCGGGCGAAGATCGACGGGCTGTGGGAGTGCATTCTCTGCTTCTGCTGCACCACCGCTTGCCCGAGTTATTGGTGGAATGGCGACCGCTATCTCGGGCCTGCGGTGCTGCTCCAGGCGTATCGCTGGATCGCGGATTCGCGCGATGAGAGCACCGGCGACCGGTTGGATTCGCTGGAGGACCCGTTCAAGTTGTATCGCTGCCATACGATTATGAACTGCACGCAGACCTGTCCCAAGGGGCTGAACCCCGCCAAGGCGATCGGGGCGATTAAGCAGTTGATGGTCGAGCGGGTGGTTTGAGCAGACCCTCACCCAACCCTCTCCCGGAGGGAGAGGGCTTTCTGCTCCCTCTCCCTCCGGGAGAGGGCCGGGGTGAGGGCGCGCGCTGATCCCATGTTCCGCGGTGATCTGACCTCTGCCCGCGGCCGGGCGCGCGCTTGGTCGGACAGCCTCCTCGTCGATCACGCCGTGTTTCGCGCGCTGTGGGGCAACTGGGCCGAGGTCGCGCCGGGGCAGCTCTATCGCTCCAACCACCCGACGCCCGCTCGTCTGGCGCGGGTGGTGCGTCGGCACGGGATCAGGACGCTGGTCAACCTGCGCGGCCCGCGTTTCTGCGGCTCCGACGCGCTGTCCCGCGAGGCGGCGGCGCGGCTGGGAATCGATCATATCGACGCGCCGCTCGAGAGCCGCGGCGCGCCGCACCGGGATCGCATCCTGCGACTAGCGCCGATCTACCAGACGATGCAGCAACCGGCGTTGATCCACTGCAAGTCGGGCGCGGACCGGGCCGGCCTCGCGTCCGGCCTGTTCATCATGCTCAACGGCGGCACGACGCGGGAAGCGCTGGCCCAGCTTTCGTGGCGGTTCGGACATGTTAGCCGGTCGCGGACCGGCATCCTCGATGCGTTCTTTATTCGCTACGCCTCGGAGGGGGAGGGCCGGATCCCGTTCCTCGATTGGGTGCAGGACGAGTACGACGAGATGAAGCTGCGCCGCGACTTCGTCGCCGGCGGACTGGCGAGCTTCGTCAACGATCGGCTATTGCTGCGCGAGTAGCGGCCTCACATGGGCGGCGCCACCCCCGCCGTGCCCACCGTGATCCGCGCGGCGGAGAACGTCCCGTCCGCCTGCTTCGTCGCCATCAGGAACACGGGCGCCCCGGGTTTCAGGTCCGTCGCCTGCGCCGGCGCCAACGTCACCACCGGGGTGCCCGGCGGGACCGTGATGCGCGTGGTGCCGCCCTTGTACGAAAGGTCGAGGTCGCGCCCCGTGCGCTGTTGCACGACCGCGCTGACGTTCGCGTTCGTCATGGTGCTGCTCGGGGTGAGGTTCCAGCCGTAATGGCCCTCGCCGGCGCCGCGCATCGATTCCGGGAAGACCAGGACCTCGAGCGCGCGCGAAGCGTCCTTACCCTTCGGTTCGGCCGCGATTCCGACAAAATCGCCCGATTTGACGGTGGCGATATCGACCGGCTTGACGGTCGAGACCGAGACGGGGTCGGCGAGCTTGACGGATACCTTGTCCCCGTTGCGGGTGGTCACGGCGACCGTATGCCCGTCCACGGCGGCGATTTTGCCCCGCAGGGGCGTGGGCGGCGGATTTTGCGCCAGCGCCGCCGGCGAGAGCGACGCCAGCCCGGCCGCTGCCAAGGCGGCGACGAAAATACTGTTCGATTTCAAGATTGGTTCCTTATCGACCCCTGTTGGACGCGATCAATACCGGGCTGGTTCCGGCCGAGGCCGCCATTTTTTTGCCGCTGCGTCGTCGTCGGCTTTCGCCGCGACCCAGGCTGCCGCGCTGCCGTCGGCGAACTCTTCTTTTTTCCAGAATGGCGCGCGGGTCTTGAGGTAGTCGATCAGGAAGCCGGCGGCGTCAAGCGCGGCCTGGCGGTGCGGTGCTGCGGCGAGCACCAGAACGATGTTCTCCCCCGGCAGCAGACGGCCGACGCGATGGACGATGGTGCAGCCGAGCAGTGACCAACGCCCTTCGGCCTCCTCGGCGATTCGGGCCAGCGCAGGCTCCGTCATAGCCGGGTAGTGCTCGAGGGTCATGGCGGCGACCGATCGGCCGCCGGCGCTGTCGCGCACGGTGCCGACGAAGCAGCCGATCCCGCCGATGTCGGTCCGTCCCCCGGTGAGCGCGGCGAACTCGGCGCCGATGTCGAAATCCTGCTCCCGCACCCGAATCGTGGCCATGCCTTTAGCCGCCGGTCACGGGTGGAAAGAAGGCGACCTCGTCGCCGTCGCGGACCGGTGTGTCCGGTTCCCCGAACTCCCGATTCACCGCGCACCGGACGGTCTGGCGGTTGCCGAACGCGGCTTGGTGACCCGGCGAGCGATCGCTGAGCCATTCGATCAGGCCGCGGACGTCGGCAACCGAGGCCGGCACCGTCACGGTTTCTTCCGCGACGCGCGTCCGCTCGCGCAGCCAGGCGAAATACAGGACGTGCAAACGGTAGTCCGCGTCGGCCTCCATGACCCTCAATGTGGGGACGGGATCGTCTCCACCCGCCCGTCGGAGTGGATGACGGTGCTGGTGCCGTTCCCGTTCGGCACTACCACTGCCGGCCCCTGCGGCGTGGTCAAGGTTTGATACCCCGACGTCCCGCCCGACGTCACCCCCTGCCCGCTGGGAGCGTTGACGATCCGTCCGGACGGGCTGCGTGCCGGTGGCGCGCTCGAGATCGCCGGGGGTGTGCTGCGCTCCGGCGGCGGCAGGCCCGGCTGCACGTTGCCGGGCGGGGTGGAGCTGCCCCGCGGCGTGGGTTCGCGGTGGTCGGGCGTATAAGGCTCGCCGTTCGGCGTGGGCTGGAAGCCGTTCTTCTCGAGGTCCTGCAAGGTCGGCATCGGCTGCACCGGCCCCGGCCAGATGTCGCCGGGCTCGGGCAGCAGTGGCTCGACCGACGCATCCTGGCCGCGCGCCCGGCGCATGTTCTCCGCGTCCCCGACGGGCGCGTTCGGGCTGACGCCGTACGTGAACGTGTCGCCCAGGTAGTCGCCGACGCCGGTGCAGCCGGGGAGTAGCAAGGCAAGGCTGAGCAGGGCGAGACGCCACATGAAGGCAGGCTCCGAACCGATGGTCTTAAAAGGCGGCGGGACTGTGCCCTCAGCGGTTGCGCCGCTCAAGGACAGCTATATCAGCCGAGCGGCTTTCGAGAAACCGTAGCGCCCAATCGGCCACATGCTCGGGAGCATTGAGCGGCAGCTTGACAGGATTGTTCGTGTCGATCATCGCGTCCGTCGCCACGGCCACCACGTCCGGTCGGTCAGGCCAGATCGGCGGCTTGCCGAGAGCGGGGCGATAAACCTCGATCTTGGGATACGGGTGCGTCTTGAACCCTTCCACGAGCACGAGGTCGACCGGCGCCATGCGCGCGAGCAGCGCCGGCAGCGATGGCGCCGGCCCCGCGACTTCGTGCAACAACGCCCAACGCGCGCCGCCGGCCACCAGCACCTCGGTCGCCCCCGCCTCCCGGTGGCGGTAACTGTCCTTGCCCGGGCGGTCCATGTCGAAGCCGTGATGCGCGTGCTTGACGGTCGAAACGGTGAGCCCGCGCGCCTGAAACAAGGGGATCAGCGCTGCCAACAACGTGGTCTTGCCGCTGCCGGACCAGCCGACGAAACCGAGGACCTTCACGGATGCGGCGGCACCGCATCCGGCCGCCCGCGCGGCGCGGGCACGCCGCTGGCGTGGCGCAGGCCGGCGGTCAGATAGTCCCAACCCGTGAGCAGGGTCAGCACGGCGGCAATCCAGAGCATAGCCTCGCCGATCAGCGAAATCGGCAGGAATCCAAGATGCAGCATGACCGCGGATGGATCACCGGCCAGCAGCGTGCCGAGCGCACCCATCTGGAACCCGGTCTTCCATTTGGCGAGCTTGGTGACCGGCAACCCGATGCGGATGCCGGCGAGGTACTCGCGCAGGCCGCTCACCAGGATTTCCCGCAGCAGAATAACCACGGCAGGATAGAGGCCGAGGGCGGTGAACCGGTCCGTGCCGGCCAGCATCATCAGCGTGGCACCGACCAGCAGCTTGTCCGCGATCGGGTCCAGCATCCGCCCGATATCGGAGGTCTGGCGCCTCACCCGCGCGATCCGGCCGTCGAAGTAATCGGTGATCGCCGCGGCGCTGAACACGACGCAGGCGGCGAGGTCGCAGGCCGGGTTGCGCAGCGCAACGAGCAACACGATCAGCGGGATGGCCGCGATCCGCGACAAGGTCAGCACGTTGGGAAGGTCGGTCATCATGCCCGAGCCCGACGATACTGGCGGGGGCGCCGGATAGCGAGCCCCGGCCCATCTCGCTTTGATGACAGGGGAGTGACGCATGGAGCGGAGCGAGCAACCGAGGCTGATCCTCGCCAGCCAATCGGCGGTGCGGCTCGCGCTTCTGCGCCGGGCTGGGCTGACCGTCGAGGCGCATCCGGCGCACATCGACGAGGCGGAGACCAAGGCTTCCTCGCTGGCGGAGGGGGCCGGCGCCTCCGACACCGCGCTGTTGCTGGCGGCGCTGAAGGCCGCCCGGATCGCGCGGCGCGAGCCCGAGGCGCTGGTGGTGGCCGCCGACCAAATCCTGGTCTGCGAGGGGCGCTGGTTCGACAAGCCGGACGGCTTGGCGGCGGCGCGGGAACAGCTTCTGGCACTCCGCGGGCGCACGCATCGGCTGGTGACGGCGGTCCTCTGCCAGGCTGGGGATACGGTGCTGTGGCGGCACGTGGACGAGCCTCGGCTGACCATGCGGGTGTTCTCCGAGCCGTTTCTCGACGCCTATCTCGCAGCGGAGTCCGAGGCGGTGACGAACAGCGTCGGCGCCTACCGGTTGGAGGGCTTCGGCGCGCAGCTATTCGACCGGATCGAGGGCGACTACTTCTCCGTCCTCGGCCTGCCGCTGCTGCCGCTGCTCGGATTTCTCCGCCAGCGTGGCGTGCTTGCTGGCTAAGCGCTCCGTCGCTTGCGCGGCGCCGGTTTTCGTTTGCTCGATGCGAACGCCGCCTCCACGGATTTATGGCAGCGGCCATCCCACATAGTTTTCCGCCAGCGCCGTCGAGGCCGCGACGGAACTCGCGATATGGTCGCGCTCGGCACGCTGAACGCGTCGCTCGAATGGCGTGTGGGATTCGAAGCGGTGCAGCAGCGAGGTCATCCACCAGGAAAACCGTTGCACCTGCCAGACCCGACGCAGACAGGTTTCGGAATAGTCCTCCAGCAGGGCCGTATCGCGGTCGCGATAGAAGGCGCCGAGCGCGCGGCTCATCACCGCCACATCGGCGACCGCCAGGTTCAGCCCCTTGGCCCCGGTCGGCGGCACGATATGCGCCGCGTCGCCGAGCAGGAATAGCCGCCCGTACTGCATCGGCTCGACGAGGAAGCTGCGCATCGGGGTAACGCTTTTCTGCGTGATCCGGCCTTGCCGCAAGTTGAAGCCTTCGGCGGTCAGCCGCGTGCCGAGTTCGGCCCAGATGCGGTCGTCCGACCAGGCTTCCGCGTCCTCGTCCGGCGCGCACTGCAGGTAAAGCCGGCTCACAGTCGGCGAACGCATCGACAGCAGCGCGAAGCCGCGCTCGTGACCGGCGTAGACCAGCTCGTGCGAGGAGGGCGCCGTGTCGGCCAGGATGCCGAGCCAGCCGAACGGGTAGCTGCGCTCGAACACGCTTAGTACGCCGTCGGGAATCGAGGGGCGGCAGACGCCGTGGAACCCGTCGCAGCCGGCGACGAAGTCGCAGGCGAGGCGGCGTTCCTCCCCCTGGAAGTGATAGCGGATGCTCGGGCGGTCGGTGTCGAGATCGTGCACGCTCACCCGGTCGCACTCGAACAGGATCGGCGCGTCGGCGGCGAGCCTGGCTTCGATCAGGTCGCGCACGATTTCGTGCTGGCTGTAGACGGTCACGGCACGCCCGGTGAGCGCTTGGAAATCGATGCGATGGTCGCGCCCGGCGAAGCGGAGGTTGGTGCCCTCGTGGGGCAGCCCGATGCGCCGCATTCGCTCGCCGACGCCCGATTGCGCCAGCAGTTCGGCCGTGCCGTGCTCGAGCACGCCGGCGCGGATGCGGTTCTCGACGTAGTCGCGCGACCGCGCCTCGAGGATCACGCTGTCGATGCCCTGGAGGTGCAGCAGGTGCGCGAGCAGAAGGCCGGCCGGCCCGGCGCCGACGATACCGATTTGGGTGCGCTGGAGTGGCGTCATCCGAGCAGCATGACATGAGCCTAGGCGGGTGTCAGCGTATCTGCACGTTGCCGTCGGGGCCGAGCGTGACCGCTTGGGTCTGGCCGTCCTTGTGGCACTTGGCATGCCATGTAGCGTGATCATCCATGCCGAAATCCGACACCGGCCCACCGCATCTGCTCTCGATCGTCGCGCGGGCTTCGTTCGCCGGTATAGCGGGGACGGAGCCTGACCTGTCGCGCCGCGCCTGTCCGCTCGGGATGGAGCTGTTGGCCGCGGCATCGGGGTTATTTGAGTCGGGCGCGCGCGGTATTGCACGCGCGCCGATGGTGCCGGGGTCTGACTTGATCTGCGCGAACCCGGTGGGCGCGGCAGCCAAGCTCAGTAGCGTAACAACGATTAGCGTCGATCGCATGGCGGCTCTCCTTCGCGTCTTCGCGACTGAAAGCGCGCGCGGTGCCGGAGCGTTGCCATGACACGCAGCCTTGACCGGCCCGGCGCCGTGCGCATCGGCATCTCGGGATGGACATACCCGCCCTGGCGCGGCGTGTTCTATCCGAGGGGTCTGCCGCAGAAGCAGGAGCTGGCCTACGCCGCCGCCCCGGCGTTTTGCTTGAACGGAACGACTCCCGGGCTTATTCTCCGGACACCCGGCGACGGGGTCATTACCGCCGCCGGGGCCGGGAACGGTCAGAAGATCGAGAAGCTACAGATAACCTCGATCGGCTTGTCGGCCCATCGGAAGCGTAACACGATGGTATACATCGTATTGTCTCCCGGTAAGCGGCAGGGGCTTATTCCCCTGCCGCGCTCGGGAGTTCGTAGAGCGAAGCTAGCAAACTGTTAAGCGTCAGGCCGCGAACTGCGCTTCGTCGAGCGCCAGCACGCCCGCCGCGCCCTGTGTCACCGTGGGCGCGAGGGCCTGTGCCTGCGGTAGGATGTGGTCGGCGTAGAATCGCGCGGTTCCGAGCTTGGCTTGGTAGAAGGCGCGATCCGCGTTGTCGCCCGAGGCGAGCTTGCGCTGCGCGACGATGGCGGCGCGGCCCATCTGCCAGCCGCCCGCGGTGATGCCGAACAGCTTGAGCAGCGGCACCGCGCCTGCCGCGGCGGCACGCGGGTCGGCCGCGTAGGTCTCGACGACCCAGCGGACGCAGCGTTCGAGCGCGGCCACCGCGTCGGTCAGTTGCGCGCGCAACGCGGCGAGCTCCTCGCCGTGCAACGCTTCGACGACCCCGCGCATGGCGGCGATCGCGACGCCGGCGGCTCGGCCGCCGTCGCGGGCGATCTTGCGGCCGATCAGGTCGTTGGCCTGGATGCCGGTAGTGCCTTCGTAGATCGGCGTGATCCGCGCGTCGCGCAGATGCTGGGCCGCGCCGGTTTCCTCGATGAACCCCATGCCGCCATGCACTTGCACGCCGGTCGAGGCGATCTCGACGGCGTTCTCGGTGCACCAGCCCTTCAGCACCGGGATCAGCAGATCGACGATCGCCTGCGCGGACGTATCCCCGCCGCGACGCGCCTGGTCCATCTCGGCGGCGACGAAATAGGCCAGCGCGCGCATCGCCTCGGTCTGCGCCTTCATGCTCATCAGCATTCGGCGTACGTCGG
>JAABUQ010009397.1_pt1 | contig 13250 bp, 12 predicted proteins | sample 5560001 | NCBI WGS metagenome assembly JAABUQ01 (sample SAMN10711888, study PRJNA513371) | rock metagenome | isolation source: Antarctica rocks | place: Antarctica: Victoria Land, Finger Mt nord | collected 2015-12-18 | reverse complement strand
ACACACAGCCGCAAGACGTCGACGAAGGTGGCTTCGATCGCCGCTTCGTGGTCGACCACGAAGCGGGCGATGGTGGCGTGATCGGGAGTGACCCCCCCGCAGATCACCCGGAACGCAGCGTCGGTTCGACATGCCGATTCGATACGGCGCGACGAACGCATCCCTGTCGCATAGGCGTAGAACAGCAGAGCCAGCATCATGTCGGGGCTATAGGCGGGCCGACCCCGACCGTGGTTGGGATGCCGGGCGTGGAACGCCGCGGTGTCGACCCTGTCCACCACGTCGATCACGAAGTAGGCCAGATGCCCCTCATCGAGCCAGTCCTTCATGCTGGTGGCCAGCAGAAACAGCTGATCCCGATTCCCGCCAACGTAATGTCTTGCCATATGCCATTATGCCATATAGCGCGCTCTCAGACGTGAATACCCAGGATTTTGCGACAGCCTGCCGGAGGGTTTGTTGGATTGTTGGGCTCTACGGCATATGTTCAACTATGGTGCGCCGTTGAAGTCAATCCAACTACTCGGGTCAAACAGACCCGTGCCGTGGTTCGTCCCGCTCCGGTACGGTTCCTGTTGCGGTGGGGAACAGGCCAGTTAGCATAGAAGGCCATCTGGTCGGTTGGCTGGCCGGGGAGGCGGAGAGCATAATGAACCCAAGAAGTCACGTAGCTCGGAAGCGACCGAGCTGCCGGGGGCTGATTGGGCCTCTTTGTGTCGTGGGGTGCTGTGCCCTGGCCGCTTGCGGCACATCGCAGATGGCGAGGACCGGGTCGAGCACGACCGACGTGTCGGTGTTGACCGCCACCGCCCCCGACACGCTGGGCATCAAGGAGGCGCTGGGCGTCTGGGAGAAGTTCCCGACCACGTGTCCTGCCAGTGCTGTTGCGGTGGTCCCAAACAGCATGCAGCTCGCGAAGGTCAATGCGACTGGTGTGTCGTGGGCAATCGCCCGGTTTGAGCCTCTGAGCGCTTGCAAGTTTGTAAACCTGCCAGGTGCAAACCAGACCGGACTGAACTACCTCGATCCACATACCCTGCCAGGCCTCGCCGGTTCTCCACTCGCAGTGTTCGAGCGACCAGATAATGGTCAGTGGGTCATGAACGAGGAGGGTGGCGCCCCCTTCCCCTGCCCTGCGCCAGGCGGTGCCGCGCCCGGGCCCGGCAACGGTGCGATCCCGCAACAGGTGCTGACGGCGTGGAACCTTTCTTACGCAGCGAACTGCAGCTCAGTCAGCTACCCGCGGCAACACCCCTAGAAAGCGCAGGTTCGCGTCCGCTCTTTGCCAACACGGAGGGGCAGGTTGACGTCGGCCTCGGCGAGGTGGGGTGAGAGGTGGTAAGCGCCGACCAGGATGATCCACCCACCGAACATGCGTTCGTGTCTATGCTGACCGTAACCACAGTCGTGTGATTCACCGACCCGGTATGACCAGGACGGGACGACGACCAGGCTTGGGGGTGATGGTCACACCCCCTTCGTAGGGTGCATCCCGAACCGAGAGCAAAGCAGAGGGAGATTGTCGTGGAGCGAGAAAAGGCACTGGAGATGGCCATGGGCCAGATCGAAAAGCAGTACGGCAAGGGTGCCGTCATGCGGATGGGCGACAACATGAGCCTGGGCATCGAGGCGATCTCGACGGGTGCCCTCTCGCTCGACATCGCCCTGGGCATCGGCGGCCTGCCCCGCGGCCGGGTGGTCGAGATCTACGGCCCCGAATCATCCGGGAAGTCGACCCTGGCCATGCACGCCGTGGCCGAGGCCCAGCGCAATGGTGGGATCTGTGCCTACGTGGACGCCGAACATGCCATGGACCCGGTCTATGCCCGGGCCATCGGGGTCAATGTCGACGACCTGTTGATCTCCCAGCCCGACACCGGCGAGCAGGCCTTGGAGATCGCCGACATGTTGATCCGCTCCGGTGCCCTCGACATCATCGTCATCGATTCGGTGGCCGCCCTGACCCCCCGGGCGGAGATCGAAGGCGACATGGGGGACTCCCACGTCGGCCTCCAGGCCCGCCTCATGTCCCAGGCCCTCCGAAAGTTGACGGCGACGTTGAACCGGTCCAACACCATCTGCATCTTCATCAATCAGCTGCGGGAGAAGATCGGGGTGCTCTTCGGCTCGCCGGAGACGACCCCGGGGGGGCGGGCTCTCAAGTTCTACTCGTCGATCCGGCTCGACATCCGCCGGATCGAGTCCATCAAGGACGGCGCCGAGGTCACCGGCAACCGGACCAGGGTCAAGGTGGTGAAGAACAAGTGTGTGGCTGCCGGAACCATGATCTTCGATCCCACCACAGGCCTGAGCCGGCCGATCGAGGACGTCGTCGCTACCCACACCCCGTCGTCGGTGGTGGCGGTCGACAAGCTCGGTGCCCTGCACGCCCGGCCCGTCGTGCAGCGGTTCGACCAGGGTGAAGCCGAGGTGATCGCCCTGGAGCTGGGGGATGGCGCCATGGTTTGGGTCACCCCCGACCACAAGATCATGACCGACATGGGCTGGAGGCCGGCAGGGGACCTGGGTGTCGGAGACCGGGTCGCCCGGCCCCGCCGGTTCGGCGGTTTCGGCGACCAAGAGCCGGTGTCGCCGAGCGAGGCCCGCCAGATCGGCCATCTGGTCGGCGATGCCCAGCCGGTCGGCAAACTGACCCTCTTGCGTCCCGATCTCCACGACAGTCTTCGGGCCCAGCGGATCCCCACCCCGTTGTTCGGTGCCGAGGTCTCCGAGGAGGTCCTGGCCAACCTTGTGCTCGGTCTGTTCGAGTCCGGCGGTTGGGTGACCCAGGAGTCAACGGGTGAACGCTCGGTGGGCTACGCCACCACGTCCGAGCAGCTTGCTCACCAGCTGCACTGGCTGATGCTTCGGTGGGGGGTAACAAGCAGCGTCGGCCGGCTGGTTCCGCTCGTGGCGGGCACGCCGGGCACGTCGGGGATGCCGGAGCGCTGGGAGGTTCGGATCGGTGATCGAGACGATGTCGGGCGTCTGGTCGAAGCGATCCCCACGTGGCGGCCCGGAGACCGGGTTGTGGCCGACGAGTTGGCAACCCACCATCCCAACACCCATCACGGATCGTCGCCCGGCGACCTCCCGGTCACCCAGATCGAGCCGGTGCTGGCGCATCTGCGTGGTCTGGGGGTGACCGCTCCGCAGGCCGCGTCCCTGATGGGTCCGGGCGCCGGGGATCCCGGTGGCGGCCTCGGCCACGTGCTCGGTGCAGCGCGTCTGCGACGGGACGGTGTCGAGCGGTTGGCCGACGCCTTGGACAGCGCCTTCCTCCACGAGGTGCTGAGCGAGGAGGTCTGGTACGACGAGATCACGGTCGTTCATCCGGCACAGTGGAGCGACATCTATGACGTGGAGGTCGACGAGCACCACAGCTTCGTGGCCAACGATGTCGTCGTGTCGAACTGCTCGCCGCCGTTCCGCCAGGCGGAGTTCGACATCATGTACGGCAAGGGGATCAGTCGGGAGGGCACCCTTCTCGACGTGGCCGTGGAAAAGGACATCGTCAAGAAGTCGGGCGCGTGGTACACCTACCAGGGTGAACAGCTCGGCCAGGGTCGGGAGAATGCCAAGGCGTTCTTGGCCGACAACTTGGAGCTGATGATCGAGATCTCCGAGAAGGTCCGCCAGATCGTCGGCCTCGGGGGAGTCCGGGCGGACGACGTCATTGGGGCCGATCCGGCCGATGACGTACCCATCACCCTCGATGACTGAGCTCGCCGTCGCCGCCATCGGGGACGTCTCGGGCTACGACATTCATGCGGTGCCGCAGCTCGGGTAGTCCCGGGGCCAGGGCCACCAGAAGTCGACCGGGCCCTTCGAGATCCAGCCAGGCCCAACCGTCGCCCACCTCAACCGGCGGAGGTGGCCCGGGACCGACGATCAGACGCAAGCCGACGGCACGGCTGTTCCCGACCACCGCCGGGCCGTCCCAGCGCGGCCCGCCGATCAGGAGCTGATGGCGGAGGAGGGGGAGTCCTGCGACCACCACGTCGAAGCGCAGATCCACGGCGCCGGGCCCCTCGCCGTGGCGACCGAGGACCACCTCCTCGGTCCACTCGACGGTGGCGTCCTCGCCGACGCACAGCTTGACGTGGTGGGCGTGGTGGCACCCGGACGTGGCGATCAGGGGCTCAGGGCGCCAGTCGAGACATGCTCCAGCTTCCAGATTCACCATGAAGTGCTGGCGACTCGGACCCCCGCCGTAGAGGATCGTCGCCGCCGCCGAGCGCAGACGAAGGGTTGCTCCGGCAGCCAGATTCACCGTGGTGGACAGGTCGTCGTCGCCGAGGGGCCCGGCGGCCGTGCCCACGATGTATACCTCATCGCCGGAAGGCCGGAAGGCGATAGGAGGCGAGGAGACAACCCGGCCCAGCCGGCCGGAGGCCAGGACATTCAGCTCGGCCCGGGCCCGCACTGCGTCACCTGCTCGCGTACCCAAGCCGCCACCGTGGCTGCCCCGGGATCCTCGCTGAGGCTGGTGAAAAGCACCGGGCCTGACGGGCGCTGCCGCGCCGCTCCTTGGGCCATGACCTCCAGATCGGCGCCCACCAGGTCGGCCAGGTCGGTCTTGTTGATGACCAGAAGGTCGGACTTGGTGATGCCCGGGCCGCCCTTCCGGGGCACCTTGTCTCCACCGGCCACGTCGATCACGAAGATCTGGCGATCAACGAGGCCGTAGCTGAAGGTTGCCGTGAGGTTGTCGCCACCGGACTCGATGATGACCAGGTCGAGGCCCGGCAGAGCGCGCTCCAGGTTCTCGACGGCGTCGAGGTTGGCGCTGATGTCGTCGCGGATGGCGGTGTGGGGACAGCATCCCGTCTCCACCGCAGCAATCCGCTCATCGGGCAGGACGGCGGCTCGACGGAGCATCTGGGCGTCTTCGGTGGTGTAGATGTCGTTGGTCACCACGGCCATGGAAAGCTCGTCTCGCAAGGCCCGGGCCAAGGCGGCGACGAGCGCGGTCTTGCCGCTCCCCACGGGTCCACCGATTCCCAGCCTCATAGGCCGCCCCTTTGGGGCCGGTGCCGCCCGGGCCCCCGTGGTTTGCCCATGCACGGGCGCGGGGACGCCGCCTCTGGCACCGAGCTCGGAATCACGAGGCAAAGAGCCGAACCTCCCGTCGGGCGTGGTGCTCGGCGGCGATGTCGCAGAGCGGTCCGCCAGGCGCCGGCAACGCTGCCGGCGCGTCCCGTCCATCGGGGCCGATGCCGGCGAGCCCGGCGTCGACGGCGCGGGCGACAACAAGGCCCACCGCGGGAGCCAGGTCGGCCAGGAGGAGGGCGACTGCGAACGGATCGAGACCGAGGAGGCGAACGGCCGCCCAGGCCGGCCCGTTCACGCTGGCCTGGGCGGCGACCAAGGCGGCGCCGGTTCCGCCGATCCCGGCGGCCCCCGCCGCAGCCCCGACCGCCACGGGCCACAGGGGACCATCATCATGCACGCTGGCCACGGTTGCCAGGGCGGGCGCAGGCCACAGAAGTCGGGCCACCCGTAGGAGTCCCCGACCCTGACTTCTCCCGGCCCGGCGCAGCGCGGGCGCCGGGCAGCGGGCCGCGGCCTCGCTGTCAAGGGCTGCCCATGCTCGCGGGGCGGCACCGAGACCCGCTCCGAAGCCGGCCAGCGCGGCATCGGTCAGCCCGGTGGTTGCCAGCCGGCCCGCCAGGTAGGAGCGGAGATCGTCGACGCTTGCCACCCTGCCGTCGGCAATCGCCTCCTCCACCCCACCGGAATGGGCGTGGCCGCCGGTGGGCAGGCGCCCATCGGCCAGGAGCAGAAGGGCGGCGGTGGATGCCGGCGGGGTCATGGGGACGATCCCGTCAAGGCAAGGCTCCGTCAAAACAGGAAATATCGCTGCGTCATCGGCAGATCCGTCGCCGGACTCTCCGTGACCGTCTCGCCGTCGATGGTCACCTCGAAGTGGTCGGGGTCGACGCGGATGTGGGGCAGGGCGTCGTTGCCGGGAAGGTCCGCCTTGGTCAGCCTGCGGGTCTGGCCGGCGGCAGTCACCAGCCGGTTGAGTCCCAGCCTCTCGGGCAGGCCGGCTTCGATGGCGGCGGGAGCCACCCACAACATGGATGAGGCCGCGGCGGTGCGGGGGGCGCTGGCGAACATCGGCCGCCCCCAAGCAGGCTGTGTGGTGGGAATAGAGGCATTGGCGTCCCCCATCTGGGCCCAGGCAAGAACCCCGCCCTTGAGCACCATTTCGGGGCGTACGCCGAAGAAGCGAGGGTCATAGAGCACCAGGTCGGCCAGCTTGCCAGGGTGGACGGAACCCACGTCGGCGTCCATGCCGTGGGCCACCGCCGGGCAGATCGAATATTTGGCGACGTAGCGGCGCACCCTGGTGTTGTCCGCCGAGCCGTCGCCCGGAAGGGACCCGCGACGGCGCTTCATGGCATGCGCGGTCTGCCAGGTCCGCAGCACGACCTCGCCGATACGGCCCATGGCCTGGGAATCGGAGCCGATCATGGAGATGGCCCCGAGGTCATGGAGGACGTCCTCGGCGGCAATGGTGGCCGGCCGGATTCGACTCTCGGCGAACGCCAGGTCCTCGGGTACCGACGGGTTGAGGTGGTGGCAGACCATCAACATGTCGAGGTGCTCGTCGATGGTGTTGACGGTGTGTGGTCGGGTCGGGTTGGTCGACGATGGCAGCACGTTGGCCTCGCCGGCCACCCGGATGATGTCGGGGGCGTGGCCGCCGCCGGCCCCCTCGGTGTGATAGGCGTGGATCGTCCGTCCGGCGATGGCGGCCAGGGTGGAGTCGACAAAGCCGGCTTCGTTGAGCGTGTCGGTGTGGATGGCGGCCTGCACGCCGGCGGCATCACACACCCTCAGGCAGGCGTCGATGGCCGCTGGGGTGCTTCCCCAGTCCTCGTGGAGCTTGAAGCCCGCCGCCCCGGCCCGTAGCTGTTCCCACAGCCCCTCCTCTGAGACGGTGTTTCCCTTGCCGAGCAAGGCGACGTTCACCGGCCAGCCGTCAAGAGCGGTGAGCATCGCGTTCAGGTACCACGCGCCAGGGGTCACCGTCGTTGCCTTCGTGCCCTCCGCTGGACCCGTGCCGCCGCCGACGATGGTGGTGATCCCCGACGCCAGGGCCTCGTCGAGGACCTGGGGGCAGATGAGATGGACATGGCAGTCAACGGCCCCGGCCGTGAGGATCAAGCCGTTGCCAGCGAGGACCTCCGTCGACGGGCCGATGCAAAGCGCTGGGTGCACGCCATCCATGGTGTCGGGATTGCCGGCTTTGCCGAGCGCCACGATACGACCGTCTCGGACGCCCACATCCGCCTTCAGGACCTTGTCGTGGTCCACGACCACGGCGCCGGTGATCACCAGGTCCGGCGCCCCCGCCTGGCGGGTGGTTCTGCCCTGGCCCATCGACTCGCGGATCACCTTGCCACCCCCGAAGACGGCTTCGTCCCCGGCCCGGCCCGGCCCACCACAGAGGTCCTCGGTGACCTCGATCAAGAGGTCGGTATCGGCCAGCCGGATCCGGTCGCCCATGGTGGGGCCGTAGAGAGCGACGTAGCGCGCTCTGCTGAGCGGTTCAGGCATCGAGGGGACCCCCGACCTGGCCCCGGAAGCCGGCCACGTAGCGGGCTCCGCCGAAGGCGACCAACTCGACATCGCTCGAGACGCCGGGCTCGAAGCGGACGCTGGTCCCGGCGGCCACGGCCAGGCGATAGCCCCTGGCTGCCGCCCGGTCGAAGGCCAGTGCGGAGTTGGTCTCGGCGAAATGGAAGTGCGAGCCGACCTGGATCGGCCGGTCCCCGGTGTTGGTCACCCGCAGGCTGAGCACCACCCGGCCCTGGTTGATCACGATCGCGTCGTGGCCGACGATCACCTGGCCCGGAATGGCCGCCGGGTTCGCGGGGTCTTCCATCACCCGATCGGCTGGTGCACGGTGACCAGCTTGGTGCCGTCGGGGAAGGTCGCCTCTACCTGGATGTCGTCGATCATCTCGGGAATCCCCGCCATCACGTCGTCGCGGGCCAGCACCTCTCGGCCCGCGGTCATAAGCTCGGCCACCGAGCGGCCGTCGCGCGCTCCTTCGAGGACGAAGCTGGTGATCAATGCCACCGCTTCGGGATGGTTGAGCTTGACCCCCCGAGCCCGCCGCTCCCGGGCCACCATGGCGGCCAGCGAGACCATCAGCTTGTCCCGCTCGTGGGGCGAGAGCTTCACGTGGTCCTCCGGCGGCTCACGTCGGCGATCCTAGAGCAGCGGCGGGTGGCCTTGGCCGTCTCTCGTGGTGCTCGCAGCGGGACGAAACGTTGCGGCAATGCAGCCCTCATCAACTTGACACGAAGCGGTGACCGAGCGGCCATCAAGGTCACCGATCATGCAAGTGGCGTCGGGCACGTTGCCCGTTGTCGGCGCCTCACCCCAGCCCTCATTGTTCGGAGACCGCCTTGACCTCAGAACCTCTTTCGATGTCCATCTCGGCACCAATGGCACCGCCGTCGACAGGTAGCGCACCGGCGCGCACCTACAAGCAGATGGTCGACAACGAGACCCTGGAGGACTATTCGCTTCGCTACGCGCCGAAGTCGTTTCGCCGATGGAGCGAGTTCACCGTCGCCTCCACCGCGCTCGGTGGCATCGCCTACCTGGCGGACTTCGCCATCGGTGCGTCCATCGCCATAACCCACGGGTTTATGAACGCCCTGGCTGCCGTGCTGGTAGCGGCTCTGGTCATCTTCCTGACCAGCATTCCGATCGCCTACTACTCGGCCAAGTACTCGATCGACATGGACCTGCTCACCCGCGCCGCCGGCTTCGGCTACCTGGGATCGACGATCACGTCGGTGGTCTATGCCAGCTTCACGTTCATCTTCTTCGCCCTCGAAGGCTCGATCATGGCCCAGGCGTTCAAGTCCGGCTTCGGGCTGCCTCTGGCCCTTGGCTACATCCTGTCGTCGCTGATCGTCATACCCCTGGTCGTGTTCGGCATGACGGCGTTGTCGAAGCTGCAGGTTTGGACGCAGCCGGTGTGGCTGGTCTTGATGTTCGCTCCCTTCGTCTACGTTGGCTTCGCCGATCCCAACAAGTACGCCCAGTTCAGCCATTTCACCGGAAGCTCGGGCTCTTCGACGTTCAGCGCCTTGGGCTTCGGCCTGGGTATGGGTGTCGCCCTGTCGCTCATCGCCCAGATCGGCGAGCAGGTCGACTACCTGAGGTTCATGCCCCAAAAAACCGCAGCCAACGCCAAGAAGTGGTGGACGGCGGTGATCGCCGCCGGTCCTGGTTGGGTGATCCTCGGCGCCCTCAAGCAACTGGGCGGGGGCTTCCTGGCTTTCTATGTCGCCACGAAGGTGGGCCTGACCAAGGCCGGCGAACCCATCGAGCAGTATCTGGGGGGATTTGGGTCCTTCCTGACCAGCGGAGCGTTGGCGCTGGCGGTGTTCTTCGTCATCTTGTCGCAGATAAAGATCAACGTGGTCAACGCTTACTCGGGATCGTTGTCGTGGTCAAACTTCTTCTCCCGAATCCTGCATTGGCACCCGGGTCGGGTGGTCTGGATCTTCTTCAACGTTGGCATCGCCTTGACCTTGATGGAGGCGGGCGTGTTCTCGTTCCTCAACACGGTGCTCGGCTTCTACTCCAACGTGGCCATCGCCTGGATCGGGGCGCTGGTGGCCGACTTGGTGGTCAACAAGCCATTGAGGCTCAGCCCGCCGATCATCGAGTTCAAGCGGGCGCACCTCTACAACATCAACCCGGTGGGCTTCGGCAGCATGCTCATCGCCTCGGTGGTGTCGATCCTGGCCTTCTACAACGCATTCGGCGCCTACCCAGCAGCATTCTCACCGTTCATCGCCCTGGCTCTGGCCTTCGCGCTCTCGCCGGTGTTCGCCGTGCTGACCAAAGGGAAGTACTACATCGCCCGGGCCGACGACCTGGCCGAGCCCATGATGGTCGACGGCCAACTCTCGGCGGTGACCCTGCGCTGCGAGGTGTGCGCCACGGCGTTCGAGCGCCCGGACATGGCTGGATGTCCCTACCACGGGGGGACGATCTGCTCGCTGTGCTGCAGCCTGGAGAAAAGGTGTCACGACGTGTGCAAGGAGTCCCCAAACGACGCACACCTGCCCGTCGACCTGTCACCGCGACCGACAGGCTGAGCGGCCGTCTTGGCCAGCTACGACTACCGCTGCTCGGTCTGCGGACCGTTCAGCGCGGTCGCTCCCCTGGGGGCGGCGGCGGAGACGGTCCGTTGCGGGGGCTGCGGGGGGCCGGGCCGCCGGGTCTTCAACCCGCCGGTGTTGTACCGGCGGGGCGCGTCGATGCAGCGCAAGCGCCTCTTGAAGGAGGCCAGCTCTTCCGAACCGCAGGTCGTGCGCCGGGCACCCGAGCTCCCCGCTCCGGTTGATCCCACACCGTCACCGTCCCACCCCCGCCGTCCCTCCCTTCCACGTCGCTGATCCGCCGCCACCAAAGGAGCATGTGTGCCCAACGTCGTGTTCGCCGTTGATCAGTCCAAGTCAATGCGCGATCAGTCGCCACCCGGTCACAACCGGTGGCATCCCGACGTCCCGGTGGTGGCAATGGTCAGGCCCGGAGACGAGTTCCGGGTCGAATGTCGGGAGTGGACCGACGGCCAGATCGGCAACAACGACTCGGCCAACGATGTCCGGGATGTGGATCTGTCGGTCGCTCATATGCTGAGCGGGCCCATCGGCGTGGTCGGGGCCGAGCCGGGCGACCTGCTCATCGTCGACATCCTCGACCTAGGTCCCGTTCCCCAGGAGGTTGGACCGGTACCGGGCCAGGGGTGGGGGTATACGGGGATCTTCTCCAAGGAAAGCGCCGGGGGGTTCCTCACCGACTACTACCCCGACGCCGCCAAGGCAATCTGGGATTTCCATGGTCAGGAAGCCACCTCGCGCCACATCCCAGGTGTGCGATATACCGGAATCACCCACCCCGGCCTGTTCGGCACCGCACCTTCTGCGGCGCTGTTGGACCGCTGGAACCGCCGCGAGCAAGCCCTGATCGACACCAACCCGACCCGCGTGCCCGCACTGGCTCTGCCCCCCCTCGAGGCGGGGGCCCTCATCGGCGAGGTCACGGGTGGCGAACTCCGACGGATCGCCGCCGACGGCGCTCGGACCGTCCCCGGCCCGCGAGAACGGCGGCAACCACGACATCAAGAACCTGACCCGGGGCTCGCGTGTGTTTTATCCCGTGCTGGTGCCCGGGGCGAAGTTGTCGGGCGGTGACCTACACTTCAGTCAGGGTGACGGCGAGATCACCTTTTGCGGGGCCATCGAGATGGGCGGATACATCGACCTGCACGTTGATCTCATCAAGGGCGGCATGGAGACCTACGGGGTCACCACCAATCCGCTGTTCATGCCGGGGCGGGTTGAGCCGCGGTATTCTGAGTTTCTCACCTTCATTGGCATCTCGGTCGATCAGGATACCGACACTAACTACTACTTGGACGCCACGCTGGCCTTTCGCCAGGCGTGCCTCAATGCCGTGGAATACCTGAAGAAGTTTGGCTATAGCGGTGAGCAGGCCTACCTGCTCCTTGGCTCCGCCCCCATCGAGGCTCGGATAAGCGGGATCGTGGATATTCCCAATGCCTGCTGTTCGCTCTATCTCCCGACCGCCATCTTCGATTTCGACATCCGCCCTGGTGCAGCTGGTCCGACCCGGGTCGACCGTGGCCAGTGCGCAGTGACGTCGTCGGGCCCCGGATGATCAGGCGCTGAAGCGGTGCACCCGGATGGTGTTGGTCGATCCCGGCTCGCCCGGTGTCCCCGTCACCACCACAACCCGGTCGTTGGGCTTGGCCAGCGCCGATGAGCGCAGCGCGTGGTCGACCAGGTGGACCATCTCGTCGGTGCTGGCCACAGTGGGCACGATGTAGGTGGTGAGCCCCCAGCTGAGGGCCAGTTGGCTTCGTACCAGCGGCTCGGGCGTGAAGGCCAGGAGCGGCGTCACCGGGCGGTGCCGGGCCAGACGCCTGGCGGTGGCGCCGGTGGTGGTGAATGCCACCAGAGCGGTGGCGTCGATGTCGGCGGCAGTCTCCACGGCCGCCCGGGCCAGTGCCGCACCGCTGGTCTGCATCGCCACGTCGATGCGCGGGAGGTTGCCGATGGCCTCGCTCTCTGCGGCCTCGATGATCCTGGCCATCGTGGCCACGGAGCCCCGGGGATAGGCTCCCACGCTGGTCTCCGCCGAGAGCATGAGCGCATCGGTGCCGTCGAAGACGGCGGTGGCCACATCGCTGGCTTCGGCTCGCGTGGGACGGGCGTGGGTGATCATCGACTCGAGCATCTGGGTGGCCACAATGACCGGTTTGCCAGCCTCGCGAGCCAGGCGGATCGCTCGCTTCTGTACCAAGGGAACCTTCTCGAGTGGCATTTCCACGCCCAGGTCTCCTCGGGCAAGCATGATGCCGTCGAAGGCGGCGATGATCTCGTCGAGATGCTCTACGGCCTGGGGCGTCTCGATCTTGGCCAGGACCCCAACCCGGCTGCGCGCGTCGAGGAGGACCTGGCGCACGGCGTCGGCGTCGCCGGCCCGGCGCACGAACGACAGGGCCACCATGTCGACGCCCAGGCCGATCGCGAAGTCAAGATCGGTGAGGTCCTTGGCCGACAGTGCCGGAATTCTCAGATTGCTTCCCGGCAGCGAGAGACCCTTGTGGTCGCTGACCACCCCCCCTTCGATGACCATGCATTCCATGTCCGGGGGGCTGGCGTCGATGACCTCGAGGGCCAGGTTGCCGTCATCGACCAGGATGCGGTCCCCGATGGAGACCTCCTCGGCCAACCGGAAATAGGTCGAAGACGCATGATTGGCGCCACCCACCACCCCCTCGCCGGTGATCATGATGCGCTGGCCCGGAATCCAGACGGCCTGGCCGCCCGAGAAGAGGCCGAGGCGGATCTTCGGGCCCTGCAGATCGGCGACCGTCCCCACGGCGCGCCCGGCGAGGTCTCCCGCCTCTCGGACCAGGCGGTAGGCGTGGGCATGCTCGTCATGGGTCCCGTGGGAGAAGTTGAGCCGGGCGATGTCCATCCCGGCGGCGACGAGGTCGGACACCGTTGCCGCATCGGACGTCGATGGCCCGAGGGTGCACACGATCTTTGCTCGCCTTGCCATGTCGACCACTCGTCTCCGTCGCTCGGGTACCGCCAAAGATAGGTGTGGCGGCCCGTGGGTGCCTACGCCGCCGGGGGTGGGGTGGGTCGCCGGGTCGTGGGGGGCGGGCGGGCGTC
>JAABUQ010001252.1_pt1 | contig 13250 bp, 14 predicted proteins | sample 5560001 | NCBI WGS metagenome assembly JAABUQ01 (sample SAMN10711888, study PRJNA513371) | rock metagenome | isolation source: Antarctica rocks | place: Antarctica: Victoria Land, Finger Mt nord | collected 2015-12-18 | reverse complement strand
CAGGCGAAGTCGTATCTGCCCATCGCTCAGCCAGCGAGCGCAGCCCTGCTCCGGCCTCGTTCAGCTTTTCGGCGATGTCGAGCAGGTCTTTGGTCGATCGCGCGAGCTGATCGAGCCGTGTGACACACCACCACGTCATCGTCACGGAGTTGGTCGACCATCCGCGCCAACTCGGGCTGCTCGCGCTTCGCTCCCGAGACCTTCTCAGCGAAGATGCGGCGACAGCCGGCGTTCTTCAATACGGCACGTTGCAGCCGCAAATCCTGATCGTCGGTCGAGACGCGGGCATAGCCGATGAGCATGTCGCAAATCCGCATCGAAATGCCTACGTTTCGCAACCGACTTTCGCGACAGTTCTGTCCTTGGAAAACCGATGGTGGTCCGGCTGTCGTGGAACTTAGGCGTTCAGCGACATGCGCCAGGTGCATAGCTTGGCTTCGGCCGGGTTTGGCCGAAAGCGGCCTTTCCGGCCGCCGTTGATCAAGCCAGGCAAGCCGGGTGACTCCCGTTTTGCCGTGCAGCGTGGGCTGTTTCGGGAAGATCGATCTGAGGACGAGTCTGGGGACGACAGCGGGCAACTGCCATCTGGCCAAGCAGGCTTCCGCTGCATGTTCGTTTATCCGAAGGAGCCCGTGGTTCAGGGTGTCGCCGCCAGCACGAGCAAAGCCGTGAACACGCCGAGCGGTGCTGCATGCGAGAACTCCCGGCGGCGCAGGACCGTGACGATGGCGACGGCGATGATCACGGCAGCCAGCACCACACCCACGCTGCGGCCGGCAGGAAGGGCGATCAGCGCTGCGCTCACGATTTCCAGGCCGCCGGTCACGCGGCACCACCAACGCGGATAACCCCACCGGGCAAAATCATCCTGCGTGGCGCGCGTTCCGATTGCGTTGAACAGCCCTGCGCCGAAGAACGCGACGACAAGCAGCCAGACCACGATGTTGTGCAGCATCCTGGCACTCCTTCGCCTCGTGTTAGGGCAGCAGGCCGGGAGCCGGCGTCAGGCGACCGTCTGGGCGTAGGAGCGCAGTTCGTCGACGATCGAATGCCGCGACGGGCTCCACCCAAGCTCGCGCTCGGCCAGCTCGCCCGAGATCACCTGATTGCACGCGATCGCGTCCGCGAAGCTGACCAGCCCCCATTTGGTGGTCCGGGCAAAATGTTAGTGTAGCATCGTAGCTGGGGGCGGGGGTGACCCGGTCGGACCGAGGCGGCCGGGTGGCATTGGTATGCCCGGCAGCAGGACTTCCGGCGCAGGCGGCCGGTAGCCCAAGGCTGAGTGCGGGCGCACGGTGTTGAAATGCACCCGCCATTGCTCGATCAGCACGCGGGCTTCAGCCAGCGTGTTGAACACCTCCATGTTGAGCAGCTCGTCCCGCAGCTTGCCGTTGAAGCTCTCGACGTAGCCGTTCTCCCACGGGCTGCCCGGCTCGATGTAGGCCGTCTTGGCACCCACGCCGGTGATCCAGCCCTTCACCGCTGCCGCGATGAACTCCGGCCCGTTGTCCGAGCGGACGAACCCGGGCGTGCCGCGGGCGATGCACAGGTCGGTCAGCACGTCGATGACGTCGGCCGAGCCCAGCTTGCGCCCGACCCGGATGCACAGGCACTCGCGGGTGAACTCATCGACCACGTTCAGCATTCGAAGCTTGCGCCCGTCCTGGGTGCGGTCCTCGACGAAGTCGTAGGCCCACACGTGGTTGGCCCGCTCCGGCCGCAGCCGCACGCACGACCCGTCGTTCAGCCACAGCCGCCCGCGCTTGGGTTGCCGGGCGGGCACGCGCAGCCCCTCACGGCGCCAGATCCGCTCCACCCGCTTGTGGTTGACCTTCCAGCCCTCGGCCCGCAGCAGGGCCGCGACCCGCCGGTAGCCGCAGCGCCCATACTGGCGAGCCCAGTCGATGATCGCCGCTGTCAGCGCCGCCTCGTCGTCGGCCGTGTCAGGCGCCTTGCGCTGCGTCGAACGGTGCTGACCCAGCACCCGGCAGGCAAACCGCTCGGACACGTCCAGCTTGGCCGAAACGTGCGCGACGCACGCCCGACGACGCGCGGCGCTCAGAAGTAATGGGATGGTCCGCCCCCGATCCGGCAACATGAGCGGCACCAACGAACCTTCGGAGGAGGCATACATGGACATCGCGGCAATCGGCATCGATCTCGGCAAGAGCACCTTCCACCTGGTCGCGCTGGATCAGGCGGGCCAGATCGTGCTCCGGCGCAAGCTGACCAGACGCAAGCTCGTCGACCTGACGGCCACGCTGAAGTCGACCCTGATCGGCATGGAAGCGTGCGGAGGCGCCCACTTCCTCGCCCGGCTGCTCCACGAGCAGGGGCATGACGCGCGCATCATCCCGGCGCAGTTCGTGAAGCCCTTCGTCAAGTCCCAGAAGAACGACTTCCTCGACGCCGAGGCGATCGCCGAGGCGGTGCAGCGGCCGACGATGCGCTTCGTGCCCGTCAAGACGGAGGAGCAGCTCGACATGCAGACACTGCACCGGGTTCGCGATCGCCTGGTCGGTTGCCGCACCGCGCTCATCAACCAGGTCCGCGCCGTCCTGCTCGAACGCGGCCTGACCTTTCCCAAGGGGCGAGCCTCGATGGCGCATGTCGTCGCCGAACTGGTGGCCGCCGACACCGACGAGGTCACTGCAGCCACGCGCGAGCTGCTCGCCCTCCTGTGGCAGGAGTGGCAGGAGCTGCAGACACGGGTCGAAGACCTCACAGCCCGCATCGAGCAGGCTGCCGCGCAGGACGAGGTCTGCCGCAAGCTGACCGCGGTGCCGGGCATCGGGCCTTTGACCGCGACGGCGCTCGTGTCTGCGGTGGCCGACGGCTCGATGTTCCGCCGGGCGCGTGACCTGTCCGCCTGGCTCGGCCTGGTGCCGCAGCAACGCTCCACCGGAGGCAAGACAAAGCTCCTGGGGATCTCCAAGCGCGGCAACAGCTACCTGCGGCGTCTGCTGGTGGTTGGTGCCCAGTCCGCGCGGCTGCACCTCAACCGCGAACGGCACCCCCGCCTGGGTGGATGGCTCACGCGGCTCGAGCAGCGGGCGCACCGCAACACCGTGGTGGTTGCCCTGGCCAACAAGCTGGCGCGCACCGCCTGGGTGATCCTGCGGCAGGGCCGCGACTACGATCCGGCGTTCGGTCTGCCTGTGGAAGCCTGAGGGCACGCGGGGCCAAACCGGGAGAGACGCTGCGAGGAGAGACACTGATGGACCGTCGGTCGATCCGCACCTGCCAAGCCTGATCGAGAAACTGGCCCTCGAGGTCGCAGAAGTTATCAAGCGCCGGCAGGACGCGGATACCCATCATGGCCAGAGGCAGCACGCAGCCTCGTCAACAGGCCGGATAGATTAGCGCAGACGGGACTGTCGGAATTTCCGTGTGTGGGCTGGCATGATGGGAGAGGAGACCCCCCATGGCCCGACGCAAAGCCCCCTACATCCCCGACCAGCTCCTGGACCAGCTGCTAGCTGGCGCAGATCCCAGGGCCGCCTTTGACCCGAATGGCCTGCTCGACGGGCTGAAGAAGGCGCTCGCCGAGCGGGTCCTCAATGCCGAGATGGACCACCACCTGGCGCGTGAGCCGGGCAACAGCCGCAACGGCTATGGCGCCAAGACGGTGCTGACAGACACCGGGCGGATCGACCTGGCGATCCCGCGTGACCGCCAGGCGAGCTTCGACCCGCAGCTGATCGCCAAGTACCAGCGTCGCTTCCCCGGCTTCGACGAGAAGATCGTGTCGATGTATGCGCGCGGCATGAGCACGCGCGAGATCACCGGGCATCTGCGTGACCTCTACGGCGTCGACGTCTCGCCCGACCTGATCAGCACGGTGACCGACGCGGTGCTGGAGGAGGTGGCCGCCTGGCAGGCTCGGCCGCTGGAGCCGGTCTACCCGCTGGTGTTCTTCGACGCGCTGCGGGTCAAGATCAGGGACGAGGCCCTGGTCCGCAACAAGGCGGTCCACGTGGCGCTGGGCGTCAGGGCCGACGGGACGAAGGAGGTGCTCGGCCTGTGGCTGGAGCAGAACGAGGGCGCGAAGTTCTGGCTCCGCGTGATGAACGAGCTACGCAATCGCGGCGTCGAGGACGTCCTGCTCGCCGTGGTCGACGGCCTGAAGGGCTTTCCGGAGGCGATCCTGGCGGTTTTCCCCGACGCCCAGGTCCAGACCTGCATCGTCCACCTCTTGCGGCACAGCCTGGACTTCGTCTCCTTCAAGGACCGCAAGGCGGTGGCGACAGCGCTGAAGGACATCTACCGCGCCCTGGACGCCAAGGCGGCCGCAACGGCGTTGGACGCGTTCGAGGCGGGAGAGTGGGGGCGAAAATACCCGGCCATCGTCCAGAGCTGGCGGCGTGCGTGGAATGAGGTGGTGCCGTTCTACGCGTTTGCCCTCGAGGTGCGTCGGCTGCTCTACACCACGAACGCCATCGAGGCGCTGAACTCCAAGCTGCGCCGTGCGGTGCGTGCCAGGGGGCACTTTCCCAACGACGAGGCGGGGCTGAAGCTTCTGTTCCTGGTGTTGAACCGCTCCGAGAAAGAGTGGACGATGCCGGCCCGTGAGTGGTGCATGGCCAAGGCCCAATTCGCCGTCCTGTTCGGCGAGCGCTTCACCCGGGCGATGGCCTGATCAGTGACAACCCGCCAGCCCACACACGAAATTCCTGACAGTCCCCAGCCACCGCGCGCCGCAGGCGCCCGTTCTCCTGCTCCAGAACCTTGAGCCGCTTCACCTGATCCAGCTTCAGCCCGCCATACTCCGCGCGCCACCGGTAGTACGTCGCCTCCGTCACCCCGATTGCCCGGACCCCATCGGCCACCGGCTTGCCCTGGCCCACCAGCACCTCGACCTGACGCAGCTTGGCGACGATCTCCTCCGGCTTGTGATGCTTGCGCGCCATCCCAGTCCCTTCCGTGTTGCCACCGAAGTCTCATCTTCGGCGGCTCACTTCTAGGGGGTCAGGTCAAGATCACCATGCGAAAGGTGCCGTCGCGAGTGTGGTGGAATCGTGTGGTGGCGTAGTCTCCGGCTTGTAGCAACGAGCCATTCCGGCGTTGGCACGCCGGCGGAGACCACGCCATGGAACAGGGTAGCACGACGCGGGATGCGGACGGCACGGGGCTGTTTGCGGGGGAGGCCTGGTTCGACCCGATCGAGGCGGGCATCCGGGAGCGGGTGCGCGGGTTCATCCAGGAATTACTGGAGCAGGAGCTGACGGCGGCGCTGGGGCGTAGCCGGTCCGAGCGCGCCATCGGCGAGCCGAGGGGCTACCGGAACGGGACACGGGAGCGGCAGCTCCTGGGCAGCTTCGGCCCGGTTCACCTGGAGGTGCCGCGCGCCCGCATGGCCGCGGCTGACGGCGGCACGAGCGAGTGGCGCAGCGCGTCCTTGCCCCGCTACGCCCGGATGACGCGCCAGGTCGAGGCGCTGATTGCCGGCGCCTACCTGTCCGGCACCAACACGCGCCGGGTCAGGCGCGCGCTGGCCGCCCTGTTCGGCGGCGCTGTGGGCAAGGACGTGGTGAGCCGGACGTGGCGCAAGGTGCGCACGGACTGGGACGCCTGGAACAGACGCGACCTGGCCCAGGAGGACGTGGTCCGGCTCATCCTGGACGGCACCATCGTGCGCGTGCGCCTGGACCGCCGCGCCACGAACATCTCGCTGCTGGTGGTGCTCGGCGTGCGCCGCGACGGGCAGAAGGTGCTTCTGGCCGTCAAGAACATGGGCGGGGAAAGCGAGGCCGCCTGGCGCGCCACCCTGGACGGCCTGATCGGGCGCGGCCTGCGCACGCCGGACTTCCTCGTCACCGACGGCGGGGCCGGGCTGGAGCGGGCGCTGGCAGCGCTGTGGCCCGATGTGGCGGCGCAAAGATGCACGGTCCACAAGCACCGCAACCTGCTGGCCCATGCGCCCGATGCGCTGCACGAGGAGGTCACGGCCGACTACACCGACATGATCTACGCCGAGACACCCAAGGCCGTGCAGGAGCGCCGCGGGGCGTTCCTGCGCAAGTGGCGTCTGCGATGCCCGGCGGTGGTGACCAGCCTGGAGGAGGCCGGCGACCGCCTGTTCACCTTCCTCCGCCTGCCGCCCTGCCAGTGGCGCTCGGCGCGGACCACCAACGCCATCGAGCGGCTGCACGAGGAGTTCAAGCGACGGATCAAGACGCAGACCGTGCTGCCGTCCGCCGAGACCGCGGCCATGCTGTTCTGGGCGCTGATGGCCTCGGGCCAAATCACCATGCGCAAGATGGACGGGTGGCAAACCCTCGCAGACAAGCTCGCCGACCCCGTCCAGCTTGACCAGGCCGACTGACAGCAGCCAACCTCAGCCCACCGGAGACGACCCAGCCAAGCCATTTCCACCACATCCGCGACGGCACCGCCGGCCACCTCTGTCGCTGAGAGACTGATGCGGAGTGTGATCCTATAGCGTGAAATGTGTGATCGCGCCGTGGGCGGACATCTACGCCAAGAAGGGCTGCGCCGTTGCGGTCAAATCGGGATGGCGCAAAGCGGATGCGTGCCAGAGGAGGAAACCCATTCCTGCAATGAGCTCAACCGTCATCGCGACCGTGAGCACCGGGCCAGGCAGGCCATAGGCGAACGCGGAACCAACCCGGGCCAGGCCACTGAGTGCGATGGTGCCGCAGAGCAGGCGGAACAGGTCCACCTCGTCGCGCAAGTGCGAACTCGCCCGCCACAGGATGATGCCGAATCCAAACCAGACTGCCCCCCAGAAACCGACTTGGCTGTTCAGGACCGGATCATTCGCGACACCTTCCAGGCGCGCGCCGGCAAAGGTGAGGAGACCCACACCGTTGACGGTATCGACGACTCCCGTGACGAACGGAATGATGCAGAGCGTCCGGACGGCTATCTTCAATGCGTGCATTGGAGGTCTCCTCAGTGTGTCGGTTGAACTCAGCTTCGAGTGGCGGATCGAGCCCGCTTTTGGAGCTGAGCTGCAGGGTTATATGTTGGCCTGCCAGGCCGCAGGGTTGTAGTCGCCTCCTGGGTCGAGGCAGTGTTGACACTATGTCAACATCCTTCACCCCCGCCTCGCTCCTACAGCTCATGTGCTTCGTCCGCGTGGTCGAGGCAGGCTCCTTTGCCGAGGTGGGCCGCCGGCTTGGGATGACCACGTCGGGCGTATCCAAGGCGATCAGCCGCTTGGAGACGGAACACGGCGTCCGGCTCCTCCACCGCTCCACCCATGCATTGTCCCTGACAGACGAGGGTGAGCAGGTGCTGGACGACGCACGCGACGTGCTGCGCGGGTGCGAGCGGCTTGGGCTGGCGCTCTCGCAGGCGGCCGATGGCGGCCGGGTTGGGCGCGTGCGGATCAGCGCTCCGCCGGGCTTCACGCGAGCCTGCCTGCTTCCTGTGCTTCCTCGCCTGTTGGACGCCCACCCGGAGATCCATGTCGAGATCCAGGCGAGCTACGAGTTGGTCGATCTGGCTGATGAGGGTGTCGACCTTGCGCTGCGAACTGGCCTGCTTGCGGGTCTGCCGGGCCACATCAGCCAGGCGCTATTCTCGTCCCCGTGGTGCGCATACGCAACGTCCGGTTACCTCGCGCGTCGCGGTACGCCCTCGTCGCCGGACGATTTGGCCGGCCATGAACTGATTGGCTTCCGCAACAGGGCCACTGGCCGGGTCGGCGCCTGGCGCTTCCAAAGTCCCGCCGCTCGCGACCAGGGCGGGGCCATGCGCCATGACGCCAACGCTCGCATCGTGTTTGACGATGGCTCAGCCGCCTACGACATGGCTTGCAACGGCTATGGCATCGTTTGGGCGCCCGAGTGGCTAGCGCTCGGCGACGTGCGCAGCGGGCGCGTGGTTGAGGTGCTGAAGGAGTGGCGCTCCAGCACGATGCTCATGTCTGTTGTGCGTCGCGAGCGCCGGCTGACACCGCAACGGATCAGGGTGGTGATCGACTTCCTTTGCGAGGCCGCCAAGCTTTGGCAGGCCCGCGAAGCCGTGCAATGAAAACTTTGATGCTCTGCGAAGCATCCAGGGCAGCAACGAGCTATGCTGGAACCTGGGTGACGCCGTGATCAGGCGGCGCTCTGTGCTAGCGTGTTGGTGACCTCGACGCCGTTGCGGAATGTGACGCCCTGGACGACTTTGGGCAACTGGTTCTCGCCCTTCAGCAGGCGCCAAGTCTTGGCCGCCGCCATGACCAGCTTGAACACCATCAGCCGGGCCGTGTCCTGCGACAGCGCGCCCTTGGTCGTACCGTCCGGTGCCTGACCGTGGCGAACACGCTCTCGATCGGGTTGGACGTCCGCAGGTGGTCCCAGTGCTCGGCCGGGAAGTCGTAGAAGGTCAGCAGCGCATCCTGGTCCTTGGTCAGGCAAACGAACCATGACGGACAGCAGGACGCTCGTTCGGTTCCTCCGGCGCCAGCATGTCCGGTGACGACCAGAAGCGATCATTCAGCTCATGAGACACGCTGTCCGGCGCCCATTCCTCAGGCGGGACCACCGCCTCCTGCAACTGCGAGATGCTGCCGTAGCATATCGAGCAGCCAGCGGCCGGCGGGGCCGAGTGCGCGGTCACGTCGATGGGCGGCGTAGATGACAAGCCCCTCCCCGGGTGTCGGATCGTCCTCGATCCCGAGCGGCACCAACTGCCCGTCGGCCAGAGGCGAGGCAACGAGGTGCCTCGGCATGCGGCACCACCCGAGGCCGGCAATCAGGAAGTCGAGGCGCCGGCCGAGGTCCACGAAGCGCCATCGCCGCGCACTCAGAAGACCGTAGGCCGTGCCGCCGGGATCGACGGGGTCGGACAGGATGAGTTGGACATGGGGCTCCAGGTCGCTGCGGGTGGCCGGGCGCCCCAGTGAGGCCAGGGGATGGCGGGGCGCCACCACGGGCTGCATGGCGGCCCGCAGCAAGGGGTAGGCGGCAATGTCGTCGGGGACGTCCGGCAGCAACAGGCAGATTGCGAGCGCCGCCGAGCCGCTCCGCAGCCGCCGCAGCGAGCCGCCCAGGCCCTCGGTCGAGAAGCTGACGGGCAGAGCGGGAAAGGTGTCGCTCAATGCGCGCAGGCTGTCGATGAGCGGTGCGGTCGGCACCAGCGGGTCGATCGCGATGGCCAGCTCGGCCTCCAGCCCTTGCCGCGTCCCGGCCGCCATGGCCTCGAAGCGGGCGGCGCTGGCCAGCACCAGCCTTGCCTGACCAACGAGCGCGCGCCCGACCGCGGTGAGCTGCGGCCGATGGCCGCCGCGGTCGAACAGCGCGACGCCCTGCACCGCTTCCAACGTCGCGACCGCCTGGCTGATCGCCGATTGCGCGCGCCCAAGCCGTCGCCCGGCAGCCGAGAAACTGCCTGCATCGGCGATCGTCACCAGAACGCGCAACTGGTCGAGGCTCAGGCTGCCGATCATGGACCATCATCTCCGCCGATGGAGACGATCATAATTTTATCGCTCCCGCAGGGCAGTGATGAAGCCCAGGTCAGTCACATGCAACCGACCTACTTCATCAACCACGGGGGCGGACCCTGCTTCTTCCTGGAGCCCGGCCCGATGCGGGACACGTGGAGCGAGCTGGAGACCTATCTTCAAGGCTTCGCCGGGGCGCTCGGCGAACGGCCGCGTGCCATCCTTGTCGTCTCGGGGCATTGGGAGGAAGCGCGCCCGACCGTTAATGCCGGCGCCGCACCGCCGCTGCTGTTCGACTACAACGGCTTCCCCGCCCACACCTACCGGCTGACATGGCCCGCACCCGGTGCGCCGGACCTGGCGGCACGGGTCTGCGGCCTGCTCTGCGCGACCGGGATCGAAAGCGGCTCCAACGCGTCACGCGGCTGGGACCACGGCGTGTTCGTGCCGATGAAGGTGATGTTCCCACGCGCCGACGTCCCGACCGTTCAACTGTCGCTCCAGCGCGGGCTCGATCCCGCGACGCATCTCGCCATCGGCCGCGCGCTGACGCCGCTGCGCCACGAGGGCGTGCTGATCGTCGGCAGCGGCCAGACCTACCACAACATGGGCGGCTTCATGGGCGGGACCGGCCGTGTTGATCCGGACGCCGAGGCGTTCGACGCATGGCTGCGCGAGGCGATGGCGGACGGCGCAACGCGGGACCGTTCGCTGACCGGGTGGGAGCAGGCGCCCGGCGCCCGCCAGGCGCAGCCACACGAGGATCACCTCCTGCCGCTAATGGTGGCTGCCGGCGCCGCGTCCGGCGAGCCGGGCCAGACCGCCTTCCACGGGCACGCGCTCGGCAAGCCGATCTCCGGCTTCCGCTTCGGATAACCTCTCCAAGGAGTTCTTCCCATGACCAGGCTTCTCGTCGTCGAAACCAGCCCGCGCGGCGACTACTCGATCTCGCGCAACATGACCCGCCGCTTCGTGGCGGGCTGGAAGGCCACACACCCGGACGGCCATGTGGCCGAGCGCGACCTCATGGAGACTAACCTGCCGTTCGTGACCGCGCCCTGGCTCCAGGCCTACTTCACGCCGCCCCAGCAGCACTCGCCGGAGATGAAGGAGGCGCTGCGCCTGTCCGACGAGCTGGTGGGCGAGCTGCTCGCTGCCGACCACGTCGTCATCGCGACCCCGGTGTACAACTACAACGTGCCTGCTGCGCTGAAGGCGTGGATCGACCATATCGTCCGCAAGGGGCTGACGCTCGGCACCGATGGCAGCGGCCTTGTCACCGGCAAGAAGGCGACCGTGCTGCTCGCGTCGGGCGGCGTCTACACCGAGGGGTCGCCCATCCACGACCGCGACATCGCGACCCAGTACCTCCGCCTGATCCTCAAGGTCATCGGCATTACGGACGTGACGGTCGTCGCCGGCGGGGGAGCCAAGGCCGTGGACATGGGCGAGCAGACGATGGACGGCTTCATCGCAAGCGTCGAACCCGAGATCATGCACGCTGCCGCGGCGTAGGCTGTGGGCGGTCCAAGGCCCACGCGCGGCAACCTTGGGCCGCTTCCTGCCGCGGGCTTGTCGCGGGAATGGCTTATTATTGGCAACAGCAAGCAAGGTTTCGAAAACAAAGCGTGTGGAGACCGAAGCATCATGACACATCTGATCCGGCAAATGGGCCATGTGGCCTTCACCGTGCCAAATCCGGACGTCTCGGCGGGGGATCTCGTCGAGGTCACCGGTCTCAAGATCGCCGAACGTCGGAATGGCACGGTCTATCTCTCCGCCAACTAGCGGCACCATGAGATATCCTACCGTCTGGGACCGAACGCGGTGGTGGAGGCCATCGGGCTGGAAGCTATGGAAGCCGCCGCCGTCGACGAGGTGCAGCGGCGGCTGCAGTCCGGCGGGATCAGGATCCTGGACGACCGTCCGCTCGACCCGTTCATGGAGCGGGCCGTGCGCTTCATGACCCCCTTCGGTGCCATATTCGAGGTCCACTCCCCGGTCATGCGCGACCAGACGCAGCGCCACATCGGCGCCGGCTCCCGGCCGAGGCGGATCGAGCACGTCAACCTCAGCGCCTCCGACATGCTCGTCGCCCGTGATTTCTTCGTTGGCGTGCTCGGCATGGAACTGACCGACCGCACATCGCAAGACGAGTTCCTGTGGTTCCGAACCTGGGATGGATATCACCACACCATCGCTCTCTACCAGGGTGAGCCGAAGCTCAATCACTACGCATTCAGCCAGAACTCCTTGGAAGACCTTGTGGGGATCGCCGACACCCTGGTTCTGAAGGACCGATATCTGTTGTGGGGCCCGGGGCGACACGGGGCGGGTGGCAACATATTTACCTATTACATCGACCCGGACGGCTGCGTGGTTGAGAACTCGATCGGCATGGACCATTACGGGAGCGACCTGCCCTACGAGGTCAGGACGTGGGAGATGACAATGGACCCGAAGAGCCGCCTCCTCAACCAATGGGCGGCACGCGCAGCCCGGACGACTTCATCCACCATGGGATGCCGTTCGCGGCATTGGACTGAACCGCTTCTGAGACCGTAGCCTGCATCCGGAAGCGAGCCGTTTGCCACTTCCTGTCGATATGAGAAGAACCGAGACGTGGTTCAGAATCTGCCATTTTCGGGTCACACGGGCGTGCGGAGACCGCCGGCCTGTGAGGGCCGGATTGCGACGGGCGATGTGTCCTGTTCGGGAGGCGGCCGGCCTCCCCGGATCAAGCCCGCTGGGGCTGAAGCGGTCCAACGCCTGAAGGGCAAGGTCCTTATGGTCACTCCCGGGCAGCCTCGCTGCAGCGCCAACACCTTGATCCAAACTTGCACCACCGCTGAAAGCGTGAGGCTGCCATCATCCGTCCTACCAGCGCCAACCCAGCTTCACCGTGTGACCTGGCTTTGAACCACGCCTAAGCTGCCATCGGCATTGATGCACGCGGCTCCGCGAACAACCCGATGTTTGCATCGCCCCAGTGTTTCAGCGCCATGAGCACGGGCTCCATGGTACGGCCAAGGGGCGAGAGGCTGTATTCCACCTTGGGGGGCACCTGGGCATAGACCGTGCGCACGACTAGGCCGTCGGCTTCCAACTCCCGCAGTTGGTTGGTCAGCATCCGCTGCGTGACACCCGGCAACCGCCGCCGCAGCTCATTGAACCGGGCCGTCCCGCGCAGCAGGTGGAACAGTATGACGCACTTCCACTTGCCGTCGATCAGGCTGACCGCGGCCTCGACCGTGCAGCCCGGGTTGCAGTCAAAGCGGGAGTGGCGCGGCTTCGTCATGGGGCGGTATCCTTTTATACACTACCGGCGTTCGTTGTGCGTATCCGACGCCGCAGCATGTAGGCCTATCTCACGCTCACTCAAGACAGAGGAGCAGCACATGCGTGCCATCGGATACCAGCAGCCCGGGGCCATCGAGCAGGACGATGCCCTAGTGGACATCGAGCTGCCGACGCCAGCCCCCATGGGCCGGGACATCCTAGTCGAGGTGAAGGCGGTATCGGTCAACCCGGTGGACACCAAGGTCCGCAAGGGCAACATGCCGGAGCCGGGGCAGTGGAAGGTCCTGGGCTGGGACGCAGCCGGGGTCGTGACCGGCACCGGGCCGGACGCCACGCTGTTCCGCACCGGTGACGAGGTATTCTACGCCGGCGCCATCGGACGGCCCGGCACCAACAGCCAGTTCCACCTGGTTGACGAGCGCATCGTCGGCCACAAGCCCAAGACGCTCGGCTGGGCCGAAGCCGCCGCCATGCCGCTTACGGCCATCACGGCGTGGGAGGCCATGTTCGACCGGCTGGACGTGGCGAAGCCCGTGCCGGGCGCAACGCC
>JAABUQ010009396.1_pt1 | contig 13251 bp, 11 predicted proteins | sample 5560001 | NCBI WGS metagenome assembly JAABUQ01 (sample SAMN10711888, study PRJNA513371) | rock metagenome | isolation source: Antarctica rocks | place: Antarctica: Victoria Land, Finger Mt nord | collected 2015-12-18 | reverse complement strand
GCCAAAGAGCTGGATATGCCCGTGCACCTGCGCGGCAGCGACCACCCAGCCGCCGAGAGGCATCCTGAGCGCTGGCGCGGCAAACAGCACCCCACCCAGGCCGAAGCCGACGATCAGCGCCAGACCGATTGCCGCCCACACGAACGGTTCCCACGCGGAACCCCCGCCACGCTGGACTTTCGCGGGTACAGGCGAAGCCCTGATGCCATTTCGCGCGACAGGAGTGGGCTTCACCATGCGGCGAGCTCAGGACATGGCGGCAAGTCGGTGCGAGGGAGGCGCGACAGCGGCGGCGCAATACGATTCGCTCGCACAGTCGCGACAGAACGGCCCATCCGGTGTCAACACCTGCCAGTCATTGAGCACTCCTCGCCACACAACAGTACAGGTTACTCGCACGCCGAGTCGGCTGATGACGCCCTGCAGCGAGCGCATGAGAGATAGCCGGTCAGCTGTGCGTTCCAGCGAGTGGCCGCGCCAGTCGCGGATGCAATCGCGGCGTCCACGCAAGTGGGTGCGGGCAGGTCCGAAAGGATCGACCAGTGAAGGTGTCCGTCAGGGTGACCGCGACTTCGCCACGGGCAGTCGCACGGCTCCATGTCCGTAAAGTATGCGAGGCCTTGAGCCAGGTGACGGCCAACTCAGGCCTAGCCCCAGGTCAGGACCAACCCGGCGGCGGCGACGAACATGGCACCCGTGGCGCCCCAGCCAAGAAGATTGATCCAGCGGCCGTTGGTGTGTTTGCCCATCACCCGCTTGTTTCTGGCCACCAGCATGACCACTACCAGCAACGGGGGCGCCAGGAAACCGTTGAGCACGGCCGTCCAGAACAGCGCATCAATGGGGTTGATGCCGCCGAAGTTGATCAGCATCCCCACCAGGCTGGCGACGACGATGACGCCGTAAAATGGCTTGGCGCGACCCAGCTTGCGGCTCAAGCCGAATTTCCAGCCGAAAGCCACCGCCACAGCGTACGCCGCCGAGCCCGTCAGGATCGGAACAGCCAGAAACCCCGCCCCGATCAAACCGACCGCAAGTAGCACTTTGGCCGCGGGCCCGGCCAGCGGCTCCAACGCCAACGCAGCATCGGCGGCGGATCGGACATTTGTTTGCCCAGCCTTGAACAGCGTGGCGGCAGTGGCCACGATGATGAAGTACATCACCACGTTGGACAGCAGCATGCCGATGTTGTTGTCCCAGGCGGCGTACTTTAACTCGGTGTCAGTCACGCCCTGGCGCGAGCGCAGCGTGACGCGACCCATCTGGATCTCTTCCTCCACCTCCTGCCGGCTCTGCCAGAAAAAGAGGTAGGGCGAGATCGTGGTTCCGAGAATCGCGACCACGGTCGACAGGAACGTCTTGTCCAGGGACAGCGTGGGCACGAAGGTGCTGCGCAACACCTCGCCAGGATCAGGGCGTGCGAACAGCGCCGCGCCGACGTACGCCAGCAGCGCCAACGCCAGCCATTTGAACGTGTTGGCGATTAGTCGATATGAACCCCACAACTGCAGCGCGATGAGAGAGAGCGCGATCGGGACGATCAGCACCACGATTGGGATAGGCAGCAGCAGGTTGATTGCGGCGGCGATGGCGCCAATGTCGGCGCCGGCATTGATCGTGTTTGCAACGAACAGCCCGAATACAGCCGTGTACAGCAGCGGGCGCGGGTAGTGTTGACGCAGGACTCCAGCCAGACCGCTGCCAGTGACCATGCCGATCTTGGCGCAGGTAAACTGGACCGCCGTCATCAGTGGAAACGTGAACAGGGCTAGCCACAGGGTGGCGAACCCGAGGGAGGCGCCGGCCACCGCGTAGGTACCGATGCCTGAGGGGTCGTCATCCGATGCTCCCGTCACCAGACCGGGCCCGAGCACCTTCAGGAACTTCTTGACTGGATTGTGCTCCTGGTCGAGCGCCGCTTCGAGTGAGCCGGTCCCGGCGGCTGGCTCCTTGTGTGGGATGATCGGTGTGCTGGCGTCCTTGGCCGTGGACGCCGGCTTTGAACTGTCGTCGACTGGCACGCGTCGACTCCGCCTGACTCTAGCCATGGGATCGCGCCGGCCGCCGCTCGGACGTCCCGAGCGATAAGTCGGAGCCTGGCAGGTGCAACTCGTCTCTCGGATGCATGTCGCGCATGACGTCCCTGCGGCTCAGCATATCGACCAGCAACGAGTCCTGCACGATTGGCAGCTGGTGGCCCATTGGCACCATCAGCTCGAGGGCGGCGCCTGTCGGCTCCGATGCATCGCGCGCGACCAGGCTGGTGTGCATGCCGTCTGAGCCAACCACCTGCATGAGCGTGTGGCCAGAAGCGCCGGTCCCGACTCGACCAACCATTTTACGTCTTTACGTCGTCGTCCGGGCACGCAGCGGCAACGCCTGGTTGGCCCTCTTGCGTCCAGGAAAGCTCTCCAGCCGCTATCCGACGCGTCGATCTGCTTGGCGCGGCGGCGGTCGGTTGCCTGGACGAATTCATGTTTGCTCGCGTTGGCCCCGCGCTCACAGCTCCTACCGGATCCAGCCCGGTGCGTCGCTGGCGGGAAAGGACTCCATGGAAGCCTCGGTGACGATGTCCTCGGGAGTCGGCAGGGCCGGCAACGGATCACGGCGCACGTGATAGAAGTGCTGCGACTCGACCAGGAAGGCGCGATTGAACCGCGCCCGATAGTTCTCCATGGCCGCGGTCGCCGCCAGTTCCACGAGCTGCGGATCGGAGAAGTGGCGGCGCGTTTCGGCGAAGACGTCCTCCGTGACATCGGCTGGAGTTTGTGTCATCCCTTCGGCAAACGCCAGCGCCAACCGCTCAGACTGGCTGAACAAGTCGCTCTCCCGCCACTGAGTGATCGCGGCAATTTTGTCCTCCGAGGCTCCGGCGGCGCTGCTCCCGGCAGCGTTGGTGTCCATTCAAAAAGGGCAGCCGGCCAACTGGGCAACACGCAGACAGACGAGCGACCGCAGCTCCGCCGGCAGAGTGTGGCTGCGCGCCGGGGCAGCTCCCAGCGCCTGACTGGCTTCCAGGATCGGTGGGCAGTAAGCCTGAATCCCGCTCGGGACGAGCGACTCGCCAAAGACCCGAGCGGCCCGCTCCAGGATCGGACGCACGGATGCCGCGGCCTCGCTGATGCTCAGGGGTCGGATACGTACCACGGGCGTAGTTCCCCTTTCAGTGTTGCTCGCGAGCCACATCCTCGGCATCTTGAGCCGCGTCGAGGGGACCGCCCGGACAGTCTATGACTGTTCAAGAGTCCGACTTGAGCTGAGCCAGGAAGGCAACTAGCGCGTCCAGCTCGTCCGACTGGAGCGTGGCGCCGAACGCGGGCATGTTATTGCCACCGTTCGCGATGCGCGACGTCAGCTCATCCGGGCTGAGCCGGCTGCCGACCGTGGTCAGGTCCGGCCCGCGTTGCCCACCCGTACCGGCGATGGTGTGGCACTTGCTGCAGCTCTCGCTCTCGAAGAGCTGCGCCCCGCGCGCGGGGCGGCCCGTAAGCCCTTGAGTAATCCTGTTTGGCAGCGGCGCGGGACTGAAGTTCGGCGACCATGGCGATGTCGACCCATACCAGATGAGGGTGGCGACCGAGAGCGTTGTGAGGCCGACCGCGCCAACCGCCCAGGGTCGGCGGAAGGGACTCCGCTCGCCGGCTGGCCCGAACAGCGGCAACGCCAGCAGCGCCACCACCGCCAGCAGGGGCAAGCCAATGATGACCAGGGTCTCCACGCTCGGTGGCATCAGCGCCAAGAGCGCGAAAAACCACAGGAAGTACCAGTCCGGGCGAGGATCCGCCTGGATATTCGTCGGGTCAGCCTTGGCGCCGAGAGCCGCCGGGCCCAGCACAATCGCGAGGGCCAGGACAACGACGCCTACTGCCAGCGCAAAAATGACATCACGCCAGGCGGCGTCCGGCCAGAAGGGGATGCCCTCCTTGTGCATGAGTTCCTCATACCTCTCCTGGTAGGTCGTCGGGTCCACCACGTCGCCGCGGCCCGGCGGCTCAGAGATACCATGGTGGACCACCAGGTACAGGTGGATACCGATCAGCCCAAACATCAGCGCCGGAAACAAGAACACATGGGTCGCATAGAACCGCGTGAGGGTGGCGCCTCCAACAGTCTGCCCGGCGATCAGCACCTGCGCCAGAATATTGCCGAGGAATGGCACCCGACCGGCCATGTTGGCGCCCACCGCGACGGCCCAATACGCGTCCTGATCCCAGCGCAGCAGCTGGCCCGTGAAGGCCATCCCAAGCGTCAACCCGAACAGCAGCACGCCCGTTAGCCAGTTCAGCTCGCGCGGGAACTTGAAACTGCCCATCAGATACGTGCGGCACATGTGGACGAAGATGAGCACGACCATGGCCGACGCGCCCCAGTAATGGATGCCGCGCACGATGCCCCCAAGGAGGGCTTGATCCGTGATGAACTGGAGCGATTCGTAAGCGCTACTCGGGGCGGGCACGTAGCTAAAGGCGAGGGCCACGCCGGTGACGATTTGGACCATGAAGGCGACCAGGGTGGCACTCCCGAAGACATACCACCAGTTGACGTTCTTCGGGACCGGGTGCTGGATGATGGGCAGAACCGCCTTTGAGAACCCGAGTCGGCGGTCGAACCATTGCACAAGGGGCTTCATGAGCTCATCCCACCGGGATCGAGCCGGTGAGGATCTCCACGTGGCCGTTGTCCACCCGCGAGTCGTAGCGGAACAGCGCGTGCGGCGGGGGCCCACCGCCGACCGAGCCATCGGCATAGTAGACGCCGCCGTGGCAGGGACACAGGAAGAGTTTGGATTGCGCCTCCCAGCTCACCGGGCAACCGAGGTGCGTGCAGTTGACTGCGAATGCGGTGAACTGTGTCTGGTTCTCGCGACGCAGCCAGAGGGAGGCCTGAGCCGTCTGGCCAGCCCACGCCAATGGCGATGGCTCGGCAAAATCGACCTTGACCGTGTCGCCAATCCGGTACTGGTCGATCGGCCCGAGGTCACGCCAGACGTGTTGGCTGGGGTTGAGTAGCGGGCTGAGTAGGTAGGCCAGGACCGGTACGCTCAGGACTGCCGCGGCGAGCCCCGCCAGGCCAAGACACAACCGGTTCAAAAAGCGGCGCCGACTCACAAGCTCATCACTCGTGCGAGGCATGCACAAGGTCTCCCATCCAACCCGTGAGCGCGCCTACGATCAGGACCGCTCCGACGACGCTGAAACTCAAGCTGGTCACCACGCCGAACAGCAGGAGCGAGATGCCGCCAGCCAGGACGACTGGCCAGATCGAACGCTCCGGCAGATGAGATTCGCTCATGGCACGAGGTTCCAGAGATACACGATGGAAAAGATCACCACCCAGACTGCGTCGACGAAGTGCCAGTAGATGGACACTACTTCAAAGCCCGCGCGGTTCCGGCCCTGGCGGAAGGCTCCGCCGAGCGCCAGCGCCGCGACGACCGCCAGGGCCACGGCCCCGATGGTCACGTGCAAGCCGTGGAAGCCCGTGAGTGTATAGAAGGCCGACGTGAACAGATTGAGGCTGGGCACCGTCCCCGCACCGACCAGGCGCAAGTACTCGGTCGCCTGGCCGTACAGGAAGACCAGACCCAGCGCAATCGTGGCGGCCAGCCAGGCCAGGAAGCCGCGGTCGTCGCGGTGGTCCAGACGACGGCCGGCCATCCAGACCGTTGCGCTGCTGGCGAACAGTGCCAGGCTGAACAGCCCGGTGCGGGGGACGTCCAGGATGCTTGGCCCTGGCCCACCAGTGCTGCGCGTGCGGTACTCCAGGAATGTCACGATCAGGGCGGCGAAGAACGTAGCCTCCGAAAAGATGAAGGCCAGGATCCCGAGCGTGGTTGGATGCGCGCGTCCGAAGAACTCGTCCGGCTCGTCGCGCAATCTCGAGGAGAGACCAGCGTGAGGAGCCTGCGACGGCGCGGTTGGATCGGGATCAGGCGGGTGCTTCAGGTCCCACAACGGGCGCGCGCTTCGGATTTGCGGGATGGCGTTCGTCGCGAAGTTGTACGCCGGCGGCGGCGACGTGGTGGCCCACTCCAGTGTCCAGGCGTCCCAGGGATTGGCGCCCGCAAGCAGCCCGTGTCGCAAGCTGGCGTAGATGTTCCAGAACAGCACCAGCATGGCCACGGCCAGGGTGAAGGCGCCCATGGTCTCGGCGAAGTTGATCGCGCCCCAGCCGGGCAAATCGGGATACGTGAAGCTTCGCCGAGGCTGCCCCATGAGGCCCAGGATGTGCATCGGGAAGAACGTCAGATTGAAGCCGACGACGGTGAGCCAGAAATTCCATTTCCCCAACTTCTCGTCCAGCAGCCGCCCGGTCATCTTTGGGAACCAGTAGTACGTCCCCGCCAGAATGCCGAAGAACGACCCTCCAAAGAGCACGTAGTGAAAGTGGGCGACGAGGAAATACGTCTCGTGGGTGTGCCAGTCGAGTGGGACGGTCGCGAACATGACGCCGGTGATGCCGCCGATCGTGAACTCCACGACGAACGCCATCGCGCACAACATCGACGTGGTCAGTCGGATGCGGCCGCCCCACATGGTCGCCAGCCAGCTGAAGATCTTGATCCCGGTGGGCACCGCGATGGTCATGCTCGAGAACCCAAAGAGGGCGTCTTCCACTTCCCCCAAACCCACGGTGAACATGTGGTGGGCCCAGACAGTGGCCGAAAGAAACGCGATGGCGGCCCCGGAGCCCACCACCACCGAGTAGCCAAAGATCGGCTTGCGGGAGAAGACCGGGACGACCTCAGACATGATCCCGAAAGCCGGCAGCACCATGATGTAGACCTCGGGGTGGCCGAAGTACCAGAAGAGGTTCTGCCACAACAATGGGTCGCCACCGGCACGTACATCGAAGAAGTGGGTACCCGCATAGCGGTCCAGCAGCAGCATGGCCTGCGCAGCTGTGAGCGCGGGAATCGCGGCGAGAATAAGGAACCCGGTCACCCCGCACATCCAGGTGAAGACCGGGATGCGGGCCGGCGTCATGCCCGGCGCACGGAGTTTGATGATGGTGACCAGGAGGTTGATGCCCGTGGCGATGGTACCCACGCTGGTGGCCACCAGGCCCAGCGCCCAGTAGTCTGTGCTCGGTCGCAGGCTGTACGGCTTCTCTGTAAGTGGGGCGTAGCTAAACCAGCCGGTGTCCGGCGGCGTGCCCGCCACAAAGCCGAAGTACAGCACCAGTCCCCCGAACAGCAGGAGCCAGTAGCTCATGGCGTTGAGGCGAGGGAAGGCCATGTCGACGGCCCCGATCTGCAGCGGGACGAAGTAGTTGGCGAAGCCCAGCAAGAGCGGCATCACCACCAGGAAGATCATGGTGGTGCCATGCATGGTGAAGACGGCGTTGTAGGCCCCGGGATCCAGGAAGGTGTTGCCCGGGACCGCGAGCTGGATCCGGATCATCAACGCCTCAATCCCACCCAGCACGAAAAACACCGCGGTTGTCAGCAGGTAGAGGATGCCGATTCGCTTATGATCCGTGGTCGTGACCCAGTCCAGGAGGCGCTCGGAGCGCGCGGTCACGGCCTCGGGATATGGGTACGGCTGCGCCAGTGTGGCCATGATTACTCGAGTCCCTCCAGGTAGCTCGCCAGGTCACTCAGGTCGGCGTCGGAAAGGTCGGGGAAGCTCGGCATAAGCACACCCGGCTTGACGCCCTGAGCGTCCTTGAGCCACCGCCGCAGGTTGTCTGGCGTATTGTCCAGAATGCCCGCAGCGATGGTCGCGCGGCTAGCCAGGTGCGTGAGGTCCGGGCCCACCTTTCCCTGGGCAGACGTTCCTTGGATGGCGTGGCAATTTGCGCAGGTACGCTGCTGCAACACCTGCTGGCCGTGCGTCGCCGTCGCGGACACCGGCGCCACGGCGGGCTGCCGCTGCTGTCGAACCCAGGCATCGAACTGGTCCCGCGGCTGGACGGTCACACGCAGCCGCATCCAGGCGTGCTCAGTTCCGCAGAATTGCGTGCAGGCGCCCACGTAGTCGCCCACTTGGCTCACCCGCACCCGCATCTGGTTCGTCTTGCCCGGGATGTTGTCCTCCATCCAGCCAAACTGGGGTAGCCAGAAGCTGTGGATGACGTCGGCGCTCTGCAGATCCAAGCGTAAGGGCGCGTCCACGGGCACGTGGAGCTCGTTTGCCGTCACCACACCCAGATCCTTGTAGTGGAACTCCCACCACCACTGGTGGCCGATGACCTGGATGGGTAGCTCGGCCGGGGAGGCGGCATCGACGGCGTTCATGGTCCGAACCGTGAGGATGAACAGGCAGGCCAACACGAGCACCGGCAGCACGGTCCAGGTCACTTCAAGCTTCCGATTGCCCGCCACCTGGGGCGGGTCCGCATCCCCGAGCCGCCCGCGGAAGCGGATGATGATCGCGGTGAGGAGGCCACCCACGAGCAGAAACAACAGGAGCGCCAGGACGAGCTCCAGGTTGAACAGGTCTGATATGGTCCGCCCCTGGTCCGTGACGGGGTCTGTGCTACCGATCTGCGCGCACCCCGCTCCTGCGACCAGGAGCGCCACGGTGACCATCCAGACACCAGCAGTTCGCCAGGGAAACGCTCGCTCCATTCGCATCCAGGGCCTCCGCACTAGGTTACATGGACATCCTCCACGGGAGGGTCGGGGACCAGTCCGCCTCACCTCCTCCATGGATGCGACCAGGCTGCGCTGCTGACAGTCTTCACGCCGGCCCCGCGTGCTCCATGGATGCACCGAGGGATGCACCGAGCCATGGGCGGTCTGTTGCAGGTTCTCCACTCCTCGCCGCAGCAGGTGATGAACGTTCGCCGTGGTAGAGCATGGCGATCGGGATCGCCGAGCTCGTCGGCTACGGTGAGGACTACGTCCCATGTAACTCCGCGTGTGGAACAGCGCGTGTGGAACAGCGCGCGGACCACTGGCCGCTGCTCGTCAACAACGGCCAGGCTCATGCCAGGTTGCGATATCTGATAGGACCCCAGTCCTCCGGCAGCAGTTTCGGCTCCAGCACACGAGCGGCCAACAAGCTGAGTGCGACGATGACGCACGAGGGCGACCACCAGGTCCACAATCTGCCGATCCGAGGGTAATGCGCAGGAGGCTTGGCGAACTGCGGCACACATGCATCTAGACCCAGAATCGCGGGTATGCGTGCTGCACGAGGTCACTTGCCAGCGTGAAGGCCAGGACGGAACCCGCGGGACGACAAGGTCGTTGCAGCACAAGCAGCACGTATTCAGCCGTGCCCATTGTGCCGGTGACCAGGTCGCCCTTAAATGACGTCCGTCACAAATCGCGAACTCGGCGGGCCACAACCTTCCGCGGCCTGAGCCGCCAGCGACGGCCTATTGTTGTGCCGTGCCGGCAATGAGCGAGTCCCCCCTGGATCAGAGTTCCCGCCGCCGCGTGAACGCCCTGACCACCGCGTCGAAGAGCACGACGAAACGGCCGAGCGCATCCAGCAGCTTCTTGTCCGGGACTGCCCTATCCACGGCCCGTGTGACCCCGAGCGCGCCGCCTGCGGACACCTTGCGGCATCTCTCCTTCGTGTCCGCCGCGCCGCTCGACCCATATTGGGCCGCGGTCGCGCGAGATTCGCATCCTCACATCGGAGCTCCGCCCTCCGTCAGCACCGATCATCGCAAGTTAGTCGACGAGCCGCGCGACACCCGCTCGGGCGACCTGGTTGGCGTGTTCGTGCAAGAAGCTGTTTTTTCGGACGAGGATCGTGCCCTTCGTCGCTTGAAAGACCGTTTCTTGACAGCACCGGAAATGTGATGCAAATCATCGATCTGCTCGCCGCAAAGAGGGCATTGTGGAGTGGCAATCATGTGCACACCGACCGCGCGTGCATGTGTCGCGTGCGTGTCTGGCGCACCCTGGGTCAGACTCGCGAGAGGGCACGCGCCGGGCTGTGGGTGTCGCGGCATCTATGAGTGTGCCGGTATGACCATACGCGCGCTGTTCACGCTGATGATTCTGGTGGGCGCCTTTGCGAGTTTCTTTCTGGCCCGGTGCGGACGCGTCTGAGCAGCTTGTGCATCACACGCGAAAGTGAACGATGAGTCCGAGTGCTTGGTCGTGGGATCCGCTCATCCTGCTCAGCATCGGTCTGGTCGCATTCGTGTACGCACGTGGTCTGCGCCGGATCATGCGACGAACGCGACGGGCCGCGCCGGAACGCTGGCGCGCGACGTCGTTCGGCTGCGGTCTGGCCGTCCTACTTTTGGCCCTGGAGTCGCCAATCAACACCTACGACGACAGACTGTTCAGCGTTCACATGCTGCAGCACATGCTCCTGGTGCTCGGCGCAGCGCCGTTGCTGCTGATCGGAGCGCCACTGGTGCCGCTGCTCTGGGGCCTGCCAGACCAGGAACGGCGGGGTGTTGGACGGCTGCTCAGCCCGCGCGGTCAGCTTCACAGGTTGGGGCATCACATCACTCAGCCGCTGGTGGCTGAGGTGCTCTTCCTCGGCACATTTGTCTTCTGGCACGTGCCGCTGCTCTACGACGCGGCCCAAGGCCGCAGCCTCGCACACGATCTCGAGCACGCCTTGTTGCTGGGCACAGCGCTGCTGTTCTGGTGGCCGCTGGTGCAGCCGACCGATGCGTCGAGACGGATGGGCCCCGGCCTGGCTGTGGTGTACCTCGCGGCAGCATCGGTCGAGGGAACGGTCATTGGCGTGTTGCTGACGTTCAGCTCGGAGCCTCTGTACACCACCTACAGGCTAGCTCCGCGCATCGCGGGACTCTCGGCGCTTCAGGACCAACAGCTCGCCGGTTTGATCATGTGGGTGCCATCCGGACTGGTGTACCTGAGCGCAATCCTGGTACAGGTCGGATTGCTCCTGCGGTCCGATAAGCGAAGCGATCGGGACTCAGTTCCTTCCCGAGTCACGACGTTCTCGTGAACAGGTGAGCCTCACCGCGAGTGGCCGTACGGCAACGTTATGCAGCGGAACGACCCCGAGCTCGATCGGTTGCTGTTCCGACTGCTGAACCCATATGGGGACGACCGGTCGGCCGCCGCGGATCCAGCGGCCGCGGCAGAGGACGTCCTGGATGTGCTTCAGGCGCACGCGTCCGGCCTCCTCGCCGAGCCAGGCCGGTTCCAGGCAGTGTTGACCCTAGCCTTGACCCTCGCCACAGAGGACGTACCGCTGCTCGGAGGGGTGGAGGCCCAACACGAGGGATTGCATGGGCTGCGCCAGATCGAGCAGGAAGCCGGGCTGGCGGCAACGCAGGAGGCCATCACGGCCGTGCTTGTCCGCTTTTTAGGGCTTCTGCGCACGCTGCTTGGTCCGCGATCAGTCGCACGGCTCGTCGCCCAAAGTCAGCGCGCGCTACGCCGCCGGCAGACGCAAGGGCATCCTTGAGGCGCACAGCTAGGCAACCAGAGGCGCCGATGCCGCGGGCACTTCCAATGAAGCCGCGTGATCTAGCTCAGCAGGCGGCATACTCGTGTTCGATAGTACGGTAGTCTTCGCAGGCGGCTGCCTCGACCCCGCGCCGGCGATGAGTCGCCATGGCTGCAGTGTTTCGGCTGTCCGCGTCACGAATGGCCTTCCTGTACCGAGCATGTTTGCGAGCATCTCGTGAGGCATCGGGAAGATATCCGTGCCGCACGCTTCCGATAGGGCAACAGCCAGCGAGCCACGCTCCACGGAATGCAGACGGGTGCACGCCGCGGTTCGCGCGACCGCTTGAGCTGCCCGAGCGTGTAGCGCAACAGCACGTGCCGAAACACTCAGTCGCCTGAATCGGTCGACATACCTTGACCTCGTCAGGCGTTCCTGCCCCGAGACTGCGACACTCTGCTTCGAGCAGCACCATACACCAAGCCTGCCGCGTGACCTACCGTCCCAACCTCGATGCTCGCTCCGCCCGCCATGGTCACGATGAGTGGCGCCACACCTGACACGCAAATGGAAAGGGGCTCGCCAGCGGGCAGTACAAAGGGTCGCGGCTCAAGCGACACGATCTTCCATGATCGGCTTGCGATCCGTCCAGTTCGTCGAGAGGCAGCGGGGGCAGCAAACGGTTCGCATGTATCTGGTCGCCCGCGACCATGAGCCTGCAACCGTCACGATCGCTCATCAATGTAGGTGCGATGTAGGTGCGATTCGCCCTGAGTGTCGCGGGCTCCCGTGGCTCGGGAAAAGGGCAGCCAGCCTCGGCATGCATGAAGAGTGTAGGCTGACGTAACACCGCACTGTGTTGACTTGTGGACATACTTTCGCCGTTCGGTTCTGGTTGGCAGATGGGCGCACGATCACTACGCGCCCGCCGCGGGCGCAGTCCTGCTAGAGACCTTTCTTCCGATGAGCATCGCGCCACAGCCCGAGGCAGCGACTGTACGGTGGAGGCGGCGCTCGCGGCCGCCCCTTTCGCCGCCCGTCGCAGATTTCCCCGCCGGTCTTTTCTGGTCCAGGCTGAGGCGAGCGCCGAGGTCGTCTACCTGATCAGCCGCGGATTCGTGCGCGTCTATCGGCTTGCCGAGGATGGCCGCGAGACGACTACGGCCCTTCTGGGCCCTGGTCACCTGGTCGGGATTGCACCGCTTCTGCGGCGGAGCACGCATCGCGTATTTGCCGAGGCACTGACGGCCGTGGAGGGCTGGGAGCTTCCAGCACCCGACTTGCTTGCGCGGCTTCCCCATGATCGTGCGCTCCTTAGACTGGTCTCGGGTGCCCTCGCGCAACGATTTGCTGTTGCCCAGGGGCTGTTGCGAGGGGTGGCCCTGCTGCCCGTGGCCGAGCGGATTCGAGAGATTCAGCTGCGCCTGATCGGCGGCCTCGGCGGAACCACACCAGCCTTGAGTCAGCTCCTGCTGGCTGAACTGGTCCACGCGCGGCCGGAGACGGTCTCCCGCGTGCTGCGCCATCCGTCAACGCCTACCGAGCCGCCTGACTGGCCGCCAGGGTTCGCGGTGCACAGCGGCGAGCGCGTCTTCAGAGCAGGCGAGGTCGTATTCAATGGTGACCTCGAGGGCGGACTGGTAGGGCTGATTATCTCAGGTCAAGTGCAGCTGTCTCTCGTCGCGCCCGACGGCCGAGCGGTCGCGATCGACACCCTTGGGCCGGGCGACCTGATCGGCATTCCGGCCCTCGTCGGCCAGCCAGCGACCGGCCTGTGCGGCGAAGCGCTCTTCGACGGGGTTCTGCGCGTGCTTGGCGCTGACGAATTTCTGCAGTCCATTGCGGAGCAGCCATCGGCACTCGAGCAGCTCGCTAGTGGGTCACTTGGCACGGGTACCGGCATAAGTGAGAG
>JAABUQ010009395.1_pt1 | contig 13251 bp, 16 predicted proteins | sample 5560001 | NCBI WGS metagenome assembly JAABUQ01 (sample SAMN10711888, study PRJNA513371) | rock metagenome | isolation source: Antarctica rocks | place: Antarctica: Victoria Land, Finger Mt nord | collected 2015-12-18 | reverse complement strand
CGGTCGCGTTCGACGGCGCGATCAGGCGACGGCGAGATGCTTCGAGATCGCCGACGTGATTGTGCCCTCAGGAACGAAGCCGACGATCCGATCGACCGGCTGGCCGCCCTTGAAGAGAATCAAGCACGGGATCCCGGTGATGCCGTACTGGCCGGCGATCTGCGGGTTCTCGTCCGTGTTGAGTTTCACGAACTTCACGCGGCCCGTCATCGACGCCGCCACCTTTTCAACCACCGGCGCAAGCATCCGGCACGGCCCGCACCAGGGGGCCCAAAAATCAACGAGTACCGGTTGATCCGAGGCGAGTACATCCTTTTGGAAGCTGCTCTCGGTGACGTCGGGTAGTGCGCTCATAGTGGTTCTTTCGTTTCCTCCAACGGCTATCAACCCTGCGAGACGGCCGCCGGTTTCGGGGTTACTCGTAGGTGATGAGGTCGGGGGTCGGGTTGAGCTTCGCGACGTCGGCGGGCGGCATCATGTTGATGTCTTGCTGGTAGAAGAGCTTGAAGCCGTTGAAAAACGGGGCTTTGCGGTGCAGGATCCGGTAGTCGTCGAGCTTGACCTTGCGCAGCCCGAACCCGTCAGCGTGAAAGGTGATCGCGAGCCCGGGACGCGGCACAATCGTCTGCGCATGCTCGATCATCTCGGGTTCGAAGCGGTGGAGCACGAGCAGCTTTTGCGGCAGGTGCCGACGAGCAACGAGGTCGGCGAGGTAGCCCGAGACCTGGTTCACAACCTCAGCGTTCGAATGGCCGATCGTCGAGCCGGGGATCGCGGGCGGCGTCATCTTCCACTCCGGATCGAGCGCCAGGCTCACATCGGGGCGCACGAGATAGCGCTCGAAATGGCGCACATCGGCGAGAAAGGAGCGGTACCCTGGCTGGATGTCGAGGATCGCGATCGCATGGACTCGACGCGCGGCGGTGAGATACCGTTCGATGTCCGCATCGTCGGCGTGACCGCTATACGAGCCGGTTGCGCCGGCGTCGTGCTGTGCGACGGTAACGATCAACTCGAACGCCGGCATCACCGGCCGTCCGAACGGTTCGAAGCGTTTCGCCGCGACGACTAGCCGCTGGGCGATCGCATCCGGCGTTCCCTGACCCAGCACCCCCATCGCCGGCGTCTCCGCCGCGCCGTAATACGCGACGACGCGATAGCGCGGGAAGATCTGGGTGCCGCCGCGCGGGAGCACAAGCGATGCGGCCGCGGGCTGGGCGGTTGCGGGCGACGTCGCCGCGGCGGTTTGCGTAGCCGCACCGGGCGACGAAATATCGCTCGGCGACGATCGATTCGTCGAACGGTTTCCGCCGCAGGCAACAAGGGCGAGAAGTGCGCATGCGAGGGCACCGCGCAACGCCGCACCGCGTGCGTGCGCCAAAGCCGTTCCGGCGACGATCACGTCGTCGGAACTTCCTCGCCGGTGATGACTGCGATTTGCTTCGATTGTGCGCCGAGGTTCGCGATCGCGATCACTTCGTCGCCCGCATCCAAACGCTGCAGCCGCACGCCTTTGGTCGATCGACCGGTGCGACGGATCTGGCTGATCGCGATACGGATGACCTGGTTCGCCGACGTGATCATCAGCAATTCGTCTTCCGGGCTAACGAGAATTTGATCGACGACGTGGCCGATCTCTTTCTCTTTCGCAAACGCCTTGACGCCCTTGCCGCCGCGTGACGTGTGACGGTAATCTTCGATCGGCGTCCGCTTGCCGTAGGCTTGCGACGTGACGATCAGCACTTCGCGCCGCTCGTCTTCAACGACATCCATGGCGACGACGCTATCGCCGGGGGCGAGCGTCATCGCGCGGACGCCGCGCGCGTTGCGGCCCATCGACCGCACGTCGCGCTCGTTGAAGTGCACCGCCATGCCGTCGTGCGTCGCGATGATGATGTCGCGCGTGCCGTCGGAGAGGTCGACGTTGAGCAGCTCGTCGTCGTCGTCGAGGCCGATCGCGTTGAGACCGCTCTTGCGGACGTTCCCAAATTCATCGAGCGACGTCTTCTTGATCACGCCGCGTCGCGTGACCATCACGAGGAAGCTCGTATCTTCGAACGTGCGGATCGGGAACACGGCCGTGACGTTTTCGCCCGGCGGCAGGGTCAGCAAATTCACGAGCGCCGTGCCGCGCGCTTGTCGCGTGGTGTCCGGGATCTCGTACGCGCGCAGGCGATAGACGCGGCCCTTGTTCGTGAAGAACATGATGTGCTGGTGCGTCGTCGCCACGAAGAAGTTGTGAACGACGTCTTCGCGCTTGAGGTTGGAGATGCCGACGACGCCGCGGCCGCCGCGGTTCTGCGCGCGGAACGTGTCGACCGAGACGCGCTTGATGTAGCCGCCGATCGTCGTTGTTACGACGACGTCGGTGTCGGCGATCATATCCTCGATGTTGAATTCGTCTTCGAGCATCACGACTTGCGCTCGCCGGTCGTCGCCGTATCGCGTGCGAACGTCGATCGTCTCGGTTTTGATGATTCCGCGCAGCAGATCGTTGCTCGCGAGGATCGCGCGCTTCTCCTCGATGGTTTTGAGCAATCCCTGATACTCGTCTTCGATCTTTTGACGCTCGAGGCCGGTGAGCGCACGAAGGCGCATGTCGACGATCGCGTTCGCCTGCACCTCGGAGAGCGCAAAACGCTCGACGAGCCCGCGGCGCGCCGTGTCGACCGTATCGCTTGCGCGGATGATCGCGATGATCTCGTCGATGTGATCGAGCGCGATCCGGAAGCCTTCGAGGATGTGGGCGCGCTCTTCCGCGCGACGCAACTCGTAGCGCGTACGCCGCATGATGACATCTTCACGATGCGCGATGAAGTGCACGAGCATCTCGCGGAGCGACAGGACCTGCGGCTCGAGCGGCCCGGTACGGCCGTCAGCGACGGGCGAACCGTCACGATTGGTTTTTGACGGTACGAGCGCGAGCGTGTTGAAGCCGAAGCTCGTCTGCAGCGGCGTCATCTGATAGAGTTGGTTGAGCACGACGTTCGGTGTCGCCGAACGATGCAGATCGATCACGATCCGCATCCCGTGCCGATTGGATTCGTTGCTGCAGCGCGTGATCGCGATCTTCTTCTCTTCGTACGCCTCGACGATCGCTTTGACGACGCGGTCGGGAGAGACCTGATACGGAAGCTGCGTGATCACGATTTGATAGCGGCCGCGCTCTTCGACGATCTCCGCAGTGCCGCGCATGGTCACCGAGCCGCGGCCGGTTTTATACGCGGTGCGAATCGCTTCGCGGCCCATGATCGTGCCGCCGGCGGGAAAGTCGGGCCCATGGACGATGTCGGCGATCGCGTCGTCGTCGGCGTTGCGATCGTCGATCAACGCGACGATCGCGTCGCAGATTTCGCGCAGGTTGTGCGGCGGGATGTTCGTCGCCATGCCGACCGCGATACCGCTCGAACCGTTGACCAGAAGATTCGGAAGTTTGCCCGGTAAAACCGTGGGCTCTTCGCCCTGCGCGTCGAAGTTGGGCGCGAATTCGACCGTCTCTTTTTCGATGTCGGCGAGCATCTCCATCGCGACGCGCGCAAGACGCGCCTCGGTGTAACGATACGCCGCCGGCGGATCGTCGAGGCCGCCGAAGTTTCCGTGACCGTCGACGAGCGGATAGCGTAACGTAAAATCTTGCGCCATGCGCACGAGCGCGTCGTACACCGACGAGTCGCCGTGCGGATGGTAACTCTTGAGCACTTCACCGATGACGCCGGCGCTCTTGCGATGCTGCTTATCCGGCGTGAGCCCCATCTCGCGCATCGCGTAAAGGATGCGGCGCTGAACGGGTTTGAGGCCGTCGCGCACGTCGGGCAGCGCCCGCGACGCGATGACCGACATCGCGTACGATAAATAGGACTCCCGCATCTCGTCCTCAACGTTGATGAGGGAGATGCGGTCGTTGATGCCGTCAGTACTCATGGTTTATTCGAAGAACAATTCAGGGTTGAACCGTGGAAGCTCCACGTCGAAGTCGATCATTTCAGTGGCGATCGACTTCGGTTTCTCCGGGGCTTTCGCGGATTCCGACTCGATCAAATTGGTGGCAAACGCCGGCATCGGCGGATCGAACGAAGCGCGCCCGGCCCGATCCGGAACGGCTTCAAACGACGGCGCGCTGACCTCCGGCGCGATCGGCGAAGCAAGATCGTGCAGACGCGCGGACCGTTCCGCGAGCGCGTTCCGAGCATCGTCGATTCGCCCGTCGATCGCCGCCCGGTCGCCGGCACTGCGGCGTCCAAGCTCTTCGAGGGCCGCATTTTTTGCGGCGTCCAACTCGCTCACCGGACGTGCTCCCGTTCGCGCGGCTTCACGACGGTGCCGATCCAAGCGACGAGCCCGCCGATTACGGCACCCAGCGCCGCAAGGACAACGAACGTGCTACCGAAGGCACCGCCGAGATGGGCGAACGAAAAGATGCGCAGACCGCCGATGAACACTTCATACGTCGCCGCGACCACGGAGCAGATTGCGCCCGTGATTACGCCGATGCATACGTCATTGATCCGCAGGAGCACGTCCGGTAGGTTCGCGCCGGTGCTCGCGGTATCATCTTACACGATGACGACGACGGTGACCGACGTCTCGGCGTTGCTCGCGTTCGCGCGAGCGTTTGCGAGGGGACTGCGACCGGGCGATGTCGTCGCGCTGCACGGCGGCCTCGGAGCCGGAAAGACGACGTTCGTGCAAGGGATCGCCGCCGGGCTTGGGGCGCGGGACGACGTCTCGTCTCCCACCTTCGTCTTCCGGCAACGCTACGATGGGCCGGTGCCGATCGAACACCTCGACCTCTACCGCCTCGACGATCCGGCCGAGCTCACGGAGCTCGGTTTGGCCGACGCGTTCGACGGCGAGGCGGTCGTCCTCGTCGAGTGGGCCGAACGTGCGCCGGACCTCGTGCCGCCCGGCGCCATCGGCGTGACGATCGACGGCGTGGGCGACGGTCCTCGCCGAATCACGGTCGAACGGTGATTCTCGCCCTCGACGGGGCGCTCGGCGCCTTCTCGTGCGCGCTCGACGATGGGTCCGAGGTGCGGTCGCGGATCGTTCCCGGAACCCAAAGCCTCGAAGCGGGATTACAGGCGGTCGCCGCGCTGCTGCACGAAAACGGCGTCGCGCTCGCGGGCTGCGAACGGATCGCGGTCGGGATCGGCCCGGGCGGCTTCACCGGACTTCGGATCGCGATCTCGTTCGCGAAATCACTCGCGCTCGGCGCCGGCCGCCCACTCGTCGCCATCTCCTCGTACGACGCCCTCGAGCCGCCCGGCGTTATCGAACCGGTAGCGACCTTTGTCTCGGGCCGGCCGGGAATCGCGTGCGTGCGCCGGCGCGCGAACGGCATCGTGGACACGGCGTGCGGCTCGATCGTCGACGTGGTTCTGGCAACCCTGGCGGGCGCCCCCGCCGACACGACATGGACGACGGTCGCGGCGACGGAGGACGTGATCGCCGCGTTCGCCGAACGCGGTCATATCGTGAATGCCCTTCCGCGCCGCGCGGAGGCGGCCGCCGCTGCGATCGCCGTCCTGGCGCGCACGGCACCGCTTCCGTCCTCGCCGCATACCATCCGCCCCGATTACGGCGAACGGCCCGCGGCGATGGTGCGCACGCCGTGAAGGTCGACCCGCGTTCAATCGCCGGCGGTCCGGAACGGCTCGTGATCGTGCCGATGGTCGCCGCCGACATCGCGGACGTTCTGCATATCGAAACGCTCTCGTTCACCTCGTCGTGGCCCGCGAACGCCTTCGTCAACGAACTCAACGACAACAAGCTCGCCCACTACTTCGTCGGACGGCTCGACGACCGGATCGTCGCCTACGGCGGAATCTGGGTGATCTTAGAGGATTCGCACGTCACCACGATCGCGGTTCACCCGGACCTGCGCGGCTGCGGTCTGGGCGAGCGGCTGTTGATCCATCTGCTCGAGGAAGCGGTGGCGCGCGGCGCATCGTGGATCACGCTAGAGGTGCGCGAGAGCAACGAAACGGCGCAACGGCTCTATCGAAAATACGGTTTCACCGTCGTGTCGACGCGGCGTGCGTACTACAGTGATAACAACGAAAACGCGCTCGTGATGTGGGCCGGCAACCTCAAGGGCGAACTGTATCTCAACCGCTTGCGCGTACTCAAAGGTGCGCTCATCGCGGAGTGACGGGCGGCAACCGTGCGGCGCCGGAGTGGAAACGATGATCGTCCGCGACGGAGCGACGGCGATTCGGGTTGCGCGGCGCGTTCGGAACGCGCTTGGTCAACGCTTTCGTTACGCGCATGTCCTGCGTGTCGCGCGGTTTGCCGTTACGCTTGCGCGGGCGCACGGTGTCGACGTTGCGCAGGCCCGCACGGCGGGACTGCTTCACGATCTCGCGCGCTTGTACTCGAACGAGCGACTCTTGGCGGAGTGCCGCGAGCGCGACATGGCGGTGGATGCGTTCGAAGCCGCACATCCGATTGTCTTGCACGCGCGCGTCGGTGCGGAGATCGCACGCGATGAGTACGGCGTCGATGACGAAGCCGTGCTTGAGGCGATTCGGCGCCACACGGTCGGGGGGACGACGATGACGAAGTTGGATTGCGTGATCTTCCTTGCCGACGGCCTCGAACCGGGCCGCGACTTCAACGACCGCCCGATCCTCGCCGATCTGGCAATGCGCGACCTCAATGCGGCGATGCGCACCATGCTCCGCTCGTCGATGGCCTATCTCCGCAGCCGCGGCTCCACCGTCGCGCCCGTCACGCTCGCGGCCCTCGAGCTCTTCGCGAAGGAAACATCCGCATGAACGCAACCGACAACGACCTGGTCGACATCGTCCGTCACGCCGCGGAAGAAAAGAAAGGCGAGGAGATCGTCGTTCTCCCGCTCGCCGGCAGAACGATCGTCGCCGACGCGTTCGTGATCGTTACCGGCCGCTCGAAAATTCAGACGCGCTCCATCGCCGACGCGATCACCGACGCCGTGCGCACCGCCGGCCTGCGCGTTGCGCGCACCGAGGGCTACGCGGACGGCGGCTGGATCCTCATCGATCTCGGCAACGTCGTCGCCCACATCTTCACCCCCGACGAGCGTGCGTTCTACAACCTCGAACGGCTGTGGGGCACCTCGGCTGAAGCGCGGGCCCAGACGTCGTGAAATCGCGCAAGGAACGCTCTCGCAACCAGGCGCTCCTCAAGCTGTTCATCTGGATCTTCCTCGCAGCGTTTATCTTCAGCATCGGCGGCGCGGCCGTCGTGACCTCGACGCAAGGCCGCTAACGCGCTCGGCCGACGATGCGGAAACATCCGGGCGCAAAGCGGGTACCAAGGACTGCAATGAAACTTCCGGCCGCACTCGCTGCTTCCACGCTCGCGTTCCTCGCGATCGCCGCGCCGGCGTTTGCGCGCGACGGATACGTCGTCGATAACGCCCACCTGCTCAATACGGCGACGGTCTCCGCAATCAACCAAAAGGTCGGCGACTTTCACACCCAGACGGGCAAAGAAGTCGTCGTCGACACGGAATCAACGCTCGCCGGCCAGACGCCGCAAGCGTTCGCCGAGCACGTCTTCGCGCAGCAGCAGGTCAACGGCGTGATGATCTTCATCGCGAAAGCGGAAAAGAAGATCGGCGTCATCCCCGACCGCTCGGCGGCGCGCTTCTTCCCGGCCGGATCGACCGACGCGATTCGTAACGCGATGCGGTCCGGCTTCAATAGCCAAGACTTCAACGGCGGCGTGATGAACGGCGTCGATCTGACGCTGAGCCAATACCGCAGCCACTTGGGCTCCCTGCGGCACCAGCATGCCTACGCACCGGTTTCGTCCGGCACCCAACACGCGTCAACTGGGGGATTCTTTAATATGAGCCTGATCGTTCTGATCATCATCGCGGTCGTCGGTTTCTTGATCATCCGCGGGATCTTCCGCGCGATGTCCGGCCCGCGGATGTATCCGCCGGGCGGCGCTGGTTATGGCGGCGGACCCGGTTACGGTGGTCCGGGTTACGGCCGTGGCGGGTTCGGCGGCGGCGGGGGCGGCGGTTTTTGGAGCGGGATGCTCGGCGGCCTCGGCGGTGCGTTCCTCGGGAACGAGCTCTTCGGCGGAAACCGCAACTTCGGCGGCGGGATCGGTGGCGTGAACGATGCGGGCATGACCGATGCCGGTCAGCAAGACGCCGGCGGCTGGCAGTCCGATGCCGGACAGGCCGACATGGGCAACTCGAGCTTCGGCGGCTACGGCGATTCGGGCGGCGGCGGCGGCTGGGGTGACTCCGGCGGTGGCGGCGGCTTCGACGGCGGCGGCGGCGGCGGCGGCGATTCGGGTGGCGGCGGCTGGTAACTGCCGAGGCGATTGCTCACCGAAGGCTAGACGACGTTCGAAGAGAGAGGTGCCACCGCACCTCTCTCTTCTGTTTTTGCGGCTTCCGGAACGGGGCTTTTATGCGGTCGTACTGCGGGTCTGCGATTCGTGCGCTTCACGTATCTACGTATCCGGCCGCAACGGCGGAGCGACCGAACCTACGGCGCGACGATGACATAATCGGACATGAGTTCCAGCTTGCGCTCGGTGATGCCGGAGATGTCGAGCAAGTCTTCGAGCGAGTCGAAGACGCCGTTCTCATCGCGAAACGCGACAATCCGCTCGGCGAGGCGCGTGCCGATACCGGGGATATCGCTAAGCTGCGCGGCATCGGCGCGATTGAGGTCGACCGGCCCGTCGACCGGCATTCGCTTTTTCGCGCGAGGACGCGGCGACGTCCCGGCGCCGGCGTGCGCGGCGGGCGTTGTACGATGGCGCGAGCTCGGGTGCGTGCGCGTGCGGTGGACGACACGTTTCGTGGTCGTGTCGACGGGCGCATGAAGTGGGTCGCCGATCCGCGGCACGATGATTTGCTCGCCGTCGACGACGTGCGCGGCACGATTGACGGCCGTCACGTCCGCGTTCGCCAGCATGCCGCCGGCGTGCCGGATCGCGAGATCGACCCGCGCCTTCGAGTCGAGCGTCACGAGGCCCGGATGAACCACCGCTCCCGCGACGTCGACGACGACCGCGGCCGCCGCAGGCGTTCCCGCAACGACCGGGCGCGCGCGGCCCGCAGTACGCTCGGGCGATGCGCCGCTGGTCGACGCGGAAGCCGCGGCGGTCGATGTGGTCGTGAACGCGGGCGGGGAGCCGCCCGGCGGACGAAAGTGTAAGCCCGCAACGGCGAGCAGGACGACGGCTAGTGCGATCGCGGCAATCTTCATGTCGCCAGAGGATCACCCATATCTAGCCTGCGGCTAGATAGCGCCTCCACTTCGTTACGGCGCGAAGGTACTTGGAGTTGTTCCGCCTGCGGCGGGTCTGCCGGGCTGAAGCCCGGCAGACGGGGTTGACACGGGAGTCGCAAATGAGAGGCGGATGATCGAGGAACGATCCGCAGCCTACGACTACCGTTCGGTCGAGCGGCGGTGGCAAGAGCGTTGGGAACGCGACGGGATCTATCGCGCCGACGACAATGATCCGCGGCCGAAATATTACGTGCTCGAGATGCTGCCGTACCCGTCGGGCGATCTGCACGTCGGGCACGCGAAAAACTACACGCTCGGCGATGCGCTCGCGCGGCTGATGCGCATGCGCGGGTTCAACGTCGTGCACCCGATGGGTTTCGACGCGTTTGGATTGCCGGCGGAGAACGCCGCCATCGAACGCGGCATCGCGCCCGAGACGTGGACGCGCGACAACATCGCGAACATGGAACGGCAGATCCGACTGATGGGTACCGGCTACGATTGGAGCCGCGAGTTCGCGACGTGCGATCCCACGTATTATCGTTGGAACCAGTGGCTCTTTTTGCGCATGTACGAGCAAGGGCTCGCGTACAAGCGTGAAGCGCCGGTGAACTGGTGTCCGAAGGATCGTACCGTTCTCGCGAACGAGCAGGTCGAAGAGGGACGCTGCTGGCGATGCGGCACGCCGATCGTGCGGCGGAACCTCTCGCAGTGGTTCTTGAAAATTACCGCGTTCGCCGATCGTTTGCTCGCCGGGAGCGAACGGCTCGGCGGGTGGCCGGATCGCATCCGTACCATGCAACGCAATTGGATCGGGCGCAGCGAGGGCGTGACGTTCGCGTTCGCGATCGAGGGCGTCGACGACACGTCGATCCGCGTCTTCACGACGCGTGTCGACACGCTCTTCGGCGTCACGTATCTCGCCGTCGCGGCCGAACACGCGGTCGTTTCGAAGATCCTGGATGCGTTCCCGGACCGTCGAGCGGACATCGAAGCGTTCGCCGCATCGCTGCGCAGCAAGTCGGAACTCGAGCGCACGAGCTTGATGGAAAAGGCCGGCGTCTTCACGGGCACCTACGCCATGAACCCGATCTCGCACGAACGCGTGCCGATTTGGGTGACGAACTACGTCCTCGCCGAATACGGCACCGGCGCGGTGATGGGCGTGCCGGCGCACGACGAACGCGACTTCGACTTCGCTCGCAAACATGCGTTGCCGATCGCGCACGTCATTGTGCCGCCGGAAGCCGACGGCGCCGAGACGACACTCGAGGCCGCGTATATCGACGATGGAAAGCTCGTCGCGAGCGGCGATTACACCGGGATGACTTCCGAGCGCGCGCGACAAGCGATCGCCTCGCGATTAGAAGCGCTCGGGTCGGGCGAGATCACGGTCAATTTCCGTATTCGCGACTGGCTGATTTCGCGCCAACGGTATTGGGGCACGCCGATTCCGATCGTCTATTGCGAGCGCGATGGCGAAGTCGCCGTCGAGGATCGCGATCTGCCGATCGTGCTGCCCCCCGATGTCGCGTTTACCGGTTTGGGATCGCCGCTCGCCGCAAATGACGCGTTCGTGAACACGACGTGTCCGCGTTGCGGCGGGCCGGCGCGCCGGGAAACCGATACGATGGACACGTTCTTTGATTCATCGTGGTACTACGTGCGCTATCTCGATCCGCGCAACGATCGCGCACCGTTTGATGCGCAGCGCGTCGCCCCGTGGCTGCCGGTCGATCAGTACATCGGCGGCGCGGAACATGCCGTGTTGCATTTGCTCTACGCGCGGTTCTTCTATAAGTTCATGTTCGATCGTGGCTGGATCTCCGGGGACGACGAGCCGTTCGTGCGACTCTTCAACCAGGGCATGGTGCTGCGCAACGGCGAGAAGATGAGCAAGAGCCGCGGAAATGTCGTCGGCATCGATGAGACGGTAGAACGCTACGGCGTCGACGCGATGCGCTTGTTCTTGCTGCAGGCTGCGCCGCCGGAAGATAGCTTGGAGTGGAGCGACGCGGGAATCGTCGGACGCGTACGCTTCATCGGCCGGGTGTGGCGTGCATGCGAACCGCTTGCGTCACGCGCCGTCTCCATCCCGCTCGGCCGCCTGCCGGAGATTCGCGGCGGAGCGCAGCGCGAGCTCGTGCGCGCGCTGCATGTTGCTCTCCAATCCGGCAGCGACGAAGCGCAAACGCGCCGCTATCACTTCAACGTCACGCTCGCGAAGCTCGACGAATTGCTCAACGCGCTCGGCATGTTGGCAGCGGATCCGGCGTATGCGGACGATCCGGCGGTTCTCTACGTCGTGCACGCACTGCCGATCGTGCTTGCGCCGTTCGCGCCGCACCTCGCGGACGAATTGTGGGCGCACATGGGGTATGCGACGACCGTCCATCGCGAGCCGTGGATCGCGCCCTCCGCGGAGGCACTTGCCGTCGCGGAGATCACCCTCGTCGTTCAAGTTAACGGCAAAGTCCGCGCGAAAATCGTCACGACACCGGGCCTCGACGAAGCGGCTGCATTTGCGCTCGTCGAGCAAGACGCTCGGATCGCCGAGCAGATCGGCGGGAAGCCGGTTCGCAAACGCATCTACGTCGCGGACAAGCTGGTCAACCTCGTCGTTTAAACGGCGCTAAGGGATGCGTTTCGTTCGCCCCGCGTCCGGCACTCGTTCGCACCGAGGGTTGGCCTCACGGCTAATGCCCGCAGCCCGCTAACAGGCTACAGCCGGTATCCGTACGCTCAAGGCCGGGCGAAATCTCACGTTAGGGAACCGTGAGGAATGCCGGAGCGTTGCTCGGGGTAGGAGGAACCTATGATTGCTCGACGACTCGGACTGACTCTCTGCCTCACCGCCGGATTCGCGATGGCCGCCCCCGCCGCTCCGGCGCTCGCGAACGGCGCGGCGAGCACGCGAAACATCCTCTTGGGCGCGGGGCTCGCGACCTATTTGATCGTCAACCACAACGCGAAAGTTCATCAGAAGTACGCGGAAAAAGACCGCCGCCAAGCGGAGACCGCGGCGCAGCGCGATGATGCGCGTCAGGCCTATTACAGCGAACGTTCGGCGTACGCGCACGAAGCGGCGCTCGTGAGCGAGCAGCAAAAAGAGATCGCGTACCAGCACAGCGTTGTGCAGCAGCTTCAGCGCCAGCTTGCAGCGCGTTCGCGCTCGGGCAACCACGCGCAGCACGTCTCTCGCGCTACCGTGCATAATGCGAACGCGCACCGCACGGTTCACGTCGCCGCGGCACGTCCGACGCAGCCGGCGCCGGGTCGCCTCGCGCAAGCCACGACCTCGTCGTACGGCTGGGGCAAGTTCTAAGGCCGTTGACGCCGCTTCGTTCCTCGATTGCGGCGGCTGCACTCGCGGCCGCCGCAATCGGCTGTTCTCATAACGACGCGCCGACGCCGCTATCGCTCGCCGACGCCACCACGCGCGCGGTCTATGCGACCGATTACAACGCGACGACCGAGCACTTTGACGACGAGTTGAAGAAACAGGCGACGCGCGCGAGCATCGGCGAACTCAGCGATCGCCTGCATGCGCTTGGTGCGTTTAAGACGATCACGCAAGTGAACGGCGTCCCGGACCGCGGCGAGTATACGTTCGATGCCGCATTCGATCAAGGTCACCGGGTCGTGGAACTTCGCATCGATCCGAACGGGAAAATCGGCGCGTACCGGGTGTTAAAGTAGCGGCAAAAGCCATCGCGAGCTAGACGCCCGCGCGATCGCGGTCGCGGAAATATTCCATCGTGCGGCGCATGCCCTCAACGAGCGCGATCTTCGGTTCCCACTCGAGCTCCGCTTTTGCAAGCGCGGGGTTGAACTGCGCGTCGCGAACGTCGCCCGCGCGGCGTTCACCGTGTTGGATCGGGGCTTCGAACCCGGTGACTTCGACGAGCGCCCGATAGATCTCGTTAACGCTCGTTCGACGGCCGGTCCCGATCACATAACAGCCGCCGGAACCACGCTCCAATGCCGCAACGTTCGCCGCGGCGACATC
>JAABUQ010009394.1_pt1 | contig 13251 bp, 7 predicted proteins | sample 5560001 | NCBI WGS metagenome assembly JAABUQ01 (sample SAMN10711888, study PRJNA513371) | rock metagenome | isolation source: Antarctica rocks | place: Antarctica: Victoria Land, Finger Mt nord | collected 2015-12-18 | reverse complement strand
ACAATCCCACTCCCCAAGCGCACCACAAGCACCCAACCCACACATCCCCACCCCACCCTCACCTCCAGACCAAGTCCGAGCGCAAAATCCCAACAAAAACACCGTCCAAGCGCGCCCCCAACGCCCCCCGCCGCATGTCTCACCCACCCGCCCGCTAGCCAAACCGCATCAATAGGAATGGTACCATCGTCGATCTGAGCCCCCATATCCCACATTCCACGTTCACGACGATTCAGCGTAGTTTTGATATCGCGATCTCGGTCGCGTATAGTCGAGACCGGAAACAGTAGAACCAGACGCGAAAGAAGGGCCCGTGGCCTGGGCGCGCGGTGGCTGGGGTGAGGCTTTGAGTTCTACTAAGGGGTGTTGGGGGGGGGGGTGGATTGGGGATCTTGGGGTCTGTATTGGTGACCTCCACGATGAAAGATTGAGGTGTGGGCGTGCGAGACTCTGTGGCGTTGTTTGCAGCTGTGTTCGTCGAATCTTGGTACACACTCCTGGAACCCAGGCTCAGGGATTGATGTAGACGGCGAGGTAAATGTGCGCTTGCGTCTGCTGGCTGGCTGGCTGGCTGGCGGGCCAGATCCCCAATAGCGGTTGCACGCGTGGGGAAGTTTGGTATTTGATTTTATGGAGAATGTGATGGTGATGGAATGGAGAGGGAATGAATGGGGGGTAAGTGCTCAGTGCTGGGCGGTGGTAGTATTATGTATTGTGCATAAGGTCGTAACATGTTATCGCTGATTCATCACCCCTTTCTTAGAAAGCCGCCGCGGTTGCAGTGCTACGTAGGGAAACGTGGGAACGCCGTGAACCAATTTATGTCCACCTTTCAGTATTTGGCAAGCTCGCTAGAAACGCTCAATGCGCAATTGACAATGACCCTGACGCCTTTTGACTCCTGGCCAGCTGCTGGAAACGCTCATTTGATAATCACCCTGATCCCTTTTGACTCGTGGATGGCTGCCAGAAACGCTCATTTGACAATCACCCTGATGCCTTTTGACCCGTGGCTGGGGAACGGAGAAAACCCGTCGAAGACCCAGGTCACGTCGTCGACGGTGGTTTCGAATAGCTCAAAGTCGAATCGAAGGACTATGGGAGCGACTGCGAGGTAGAGTTCGGCGTATGCGAGGCTGGGAAGGGTATGAGCAATAGAAATGACAGCGCTCTGAAAGAGAATACGACTCACTTCATTCCAACGCACATCCTCGGCCCCTTAGAGAACGACCAAATCTCCGGAGAGGGTTCTTTCTTCTCGAGCCATCGCTCCGGCACGAATTCATGAGGGTTGGGGAACATCTCGGGCCGGTTGTTCAGGGTCATTATATTCATCCCCACGGCGGTTCCTGCGGGGATCGTCCAGTCTTTGTAGCGCAGTTCCTGGTTCGGGGCTACTCGGATCACGGGTGAGGAGACGCCGTGGGACATGCGGAGGCTTTCTTGGATGACGGCGGTCAGGTAGGGAAGGGTCTCTAGTTGCTGCCAGGACAGGTGAGTCTCCGGCGTCGGTGCGTGAGTGTGTAATTCTTCCTTCAATTTGGCATAGATGGCTGGGTTGGCGAGGATGTAGTACATCAACACGCTCAGAGTGTTGGAAAGAGTCTCCGTTCCTGCCCCGACTACCGTTTGGCCCTCTTGCCACAACCTTTCGGCGCTCTTCTCCGACGGGGGAAGATCGCTGTGTAGTAAGGAGTGGAATATGGTCGGACGACTGATCCCCTTCTGGTCCGTGTTCAACACGTGGTTGACGTGCTCTTTGTTTCCGTTCTCAAAGTCAATCATCAGTTTCATGTCCGGTGCGAGCCATGTCACGACTTTATCTGGTATGCTGCGAATGACGGTCCACATGAAGGGAAAATGCTTGAAGAAGTGGTAATTGAGCAGCATGAGATTGACCATGTCGCGCCACACAGGTGACAGATCCTCAGTCGAGAGAAAATTTTTGCACCGAGCGAATCCATGCTCGGTGATGACATCGGTGGCATAGCAAGTAAATAGCAATCTCAAGTCTAATACTTTCCTTGAAACTTTGAAACCTTCCAGCCGTGAACACATCTTGTCCGCAATTTGGACGATGTACGGTTCGAGTTCTTTGATCTTGCGCTTCGAAAACATCATGGCCAGTGCACCCCGGCGGAGTTTGTGATGATCATGGGAAGTGGTGTGTAGCGTTGCCTCCGGATTTCCAAATGCGCTGCGATGCGGATCGTACTTATCTCGTTTGGACGAACCAGGTACAAAATGTGTCGGAGCATAGTCCGGGTCGTTGATATGGATTTGGTCAGGGCTGATACGGATGATTGGGCCTTTTGTTTGAAGTCAGAACTGCTGCTCCTCCATTTACTGCATTCCTTACCATAATTGTCGTGTAATTCTTCCACCTTCCACGGGAACCTGGGTCCTACAATGATGTCGTAGTAGATTTCATACCAATAGGTGAGTGCTGCAAGCTTTGGCCCTGGGATCTTTGCAAGTGGACTGAAATACACGCGCGAAATCGCCGTGTATGCCGTCCAAGCCACGAGCGCACCAATTGCCCAGAACAGGGTCTCCCAGGAGAGTATTGCAATCATCTTGGGATGCCTCACGAACCTCCAATAGAGGTGAAAGCAGGGCAAGAAGCGGAAGTCGAGAATAAAAGATGCCTACCTACCAACACGACGGAATCTTTCCACACGGGAGGCTCAACCGAACAGCGTGCGCCTCTATTCCAAATTATGTCTATCCATAAATATACATAGAAGGAGAGGCTGGGTTTTCCTCTTTTCCTTTGTTAGTGTTGCCGATGATTCCCTTCGAGAGGGGAGTGTGGGGGAGGGGCCGTCGTTGCGGCCAGTCGATAAAACACCGCTACTGCACTGCCAGCTCATCTACTTTACGTCCGTAGTGATAAAGGGTAAGTCCGTCGACCATGGATTTGGTAAGTTCCACATCCTGGAACCCTGGCCGCGGAATACTTCGTGGAGAGCTGCACAAATGGGAAATCCGCTCAGATGTAATATGTTAATCGTATGATAAACGAAATGGAGACTGGACGCTGGGCGCCATTTATCAGGTTGTGACGGGGTTTAGATGGAATACACACGTGTCGTTTCAGAAATTAATACCACCACTCCGTCTCGAGATAACAACCTCATTTCGGATGGCTGCATCTCTTCTCCAGTCCTTCACTTCCGGACTCTCTTTATACATTTCAGTAGAAGTCACTGAATTCCATTCTCAACTTTCCTTATTCTGTGTGCCTCTTCGTGTCACCGTGTGGAATCTCTTAACAGCGATTGATGATTTCAACTGCATTCTATTGTATTGACTGGCCTTTTCTCCGCCAATTTGGTTTCTACACCATATTCAGAATGCCCACTCCTTGGCTTTAACAATTCAACTTGCCTCTCATTTTCCACAAAGTCTGTTGGCTTTTCACGAGTACGAGCTGTCAAAGATCGGTCACTTCGAAATCGGAAAGTTGCGGCTGGACGCAATTTCCATGTAACATTGTGGCTGGGGAGCGGCAGGAATTGCAACGGCTTTGTGGAGTAAATTGTGGCTTTCCATGTTCACTCCGTCGTGATGGGTTCGGGGATGATAGGACGATTTCGATCAATTCCCGTAGCAGCATGATCCGACTCGCCATGGTGTCTACAGCGTCCTTCTTCCGCTAGTGGGAGATTGCATCAACTTCACACATCAAAGGACCACAAGATTTGTATAAAGGCACACATATTTCTCTCCACACAGACGAAAGCGTCTGTGTTGGCCGCCCGAGCTGCTTCTTCCTCAATGGAACGGTTCTGTACCCTCGATCTATGTTGATTATCTTAGCAGATTATCTTAGCAAATTCAAACTTGCCGCATCGAGTCGGTTGGAGATATGGACAGTAGAGCGCTGTGCAACGCTGCATGCGGAGAATGTTCTGGACCCAAGCGGACATGGCTATTAATGCGGTCACCCTTCAAGTATCTCTCCATTTGAGAGCATTGTATTTGTCCATAGACAACATGATGGCCTTCTTAAAAAGTATCTTGATGGTTGGACTTGTCCTCCATAGAGCTAACGCTTTGACCATCTCGCACTTTCCTCCAGGGGATACATTGGATGTTGGGGAAGGTCAGGCTGGGCGTACAGATCTGCATCCATGGCCTGTGCACGATAATGATGCAATACTTGTGGGTGGAGGCCCGGCCGGGGGTACAACTCTATTTCAACAGTCTGTGCAAGAGTATGATGTAGTTGTTGTGGGTGGAGGCCCGGCTGGTCTCAGCGTCGCCACGTCAATAGGTCGAGTTGGACGTTCGGCACTTCTTATTGATAGCGCTGTATACCGTGAGATCAGATACATATCTTACGACCATCATGCTCATCAACATGACAGGCAGCGCAGCAACGGAATACATGCATGATGTAATCGGTAACGACGGCACGGTCCCTGCAGCATTCAGAGCTCTAGTACGAGAAGAGATCTCTCAATATCCATCTGTGGCTTCGATGAATGGCACTCAGGTCTGTCACCTAGAAAAAGAATGGAACAGACTTCATCACGACCGCTGCAACTGGTACACAGTATTCAAGTAAACGAGTGATAATGGGCACGGGTATGAAAGATGTGCTGCCCACTACGGCTGGCTTAGCCGCTGCCTGGGGAAAAGGGATCTACTGTACGTGATCAAGCAAATCTCTAGACTGGGACTGAGATCTGTAGGGTGTTCATGGTGTGATGGCTGGGAGCACAAGGACAAGCCGTTTGCAAATTTGGGCCCCTTCAGCGCCGCATTCGTCTCAAGCACAATCGCCGGGAAAACGTTGAATCCCCAGTCACTCATGCTTACAAACGGGACCACTGACGATGTTACGAAAGTAAAGGCCTCGAAACGACCTTCCTGACTGGGGAGAGCGACTTGAATTGTACAGCATCACGATCGAGAATCGTATCATTACACGATTTTCTCGCATGCACGGACATGAGAGTGACTACAAGGACGATTTTGTCACCGCTTTCCAAGATAATTCTACAGTCATACTGAACGCTATTAAAGGAACCTTCTAGCCAAAATTTCGTCGGACCTTCCTGTTCAGATCGGACTGAAATTGACCGAAGACAAGGATGCCAAAGTCAAAGTCGACGAGCACATGGAGTCGAGCGTACCTGGCATTTTCATGGTTGGAGATGCGAACTCGTAAGGCATGTCTCAAATTGTGTACCAGTCCACGCTTACACGATCGCATCAAGCGACGGGTCTTCAAACGTCCCGCATGCGATGTGGAGTGCGAAAGTGGCTGTTGTGTATACACACGGTGAGTATTAACCAACGCATTGAGCATCTCATTGACTCATCGGTGCTTGCCTCATTGACACGATTTCAAAGGTCCTTGGCAAAAGAATTGCAAACGATCGTGTGGCATCTTCCCGTCCTTCCAAGCGCATGATCGTCTCGGACGAGGATTTTGCTGCCATGAAGAGCTGGCTTGGATGGAAAGGGGCTGGCAACTCTGCTGTGGAGTTCCTGCAGTATTTGAAGTCCTAGGATTTTTGTTTCCTATCGTTATATTACAGCAATAAAAGCAAACTATTCTCACAATGCGGCGTCCAAACCCTTGTTCATTGCACTATGTATTTCTCAAAGGTCCCTTTGACTTAACAAGCACAGTCTCGGTCCCAAAGTGGGAGGGATTCGTATATGTGGCGATTTCAGCTACAATTAACAGTGGCCAACAGCTCTGGCAGGCGGTTCGGAAACATTATCTCATCAATTCTATGTGCTATTTTTACAACCCATACGACATCGACTCTATCACTCAGACCTCGAGTCCACGCGGTCATGACGAAACCCCTGCTCAGTCACCAAATCCTTATTCAGATCTACCGGTTCCGTCCACAAACTCAGCACAAATGCTACAAACGCCAGGCCTGTCATCACAGCCCAGACGATTCTCAAGCTATCTGCATATGCTTTCACTATCGCAATTCGTTCCGGATCATCCTCTGCTAACGCCTTGATAATCTGGACCGTACTAGTCGCATCTTGGGCCAGCTGCTCTGCCTTGTGAGCAACAAGAGGCTCCGCGGTCAGTTTGACAAAGAATTGATTCTGGAAGATCGCACCTCCCGCCGCGACTCCGATGCTTTGTCCAAAAGAGCGCACGAAATTCAGCATAGCAGCGGCGAAGGCAACATCCCTCTGGTCGCAAGCGGCTTGCACAGCGTACTGGAAGCTGGGAAACAGCATCCCCATTCCTATCCCAGGGACCAGGTTTAGAAAAACCCATGCTGGAATCGAAGTATCGACGGAGAGGTCGCAAAGAAGCCCCATCCCGAGGACGGTGAGGACCCATCCTGACCAGACCGCCCAACGGAAGCGCCCGGTGATGCTGATGGCGATACCTGCAACGACGGAAGTCGGGGCTACTGTGAATGTCTCCGGAAGGGCCGCGACGCCGGCAATTGCAGGTGAGTAACCTTTAACGGCTTCGTAATAAAGTGGAAGATAGTAGAGAATGCACCACAGGACGATACCGTGCAGGAAGATGCCGAGGTACGTCACGATCGCAGTGCGCTGCCTGAAAATGTCCAGAGGAATCAACGGCTGGGCAGGCAGATAGATTTCATACAGGACAAAGCCTAGCATGCCGCCGAAACCGAGGATCAAAGGAACGAGCGTCTGCCATGCGGACCAAGCAAACATGACATTACCCCAGGAGACAGGCAGCAGGAAGGTCGTGACTGACACGATAAGCAAACCTGCCCCAAGCCAATCCATCTTCCTCGCCTCTTCCCACAACCCGCTCAACCGCTTCTCCAGTCGCAAAAACACGGGCAGTGTCACAAAACCCACCGCACATAACGGCAACAACAGCCAAAAGAGCCAGCGCCACCCTATCTTCTCTGCTAGAGCCCCGCCGATCACCGGCCCTGTCACCGTTCCCACCGCCCAGGTCATACTCAGCACCCCCAGCCACTTTCCCCGCTCGCGCAGCGGCACAAGGTCAGTAATCAGCACATCAGTAAGAGCGATAATGCCTCCACCGCCCAAACCCTGGATCGTGCGACCCGCCAACAACACGACAAACTCCGGGGCGAGTGCCGCGACGAGAGCGCCTACAGTGAAAAAGGCGAGGGTGGCCAGGAGGGAGTTTCTGCGGCCGAAAGCATGAGAGAGCGAGGCCCAGATGGGTTGGAAAACGGTGCTGGCTAGGAGGAAGGAGGTTCCTGTCCAGTAGGCTTTTATGGCGCTGCCGTGGAGGGAGAGCGTGATGAGCTAGGGATGTTAGAGGGGTTTGATAGAATGGTTGCGAGGGTTCGATTACAGGTAAAGCGACGGAGATGGTGGTTGCATCGAGGGCAGTGGCTAGGGAGATTGTGCATAAGCTGGCGAAGATGGCGTAGAAGCGCCAGGTGGGCTTGAATGCTGGTGGTGATGCGATCGCGGCTCGGGATGGGGCTGGTGAGTGCTGGGAGACGTTGTTGGACAGCTCGATACCGCTGTGGGAGAGTGGGGGGTTTGACATGCTTGGATTGGAGAACGATACAGCATTTTCAGTTTGGCGCTTTGTCGGGGTTATTCTAGACGCTCTCGCCGAGCAATAGAATAAGAGAACCTTCTAGGGACGTCGAATAGTGCTCCATGGCGAGATTGAAGTAGTGAATAATTGATCAATGGCAACAATTTGTGGCCAGGATCATCGAAGCTTTACACTGGTGGCACAACCGTCGTCGTAGCAACCGCGAGATTAGAGGATGCTTACAATGAATGGAAATAGACAACATAAAATCTCGCCATGTGTGAAACCTACGAGATGGGATCCCCCGGACATGGATGATGTTTTGAGATGGTTGAAAATCCCCTGCATGGAGGTTTCCACTTATACCAATATTACTAGCTAGCTCGTTTCAAGACATGTTTCATTCTTGCGACTTCCACTGACCAGATCTCTTCGTCAAAGCTGTATTGACTATGGCCAATGCTCCCGAATGGTTGTTCACATTGTTTAAGATATCCTGCTGAAGACTTTTTTCCTGGTTAATGCCTTTTGAAGGAAGTATAAATACTCACGTCTTCTTATCCTGCTCGTTGTATGAATATGGCAAATTTTTCATGCGTGTTTCATATCGACCACTCTCCTATAGGATGAGGTGGCGATTTTGTCTCTAATGGGATCTGACCCTTCAACAGACTCTACATAGATTGTCCTTCCTTTTCTTCTTTTGATGCACCCTTTGGTGCTTCACCCGAATTCGTCTTTCCTTCTCACTTGCATTCATCTATACTTGGGATCTTTACTTTCCCAATATTGACTTTCAATTACCATTATGAAAGTCTGATTTTGAAGACTGTATATCGGAGAAACTTCTTCAAGGGTTCAACTAAAATGAGCCATGAGCAGTCGTTCTTGTGGGGCAAGATCATTGCTCTTAGAGACGAATTTTCAAGCAGCTCTTCGAATTTCGGCTATAATTCCGTGAATTGCATTATCTCCGGCGGCTAGACTAAAACCATCTTTGGGTTCGGCGATAGGGAGTACAGGACCACCATTGACAAATCAACGTTCCTAATTCCGTAAGAAAAGTCGCCTGAAAGTACAGCAATAAGGGCAAGGCTGTGACAGCTGTGCATTGCTTATAAGGTCTCAAGCACACCCCGTATATCATGCGAATTTAGTTGGTGAACAGCTAGTCGAGTCTCCCTCAACCTCAAATTCGACTACTTTCACCTTCGAGACATCAATCAAACAAGAATCCGCCCAGAGACGCATTCCCCTAGTTGCAAAATTTCCTCTACCTACTTGCTATCAACATGGCGTCTTCATCTCGCAATCAAACAAAATTCACGAGTAAACTTCACGGCAAAAAAGCGCTCATCCTCGGTGGCACGTCCGGAATTGGCTTTGCGGTCGCCGAAGGAGCTCTCGAATTTGGAGCCCACGTCATCGTCTCAAGCTCCACCTCCGACAAGGTCGACAATGCTCAGAAACGCTTGAAAGAAGCATACCCAGATTATGCAGATCACGTCAGTGGCAAGACCTGCGACTTGTCCAACCCCGAGACCCTCGAAGCAAACTTGAGAGCGCTGCTGGATTTTGCTGGCAAAAGTATCAACCACATCATTCACACAGCCGGTGATAGACTCAGGATCACTCCTGTCCGTGACGTGACCGCGGAGATTCTGCAAACCACCTCCATTGTCCGGTTCACCAGTTGTCTGATCTTGGCCAAGCTTGCTCCGGAGTACCTCGCCGCTGGACCGGAGTCGTCCATCTCCCTTACTGGGGGCGTCAATTCTATCCGCCCGGGTCCCAACTGGACTATAAATGCCGCATACGGCTCCGGTAAGGAGGGTATGGTTCGAGGCCTCGCCATTGATCTCAAGCCTACCCGCGTCAATGTTGTATCTCCTGGCGCCATCGAAACCGAGCTTTGGGGCTCAATCTCCAATGAAGCGAAAGACTTCTACAGGAAAGCTACTACGACCGGAACGGTGGGGAAACCGGAGGACACAGCTGAGGCGTACTTGTATTGTATGAGGGATTCGTTCGTTACGGGTTCTGTTATCAGTACTGAGGGAGGGAGGATCCTGGTCTGAGACCCTAATTGGAATGGCAAATACTGCTATTTGATTGCGAATGGGAAAATGGTTGCTTTGGATTGCAAACATATGCATGTAGCCCGATCCAAACTAGAAACACAGATATAATCTACTGCCGTTGCCGTCGCCAAGGGTCACTATTTGGGCCTGTCAGATGTACTGGCAATTTGCAATCCAATACTTTCCCGTTTTCCTACACATTGAGAACAACCTCATCATTCTGCTTTCCCCAAGGCTTATCTGGACCAATTTCACACCATTGTAATACCTACCACTAACTCTTCACTCTACTTGGGGCACTGTCTACTGTTACGCACCGCTACTTTTCATCATGAGACCCTGTTCAGGACCCTATAATCATCTATATCAGGGCGCCATGCTCCAGCATCTATCAATAAGACGATTACTCCCCGATACCATTATATCGAATTCTGCACGCATCCAACAGAATCTATCTCACTGTATCTGGGAGCACTCTCTCCGGAGGAAAAGGGAGCCATCGATTCATTCTGGTGTCTTTGATTCTTGCGTTGCCTCTGCTTAGATAACACTGTAGAATACGCATGCTGGACATGCTATAGATCATATCCATAATGCTCGTGCCTCTCAAGTCCTGAGACATTGCGGACTTGCTCAAATTTTAACAACGGTTTGGTAAGAGAATTACAAGTATTCGAAACGGAAGCACGCAGGTGGAAAAAAAAGCTAGACTAGCCCCTGGGACTACTCCCCCTATAGACGATCCCCATATTCTGCGTTTTTCACCCACCGAAACAGCCAATTGTCTCCTATAGAGGGCTCATTTAGCTTGCTCAATTCCAAAGAATGAAGCCTTAAAGAGATTACATGAATCTAAGACGAGAATGGATATTTGGTAAGTGGGAAAGGCAGGATAGGGGAATCATATCCAAGGGTGTACAGTAGCGCGTCAAAAGAAATCGTGATTACCTTATTTTATACCAAAAAATACCAAAAGTCGTATATTTCTTAAGGAGTCTAACTTTTTTTCTAAATTATAAAAATTTTTCATTTTTTCATTTTTTCAATTGAGTAATAAATTTATATATTAAATAATTATATATATCAAAATTTTTATTTTATTATGTTGCCGTAATATAAAATATTTATAAAACATATTATTTTAAAAATATTGATTTTCCTTATTATATTTTAACATTTTCAATAAAAAAATTTTTAATAACAATAATTGTAATAATAATATATTTTAATTGAAAATTTAAATAAATAGAAATTTATTATAGAAGATATCCCGAGGTAATACCGCCCCCGGCCCAATGCTTTATTTTCTAGATTTTTTTAAATTTACTTATTTATTTATAGAATAACAACTACCTCGATTGGTAAGCTCCTAATTAAATATATAATAAATAAAAAGTATATACATAATATCTGACCTTAAGAACCTTAAATATTAAAATATTATAAGCGGTAGATCTTTCTTCCCCAAAAAGTAGTTAAAACGGCCTTTTCTGCAATAATAACAGCAATAGTATAATTAGGTATATTTTGCTGTTTCCCGAGCTTGCTAGAAGCTTTGCGAGAGTCTGGAGAAACCCCCTTCCGGTTAAATTACCTTTTCTTTAATATAATAATTACCTTTTTTAGCTCCGCCTAGGCTTGCTTTTTCAGAGCCTTTTATACCTTTGCTTTAATAATAGCTTATCGCCGTTGTAAAATATTGAGAGCCTTTTGGATCCGATCTGCCTCCTTCTAAGCCTTCTTAATAGTTATTAGGTCTCTTTTGTCAGCGATATCTTGTTATCGCTATACCTTATTAATATCTTTCTGGTCCTAATAATCCCGAACTATTTAAATTTAATTAAAATTAAAAAATTAGGGTCTAGAGTTATTCTCCTTAATCAAATTAAGGCGTATATTATATTGCCTTCTTTTCTTTTTATTCCTAAGGGTATTCGTTAAGCCTTTGATAATATAATCGTTTATAAAATATTAAAATATAAGCCGCTCGTTCGCTTTAAATACTTTAGTAAGTAACAACGGGCTTAGAACTCTATAATATTATTATTATATATAACGACTTACCTTGCAAATTATAAGTATTTAAATATTTTTAATATTATCGGAGACCTTTTCGGGTAAAGATTTTATAATTTATAAAAAGATTATTATAAGATTAAAAGGCTAAATTCCGGTTTTTCTGAAGCCGGAAAGAATATTATTTTCTAAGAAAGTTTTTTGTTATATAAGCCAAAAAATATTTTAAAAGGCCTTTTTATTTATTAAAGTTATCCCCAAACTTTAAAATATTAGATTATTTAAATTATTTATATAAAACCTCGCTAATAAGGCAAATAGCGAAACGTCTAAAGGCTATAGACAATAAGTTGAATATAAAGATAAGATTAATAGTAGAATATATAAGCTATCGTATAAGAAAATAAACTCTATATTAATATAGCTAGAATAACCGTCGATAATTAATAAGCAACGTACTCTCCCTTAGCTTATATAGCGTTGAAAAATCGTTTTTAGCTATTATCGATTAAGAATATTATAACTCTACCTATTCGAAGAGACTATAAAATATATAATAGTTAAAAGGGCCTAATCTTTAACCCAAATACTCTATAAAATACTAGAGTTACTTTTGTAAATAAGAACTAGAGGTAAAGCAATTCTAATAATATTAATACAAGCGAATAGGCTAATAAATTCCTTACTCCTATCCTAGCTTATATATATTATTCGGTTAATATTAAGAGCTTTAGTAGATATAATATATTTTGTAGTACTAGCTTGGCTAATTAGAAAGCCTTTTTCGTCCTAATTATAAATATTTTCTGCGGTAATATTGTATTTCTCAATACTATTAATTAGCTAAGTAAAAAATCAATTAGCAACGGCTTAACTAACGAATAAATATAAAATTATTTATTACCAAATTATAGAATTGCTTAAATATCGGGATATATTTTATATTTAATCTCTCCTTATCGATATTGCGAAGATATAGGCTTATAAGCCTTCCTTTATATTATTTAATAAAATCCCCAGCCTATTTTTTGCCTATAGATCGCCTAATTATCTCCTTTACGAAGTTCCGGACTATCTAACTAGTTAAAGGTATTTTATAATTAATAAAATAATTAATCTGGCTAATTAAAACCTCTTCTTAAACGTAAATAAGGTTTTAGTAATATTCTAATATAATAATAGCCCTGGAGAGTATTTTGCTTTAAAATCGCCTATACAATATTAATTTAATTAAGTTATATCTCTTAGCGGTCTTTAGGAAGTTAGGCTTTTCTTAACGATATAAATCGGCCAACGTAAGCTTTATACGAGCTTCTTTAATAGTACTGGCTATAATCTAGAAAAAATAAGAAATATAAGAAAAGGCGGTATTGGGCCGGGGGCGGCATTACCTCGGGATATCTTCTAATATAAAAAGTATTATATACTAATTTTTCAAATTTTTTAATATATATATAAGGTTCGAAATATATAAGTAAAATATACGACTTTTGGTATGAAACATCGCGATCGCGATTACTTTTGACGTAATAGGAGATCTCCCGGGATAATGCCGACTCCGGGTCAATGCCGAATTTTTGCCTGTATATTCATTTTACTAAATCATGGCCAGCGCCACCCACGAAGCTCGCATAGAGCTTGCGCTGGCCGATTTAG
>JAABUQ010009393.1_pt1 | contig 13253 bp, 12 predicted proteins | sample 5560001 | NCBI WGS metagenome assembly JAABUQ01 (sample SAMN10711888, study PRJNA513371) | rock metagenome | isolation source: Antarctica rocks | place: Antarctica: Victoria Land, Finger Mt nord | collected 2015-12-18 | reverse complement strand
CCGCGATGGAGCGGGTGCATCGGGAGATGGCCGGGCACGCCGACCGCCGCGCCTGGTTCACCTGCGCGCTGAGCCTCGCCTGGCCGGACGGGGCGGCCGCGACCTTCCTGGGCCGGGTCGAGGGCACGGTCGCCTGGCCGCCGCGCGGCGGCCGGGGTTTCGGCTACGATCCCATGTTCATGGGTTTGGGGAACGCCGAAACGTATGGCGAAATGGACCCGGCGCGGAAGCACGCGACCAGCCATCGCGCACGCGCCATGGCGCAACTGCTGCTGAGCTGCTTCGGACCGGCGGGCGGATAGGAGCGGCCAAGGGGATGAGGACTCGGCCCCTTTAGCTCCGCCCCGGCACCATATTGGGATGATGGACCCCCTTGCCCTTTACATCCACTGGCCGTTCTGCCTGGCCAAGTGCCCGTACTGCGACTTCAACAGCCATGTCCGCGAGCGTATCCCGCAGGCCCGCTTTGCCGCCGCACTCCGCGCCGAGCTGGCGTGGGAGGCCGCGCGGCTCGGCCGTCGCCCGCTCGCCTCCCTCTTCTTCGGCGGCGGCACTCCGAGCCTCATGGACCCCGCCACCGTCGCCGATCTGATTGCCGACGCCGCCCGGCTGTTCGATCCGCTGCCAGGCATCGAGATCACGCTTGAGGCCAACCCGACCAGCGTGGAACTCGGCAAGCTCGCGGCGTTCCGGGACGCCGGGGTGAACCGCCTTTCGCTCGGCATCCAGAGCCTCGACGGCGACGCGCTGCGCATGCTGGGCCGGGAGCATTCGGCGGAGCAGGCGGTGGCGGCCCTGGAAGCGGCGCGCGCCGCCTTCCCGCGCGTGTCGTTCGACCTGATCTACGCCCGGCCCGGCCAGTCGCTCGCCGCCTGGCGGGCGGAGCTGGACCGGGCGCTGTCCCTCTGCGCCGACCATCTTTCGCTGTATCAGCTCACCATCGAACCTGGCACGGGGTTCGAAGCGCTGCACCGCCGGGGCAAGCTGGTGCTGCCGGATGACGACCTCGCGGCAGAGCTGTACGTCGCCACCGCCGAGGCCTGCGCCGCGCACGGGTTGCTGCCGTACGAGGTTTCCAACCTCGCGCAGCCCGGCGCCGAGAGCCGGCACAACCTGGCCTACTGGCGCTACGCCGACTATGCCGGCATCGGGCCGGGGGCGCATGGCCGGGTGACGCTCGGGGCCGACCTGGTGGCGACCCGGCGGCACCGCGCGCCGGAACCCTGGGCCGACCGGGTCGAGCGCCAGGGCCACGGCAGCACGGCCGAGGAACGGATCGCGCCCCGGGACCGCGCGCGCGAGATGCTGCTGATGGGCCTCCGCCTGACCGAGGGCATCGACGCCGCCCGCTTCGCCGCCCGCGCCGGCATGGCCCTGGACGACGCGCTTGACGCCCGCGTGCTGGAGCAGGCGCTGGACGCGGGCTATGTGACGAACGACGGCGGACGGCTGGCTGCGACGGCCGAGGGACGGCTGCGCCTCGACGCGCTGCTGGCGCAACTGGTCAACTGAGGCCTGTCACTGAAGCAGAGGCGTCATGTCCGGGTCGCCCTTCTGCATGGCCCGTTCATAGGCGGGACGGGCGCCGATCAGCTGCAGGTAGGCGAGGATGTTGGGATACGGGGCGAGGTCGAGCGGCAGGAACACGCGCATGGTCGTCAGCGAGAAGACCGCCATGATGTCCGCCGCGGTGAACTCGCGGCCCGCGAAGTGGTCCGCCTCCCCCAGCCGCGCCTCGACCAGGTCGAGCGCGCGGCGCAGGCGGTCCTGTGTCGCGAGCAGCACCGGGTTGTCCGGCGGCAGGCGGAGGCGGCGCAGCATCCTGTTCCGGCCCATGCTCGGCTGCAGGCTGCCGTTGGCGAAGTGGAACCAGTAGAGATACTGGGCGAAGTCCGGGTGGTCCGGCCCGAGCGCCAGGCGGCCGCCGCCGTGCTTGGCGATGATGTACTCGATGACGGCGCCAGACTCGGCAAGGACCAGCGCGCCGTCGGTGACCACGGGTGCCGCGCCCATCGGGTGCAGCGCCCTGAACTCGGGCGGAGCGAGGATGGTGACGGGATCGCGCTCGTAACGTTTCAGCTCGTAGGGCACCGCAAGCTCTTCGCAGAGCCAGATGATCCGCTCGGATTGCGACTTCCCGAGATGGTGGATGGTCAGCATGTCAGACGCTCCCAAGGAGGCCGGCTGGGCCTTGCGGGCCAGTGACCCGGCAACAGGGTTGCCGCCAGGAGGCACTGGCGAACACTGGGCACATGGCGGCCTCGGGAGCATAGCTCGCTCCAATCACCTTCCAGCCGGGTAAACCCGATGGGGCTGGCGACGATTTCATGCATTGTCACGCAGCCCCTCTCGTCGGTCGACGCGGGGCCGGGTCAGGATGGCGTAGATCTTGACGAACGGCGTGACCCACAGCCGCGTTGCCGAGCGGTACTCCGGATGCTCCTCATGCGTCAGGCCGAATGCGAAGTCCTCGTTCGGCTCGGGGACCATGAGGGTCTCGAACATGCGGTCCCACACCGACAGCATCAGCCCGAAGTTCTTATCATAATGCTTGGCGTTGGTGCTGTGGTGCAGTTGATGCCAATGCGGACACAAGACCACCGCGTTGACCATCTTGCCGAACGAGATCTTATAGTGCGTGTGGCGGACGAGGTCCAACATCAGGATATTCCGCAGCACGTAGATATTCAGCCCGAATATCGTCAGCTCGGCGGGATCAAGCAAGAAGAACAGCCAGATGCCATAGACTGGCCCGGTAATCAAAGCATCCCACACGTGGTTCATGAAATCGTCGAGCGGATGAACCCTGTCTTTCGTGAAGCCCACCATGACTTCCGCCGAGTGATGGACCTTGTGGATCTCCCAAAGTATGGGAATCCGGTGCTGCATGTTGTGGTAAACGTAGTAGGAGAAGTCGTAGGCGATGAACATCGTGAAGCTGAACGCGGCCAGGAGCAAGAGGCTGGCAGGGCCGGACGGCGGCGGGAAGTCAGGCAGCAAGTGGGCCAAGCCGTCATGCACCAACACCCCGACGGTGGCCGCCGAGACCACGGCCGGTATGGCCATCACCGCGTTGAAGGCTTTTCGGCTGATCCAAAACAGCACATCGGCGCGCGCCGACGGGTGTTTCAGAGTGCCGGGCGGGATGGCGTGGTCGCGAAAGCCTCGCCATGTCCGAGGCAAACCGCTGGCGTAGTAGCTCACGACCATCGAGCAAATTGCCGTAAGCCAAAGCAACAAAATCACTAATACGTATTCGCCAGTAAGCTTTCCCCAGACATTATGAACAAAATTCATGATGGACAGCATTCCATTTCTGTTCGACTAAGTTTGTTCCGCTGGGGTTTACACAACATTATAGCGCTAGCAGCATGCCCGTATCATCACAGTTGCGCAAGGGATTATTACCGTTAAGGACTGGCCCAGCCATTTCGCAGTCCCGCGAATGCAACGATGGCGGCTGAGCGCTGCGCGACCGACCTTATTGCCGGCAGGCCTCGCGTCGGATCGCCTTATAGTCCGACATTCATCGGTGACAACTGGACAACGGCCATAGATCGAGCGCCGCGGATCGTATCGCCGCCTCGGCCGGCATATGGACGCCGTGCAGCAACACCAAGACAAGGACCGTCACCGCGGCGAGCCGCCTGATCCGCAGCCCGGGCGGCGGCGCACCCGCGAGCCGGTCGGCCGCCATGGCGCCGCACACCCCGACCGCGCCCCCCACGGCGACTTCCAGGCCCGTATGCACGCCCAACGCCAATCGGGACGCCCCGATGACGAGCGTGACCAGAAGCGCGCAGGCCAGGGTCCAGCGGCCATGCCCGGTGAAAAAGCGCGCCGCCACGGCGAGCAGGCCGCCGTAGATGGCCGCAGCCGCCGCTGTATGCCCGCTCGGGCTATGGATCTGGTCGCCCGGCAGGAGATGGCCGCACGCCATGAAGCCCAGCTTGAACACCAGCATGGCGGCCAGCGTTCCCGCAACCGCGGCCACCCAGGCCACGGCGCCGCGCCGCCATCCCGCAAGGGCGAACACCAGCGCGACGCCCGCCGCCAGCGGCAGCAGCACGGCCTGGTCGCCGAAGTCGGTCACGAACTGCGCGCCCTGCATCTGCGCATCCGCCCCGGGAATGAACGGGCTCAGGGCGTTGGCGCCGCGGGGCGACAGGCGCGGTTCAGCGGCATCGGGCGATGCGCCGGGCAATGTCGTTTTGCATGGGTTTCGGACCGCGTTTGATCATCAATCTGCAGGCAGCGCGCAGCGTTCGCAGCAGGACGAGGCTGGCCGGACCATGGATGCGGCGTTTAATGGTTTTCAGCCAATTGATCCATCCCTCGACAGGCCCGTTGCTCAAGGACGGCGCGAGGTGAACTCCGACAAGGCGAAATCCGGCGCACGTGCCTAGACGCCATGCAAACCCCTGCCACCGTCCTGCCCAGGCCTAAAGACATCTTTTGCCGCGCGGCCTAGAATGCGGACAGCGGGGCTGACCCTAGCCCCAGCGGCAAACACCCGCCCCCGGCTTCGCACATCGTCCGCATGGAGCCTGCGGCGGCAGATCGGAACCGCTCCATGCCTCAGCCCAGCCACGACCAGCACAGCGCCTACAAATGGGTGGTGCTGAGCAACACCACGCTCGGCATGTTGGCCGCGGCCATCAACAGCTCCATCCTGCTGATCAGCCTGCCGGCGGTGTTCCGCGGCATCGGGCTGCGGGCGCTGGACCCCGGCAACGCCAACTACCTGCTCTGGGCCATCATCGGCTACATGATCGCGACCGCGGTGCTGGTCGTGGCCTTCGGGCGGCTCGGCGACCAGTTCGGACGCGCCCGCATGTACAACCTGGGGTTTGCGGTGTTCACCGTCGCCTCCGTCGCGCTCAGCCTGCTGCCGGGCCGGGGCGACTTCGCGGCGACCTACCTGATCGTCGTGCGGATCGTGCAGGGCGTCGGAGGCGCGCTGATCATGGCCAACTCCACGGCGCTGCTGACGGACGCCTTCCCGCCGCAGCAGCGGGGCCTGGCGCTCGGCATCAACGTGGTGGCGGCCATCGGCGGACAGTTCGTGGGCCTGCTGATCGGCGGCCTGCTGGCGGACGCCAACTGGCGCCTGGTGTTCTGGATCAACGTGCCGTTCGGGCTGGTCGGCACCGTGTGGGCGTATTGGCAGTTGCATGACACGCCGACGCGGGTCAGCCACCGGATCGACTGGGCCGGCAATCTCACCTTCGGCCTCGGCCTCGTCCTGGTGCTGACCGCCATCACCTACGGCATCCAGCCTTACAGCGGCCACGTCATGGCGTGGACCAGCCCGCTGGTGCTGAGCTTGTTCGCCGCCGGCCTCGCCTCGCTCGCGCTGTTCATCGTGGTGGAGCGGGTGGCGCCCCGGCCGATGCTGGACATGCGCCTGTTCCGCAACAGGCCCTTCGCCTACGGCAACCTGGCCAACCTGTCCTCCGCCGTCGCCCGCGGCGGGCTGCAGTTCATGCTGATCATCTGGCTGCAGGGCATCTGGCTGCCGCTGCACGGCTACTCCTTCGAGGAGACGCCGCTGTGGTCGGCGGTGTTCATGCTGCCGCTCACCCTCGGCTTCCTGCTGGCGGGGCCGCTGGCCGGTTACTTCTCCGACCGCGTCGGCGGCGTGCCCTTCGCGGTGGGCGGCGTGCCCTTCGCGGTGGGCGGCATGGTGCTGGGCGCGCTCAGCTTCGTGGCGCTCATGGCCCTGCCGTCGAACTTCTCCTACGGCGCGTTCGCGGCGCTGCTGTTCACGAACGGCCTCGGCTCCGGCCTGTTCGTCGCGCCCAACAGCACGCAGATCATGAACGCCGTCCCGGCCTCGGAGCGCGGGCAGGCGTCCGGGATGCGCGCCACCACCACCAATGCCGGGCAGGTGCTGTCCATCGGGCTGTTCTTCAGCCTGATGCTGGCCGGGCTGGCCGCGACGCTGCCGCAGGCGATGGAGGCGGGGCTGCTCGCCCAGAACGTGCCGGCGGCGGTGGCGCACGAGGTCGCCGGCACCCCGCCGGTGTCCAGCCTGTTCGCCGCCTTCCTCGGCTACAACCCGATGGCCGAGCTGGTGCCGCCGGACGTGCTGGCGGCTTTGCCGCCGGGCAGCGCCGCGGTGCTGACCGGGCCGGCGTTCTTCCCCGGGCTGATGGCCGGGCCGTTCAAGCACGGGCTGGTGTTCGCCTTCAGCTTCTCGGCCATCCTGTATCTGGTCGCCGCCGCGGCGTCCTGGCGCGGCGGCTCCTACACGGCGCCGGAGGCCGGCCCGGCTGAACGCCCGAGCGCGACCCTGGCCGAGTAGAGCGGGGGCGGAGTAGGGCGGGCGGCGTCAGTCGTGCTCGTAGCCGTAGATCTCCGGCAGGATGAAGATGGCGGCCAGCAGCCCGATCAGCGGGAACACCGCGACGAACAGCGTGGCGTTGGCCTGGCCGATGGCCGTGAACAGCGCGGGGAACAGGAAGATCGCCAGGAACGACGGCAGCTTGACGAACATATAGGCAAAGCCGCTCGCCGTGCCGCGGTACTCCGGCTTGGCGACGACCGTCGGGATCGTCATGCAGTTCGAGGCGTCCCAGTAATGCCCCCACAGCATCGCCGCCGCCGCAAACGGCAGAAGGGCGGTGTTGCCCGTGTAAAGCGCGCCCGCGGCGACCAGCAGGGACACCAGCACGATGCCGAACCCGGCGATGCTGATCCCGCGCTGCCCGATCCGCGGCGTGATCAGCGGCCCGACCCAGCCGGCGATGGCGGCGATGACGTAAAGCCCCATGGTGACGAGGTTGATCCCCAGCAGCGACGACACGCCCACCATGACGAACAGCACCGGAAGGTAGAAGGCAAACGTCGAGAACTCGCTGCCCTGGCAGAAGCAGGCGATCCAGCCATACAGCGTCGCGCGCCAACGGATCGGGTCCCGGCGGATGTCGGCCAGGAACGCCGTCGGGCGCGGCTTCGGCACGGTGACGTCCTCGTCCGGCAGCATGTCCAGCGGGTCCGAGTACATCGCCCGCGACACCTGCTTCGCCTCACGGAACCGGCCGTGGCGGATCAGCCAGACCGCCGTCTCCGGCAGGTCATGGCGCATCAGCAGGATGATGAGGGCCGGCAGCGCGCCCAGGCCCAGCGTCACGCGCCAGATGGTCTCGTGCGGCAGGTCGAGCACGATGAACACCGCGATGACCGCGAGCGTGAGCACCTCTCCCACCGCGAACATGAACTGCCAGCGGTTGCCCATGACCTCGCGCTCGCCCTTCGGCATGGACTCCATGATGTAGGTGTAGCCGTTGGAGATGTCGCTGCCGAGCGGGATGCCGAGCGCGAAGCGCACGACGACCAGCCAGCCGACGCTCGTGACGAAGGCCTGCAAGAGGGCAAGGATGATGAACATCACCATGGTGGACAGGAACATCACCCGGCGCCCGATCTTGTCGGACAGCCAGCCGCCCAGCAGCGCCCCGATCAGCGCGCCGCCCTGCGTGCCGGCAGCGGCCAGCCCGAGCAGCAGCGGGTCCGGATGGTATTGGTCGCGGATGAACACCAGCACGAAGGCGATCGAGTAAAGGTCCCAAGCCTCCACCAGGATGGAGGACATCATCAGCCAGCCGACCCGGTTGCCCTTCGGATTGTAGTTGGCCACGAGGTGGCGGACGGCGCCGTCCATGGCCGCCTGGTGCGGCATCGTCATTGACACGCGAGTTCCTCCCTGCGGCGCTGCTCCATCCGCAGCGCCCGTTCAAAGCACGGCGAGCATCCCGCCATCCACGTAGATGATCTGCCCATTGACATAGTCCGACGCCTTGGAGGCGAGGAACACGGCCGCGCCGATCAACTCTTCCGGCTTGCCCCAGCGGCGGGACGGCGTGCGGGCCTTGACCCAGGCGTCGAAGGCCGGGTCATCGACCAGGGCCTGGTTCATGTCCGTCAGCATGTAGCCCGGCCCGATGGCGTTGGCCTGGATGCCGTGCTGCGCCCATTCCGCCGCCATGGCGCGGGTCAGCATCTTGATGCCGCCCTTTGCCACCGTGTAGGGCGCCACCGTCGCGCGGGCCAGCTCGCTGGTGAGCGAGCCGATGTTGACCACCTTGCCGCGCCCGCGCGGGATCATGCGCCGCGCCGCTTCCCGCCCGATCACGAAGGCGCTGGTCAGGTTCGTCTCGATGACCCGGCGCCAGTCCGCGGTCGCCAGCTCCACCATCGGCTGCCGCCACTGGATGCCGGCGTTGTTCACCAGGATATCGACCGCGATCCCCTCCCCGTCCAGCCGCTCGAAGGCGGCGGCAACCGCGGCCTCGTCGGTCACGTCGAAGCAGGCCTCGTGCACCGCCCGGCCCCGGCCGCGCATCTCGCCCGCCGCCGCGGCGAGCCGGCCCGGGTCGGCGCCGTTCAGCACGACCGCCGCGCCCGCGTCGGACAGCCCCTCCGCCATGGCCCGCCCCAGCCCGCGGGAGGAGCCGGTCACGAGGGCCGTCTGGCCGGTCAGGTCGAAAAGCCCGGCGGGCATCGGCGTCTCCGTCAAAGGGTTGAGCGTCGAACGGAAAAGTCGGACCGCTCGAACACGGCCGGCAGCAGCTCGGTTCCCAGCCCCGGCCCCTCCATGGGCAGCACGTAGCCGTCCTGGACGACCGGCACTTCCGTCACCAGCTCCCGATACCAGCCGGAGTAGAAAGCGCGGACCGATTCCTGAATCAGCGTGTTCGGCTGGCTGAAGGAGGCGTGCACGGCGGCGGCGTAGCCGACCGGGCCGGTGCAGTCGTGCGGCGCGAAGGGACGATGATAGGTCTCGGCCAGGGAGGCGATCTTGCGCGCCTCCGTCAGGCCTCCGGTCCAGCAGATATCGACCATCGCGACGTGGGTGGCGTCGCGCTCCAGCAATTCCTTATACGGCCAGCGCGACCCCAGCGTTTCGCTGGCGCACACCCAGACGTCTGTCGAGCGGGCGTATTCCGCCAGCGCCTGCGGCGAGTTCATCCGGATCGGGTCCTCGAACCAGGTGGGGCTATACGGCTCCAGCGCCCGGGCGATCTGCTTGGCGGCCGGCAGGTTCCACAGGGAATGGAACTCGACCATGATCTCCATCGCGTCGCCCACCGCCCGGCGGATCTTCTCGAACGGCTCGATGGCGCGCTTCATCTGCGCGGCACCGATGAACGCGCCTTCGTTCTCCTGCGCAGCCGGGTCGAAGGGCCAGATCTTCATGGCCTTGATGCCGGAGGCGAGCAGGCTCTCGGCCACTGCGTCGGCGCGGTTCATGAAGCCGTCCAGGTCCTCGAAGGGTCCCGCCGCCTCCGCAGCGTTCCAGTTGGAGACCGGGCGGATGTCGTGGGAGCGCACGTAGCGGGTGCCGGCGCAGGTGTTGTAAACCCGCAGCTTCTCGCGGCACAGCCCGCCGAGCATCTGGTGCACCGGTTGGCCGCACAGCTTGCCGAACAGGTCCCACAGCGCGATGTCCACGGCCGACGCGGCGCGGTACTCCGCGCCGGTGGAGGACTGCGCCATGGGCAGGTTCACCATGTCGCGGTGGATTGCCTCGATGTGCAGCGCGTTGCGGCCGAGCAGCCGCCCGGCAAGGGTGTCATGGATATGCGCCGCCACCGCGCCCGCGCCGTAGAACGTTTCGCCGAGGCCGACGAGGCCCGCATCCGTGTGGACCCGGACCCAGAGCACGTTCGCGAACTCCTCCGTCCGCAGCGTCTCAATCGAGGTGATCTTCACGGCGGCCCTCCCCGGCCCTGCTTGGCTTTCCGGCGAAAAGCCTCCGGCCTTGTGCGCCGCCTGCTACTCAGACGACGACGCTAACAGCGCCGGTGGGACAGCACAAACCAAGACGCTTACAGTCACCTCGCGAGTCCCTCCCCACCCGTGGCGTCCAGCACAGCGCCGGCATAGGCTCGGGCCGCAGGGCCGATCAGGAAAGGAACCCCCGACGTTGACGCGACGGCAGATGAGGCTTGGGCTCTCGATGCGCTACCTCGGCTACCACGACGTGGCCTGGCGGCACCCGGAGGTGCCGTCCGGGGGCGCATCGGACTACAGCCATTTCCTGCGCTGCGCCCAGGCGGCCGAGCGGGGCAAATTCGACATGGCGTTCTTCGCCGACGGGATCGGCGTGCGCGCCAACGACGAGCCGCCGGGGTCGCTCAGCCACTCCAACCGCAACGTGGAGCTGGAGCCGCTGACCCTGCTGTCCGCCCTGGCGCCGATGACGCGGCGCATCGGCCTGGTGTGCACGGCCTCCACCACCTACAACGAGCCGTATCACATCGCCCGCAAGTTTGCCTCGCTGGACCACATCAGCGGCGGCCGGGCCGGGTGGAACGTCGTCACCTCCTGGTCCGAGCAGGAAGCGTGGAACTTCAACCGCGACACCCACCTCGACTACGACGCCCGCTACGAGCGGGCGCGCGAGTTCGTCGACGTCGTCACCGGCCTGTGGGACAGTTGGGAGCCGGACGCCTTCCTCCACGACAAGGCGAACGGCCAGTTCTACGAGCCCTCGAAGCTGCACGTCCTGCACCACCGGGGCAAGCACTTCGCCGTGCGCGGCCCGCTGAGCGTCCGCCCGACGCCGCAGGGCCGCCCGGTCCTGGTGCAGGCGGGCGCGAACCCGATGGGGCAGGAGATCGCCGCGGCCGACGCGGACGTGGTGTACTCGTCCATCAACGACTTCGCGGCGGCGCAGGCCTACTACGCTTCGGTGAAAGGACGCATGGCCCGCTACGGGCGCGATCCCGGCCAGTTGCGGATCATGCCCGCCCTGGTGCCGGTCGTCGGCCGGACGGCGGCGGAGGCGCAGGCGAAGCTCGACCAGCTCCAGGCGCTGATCGACCCGCTGGTGGGCCTCGCCCGCATCTACGGCCTGATGGGCGACCTGTCCGGCCACGACCTCGACGGCCCGGTGCCGGAGCCGGTCGGCGCGAGGGTCCGCAGCCTCGCGTACAGTTGGTTATGAGCGGTCCCGGCGCGAGAAGCTGTCCATCCGGCAGATGTACAGCGAGTACGCGGTCGGCGAGGGCTTCCGCGTCGTCGGCACGCCGGCCCAAGTGGCGGACATGATGGAAGCATGGATGGACGAGGGCGCGGCCGACGGCTTCAACGTCACTCCCACCCACCTGCCCCAGGGAATCGACGACTTCGTGGAGATGGTCGTGCCGGAGCTGCAGCGCCGCGGGCGGTTCCGCACGGAGTACGAGGGTGCGACCTTGCGCGAGAACCTGGGCCTGCCGCCCTATGTCAGCCGGTGGCGCACCCCCGCACAAACGGTTTGACGCCGGCGGGCGCCCCCCGCAGGATGATGCGGCGCAGCAAACAGGGTGGGTGTGGGCCGTGCAGCGGCAGATGAAGCTCGGGCTGAACATCGTGGCGAGCGGCGCCCACGCGGCGGGCTGGCGGATGCCGGGCGCGCGGGTGGACGCGGCGCTCGACATCCGGCTGTGGAAGCGCATGGCGCAGGCGGCGGAGCGGGCCTGCATCCATTTCATGTTCTGGGCCGACGGCATCGCCGTGCGCCATTCCGCCCGCGACGAGGACGAACTGAGCTACAACGCCCGCATCGACGTGTTCGAGCCGCTGACGCTGATCGGCGCGCTCGCCGCCGTGACCGAGCGGATCGGCTTCCTCGCCAGCGCCTCGACCACCTACAACGAACCCTACCACGTCGCCCGCAAGTTCGCCTCGCTCGACCACATCAGCGAGGGCCGGGTCGGCTGGAACGTCGTCACCTCCTGGAGCGAGCAGGAAGCCTACAACTTCGGCCAGAACGCGCACATGGAGCACGGCCTGCGCTACCGCCGGGCGGAGGAGTTCGTCGATGTCGTGTTCGGCCTGTGGGACAGTTGGGAGGACGACGCCTTTATCCGCGACAAGGCGAGCGGGCGCTACTTCGACCCGGCCCGGCTGCACACCCCGGACCACAAGGGCGAGATCTTCTCCGTGAAAGGCCCGCTCAACGTGGCGCGTCCGGTCCAGGGCTACCCGGTGATCGCGCAGGCCGGGTCGTCCGGCCCCGGCCAGGGCCTCGGCGCCCGCATCGCCGACCTCATCTACACCGCGCAGAAGTCGCGGGACGACGCCGTCGCCTTCTGTCGCAGCGTCAAGGCGCACGGGGAAGCGGCGGGCCGGGCGCCTGGCTCCATGCTGGTGATGCCCGGCATCCTGCCCGTGATGGGCCGCACCCGACAGGAGGCGCAGGACCGGTTCGAGCAGTTGCAAAGCCTGGTGCACGAGCGGCTGGGCCTGCCGATGCTGACCGACACCTTCGGCGACCTGTCCGGCCACGACCTGGACGGCCCGCTGCCGCCCGCGCTCGACACGCACAACGCCGTCAAGAGCGCGCATGAGAAGCTGGCCCGGATGGGACGGCAGGAGGGGATGACGATCCGCAAGCTGTATCAGGCCATGGCCGGCGCGTCGGGCCACAACGTCGCCGTCGGCACGCCCTCCGACATCGCGGACACCATGGAGGACTGGTTCACCGCCGGCGGCTGCGACGGGTTCAACATCATGCCCGCCTTCATGCCGGACCCGGCGGTCGAGGCGTTCGAATGGCTGGTCCCGGAACTGCAGCGGCGCGGGCTGTTTCAAACGGAATACGCCGGCGACGGCACGCTCCGCGGCAGCCTGGGCCTGGCCCGCCCGGCGCATGGGAGCCACCGGCGCCGGGCTTGACGAGGCGGAGGGAGCACGATGCGACAGGCTTCACGCGGGACGACCGCCTTGCGGATCGCGCTCATTCTCGCCTTGGCGTCGGCCCCCTGGCCCGCCGCGGCGGAGGGCGACCCGGCGCTCGTCCAGACAGCACGGCCCGAGTTGGTCAAGATGCTGCCGCCCCGGGCCGCCGACGCCCGGACGTTCACCTTCGCCGTGTCGCTCGGCTCCCCGCCCGACGACTTCCGCGACGCGAAGGGCGAGACCGTGGGCTGGGAGATCGACATCATGCGCGCGGCGACGCAGGCACTGGGTTTGCAGCTCGACATCCGGCCCACGACCTTCGACTCCCTGATCCCCGGGCTGCAGGCGAAGCGGTTCGACGGCGCGACCGGGCAGATGGGCGTCACCGATGCGCGCGAGAAGGTGGTGGACATGGTCGGCACGCTCACGGGCAACGAGCTGTTCGCGGCGCTGGCTGTCAGTGGCGCCTGCATTCTCCCTGGATCGGGCGTTTGAAAATTCCCCAGTTTGGCGTGGCGGCTCGTTCCTGAGCCCGGCGCCGTGGGGCAGCTCCCGACAGTAGATCACCATGCCCCCGGCGG
>JAABUQ010009392.1_pt1 | contig 13254 bp, 14 predicted proteins | sample 5560001 | NCBI WGS metagenome assembly JAABUQ01 (sample SAMN10711888, study PRJNA513371) | rock metagenome | isolation source: Antarctica rocks | place: Antarctica: Victoria Land, Finger Mt nord | collected 2015-12-18 | reverse complement strand
GTGCTTTGGGCGGGGGCGAGGCTTGCCGCAGCCAGGAGGAGGGCCGCCGTGGCTGCGGTGCGGAGGCGGGAAGCGTGATGGCGGTGAGCGGGCAAGGTACTCCTTCGACGGACCCTACCGAGTGTAGGAGAGCGGTTGGAGGGCTTGCAAGCCGGCGGGGTGCGGGGGCGGGGGCCGGGGCGGGATCAGGCGTGGACGGAGATGCCGGAGAAGGTGAGGACGACGCGGCCGCGGACGGGTCCGCCGAAGACGCTGGCGGGCTGGAAGACGCTGGCGAGGAGCTGGTCGATGATCTCGACCTGGACGGAGGGGGTGCTGGGGCCGGAGACGATGTGGAAGTCGTAGACCTGTCCGCGGGCGTTGACGCTGGCTTCGACGACGATGGTCTCGTCGCGGGGGGTCTGGATGGGCCGGGGCTCGGTGGCGGCGTAGAGGAAGTGGGGTGCGGTGACGGCGCCGAGGGGCTCGTCGTTGGCCATGACGGGATCGGGAGCGGCGACCATGCCAAGCAGGAGCATGATGCTGCCCACGAGGGCGACGGCGCCGGCGAAGCCTGCGGAGGCCTGGAGAATGAGGGGGCGGAAAAGGTTGTTCCAGCGGACGCCGAGGCGTGCGAGATGACGGGCTGGGGTGCGGCTTTCTTCGTGCGAGATGGCGAGGCGCAAGCGCATGCCGAGGTCAGCGGGAGCTTTGAGCGCGCGCATGGACGCGAGGGTCTGCTGGAGGGTGCGGGCGGCGGTGAACTCGCGAGCGCAGAGGGTGCAGTGCTCGAGGTGGGCGGCGATGTCTTGCATTTCGCGGCCAGAGACGGCTCCGTCGAGGTAGTTTGAGAAGGCGGCCTGGGTGGAGGCGCAGAGGTCGGTGTTCATCGCGCGGACCTCCGGGGCAGAGGTGTCAGGGAGGCGGGTTCCGGGTGCGAGGGGCGGGGCTGGTCGGAGAGCTTGAGGAGTTGCCGGAGGGCGGCTCGGCCGCGGGTCAGACGGCTCTTCACGGTGCCGAGGTTGACGTCGAGGACATCGGCGATCTCCTCGTAGGAGAAGCCCTCGATCTCACGGAGGACGACGACGGTGCGGAAGGCTTCGGGGATTTCGCGGAGGGCGGCCTCGACGCGGAGGCGGAGTTCGTTTTGGGCGGCGAGTTCGTAGGGGGTGAAGCCGCGGTCGGCGAGCATGGCGGCGAGGCTGGGCTCGTCGGACTCGTTTGCCGATCCGGTTGGGGGCGCGTCGATGGTGATCTCCTGGCGCTTATGACGGGACCACCAGCGCCGCTGGTTGGAGGCCTCGCGGAGGGCGATGCGATAGAGCCAGGTGCGGAGGGAGCAGTCGCCGTGGAAGCCGCGGATGCTGCGGAAGACCTTAATGAAGACTTCCTGGGTGATGTCGGCGGCGTCGGAGGGGTCGGTGAGGCTTCTCGCGATGAGGGAGTAGAGCGGCTGGTGGTACTGGGCGATCAGGATGCCGAACGCCTCTTCGGAACCGGCCTTGAGATTGGCGATGAGCGCCGTCTCCTCCGTATGTATTCCGATGGCGCTGACAAGATTTCCCAAAGTTGAACCCGCCTGCATTGAGGTGCCCTCTACAGTACGACGTGGGTGGATGCTGACGCAAGGAGAGAGTAACTGCGCCGCCGGCGGCCGAGTGCTCGCTCACTCTATTGAAGTTAGACACCGAACCAGGCGGGATTGTTCCCGGAGTGAAGGCCGGAGTGAAGGGTAGATCGCGGGATCTCCGATTGACGGATGGCCGCCGGTCAGACAGAATGGGAGAAGTCCTTCCTCGGAGTGGGCCTGTGGCGCAGCTGGGAGCGCGCTTCCATGGCATGGAAGAGGTCATCGGTTCGATCCCGATCAGGTCCACCAAATCTTTCAGCATTGAGTATCTTTCAGCACTGAAGTTTGTTCCCTCCCAAGTTGTTTACCCGCATGTCCCCGCAAACTGCAAGAGCTTCCCCCCAGAGACGGCATTTCGGTCTTCTCTTCCTCTCCTTGGTCTTCTCTTCCTCTCCTTAGTTTGTTGTTCTGCCGCTCCAGCTTTGAGGAGCGGTCTTGGGTGGAGCTAAGAACCTCCTCCAGGCTCCTTGCGGATGCTGCCATTAGCTGTTGGCGCTAGCCCTTCAGTCCCCGTGGCTACCGACCCATCATGACTTGAGTTGATTGCCGTGCGCACCGCCTTCTTCAACGAAGGCGTCTACATTTCCATTGTCATTGCCGGCGGCTATGTCGCATCAAGCCCTGGATGCCCTTGGGATGACCTTTGGTTTGCCGAGCGGGTCGATCATGCGGCGGATCGCCTGAGCATTAGCTTCGGGAAGCCCAGTTCTCCGACTAGTTTGTGCAGGACGCGATGCCGATGGTTACTTGAGTCCACCGGCCTCCGAAGCGGCCCGGAAACATAAAGCCGTCCCGTTCGCCTAGGTTGGGGCTTCGCCTCCCTACTACACCGAAGTGTGGCGAAGATGCTTTACGACCCGCTGCCCTTGCGCGTTCGTAGCGAGTGTTCTGTGTCAGGTGGCTCGCCGGATCTACTCCTCCGTCGGGGATCGGAATGATCGGTGCCACGAACGCACAAAGGCCCGTGACCGTTCGGGAGAAGGAAACGCCCTGAACTATGTTGCCGTAGGCTGGACAGCACATGGAAACAGAATTTCGGAGAAGCTAACGACCGGCGAACGACACGAAAGGTCGGTGCTCCAAATAGTGCATTTGTGCGGAAGTGTGGAAGGGCCTTGTGTATTTTCAGGGATAAGGGACCGGAGCGATGCGTATCGTGGTTACCAATTTGGACCACCGCTCCTCACAGCGGCTCGTGTTCTTCATCTCCCACGCAGCGTGAAGGGTTTGTTCACAATTGCACAGACTAAGATTTCCGGGGCGAGGGAAGCTAGACATAGGCAATTGTGACAGCTTGACAATTGTCCGGAGCTTTCGCATGTTTAGTCCCGGAAATAATGATTTTGACCCTGCTATTTTTCTGGCCAGCGCCGGACTGGGTCGCAGCGTGGCGAAGTTTGCTCCTAACTCGATCATCTTCTCGCAAGGGGATCCGGCAGATTGCGTGTTCTACATGCAAACAGGTGAAGGCAAGCTGACGGTCATTGCGGAGAGTGGAAAGGAAGCAACGGTCACTCGCCTGATCGCCGGGCAGTTCTTCGGGGAAGAATCCATTGCAGGGATCGCAGGTCTGCGGATGGCCTCCGCGGTAGCCGTGAGCGCGTGCACAGCTTTAACTATTGAGCCGAAAGAAATGCTTCGCGTTCTCCACGAGGAACACAGCTTTTCCGATCTGTTCTTGAGGCTCCTGCTGAACCGCGGCATACAGACGCAGACCGATCTCGTCGATCAGCTTTTCAATTCGAAAGAGAGGCGGCTTGCGAGGATCTTGCTCGTAATGGCTCAATTTGGGCAATCAGGAGAGCCCCTCAAATCCATCCCGAATATCAGCGCGCAGACTCTGGCAGAGATGATCGGCACGACTGCGAAGGAGATCCAATCTTTTCTGGAAAAGTTCTCCCGCTTGGGTTTTATTGCCCTCAACGGACACATTCAGGTCCACGGGTCGCTGCTCAACATCATCTTGCATGACCAATCGCCCGATCAGAATGCAATTAGCGCTCCGCTCCTGAACAAATCGGTTGGATAGCCGTGAATTGTTCTGATATTACGGGCGTTTCCGAGAGGCGCCGCGACCGCGCCGACGCAACGGGTTCTGCTTCACGCACCACGAGCGGCTCAGTCATAGACCTTGCTATGAATCCGGGACCACCGTTGTAAGGAACAGAAATACATGAGATCGTTCGCTTCTCGGAAGTCTGCTCTCTTTTGCACATAGACATCCGTGTATTTGTCAGGCATACCCACGGCGAGGAGCCTGGATCCTGAATGCCTGGCATCCACAGCAAGGCTGAGCAATAAGGACCAGACATGCTGGCGTATCGGCTGCAATCTTGTTGCAAGTATCGCGATGTGTCTAGCTTCTCGAGGTTTTATGTTCTATAAAAAATCGTCAGTGCTTATCGTCGACGATCTCCCAGAGATCCGGATACCCTTCGTCATTATTCTGAAACGTTTAGGTTTTTCTGTTCGCCATGCGGCGGACGGGTTTTCCGCGCTGCTCGATATGCGCGTGGAACAGCCGGATATCCTTATCTGCAGCCTCAAGATGAAGGGCATGTCCGGCTTGGAGTTACTTTCCATTGTACGTCGACGCTACTCCGAAACACTGGTGATCGCCACGAGCGACTCATACCTCGACACCAGTTTGCAGGCGGGTGTGCCCGCGGACGCCTACCACGCAAAGGCAAATGGTCCCAATCATCTTGTCGAGCTAGTGCAACAGTTCAGGCAGAGTCGTCCCACCTGTGCCATGCGGGACTGTGTGCCCACCTGGATTGATGAGGAAGCGCAGACAGTCAGCGCCAAAGGACAAGTTGTGATCCTTTTTTCCGGAGTGCTTACGAGTCACGGCTGCTCCCGTCTCGGATGGCATCTCACCTTTCCGCAAGGCTGTCTGCCTCCACTGCGCAAACCTGATTTCCTATGCCCTCGTTCCGGCATCAGAACTCCTTTTTTCAATACGTCCTCAGTCAGAAGGGGAGACAGAGTTGAAGCATTCCCTTGAAGCATATGTGCAGTAAAGGAACGCGACGCTGTCTTCACACGTTCTTGCGGCATTGATCGTCTTTCGTTCAGGAGCCATTCCTGCCGAGTACCTGTGGCTTTGCAGGAACCAATCGACCGAGGGGCCGAGAAGTGGTTCGTGTTCTCCCGGCCAACATCTCACGACTGACTTCCCCGTTCTGACTGCCGACCCAACGCAGCACACGCCCGTAGAGCAATGGACGCTGTCGATGGAGCATGGCACACGGATCCTCCCGGGCCTCCATCGGCCAGCATTGTCTGCCTTGTTCCAGACGCGCCTCTCCGAAGACGAGCCGTCTATCGAGCGTACTGACGCACACTCCGTAATGGTGAATACAACAACTCGGCCGGGAGATCCTTATACATGTAGGGGGGATGTCGCTGTTGTACGAGTTGCATCTTATCTATCTCATGTAGATTTTCTTCTTTCCGTTACACTCGGCTACATGGGAGGACCTTTGGCGGTGTAGTCTCTGTTCCGTGCACCTTGGGGCGCAACCGTACTAGGACTGGGATTGTCACGGCACTTGATCGCAGGTGCTGACTTCAATAGCCTGCCTCGATGCTCGGTCGAGAGCTCCCCTGAAGTGATGAACAGAGTAAACCAGGAGTCCAATGACTCAGAGCCCTCCGTCCGTGTTTGACCCTTTAGCCTTCGTGGCTACACCGAGCCGGGGGCGGCGCCTGGTCCAGGTAAGGCCAAAAGAGGCTTTGTTCTGCCAGGGGCAGCCTGCGGATAGCGTCTTTTACGTCCACAAAGGACGGGCCAAACTGACCGTCGTATCCGGCTCCGGAAAAGAGGCGACGATCACGCTCGTAGGGCCTGGCGACTTCGTGGGAGAAGAAGCACTCACCGTTGCCGCCTCGTTGCGGCTCGCGTCTTTGACGGCGATTACTCTTTGCTCCGTTATGAAATCGCGCGCGAGGAGATGTCTCGAGCTATCCACGATGAGCCAGCTTTCTCCGCCATGTTTTTGAGGTATCTGTTGACACGCAGCATGCGCATTCAGGCTGACCTGGTCGATCAGCTGTTTAATTCAAGCGAGAAACGTCTGGCTAGGATTCTTCTGCTGATGGCAGAGTTTGGCCAGGCCGGAGAACCGGAACCTTTGATTCCTGTGATCAGCCAGGAGATGCTGGCAGAGATGATCGGCACGACTCGATCCCGCGTCAGCTTCTTTATGAATCGATTTCGTAAGCTGGGCTTTGTGGAGTACAAAGGCCGCATCAGAGTTCATCGGTCACTGCTCAATGTAGTTCTTTATGACCAGCCAAGTGACCGGAAGACAAAGAGCCCTGCCCTAGCACTCTCTCTTCCATCAATTGAGGGATTTCGAAGCATAGCTCCTGCTCAGAAGCGTAAGCAGAAAGAGATGTTACCTGCGGATCCCTTGATCAACGAGCGGAATACCTAATAGATCATCAACGATGGGCAGCCGTGCGCTTACAGAAGACACACGCACTGTCCCGAACCACCAGGCAGCGCGCCACCAATGCGGTAACGGTCTCCGCTGCAGGCCTCATTATCGGGAAGACCTTCGACGGTCAGGTTCTCTCCAATTGGCCGTGCTTGAAGTCATGGCGCTGGAGATACGACTCCCAGTGGCGGTAAGACTCGAGCTGATAGACCATCAAGGCGCGGTTCTCGCCGCCGTGTCCCACCAGGTCCGCTTGCGCATCGCCGTCCAGATTCAGGTGCCGCGCCATCACTCTGCCGGGCACAGGCTGCTTCCAGATCGCGGTACGGACCTGCTTGCCCTCCCACTCGACCTCACGCGGCAGACCGACGTTCACGGAAATGAGAGAGCTCATAGGTCCTCACGGAAGTTAGGCAGGGGCTTCAGTGTGTGTCCAGGTCATAGGTGGTCATCACGCAGAGTATGCGAACTGCGCCGCTTCGATCAGGACTTGCCCAAGGCGAGTGGCCGCCCCATTCCCGCTCGGTTCGGCCTACTTCCCTGCCGACGAGCCTGTAGGCCGAGCAGACCGGGGTTGGGGCAGTGACAAGCCGCCCGTCGCCGACGAAACAGCACGATCTGCCGGTCGTGCTGCAATCAATCCTGTTCGCAGTCGTCGATGTCGCCGACTCGTTCCCCGCATAGGCTCGTCACGGGATAGCGCCAGATGTCGCTCACATGCATCCCAAGACCTGCTTTCATAAAGGCCCGGACTTGCCTCGGCGGTACTCCGGCGGCGATGCACCGCTGGGGTTCGTGTCGGGCGAGTCTACTGCAACACAGAGGAGGTCTGTATCCCGGTTGCGACCCTTGTCGGCGTAGAAGCGATGCATCTCCGAAGCCGTGAAGCAGGACGAGCTTGGGGCTGCCAGGATTGCCGGCTTCGCGGTAAGCGACCTGAAGCCCATCGATCTCGACGGTCTTATAGAAGACTTCCTGTGGCTGCAATGAAACGATGTGCGCCGCCGCGCCATTCACCCTGCGCGAAGGCGTGACAGCTTCGGTACCTACTCCAACCTTTGTGGCAATCATAATGTTCTCTGATCTGGACGGGCGTCTATTGTTGCAGCCAATCGATCCGATTAGATCGGAAGGAGAGGGCCACGGCTGAGCGGTTTTGCTCAGAGGGCAAAGCTGCAACATTCGCTGACTCAGAGCTTCGTAGAAATGGCGCACGGTGAGCCTGGCGTACTAATAATGCTGCTCAATCCGAATGACGAGAAATGCGTGCCTTGATGAGAACCGGATGCTTGAGGCTCCTTCACAGAGGAAGCGTGTTAGGTGAGTCGGCAGGTTGTGTCTCGCGAAAGTTGCTCAATCCGACCCCCACTAATCGGAAGAGCCTTTCCGGTCCGAAATCAACTCGCTCACGCAGCGCTAGTGCGATCGCAGTTAGCTCCTCGCACGAGGCTGGAGGAGCCGGAGGCGTGTGGCTGCGGGTGTGAACGTTGAACTCTTTTGTCTTTAGCTTGAGTACGACGGTCCGCGCGATGCGCAGTTCGCGCCTCGATGCAGACCAGACCTTCTCGGCGAGACGCCGGATCAGGTCTTCGGTTGCGGAGAGTGGGATGTCCTGCTCGAAGGTGTCCTCGGCAGAGATGGATCTGATCGGTCTGTCTGGCGTGACCGGATCGCGGTCGGTGCCTCGCGCGAGTTCGTAGAGGCGGGCACCATAGCGGCCGAACTGCGTGTCGAGTGTAGACGATTCGAAAGCTCGCAAATCTCCGACCGTCTGGATGCCAATCTGCTTCAGGCGAGCTTCGGTGACTCTGCCGACACCAGGGATGCGGCCGACTGATAGCGGCGGCAGAAAGGTATCGATGTCTTTCGGTTGAATGACGAAGAGGCCATCAGGTTTCCGCCAGTCGGAAGCGATCTTCGCCAGAAATTTGTTCGGAGCAACGCCGGCTGACGCGACGAGTGAAAGCTCTTCCCGAACCTCCTGGCGGATCGCAATGGCCACCTTGGTGGCAGTGGGGAGGCCGGTCTTGTTCTCGGTGACATCGAGGTAAGCTTCATCGAGCGATAAAGGTTCTATCAGATCGGTATGCCGCCGAAAGATGTCGCGTACCGCGCGAGACACATTCTTGTAGCGGGTGAAATCAGGCGGGACGAAGATGGCTTGCGGACAGAGCCGCTCGGCTGTCACTGCCGGCATAGCGGAGCGAATTCCGAACCGTCTCGCTTCGTATGAGGCCGCACAGACGACAGACCGCTTTCCTTTCCAAGCCACCACAACAGGTTTGCCGCGGAGTGCCTGATCATCGCGCTGTTCCACCGAAGCGTAGAACGCATCCATATCCACATGAACGATCTTGCGCATTTGCGTGTGTTGAGGATCCGGCAGATCGCCCGCCATAACCTCAATTGTAGCGAAGATACGGCGACGAAGATTCGGGCTGATCCCACACAGATCGAGGTCATATTCAGCTGGATTTACCCTAGTCTCACCCCGGGAGCGCACGATGCAGATGGAGTTCGATGACTGACTTTGACAGAGAGGCCCACTACCGCCGTTACATCAGTTATCTGAACGACCGGCGGGTCGACGACCTACAGGAGTTTGTCAACGAGGAGTTGACGTATAACGGCGAGCCGATGAGCCGCATCGAGTATCAGAACCTGATTGCCCGCAACATAGCCGCAGTCCCCGATCTTTATTTCGGGATCCTCGTTCTCGTCAGTAGCGGTGACCACATCGCGTGTCGACTTAAGTTCGATTGCACGCCGCAGAGCGAGTTCCTCGGTCAGCAGCCGAATGGGAGGTCTATCTCCTTCTCCGAGCACGTCTTTTACAGGTTTCACGACAACAAGATTTGTGAGGTATGGTCGCTTCTGGACGGGCCGGCGATCATGGGGCAGATGGCTTTCTAAGCGCGTCGGCAGTGCTTGACTGCCCGGAGAGACAAAGAAGAGCGCCTCCGGGTTGCAGGCGCTCTTTTGAGTTGATCTAGAATGCGGTTCCAGGTGCAGTGTCCGCTGGGGCTCCGCCGATCCAGGCGTTTGGGCTAGCGGGGAAGAGAGCTAAGCGTCTTCCTCCTCGTCCTCATCCTCCTCGTCATCGAGGTCTTCGTCGTCGTCATCGAGGTCCTCGTCGTCGTCCACGTCCTCTTCCTCCTCGTCGTCGTCGAGATCTTTGTCGTCATCTTCCTCATCTTCATCCTCCTCGTCTTCGTCTTCCTCGTCGAGGTCTGGATCGGCGGCGGCGTAGAGGCTTTCGCTGCTGGCGTGCTCGGTGGGGTTGGAGGCGGTGTTGTCGAAGGTCGCAGTGGAGTCCGGGCCCACTTCGCGGAGAATGTCGTCGAGATCGGTGCTTATGGCGGTTGCGGGCATGGTGCTCTCCTTGAGGTCTGTTTGTTCCATGGGGCTTTGGATGCGTCCGGGTTGAAAAGGTGAGTGTGAAAAAGTGATGGTGGATTTCAGCTTCAGGGGAATGTCTGTTCGGTTGACTGGGTAAAGGATGACGGGGCGCTGGGGATGCGGTTAGTGGAGCTCCTGTGGGGGATCGCCGGCCCAGAAGGACTCGCGTGCACGGATGTGGGCGTCCGGATAGTCGGGGACTTTGACGGTGATGGTGTGGAGGCCAGGGCTGAGCGGCGGCGCAGCCTCGCCGCTGCCGGATGGAACGGATCGGGGCTGGAAGCTGAGCAGATAGTAGTTATGGATGTGGTTGGAGAGGGTGCCGAGGCTTTTGTCGAAGCCCTTCTGGGTGGTGAAGTTGATGTACTCGCCGCCGGACTGGGACGCGAGGGCTTTCGGGGCGTTGTGCTTGACGACGTTGACGGCCATGAGGAGTAGACCGACGGGGCCGGAGCCGCCGCCGTTCTTGAGGTCGCTGAGGATCTCGGTCTTGCCGGGGGAGAAAGCAACGGAGTCGACAACGGTGTTGGTGCGGCCGAGGGAGCTGACGACCCTTTCGGGTTTGATGTGGCTGCCGTGATCGCGGGTTTCGGAGATGAGGAGGACGGCGTGGCGGAGATGGTTATCGCGGCCTGCGAGGAGTGAGGTGGAGTAGGCGACTGCATCGAGGGTGGCGGCGTTGGGGTCGTCGGTGCAGGGCTGGAGGTCGTTCATGGCGAGGCGGAGCTTGTCGGGGTCGGAGGAGAACTCGCCGAGGAGGGTGGGCTCGGTGCCGTAGGAGACGAGGGCAACCTCGTGCGGGGCGCCGCCGGTGATGGCGTCGATCATGGTGGCGAGACCCTGGAGTTTGGCGAACTCCAGGGTTGCGGAGCGCGAGCACTGGACGGCGACGACGAGGGAGAGGCCGAGGGCGTCAACGTCTTCGTCCATGTGGATGGCCTGGGGGATGCCGTTGTCTTCGACGACGAACTGCTCGGGCTTGAGGCCGTAGAGCATGTCGCCGTGTCTGGTCTGGACGGCGGTGGGGACGAGGACGATGTTGGACTGCACGGTGAGGGTCTGGGTGGGATCGGGCGGAGTGGCGGGCGGGGAGGCCTGAGCGTGCGTGATGGTGGAGATAGCTAGCATAGCCGCGAGAGGGAGGGGAGCTCGCATGGGGGGAGTTTAGCCGATCAGGCTTCGCCGAGGGATTGGAGGTGGGCGAGGTCGGGTTTGGGGGTGAGAAGGCTGACGAGGATGAGGATGATGACGGAGGTGGCGAGGGCAGGGAAGATGGCGTCGCGGTCGGCGATGGCGGGCGGGAAGAGGGTGTGGAGGGAGTCCCAGGCGACGGTAATGAGGGTTCCGGCGGCGATGGAGGAGACGGCCGCGATGGCGGTGGTGCGACGCCAGAAGAAGGCGGCGAGGATGACGGGGGTGAGGGCGGCGGAGTAGATGGTGTAGGCGTAGAGGGACTTCTTGAGGACGGACTCGGTGTTGAGGGACTGGTAGAGGGCCCAGAGGCCGAGGAAGACGACCATGAGACGGCTGACGATGAGGATGCGTTTGTTGGAGGCGTTGGGGGAGATGTAGCGGACGAAGACGTCGTTGACGAGGTTGGTGGCGGGGGAGAAGAGAAAGTTGTTGGCGGTGGAGATGACCTTGGCGAAGATGGCTCCGAAGAGGATGACGCCGAACCAGCGCGGGAGGGCGTTCATGGCGGTGAAGGCGAGGATCTCGCGGGGGTGCTGGTGGACCTCGCCCGTGGGGAAGACGGCGGATCCGGCGACGGCGAGGGCGACGATGACGGACTCGAGGATGACGATGCCGATGAACCAGCCGACGACGGCCTGGGTGGCGGCCTTTTCGGATTTGGCGGAGAAGAACTTCTGGTACATGGACTGGTTGCCGAGCATGAGGAGGCAGGTGGGGAGGAAGAGCTCGGCGGCCTGGGCGCCGGAGAGGTCGCCGAGGGGTTGGAAGTGGGTGGCGGGGAGGACGGAGCGGATGTGGGCCCAGCCGCCGGCGATGTGGGAGAGCATGGGGAGGGCGACGAGGAGGGAGACGGTGGCGAGGATGCCGATGGCGAGGTCCATGTAGGCGACGGAGCTCATGCCGGCGATGGCGGTGAAGAGGATGACGAAGGCGGCGATGATGTACTTGCCGAGATCGGCGGAGACGGTGGTGGGGAAGACGAGGTGGAGGATGTCTCCGCCGCCGATGAACTGGTAGGAGGTGATGGCGGTGTAGGTGAAGAGGATGGCGATGACGCCGAGGACGCGCGCGGCCTGGTTGTAGCGGGCTTCGAGGAGGTCGGGGATGGTGAACTGGGCGAACTTGCGGGCGCGGGGAGCGATGAAGTAGATGAGGATGAGGCCGGCCCACCCGCCGACGGACTGCCAGAGGGCGGCGAAGCCGTGGCGGTAGGCGTTTTCGGCGCCGCCGAGGAGGGAGCCGGAGCCGATCCAGGAGGAGAGCAGGGTGAAGATGAGGACGACGGCGGGGAGGGAGCGGCCAGCGACGAGGAAGTCGGCCTTGGTCTTGACCTTGCTGACGCGGGCGAGGGAGACGGTAAGGAGCGTCAGGACGATGACGGCTAGGACGAGGGCGTAGAGGTTCATGGGTTGCGGGAATTGTAGCTTGCCGGGGGGAGGGCGCTCTTCCGGGGGTTGGGACGGGGGTACCCTCCCCCCTACTTCCGCGTAAGTTCTTCCGTTACAGCAACTTCATAATGGGGGGTACACGCAAAGGTATAGACATACTTGGCTAACCAATGGATAAGCAAGTATGCGTTTTATCTCGGGTAACAAGTTCTTCCGAGATCAAAAAACTGGTTCGCGAAAGCCGAGTACTGAAACTTGTGGCAATCTGTTTGATTCTTGCCTCTCCAGTGGTATTCGTCCACCGTGTAAACGACTACCACGCTTTCACCTTTTTTGACCCTCTGAGTTTCAACGTACCCCAACTCGCCGGTCAGCTGGCTGTTTCCAGTCGGGAAGATACTGAACGGAGCACCTCTCAACTTAGGGGAGATCGGAATGGGGACGCCGTCAAGTACGACATTCCAGCTAGCGAACACGTTTTCAGCAGGTATCGCACCGTAATTCGTGAAGATGGCGTTCATTTGGAGGTTTGCAGGGTTGCCATGGGTGAATCCTTGCAGCCCTGTTCCAATATAGGGCCGAGCAGTCGCTTCGTAGGCCTCTCTAGCAGTCTCGGCACTCTCGACAGAAGCTTTGGCCTGATTGAGGGCATTGTTGGCAAGCTCGTTCGTACTTCCGGCTTGTGCTCTCGCGTATCCGGCCAAACTGTTGGTGGCATCGATCTGCAATTGCATCTTATCCATCGTTTGATGAAGTGTTTGATCGCTGGCGTTCAGGGCCTCTCTAGTGAGGCGATTAGTCCATCGAATTTGCGCCCATTGAAGAGCCGAAAAGATGGTGTAAATGCTCAAGATGACCAAGCCGATTATTCAAGAGCAAAGTTTGGTGTTTTCCCTCCAGTTGCTGGGCTCATCCTCGGATGGGGCGCTTGCGGTTGGGGTGTGTGGCGACTGAGGAGGGGAAAAGGTTGGCGGAACTTCACCTTCGGCGCTACCATGATCGTCGGGAGGTTCACGATGGCTTGTGTTTGCGGCTTTATGTTTATCACCATCATCTCCTAACGGCATGGAGCACCCCATGAAGTCCGAACATCCGGAAGTTGAATCAGTAAACGCGGTGAGACGTACATCCGTTGATGATACCCACCCTTTCGCTAAAGCGCTTAGCAAGATTGCTAAGGCAGACGCGGCTTCCTCCCGCGCCGCAATTGAGGCTTCCA
>JAABUQ010009391.1_pt1 | contig 13255 bp, 12 predicted proteins | sample 5560001 | NCBI WGS metagenome assembly JAABUQ01 (sample SAMN10711888, study PRJNA513371) | rock metagenome | isolation source: Antarctica rocks | place: Antarctica: Victoria Land, Finger Mt nord | collected 2015-12-18 | reverse complement strand
CCCGCGCCAATCTGGCCGAAGGGCATCGTCGTGCGCGCGTTCGTCCCCGGCGCGGACGAGTACGCCGCTTACACGACGGCCGAGGAGGCATTCCAGGATCACTGGAACCACGTCTCGATCCCATTCGAGGAGTGGCGCGCGTCGCGCATCGGCCGCGAGGGCTTCGACCCGTCCCTCGTCTTCCTAGCGTGGGACGGCGACGAGGCCGCGGGCGCCATCCGCTGCCGAATGCGCCTGGAGGCAGGGGGTGAAGTGGAGAGCGGTTGGGTTGATACCCTGTCGGTGCGGCGCCCCTGGCGCGGCCGCGGGCTGGGCATGGCGTTACTGCTGCAAGCGTTCGGCGCGTTCTACGGGCGCGGCGCGCGCGAGGTTGGCCTGCGTGTCGACGCGGAGAATACGACCGGCGCCACGCGCCTGTATGAGCGTGCGGGCATGCGCGTCGTACGGCGCTTCGACATATACCGCAAGACCTTGCGCGAGGGCGTGGAGCCGGCCCTCACCCCCAACCCCTCTCCCTAACGCGGGAGAGGGGAGCGATCCTCCGTATAGTATGAGGCGCGCTCCAACGTCGGTCGCAGCCGAGGGACCAGTTAGCCATGGGTCGGGGGGTGAGGGGCGTCCTCGGCACGGTAGTTGCACTCTTGCACTCCTGTCACCGAGTGACTAGTGGAGGAACGCATGGAGTATACGCAGTTGGGCCGCACGGGGCTGCAGGTTAGCCGTTTGTGCCTGGGCACAATGAACTTCGGGCCGGAAACGAGCGAAGATGACAGCTTCGCGATCATGGACCGCGCCCACGAGCACGGCATCAACTTCTTCGACACGGCCAACGTCTACGGCTGGAAGATGGGCGAGGGCGTGACCGAAGGGATTATCGGGCGCTGGTTCGCCCAGGGCGGCGGGCGGCGCGAGAAGACGGTCATCGCCACCAAGCTCTACGGCAAGATGGAGGAGTGGCCCAACGGGCAGGGCGTGAATGCTCTGACCTTAAGGCGTGAGTGCGAGGCCAGCCTGCGCCGCCTTCAGACCGACTATATCGACATCTACCAGATGCACCATATCCCGCGTGGGACACCGTGGGAGGAGATCTGGCAGGCGATGGAAACGTTGATCCGTGAGGGTAAGATCCTCTACGCCGCCAGTTCGAACTTCGCCGGCTGGCAAATCGCGCAGGCCAACGAAACGGCGCGCCAGCGCCACTTCATGGGCCTGGTGTCCGAGCAGAGCCTCTACAACCTCAACGCGCGCACGGTCGAACTCGAGGTCGTCCCTGCCTGCGAGGCCTACGGGCTGGGACTGATCCCCTGGAGCCCGCTCGGCGGCGGCCTGCTCGGCGGCGCCCTACAAAAAGCCGGCGAGGGCCGGCGCTCCTCCGAGGGGATGGCCAAGCAGATCGAGGAGAACCGCCCCAAGCTGGAGGCCTACGAGGGGTTGTGCCGCGACCTCGGCGAGAAGCCGGCCGACGTAGCCCTAGCCTGGCTGCTGCACAACCCGGTCGTCACCGCGCCGATCACAGGGCCGCGCACCATCGAGCAACTCGATAGCTACCTGCATGTGCTCGACGTGAAGCTTTCCGACGACACGCTCGACCGCCTCGAAGAGATCTTCCCCGGCCCCGGCAAGGGCCACGGTAAGCCCGCGCCCGAGGCGTACGCCTGGTAAATAGCTATCAGGGATCAGCCGTCAGCAATCAGCTGATTGCTGACGGCTGATCCCTGATAGCTAAAAAACGAGCTTGGCCGCGCCGAGGATGCCTTGCTTCCAGGGGACGCGGTGCGATACGCCCGAGGCGCCCGCGAACCCGTCGAGGTGGTCGACGTACCACTGGTAGTTGCGTAGCAGCGCGTCCTTGTTGGAATATGTAGGCTGGTAGCCGAGTTGGCGCCGCGCCTTCTCGATGGACACGAACGAGTCCTTGTCCACCGTTTCGTAGACCCATTTGTAGAGCGGTGAGAGGCGCAGCGCTTCCAGCACGCGCAGCACGGGCACGATCACCCCAGCGATCGGCAGGGGCACGATGCGTTTGCCCCGCCCCGCCTTGTCGAGCACGACCTGATAGTCTTCGGCCATGGTGCTAAAATCGGCGGCCCCAATGTTAAATGTATCGTTGACCTTGTCCTTGGGGCGGGTGGCGCAGAGGTAGATGGCGGCGCAGAGGTCCTCGACGTCGAGAAACTGGTAGCGGTTGCGGCCGTCGCCGAGAATGGGAAAGTTGTGCCCGGTCAGCGCCCAGTCGTAGAACAGGGCGAAGACGCCCAGGCGCTCCGGCCCGATGAAGGATTTGGGGCGCAGGATGGGCACGCACATACCGCGGGCGCGATACTCCATGCAGATCTTCTCAGCGCGGATCTTGGCCTTGCCGTAGGGGCCGACGCCTTGCAGACGGTCGTCCTCGACGAGCGGGTGGTGGTCGGGGATGCCGTAGACGGCGGTCGAAGAGATGTGGATCAGGCGGTCGACGCCGTGCTTATACGCCGAGTCGACCACGTTGCCCGTGCCGGTGATATCGGTGGTATAGATTTCCTCCTTGCTGTAGAGGGGCAGGGCGGCGGCGCAGTGTACCACAACGTCGATACCGTCCATGGCGCGGTCGACGGCCGGGCGGTCGCGGATGTCCGCCGTGACGACCGTCACGCGTGGGTCAGCGCGCTCAGGATAATCGAAATCCGCGATGTCGTACGAGACAGCGTCGTGCCCCTGCTCGAGCAGGTAGCGGATCAGGTTGATGCCGAGGAAACCGGCTCCGCCGGTGATCAGGTATTTGGCCAAGTTTTACCCTCCAATTTATGACGCCATGTTCCTGCGCCGGAAGGGCGAGACGCGCGCGGGCGGGTCCCCTTCGCGGGCGTGGCCCTCGGTGACGCTCCAGATGTGCGCGATGCGCTGCAGTACGGTGAACCACGTGGCGCCGGCGAGCAGCGCCAGCACCCAGAGGGTGATGGTCGGGCCCAGCAGCAGCCCGACGCCGAGCGCGATCACGCGCTCGGGCCGCGCCATCAGTCCGACCTTGCACTCGAGGCCGAGACCTTCGGCGCGCGCGCGTGTGTAGCTCGTCATCAGCGAGCCGATGATGACCAGGTAGAGCAGCGTGGTCCCGGCGAGGTTGTGGTGGGCGGTGTAGTACCACAGGAGGCCCAGCCCGATGCCGGCCTCGGCGATGCGGTCGAGCGTCGAGTCGAAGAACGCGCCGAACACCGAGGCCTTCCCGGTGAGGCGGGCCAGCGCCCCGTCGAAGGTGTCGAAGATGCCGGCGAACAGGAGCAGCGCCCCGCCGATGATGAAGTGTCCCGGGGCGATGACGGCCGCCGTCACCAGGCTCAACAGGAGCCCCATGACCGTCAGCATGTTGGGCGTGACGCCCGATTTGACCAGCGGGGTCACCAGCAGCGTCGCCATACGCCGGCCCCAGTCCTGCACACCCTTGCTAATCATCGTCCCTCCGGGTAGCTATCAGCTGTCAGCTATCAGCCGGCAGCTTATTGGCGTATAAGGCCGCGTCAACCTCGCGGCTCTGGTCGGGTGATGTTCCCCGCGCTAGTCGTGGCTGACAGCCGACGGCTGATAGCTGACAGCTGATAGGTTTGCCGTGTCGGGCGAAGGGCGGCCGTCCAACACCTCGCGGTAGTAGGTCAAGACACGGCCGGCCACGCGCTCCCAGGCGTACTGCTGCGCGGCGCGGCGCCCGTTCGCGCCCAATCGCGCGCGCTCACCGGGATTCTGGAGCAGATGGCGCAACGCGCCGGCCAGCGCGCGCTCGTCGCGCGGGGGGACGAGCAGCCCGCTCTCGCCGTGCCCGACAACCTGGCGATAGCCCTCGATGTCCGTCGTAACGACCGGCTTCCCACTCGCCATCGCTTCGGGCAAGACGATGCCGAAGCTCTCGCCGCTGATCGACGGGGCGCAGAAGATGTCGCAGGCGGCGTAGTAGCGCGGCAGATCTTCGTCGGACACGCGCCCGATGAACTCGATGCCCCGCAGCCCATGCTTTTCCGCGTAGGATCGGTAGGCCCGGCCGTGCCGCCCCTCGGGGCCGGCCACGAGCAGGCGCGCCTCGGGAAACTCGCGCCGGACCAGTTCGTAGGCGCGGATCAGGTACGAGAGCCCTTTGCGCTTCTCCCAACGCCCCACGAACAGAATGTTGGGCCTCCCGTCCAGGTAGCGTTCGATGGGCGGCGCGTCGCCGCGGAAGCGGCGCAGATCGACGCCGTTGGGGATGATCGCGTACGTGCCGGGGAAGTAGTTGCTGATATAGCCGAGCGCGACGCGCGACACGGCAATGCGCCCGTGCAACTTGTTGAAGAAATAGCGTAGCAGGGGGCGGCCCGAGTAGTAGCCGTAGTAGGAGGGACGGAAGGCGTGGAAGGTCCCGATGTTGACTGCCTGTGAGTAGCGCAGCACGGTCGGCGGCAGCGCCGGCATCAAGGGCTCGTGTACATGGACTACGTCGAATCGCTCGGCCGCCAGAATGCGCTTGACCCGCGTGACCATGCGCAGCGAGAGGGTGATGCGCGCGACCGAGCCGTTGGCCGGGATGGGCGTAACGCGCCCGATGCGGTAGACGCCGTCGAGCGGCCGGCCGCCCGCGGGTCCGTTGGGCGCGGCATCGTCGTGCCCCGCCAGCCCCAAACCCAGAAAGCTCCCCTCCGTCAGGAATGGGTTCGGCGGCTCGGGATCGTCGTCGCTCGAGCCGGGCACGATGATGGCGACGTCGTGCCCCACCGCGCGGAACTGCTCGGCGAGCGCCGCGACGTGGCGGCCCACGCCGCCGGGGTAGGCGTAGTCGTACGGCGAGACCAGGGCTATCTTCATGCCGCCTCATCCTTCTCTGTCGTGCTCTTCGCCCAGATTGGCTCGAACACGATCCATTGCTCGGGCGTGGCCCGGATGCCCTCCTCGAGCAGGCGGGCGATGGCGCGTGTCCCCTCCCGTAGGTCGGCGCGCAGGTCGCGGGTGCGTCGTAGGTAGACGGGTGGGGCGACCGACACGTAGAGGCGGTTGTCCGGCAGGCGGCGCCCGAACGCGGCCACAATTGGCGCGCCGGTGCGTAGCGCCAGCAGGGCCGGCCCTGCCGGCAGCGCGGCTTCCTCGCCGAAGAAAGGGACCAACTCACCGCCGCCGCCGATATCGCGGTCCGCGATCAGGGCCACCGTCCCGCCCTCACGTAGAATGCCGGTGAGCCTAGCGATGGCGTCCTGGCGCAGGGGATGCATGCGCAGGCCGCCGCCTTCGCGCTGCCGGCGCACCAGGTCGAACAGCTTAGGCGGCTTGAGTTCTTCCATCAAGGCATGGACGGGATAGCCGTTGAAGGCCAGCCACTGCGCCACGTAGTCCATATTGCCCAGGTGCGCCGAAATGATGATGACGCCCTTGCCCCGCGCCACGAGGTCTGTGTACGGAGACAGGTCGCCGCGCGCCACATTGGCCGCGTACTCGGTGGGCGTCACGCGGTCAAGCCGCACCAGGTCGACATAATTGAGAGCCTGGCAGCGGAAGGCCATGGCTGCGGCGCGGCGCACGGCGGGGCTACCGGCGGGCCGCTCCAGCACGCGCGCGATGTTGTCGCGCGCGGCCGCCCGCGCGTCCGTGGGCAGCAACGCCGCGGCGCGCGCCGCGAGGGCCGCCAGGGCGTAGAGCAGGCCGACCGGCGTGACGCGGCTAACCGCGGAGCCGAGGCGCAGCAGGTAGTAGGTGGTCATCGGGCGGCCCTCACCCCCGACCCATGGCTAACTGGCCCCTCGGCTGCGGCCGACGGTCCAGCGCACTCTCCCGTGCGCGGGAGAGGGGAGCTACCTCTGGAAGGCGCGGAGTCTATTATCGCGCGCCCCCCTTCGCTGCGCGTGTCTACTGCCGCGCGCTCCCCCTCTCCCGCGTCAGGGAGAGTCGGTTGGGCTGTCGGGTCCGAGGAGCCGAGAGACCAATCCGCATGGTTGGGCTGCCGGCCCGCGGCTAGGGCCGGGAGACCAATCCGCGTGGGATGGGGGGTGAGGGCCGTCCCCCACATGTCGCGGAACATGTACCAGTGCGCGGGGCCGCGCCGGATGATGCGCTCGAGGGCGGCGAAGACGTCCTGCGTCGTGCGTTGGACGTCGGCGGCGCGGTCCCCGGTCTTGTGCGCGACGATAGGCGGGAGGACGCCCCCCTCGAAGTCGCCGTCGGGGCGGCGCCGGAAGTACCCTGGTAGGATGGCGGCGCCGGTTAGCGCGGCCAGTGTCGCCGCCCCCGCCGGCACGGTCGTGGGCCGCCCGAAGAAGTCGACCGTCACGCCGTCGCCCGCGACGGGGCGGTCGACGAGCAGCACCACGATGTTGTTGCCCTTGAGCGCGCGCGCCATCGCCCGCACGTTAGTCATGGGGATGACCGTCGAGCCCTGCGCGGCGCGCTGCCCCTGGATCAGGGCCTCGACCTGGGGCGAGGTGAACGGCTCGGCCACCACGTAGATGCGGCCGGGATAGCGGTCGGCGATCACGGCCGGCGCGTAGTCCCACAGGCCGACGTGTCCTCCCGCGAAGATGACGCCCTTGCCTGCTTCTAGGGCGCGGTCGAGGTGTTCCCAGCCCTCGACGCGCGCGTGGCGCACGATCTCGGCCAGCGGCACATTGGGCAGGTTGAAGAAGTCGGTTACATAGCGGCCGTAGTTGCGCGCCGAGGCGCGGGCGGCCGCCTTGGCGCGCCGCCCGCCGTAGCCCCCGTCGTCGCCGCCGTCGCCCAACACGATCGCCATATTGCGCACCGTGTTGCGGCGCTTAGCGGGCGCGAGCCAGTAGAACGCGTCGCCGCCGAGGGCGCCGAGGCGTCCGCGCCACGTTTGGGAAACGTGGCGCGACAGGGCGAAGGCGATGCGCAGGGCCGGATACAACATTTAGTTGCCGCGCTCCGTGACGACGAGCGTTTCGGCGTGACCCTGGTCCACGGCGATCAGCTCCTCCTCGTCCGCCGTGCGGGACGTCAGCGCGGGGGTAGCCGGCACGGCGGGCATATCGAGCTCCGGCACGGGATGGGCGACGATGAACTCCTCAACCATCTGGCGGGCGACCTCGTCGCGGTGCTGCACCGGCGGCGACTTCATGAAGTAGGCCGAGGGGCCCTCGAGCGTGCCGCCAATGCCGCGGTCGAGGCCGAGCTTGGCGCAGCGCACGGCGTCGATGACCACGCCGGCCGAGTTCGGTGAGTCCCACACCTCGAGCTTGAGCTCGGCGTTGAGCGGCACATCGCCGAAGGTCTTACCCTCCATGCGGATGTAGGCCCACTTGCGGTCGGAGAGCCAGGGCACGTAGTCGCTGGGACCGATGTGGACGTTCTCGGGCTCGATCTCGTAGTCGAGTTGGCTGGTCACGCTGTTCGTCTTGGAAATCTTCTTGGACTCCAGGCGGTCGCGCTCGAGCATGTTGAGGAAGTCGGTGTTGCCGCCGACGTTGAGCTGGCTGGTGCGCTCGACCAGGACGCCGCGCTCCTGAAATAGGCGGGTGAGCATGCGGTGTACGATAGTGGCGCCGACCTGGCTCTTGATGTCGTCGCCGACGATCGGCAAGCCCTTGTCGCGGAAGCGGCGGTCCCAGTACTCCTCGCGGCCAATGAAGACGGGGATGCAGTTGACGAAGCCGCAGCCAGCCTCGAGCACCTGCTCGACGTACCACTTGGTGGCCATCTCGCTGCCGACGGGCAGATAGTTAATCACCACATCGGTCTTCGTGTCCTTGAGGATCTGCGCGATGTTGGCCGTGGGGCCAGGCGCTTTGGTGATGATCTGCGAGAGGTACTTGCCGAGGCCGTCATGCGTCATGCCGCGATGGACGGGCACACCGAGGCGCGGGACCTCGGAGAAGACGACAGTATTGTTGGGCTTGGTGAAGACGGCCTCGGAGAGGTCTTTGCCGACCTTGTTGGCGTCCACGTCGAAGGCGGCCGAGAACTCGATATCGCTGACGTGGTAGCCGCCCAGGCTCACATGCATGAGGCCGGGGATAGCATCCGTTTCCTGGGCGTTGCGGTAGTAGTGTACGCCTTGTACGAGGGCCGAGGCGCAGTTGCCCACGCCGATGATCGCGACTCTGACTTTGCTCATGGTTCTCTCCTAAGCTGTCAGCCGTCAGCTTTAGCTGATTGCTGACAGCTGATTGCTGACGGCTAACTTGGTAGGGGCGCTGGTTGTGGCGTCATGGGCTCGGGGGCAGGGGCCCGTCCCGCGACCACGGCGGCGAAGCGCTCCTGGTAGGCGGCGATGCTCTGGCGGTCGAGCGAGCAGAACACCTGGCGGCCCTGTCGGCGCGTCTTGAGGACGCCGGCGCCGCGCAGCACGCGCACATGCCACGACATCAAAGGCTGCGTCACCCCCAGCCCGAGGCCCAATTCGGTGACGGAGCACTCGCCGATCCGCCCCAACTCCTCGACGATATCGAAGCGGGTCTTGTCGGCCATTGCCTTGAAGTACCGTCGCAGTCTCTCGTCGCGCACCGTTCGCATCCTCAACGCCTCGTCTCGCGGCTCGCCGTCGCCGTCACATAAACCGCGCTTTCATAAACGCCCCTTTATGTATACGCGAAAACGGCGGGATGTGTCAACACCCGATGGCGGGTCGCCCGGCCAATACACGCTGCCGCGCCCGTGGGCCGAGGCCAGCGAACGCCATCAATCGCTCTACATGGACCGTGTGCGCAGGTTACAATACTAGCAGCACTCCGGCGTACTCATTACAGCACCAAAGATTATATGTATGTTCGCGATCGCCGACGAGGAGGTCGTGGTGGCGGAAGGTGAGAGGAGTGCGCTTACCACCTACGGGCGGAGGCTTATGGGCGAGATGCGGGCGCTGGGCGTAGAAGTGCGTTACGCCCTAATGAGCGAAAAAACACTGAGTATGCCACGCTACGCGACGACGTTCACCGGGGAAGTACTCGAGAGACTATTGTCACGTTCTCCTAACAAAAGTCTGCTCCGCGTGCGGATGGTACAAGGTACATGGACGAGGGGGCCGGCTCAGCTTATAGATACAGCAGGGCATGCCTACCCTGTCATGATACGTGGCGCGGCGATCGTGGACGGCCGCCTTCCCGAGGACATCGATCCAAGCATCGACGTCATCATGATAGAGGGCGTCGCGGCTGGCGACATCAAGCCGGAGCAACTACTCATCCAACAGGCAGCAGCCATCCGAGTGTTCGCTGTCGATGGACCGGCGCATATCCCACTCGTGGTGACAGGCGTCATGCGTGTTGTTGCGTATGACATCGAGGACGGTCTGCTCGCCCCGCTCGGCATGGATCAAGACGACCCGCTTCTGCATGGCCAGTTCAACGGCCTCGATCCAGTTGTCCACGGCATGTTGGAGTGACCACAGGGCGCCCGCGACTGGGACGCGTTCATAGGCGCGGGCGCGCGCCAAGAGATTCTCGTCGTATCCGGGGACGTTTCTTTCACCACCGAGCGCACAGCCTGCGAGGCGTTCCGCCCAGATGCGCAAGTTGTCGGTGACGTGACAGACGTAGGCGCCCGCGGACCAGGTGAGGTCGGGATGGCGCTGTGAGCCGTCGCTGTCCCCCACCAACGCGGCGTAGCGGGCCGGAATCGCCGCCATGAGCGACAGAGCATCGTCGGGCGAGATGGACCAGTCGTAGCCGCACTCCCGACATGGGTTGCCGTAAAGGTCCCGCCCCCAATTCATCATGATCATGAGCCTCCCTCACGCTCAGTCACGAGGCCCTTTACACGGATAAGTCGTCCACTCGGGGCGAGGCCATGGCGCGCTACGGAAAGATCCGACGTACGGGGATGCGCAGGCCGGGGAGGACCGGGTCACCCACGAGGTCGTCGGCTATTGTGAACAGGCGCGGGTGGTCACTTGAGGTGTGGGCCGTCACGGTGCGCATGATGGGATCGATGAGCCAGACGAGATGCACGCCCGAGTCGAGGTATTGTTGGACCTTGGCGTCGACGTCCCCGAACGTGTCACTGCCGGACACGACCTCGGCGGCGAGATCGGGCGCGAAGTCGGCGTCCGTATTGAGGTTGGCGGGGAGGCGGTCTTTGCGTACGAACGCCACATCCGGGTAGCGGCTGGACGGCGCGCCGACCATCTTGAATGTCGTCCGCGGTCCACAGACGATGCCCGCGTCGTGCGCGGCGACATGCTCATAGAGTTGGAAGCCCAGTTGGACGATGATAGCTCCGTGCGCGAGCGTGAGTAAACGGTCTGTACTTTCTGTCGAGAGCTCCATAACATCTGCCATAGGCCTTTTCCTCACTCTTACAGGTGAGGTGTGTCATCCCGACTCCTAACTCAACCACTTGTTCTACGATGTAGCAGGCGCTAACGCCAAACTGTCGCTTGCATGATGTCGAAATGGTAGTCATACGTCCACACAGGTACGCCAAGCCGCTCGCTCAGGATGACCAGCACGACATCGAACAAGGTCAGCGGCTGGTCGGCGTAAGCATGCACACGCGTTACCGCTGCAAGGTAGTCGTCCGATGTAGGATTGACCAACGTGGCCGCGTCAAGGATTTCGCGCAGCCATCCGCGCGCCACGTTAAGCCCCAATCGACGCTGAACAAGGGTATAGCACTCGGTGATCGTAGAATAAGCTACCTCGACTGTAAGCCCTTCTTGTTCCAGTCGCTTGAGTTCCTGTTGCGCTCGCGCATGGTATTGATCGTCGGGATCTACCGCCGCGTACAGAGGGCCGGTGTCTGCAAGGACTACCGATCTCATAACTCGGTGAGATAGCGATCATGATCGATGCTTGCATTTTCGCTTCCGCTACCATGCGTGGCAGGCGTGATGCGCAGGGCGCGAGCGCGCGGCAAGTATCCACGCTCCGCTAGATACTCGCGAAGGGCCGCTTGCGCCACATCGGCGACACCGGGAGCGGCGTTCTGATCGCGCAGGTACGCGTCCAGCGCTTCTCCAAGGTCGTCGGGCAGGCTGATCGTCGCCTGTTTCATGAACGATATCCCCTATGCCGTGTTGGCCTTGCGCGTGCTCTCGCGCGAGACGTCGACGACGCCGCGCACCCGCTCGATACGCGAGAAGACTTTGGAGAGTTGCGCGGTGCTCGACACGCGCACGCTGACGCGGATGGTCGCGCTGTGGTCGCCCGTCACCGTGTTGGCCGCTGTGATGCTGACGCGCTCCTCGGCGATGGCCGTGGTGATGTCGCGCAGCAGTCCCTCGCGGTCCCAGGCGTTGACGACGATGGCCACGGTGTACGCCGTCTGCGACACGGCCGGTCCCCATTCGACCTGTACCAACCTCTCGGTCTCCTGCTCGGAGAGGATGCGCGGGCAACTCGCGCGGTGTACCGTGACGCCGCGGTTGCGTGTGATGTACCCAATGATGTTGTCGCCTGGCGCGGGGTGGCAGCAGGGCGCCAGGCGCGTGAGCAGGTCGCCCACGCCCATCACGCTGACCTGCCCGTTCGTGACGGGCGGCGGGGGCGCGACGGCGGGGAAATCAGGCACGGCCGGGAGTTCGTCGCGCAGCTTGAGGCGGCCCACGGCCTGTTGCGGTCCTAGCGCCCCGTAGCCGATGGCCGCGAACAGGTCGTCGGGCGTCTTGAACTCCATGCCCGTGGCCAGGGCCTGCAGTTGCTCGGCTGGCAGGCTGGAGAGGGTGCGTTGCTCGAGGCGCTGCAGTTCGCGCTCGAACAGTTCGCGGCCCTCCGCGATGTTCTTGTCGCGGTCCTGGCGCTTGAACCAGGCGCGGATCTTGGCGCGCGCGCCCGCCGAGGCCGCGAAGTTGGCCCAGTCGCGGCTGGGTCCGTGCGGCGTGCGCGTGGTCAGGATCTCCACGCGGTCCCCATTGTGCAGCTGCGTATCGAGCGAGACCATCATGCCGTTGACCTTGGCGCCGATGGTACGGTTGCCGATCTCGGTGTGGATGCGGTAGGCGAAGTCGACCGGCGTTGATTTGGCCGGCAGGTCGATGATGTCGCCCTTGGGGCTGAAGACAAAGACCTGGTCCTGGAACACGTCGATCTTGAGCGTGTCCATGAATTCGGCGCTATCGGTCTGCAGTTCGTCCTGCCAGCTCATCAGGGTCTGGATCCACTTGGTCATCGAGGTGGGGGCGGCCTTGGCCGAGCCCTCCTCTTTGTAGTGCAGGTGCGCCGCCACACCGTACTCGGCCAGGCGGTGCATCTCGTGCGTGCGGATCTGTATCTCGAGTTGACGGCCGTCGGGGCCGATCACCGTGGTGTGCAGCGACTGGTAGCCGTTAGGCTTGGGCGTGGCGATGTAGTCCTTGAAGCGGCCGTTGACCGGGTTCCACAGGGCGTGGACCTGGCCGAGCGCCTGGTAGCACTCGGGGAGCGTGTCGACGAGCACGCGCAGCGCGAAGAGATCGTAGACGCGCCCGATGTCCATATTGATCTCGGGGCGCAAGAGCTTGCGGTAGATGCTGTAGAGGTGCTTGGCGCGGCCCTTGACCTCGCCCGTGACGCCATGCGCGGCCAGTTCGGCCCGCAACGCCTCCGCCATTTCGCGCGCGTAGCGCTCGCGCGCGGGGCGCTGCTCGGCGATCTGCTCGACGAGCCACCAATAGGCGTCGCTCTCCAGGTACTTGAAGGCTAGGTCCTCGAGCTCCCACTTGATTTGGGCGATGCCGAGGCGGCCGGCCAGGGGCGCGTAGATCTCGCGTGTCTCCAGGGCCTTGCGCTGCTGTTTCTGGGGCGAGAGGGCGTCGAGGGTGCGCATGTTGTGCAGGCGGTCGGCCAGTTTGACGATCACGACGCGCGCGTCTTCGGCCATGGCCATGAACATCTTTTTGACGTTCTCGGCCTGACGGCGCTGCTGTCCGTCGCCCCGACGCCCCTTCTCCCGCTCCTTGTCGGCCTCGCTCTGCCGCTGCTCGGTCATCTCGATCTGCAGGGAACTGAAATTGCCGACCTTGGTCACGCCGTCGACGAGGTGGGCCACGTCGTGGCCGAAGCGCGCCTCCACGTCGGCCAGCGTCGCCGCGGTGTCCTCGACGGTGTCGTGGAGGAGGCCGGCCACGATGGTGGTGGGGTCCATGCGCAGCCTCTCCGCGAGGATAATGGCCGTGGTCAGCGGGTGCGTGATGTAGGGCTCGCCCGACTTGCGGCGCATACCCTCGTGCGCCTCGGCGGCGAAGTGGTAGGCGTCCGCGATCGTCGCGCAGTCCTCCTCCTTGAGGTAGGCGCGCGCGACCTCAAGCAGCGCCTCCAGCGTCGGCAGCGGCGCGGCCAGCGGCGGCGCGACCTCGAGTTGCGGCCCGGAGCCAAGTTGGGGGGACGGGATGACG
>JAABUQ010009390.1_pt1 | contig 13255 bp, 9 predicted proteins | sample 5560001 | NCBI WGS metagenome assembly JAABUQ01 (sample SAMN10711888, study PRJNA513371) | rock metagenome | isolation source: Antarctica rocks | place: Antarctica: Victoria Land, Finger Mt nord | collected 2015-12-18 | reverse complement strand
TGTCTCCAAGACCGCATCGCTCGTCTCACTCGTCGAACGCGGGCCGGTGAACAGCTCCGAGCTGAGCGGCGCCGGGCGCGCCGCCCTGGTCGTTGAGGGAAAGACCTCGGCCATCATGGCTCCCCTGCGGGTGGACGGTGAACTGATCGGGGTCATCACGGTGGCCAATCCCAAGAACCACCAGTTCGGCCCCGCCGACCTCGATCTGGTGGAGACCCTGGCCAACCATGCCGCCGCCTCCCTCGAGCACACCCGGCTGCTAGACCAGGTCCGCTTCGACGCCCGCCACGATCCGCTGACCGGCCTGCCCAACCGGTACCGCTTCAACGAGCTGATCGCCGAGGTGGCTGGACCGTGCTCGGTGCTCCTCCTCGACCTTGACCGCTTCAAGGAGATCAACGACGCCCTCGGGCACCACCACGGAGATCTGCTGTTGCAAAGCGTTGGCGCCCGGATGTCGGCCGAACTCGGTCACAAAGGTATCGTGGCCCGCCTGGGCGGCGACGAGTTCGGCGTGCTGCTCCCCAACACCGCCGGAGGCGACGCGGCGCAGGCCGCCGTCTCCCTGCTCGCCGCCCTCGAGCAGCCCTTTGCGGTCGGAGAGCTGCAGTTGGAGCTCACCGGCAGCGTGGGGGTGGCGGCGAACCCCACGGCCGGCACCGACACCACCAAGTTGCTCCAGCAGGCCGACGTCGCCATGTATGTGGCCAAGCGCTCGCACAGCGGGTGGGAGCTCTACAGCCCCGAGCGGGACCATTACAGCCCTCGCCGCCTGGCCCTGGCCGGCGAGTTGCGCCAGGCGATCGACAACGGCGAGCTCGAGGTGCACTACCAGCCCAAGGCCGAGCTCAAGACCGGTCGGATCCTCGGGGTCGAAGCCCTGGTTCGATGGCAACATCCCTACTTCGGCCTCCTCGGTCCCGACACCTTCGTCCCTTTGGCCGAACACGTCGGCCTCATCCGGCCTCTTACGCTCAAGGTGCTCGATTCGGCCATCGCCGAGCAGCACCGCCTCCACGCTCGCGGGTTCGCCGTCGGTGTCTCGGTCAACCTGTCGGTGCGCTCGGTGCTCGACGTCGGTCTCCCCAACCAAGTGGCCGAGCTGTTGGCCACCCACGATATGGGGGCCGGCGGCCTGACCCTGGAGATCACCGAGAGCAGTGTCATGGCCGACCCCGGCCGGACGATCGGCATTCTCGGCCGCCTCGATGCTCTGGGAGTGTCGATCTCCCTCGACGACTTCGGCACGGGGTACTCCTCGCTGTCGTATCTCAAGCGGCTCCCGGTCAAGGAGGTCAAGATCGACCGGACTTTCGTCGCCGGCCTGCTCGACAATGAGAGCGACGCAGCCATCGTGCGCTCCACGGTCGACCTGGCTCGCAACCTCGGTCTGCGGGTGGTGGCCGAAGGCGTCGAGGACCGAGCGACCTGGATGAGCCTGGCCGCCCTTGGTTGCCACGAGGCTCAGGGTTACTTCGTGAGCGCTCCCCTGGCCGCTGAGAGTCTCGGGGTCTGGATCGAACGGACCGGGCTGGTCATCGACCCGTCTCGCTGAGAGGCACCAATCCGGTCCGAATCGCCGGCAAATTGTCTGCCGGCCCGGCCGTGACGGGACGAAATCGGGCGCGGTGCGGTCTCGCCAGGCACTATCCTCCGCAGCGAGGGCCTTGGCCCGCGCTGGCGGCGTACACCCTCGGGACCCCTGATGACCACCTCACCCCTCGAGCGCCGGCAGAGACGACTCGGAGTCGTCTTGACCATGCTTCTGGCCGTCGCCGGCGCCGGGGGCCTCTCCGCCCGGCCCGCGGCGGCGGTGAGCGCCTCCACGCTGACGTGGTCGATGATCTCTGCACCAACGACTCCGCCGCCGTTGGCCTACGCGTCGATGGCCTACGACAGTGACAACAACTCCATCGTTCTCTTCGGAGGCCAGCGGGCAGACGGCTCCTTGTCGTCGGACACCTGGGTCTGGAATGGGTCGACGTGGACGCCCATGGCCTCCACTGTTCCCGAGCGCAAGTTGGCGGCCATGGCCTTCGACCCCGCCCTGCACCAGCTCATTCTCTTCGGCGGCCAAGGCGCCAACGGCCAGTTGCTGAGCGATACCTGGGCGTGGAACGGGGCTAGCTGGAACGCCCCGACGTCGCCGAATCCACCGACCGGACCATCCCCTCGGCGTGGGGCTTCTCTCGCATTCGACGCCAGTGACCAGCTCGTGCTCTTCGGGGGAAGCAGCGCCGCCGTTCCCTCGTCAGCGCCGGCCACCGGCTCGGGCTCGCCGGCTGCTTCCGGAACTCCCACCCCGCCTCCCGGGGGCTCCGCGCCAACCCCGGCCTCGGGCGCGGCCGGCGCACCGGGCGCCCCAAAGGATCCGGCTGACAGTGCCATGACCCTGGGCGATACCTGGGTCTGGACCGGCTCGGCGTGGTCCCAGCAGCAGGTTGCGGGCCCGCCGGCACGGACCGATGCGGCCGCCGCCTGGGATGGCCCCCATCGCCAGACGGTTCTGTTCGGGGGATCAGCGAACTCGGCGCCGTCCACGGCTCTGGGCGACACCTGGATGTGGGGCACTGTGGCCTGGGCGCCGTCAGCTCCGCCGAGCGCCACATCGATCCGGCCGACCTCTCGAGCCGACACTACCTTGGTGGCCGACGCCGACCTGGGCGGCCTGGTCGCGTTCGGGGGCGCCACCAGTGCCGGACCAGTAGCCGACACGTGGCTTTGGAACGGCCAGACCTGGACGTCACTGGCCCCCACCACATCACCGGTCGGCCGCCAGGGGGCGTCGTCGGCCTATGACGTCGCCGCCCATCAGCTCCTGATGTTCGGCGGGATCAGCAGCGTGGGCACGGTGCTGGGCGACACCGAGATCCTCACCACCAAGGCACCCATCTCCACCGAGACCACCCCCGGACCCGTTGGTGGCGAGGTTCGCCCGCCGATCCCCAACACCGCGCCGCCCGGGCCGACGACGTCGTCGCCACCCGCCATCGCCACCAGCCCTCGCGGATCATCTGACCGACCGGCGCCGGGTGCCGCCCCCTCTGCGCCCCCGCCGCCCGCCGCCCGCGAGGTTCGAGGCGGGGATCTGGTGACCCTGAGCGGCACCGGATTCCAGCCTGACACCACGGTGACCATCACCTTTCACTCCACGCCTTACCTGGTGGGTCGCACCCTGGCCGACAACCGTGGTGCGTTCTCGGCCACCGTGGCCGTACCCACCACCGCACTCTCCGGCAAACACCATTTTGCCGCCGTGGGGGTCGATGCCGCAGGTGCGGTCGTCACCCAGGTGACGCCCGTCATGGTGGCTGCGCTGAGCCATCCCCGGGCCGTGGCCCAAACGGTGGTGCTGGTGGGCATCGCCATAGCGCTGCCGACGGGAACCTGGCTGGGCATGGGTCGACGGTGGCGGTGGCGGCCTCACCACGACCCCGTGAAGGTCTGAGTCTCGCCGTTCGGGTCACTGTTCCAGCGATGGACAGTATCCCGTTGGTGATTGTTCACCTCTCGTTCACCCTCTCTCCGTACGGTGCGAAGCGCAGAGAGCCGTCGAGCCGCGATCCCGAGCACGACGCTCGCGCCAAGGGATGGCTCCTCGCTCGGCCCTGCTGATCCACGCCTCACCGCCACCCGACCCTCTTGGAGGATTTCCATTTTGCGACGCCTCGCTGTGCTCACCCTCGCCACGATCCTGGGCGCCGCCGCCCTCAGCGCGTGTGGCAGCAGCTCCACCAACACGAGCTCGTCCACCCCGGCGCCCACTGGTTCGTCGCCCACCACGGCGGCCAGCGTCACCGTGGACACCGGAAACCCCACCAAGGCCATCACCCTGACCGAGTCCGGCTCGAGCCTGGTGTTCCCTTACCTCCAGGAGCTGGTCGCACCCCTGACCGCTGCTTTCCCCAACATCACCCTCAGCCCGACAGCTGGTGGATCGGGTAAGGGGATCGCCGACGCCACCGCTGGTACCACACTCCTCGGTGGATCCGATGCCTACCTCAGCCCGGGTCAGGCGTCTGCCTCTCCCGGTCTGCTCAACATCCCCATCGTGGTATCGGCCCAGGCCGTCAACTACAACCTGCCCGGAGTCAACAACCTCAAGCTCAGCGGTGATGTGATCGCCCAGATGTACACCGGCAAGATCACCAAGTGGAACGACCCCCCGATCGCCAGCCTCAACCCCGGCGCCAACCTCCCGGCCACCACCATCGTGCCCGTCCACCGCCTCGACTCCTCCGGTGACACGTTCCTCTTCACGAGCTTCCTGTCCGCCACCAACTCCGCGTGGGCCAACGGTGGTCCGTCGCTGGGCACGACGGTCTCGTGGCCGTCGGTTCCCGGCGCCCTTACCGCATCCGGCAATCCGGGCATGGTCCAGACCTGTGGCATGACGCCGGGCTGCATCGCCTATGTGGGCGTGTCAGCCGAGAGCGACGCCCAGAAGGCCAACCTGGGCGAGGCCATGCTGCAGAACAAGTCCGGGCAGTTCACCATGCCGACCAGCGACGCCATCAATGCTGCGGTCAGCGCCTCGTTGGGCGCGGTCATGCCCAACCTGGTGGCCAACATCATCTACGCCGACGGACCGCAGTCGTACCCGATCGTCAACTTCGAGTACGTGATCGTCAAGACCATGCAGGCGGACGCCGACTCGGCCAAGGCCGTCCGTACGTTCTTCGCCTTCGCCTTGGACCCCAACAAGGGGGCCACCCCGACCAATCTGATGAAGGAGGGCTTCGTGGCTCTGCCCTCATCGATCCTGCCCAAAGTCAACACCGCGGTGTCCAAGATCACACCTTGATCCGGGGGTAGCTCGGACTGCGGTACTGAGTTGAATCAGAGCGGCCCGCCCCACCCCCTCGGGTCGGGCCGCTCTTCATCCCTCCGGTAGCGCCTCTCACGCACCACTACCATGGCAGGCAGCCGGACCCCGGGGAAGGCCCCGGCCGGCCCCGCCGGCCCGACGAAGGAGCCTGATGGCCGCCACCTCCACCCGGCAATCCGAGCCGTCCGTGCCAGCGCTCCTGCACCCCAAGCCGCTCAGCTCCCGGCAACGTCGCAACGGGGAATACACCCCGCGGGACCGGGTCGTGCGCAACGTGCTGGCCGTCTTCGCCGTGCTGCCCACCCTGGCTCTGGCCTTCTTGGCCTACCAGATGTTCAAGCAGGCCTATCCCTCGATCGTCTTCAACGGCACCCACTTCTTCACTGGCAAGGTCATCAACTTCGGCAACGCCTATTCCTATGCCGGTCCGGTGATCCACCACGGCTACTCGGCTCCGCCCGGCGCCCAGTACGGCATCGCCCCCCTGATATTCGGAACCCTGGCGTCCTCGTTGATCGCCCTGCTCTTCGCCGTGCCCATCTCCGTGGGCGGCGCCATCCTGCTGGTGGAGCGCATACCCCGCCGGCTTCAAGACCCCCTCGGCATCTTCCTGGAGCTGCTGGCCGGCATCCCCAGCGTGATATTCGGCCTGTGGGGCGTCTACGCCTTCGGGCCGTTTCTGGCCAAGCACGTCTTCAACCACCTGAGCGGCCTGGGCATACCTGGCTTCAAAGGCGGCGTGACGGCCAACGGCACCGGACTGCTGACCGCCTCGCTGGTCCTGGCCGTGATGATTATCCCCATCGTGGCGGCCACCACCCGGGAGCTGATCCGCTCGGTGCCCGAGCTGGCCAAGGAGGGAGCGGTGGCCCTGGGCCTGACTCCCTCGGAGTCGGTCCGGCTGGTGACCATCCCCTTCGTCCGCCGGGGAATCATCGCCGCCACTTTTCTCGGCTGGGGCCGGGCGCTGGGCGAGACGATCGCCGTGTTGCTGATCAGTGGCAACATCCTCAACAACTATCCCACCAGCATCTTCGCTCCGTTCTCGACCATGGCCGCCACCATCGCCGCCACCCTCGACTCCGCGCTCAATGACTCGACCAAGATGGGCGTGCACGTCCTGGCCGAGATCGGCCTGGTCCTGCTGGCCGTGACGCTCATCACCAACTTTGCCGGACGGCTGATCGCCAGGCGACTCGGCGGCGGGGCACTTCCCGTCGGAAGGGGGATCTGAGTTGTTCTCTGCCCGCCGAATCCGGGACAAGGCCTTTTGGGGGCTGTGCCTTCTGGCATTGGCCCTGATCGCCGCTCCCGCGCTCAGCGTCATCGTCAGCGTTTTTCACCAGGCCGCCCCTTCCCTCAGCCTCTCCCTGCTCACCACGCCCACCCAGGGTGATCACGGGGGCCTGCAAAATGCCATCCTCGGCACTCTGATGCTGCTCCTCGGCGTCCTGGTCGTCGCCGGTACCGTCGGGGTGGCGGCCGGGATCTACCTGGCCGAGTTCTCGACGCCCAAGGTCGGCAGCGTGCTGCGGTTCTTCTCCGAGGTCCTCGCCGGGATGCCGTCCATCGTCATCGGCTATGTCGGCTACCTCAGCTTGGTCGTCGGCTTCCACTGGGGTTACTCCCTCGTTGCCGCCGTCTTGGCCCTCTCGGTCCTGGTCGTGCCCTACATCGTCAAGACCACCGAGGTGGCGCTCACCTCCGTGCCCAGCGCGCTTCGGGAGGCGTCGGCCAGCCTGGGCGTGACCAGGACCACAAGCGTCGGCAAGATCCTGCTGCCGCCGGCCATTCCGGGAATCGTCAGCGGCCTCATTGTGGCTCTGGCCATCTCCACCGGAGAGACGGCCCCTCTGCTCTTCACGGCCAACTTCCTCGACGCCCGCAACCCGAGTCTGACCCACCTCACCCATCAGGCTGTTCCCTATCTCACTGCGGTTACCTTCAACGACCTCTCCCTGCCGGGGGCCAAGCCCCACCAGCTGGCCGCCGCCGCCGGCGCCGTGACCCTGATCATCTTGATCATCTTGATCATCGTCGGCCGAGTAGTGTCGTCTCGAGCACGACGCAAGACCTCGGGGATGGTCCTGTAGAGGCGCCGGGGCCACCGCGCCCCGGATGCTCAGCCGAAACGACCGGTGATGTAGTCCTCGGTCCGCTTGTCGGAAGGAGAGGTGAACATCTTGTCGGTGGACCCAACCTCGACCAGGATGCCGCCCTCTTTGGCCTCCGAGGTAAAAAATGCCGTCCGGTCCGATACCCGGGCCGCCTGCTGCATGTTGTGAGTGACCACCACGATCGTATAATCGTTCTTGAGTTCGGTCATGAGGCCCTCCACCCGGACCGTGGCAATGGGATCGAGCGCCGAGCAGGGCTCGTCCATCAGAATCACGTCGGGCTTGACGGCCACCGCCCGAGCGATGCAGAGCCGCTGCTGCTGGCCACCCGATAGGGCGAAGGCGCTCTGCTTGAGCTTGTCCTTGACCTCGTCCCAGAGCACCGCGGATCGCAGCGCGGTCTCGACGATGCCGTCGAGATCACCCCGCTTGGCACCGTTGGCCCGTGGCGTGAAGGCCACGTTCTCATAGATGGACTTGGGGAACGGATTGGGCTTTTGGAAAACCATGCCCACCTTGCGGCGCAGCTCGATGGGCTTCACATCGGCGCCGTAGAGATTCTGGCCCCGGTAGCGGATGCTCCCCTCCACCCGGGCCCCCGAAATCAGATCGTTCATCCGATTGAGGCAGCGCAGAAAGGTCGTCTTCCCGCAGCCGGAGGGGCCGATGAGTGCGGTGATCTGGTTTCGGAAGATCTCCAGGTTGACGTCGCGCAGGGCCCGAAACGACCCGTAGAAGAACTTCATGTCCTCGACCTGGTAGACCGCTTCGCCTGCTACCGCGTCGTTGCCACCGGACGACTGGGGCGTCGGCACCCGGGTCGTCACCGGGGCGATAGGGGATCCTTCGCTGAGCACTGCGTCGTCACTCACTCCTCGATGATGCTCCGTGATCGGCGGGTCCACAACACGCCATGCCGCCGACCTGCCCGGAGACCGTCCTTTCCGTCTAAGGTTCAGACTGTGTTCATGATCCGTTCATAACAACGTCGGCGACCGGCCTTGAACCGGTCCTACCGTGCCCAGGTAGCGCACCGACCACACCCGGTGATGGCGAGGCGCAAACATGCAGATAGAGGAAGGTCCCATGGACACGCATGCCAGGTTGCCGGCCCACCCCGCACCGTTGGCACCATGCCCGTTGAGCCGCCCGGCAGACGCCGGGAGGCGACGATGAACCCGCATCCCAACCAGCACCTGGCCAACGGCGGCCTTTCCGACAGCGACGAGACCCGTCTGGCCGCTTCCGAGCACCTGGTCTCGTGCCTGCAGGCCGCGCTCGACCGGGTGGGCGAGGGCGTGGTGATCTGCGACGAATGGGGGACTGAGCTGTTCCGAAACCGGCGGGCCTCCGCGCTCGTGCCCTCGCGTCTCGACGGTGCCCTGGTCAGCCAGGCCATCGAGGACCGCCTGAACGATGCTCGGGCCGGGGCGGGCAGCGAAGGCGCCCTCCAGTTGTACTCCCCACTGCGGCGAACCTTGGTGGTGCGGGCCTCGCCCCTGCCCGGGCCACGCGGGCTGTTGGGTGCAGTGGCCATCGTGGAAGACGCCTCGGCCCGCCAGCGCATCGACGCCATCCGGAGGGACTTCGTGGCCAACGTGAGCCACGAGTTGAAGACTCCGGTAGGAGCCATGAGCCTCCTGGCCGAGACGCTCGAGGAGGAGGAGGACCCCGACGTCATCAGCCGCCTCTCCCAGCGACTGGCGACCGAGGCCGAACGCCTGGGGCGCATCATCGACGATCTGCTGGACCTGTCGCGCATCGAGGTCAACGAGGGGCCCATCCCCGAGCGAGCCACCGTGCCCGAGCTCGTCGACGAGGCGCTCGGGCCTCTGCGCCTGCTGGCCTCGGCGCAGGACATCTCCTTGGAGGTGGGCGCCATGCCGCCAGGCCTGACCCTCAACTGCAATCGCCGGGACCTGGTGACGGCCATCTCCAATCTGGTCGACAACGCCATCAAGTACTCCGAGAAAGGTGGTCTGGTCCGCCTGGGCGTCACGGCCACCGTCGACGAGGTCAGCATCAAGGTTTCGGACCGCGGCATAGGAATTCCGCAGCGGGACATGGAGCGGATCTTCGAGCGCTTCTACCGGGTCGATCGAGCCCGGTCCCGCACCACCGGTGGTACCGGACTGGGGCTGTCGATCGTTCGCCACGTCGCCGCCAACCTGGGCGGGACCGTCGAGGTCGAGTCGACGGAGGGCGAGGGATCCACCTTCTCGCTCCGATTGTCCCGCGCCGACGACGGCGTCCACCCGCAGAGCATCATCTCCCGAGAGGACTCCTGTGGCTGATCCGCCCACCGTGCTCGTCGTCGAGGACGAGGAGTCCTTCGTCGAGGCGCTGGTCGTCGGGCTCAAGCGCGAGGGCTTTTTGGTCCGGGTGGCCCGCGACGGGGTGGAAGGCGTCGAGATGTTCGACCAGATCCGGCCCGACCTCATCCTCCTCGACGTCTGGTTGCCCCGGATGTCGGGCATCGACGTGTGCCGGGAGATTCGCAGCCGGTCGAGGGTCCCTATCATCATGGTCACCGCCAAGAGCAGCGAGATCGACACCGTGGTCGGACTCGAGGTCGGCGCCGACGACTACGTGACCAAGCCCTACCGGCTGCGGGAGCTGGTGGCGCGCATGCGAGCCGTGCTGCGCCGGTCCCCCACGCCCGAGGCCAGCGCACCGAGCGCGGATGTCCTCGAGGTCGGCGATCTACAGCTCGACCCCGAGCGCCATGAGGTCCACCTGGGCGGCTCCATGGTGGAGCTTCCCCTCAAGGAGTTCGAGCTCCTGGAACTGCTCATGGCCAACGCCGGGCGGGTCCTTCCTCGCGAGACGCTCATCGACCGGATCTGGGGGCCCCACTACGTGGGCGACACCAAGACCCTCGACGTGCATGTCAAGCGGCTGCGGGCCAAGATCGAGACCGACCCCTCCCGGCCTCTGCGCATCACCACCATCCGGGGCCTGGGCTACAAGTTCAACGCCGACCTGTCCGCCGCCCTGCGCTGAGCCTCGTCGCCGACCGGCAGGCGCAGAGCTGACTTTCGCGTGCGGGCGCCGTCGATTTCGGACATGCTTCTGAGCACGTCCTCGGGGGACTGACCGAGGTCACCATATTGGGCTGAGAGATACTGGGGTGGGCGACGTGATCTTCGAACCGCTGACGATCGGCAACGTCACCTTCAAGAACCGCCTCCTGCGATCGTCGATGGGAGGACGATCCGCCTATTACGACGGCACGGTCAACAATGCCTGGAAGAACTTCGAGTTGCGCTTCGCCCAGCACGGCTTGGGCGCCATCATCTCCGCCACCCTCAACGTCAACGGGTACCGCTGGTCGCCGCTCGAATACCCCCAGATCAGCCAGGACAAGTTCATCAGGCACCTCGCCGAGGGAATTCGGGCGATCCATACCCAGGACTGCCGGTACATCATCCAGATTGGCGATCCCGGCTCCCATACCCAGACCAGCCTGTTCACCCAGGCCCAGGACCAGGTCTCCTCGTCGAGGGGCTTTGACTTTCTCTATGGCTATCGCTCCGCCAGGACCGAGATGTCCACCGAGGACATCGAGCGGTCGGTCGCCGAGTTCGGGCAGGCGGCCCGGCGAGTGCGCGAGACCGGCGCGGACGGCGTGGAGGTCACGGCCACGAAGGGCTACCTCCTCCACCAGTTTCTCAACCCGGGCATCAACCGGCGCACCGACCGCTACGGCGGATCTGTGGCCAAGCGGTTCCAGTTTCTCCGTGAGGTGATCACCGAGGTGCGTCGCCAGGTCGGTGCCGACTTTCTCGTCGGGGTGCGCATCTCAGCTCACGACTACAACTACCTACCACTCAACGTTCGCCTGCCCCCGACGTGGCCGCTCAAGAGTTTCCTCTTCGGCAACGACATCGAGACCTCCCTCACCTATGGCACGTGGCTGAAGGAGATGGGGGTGGGCTATCTGCTGATCACCAACGGCTTCGGCTTCATCAATCCCCACGACCAGCCGGGCGACTTCCCCCTCGACGAGATCCGGATGTTCGCCAACTCCACCCGCCACCTCTCCACCAAGGCGGCGGTGCGGGCCAGCATCCTCAACGGAGTTCCGAAGTCAATCCTGCAGAAATTGACGGCCGTGGGCTGGCGCTACAAGGAAGCAGCCAACCTTCCCGATGCCCGCAGGTTCCACGACGAGGTCGGTTTGCCGATCATCGCCAACGGTGGCTTCCAGCACCGGTCGGTGATCGAGGAGGCGCTCCGCAGCGGCGGATGCGATCTGGTGGCCATGGCCCGTCCTCTTCTGGCCAATCCCGATCTGCCCGAACTGTTCCGGGCCGGCAAGGAGGCCCCGGAGCGTCCCTGCACCTTCTGCAACCGGTGCGCGATACGGACCACGTTGTTTCCCCTCGGCTGCTACGAACCCAAGCGGTTCGACTCCCAGGACGACATGGAGGCCCAGGTGCTCGACTGGGCGGCCCGACCGGATTTCGACGGTGTGCTCCCCTGGGACCCCGACGAGCCACCACCACGGGCCCATACCGGAGGATGACGCGGAGGTGAGCGAGACCTTGGCGGATCCAGCCCAGCAACGAGGCGGGCCCCGCCCGACCCGCGACGCTTTCGATGTCATCGTGATCGGCTCCGGCTTCGGCGGGTCGGTCGCCGCCTGCCGGCTGGCTCAAGCGGGACGGTCGGTCGCCGTACTCGAGCGCGGCCGACGATGGCACCGAGGTGAGTTCCCACGATCCATCGGCCAGGTGGGAGCTGACGCGTTCTGGGAGGAGGGACGATCCCAGGGATTCTTGGACTACGCGGCTTTTCGCAAGGTCGACGTGATTCAGGGGGCGGGCGTGGGCGGCGGTTCCCTGCACTACTTCAACGTCAACCTGCCCGCCGACCCCCGAATCTTCGAGGACCGGCGCTGGCCCGCGGCGCTCACCCGAGCTGCGCTCGACCCGTTCTACGGAGCGGCGCTGGAGATGCTCGAATCCCGCCCGCTTCGCCCCCCGCCGGGGCGAGACTCCCTTCCCCGACGCTCGGTCGCCTTCTTGGCGGCCGGGCGGAAGGCCGGCCTCAACCCCGAAGCGGTCGCCATCGCCGTGCACACCGACATGGCCCGGCTCAACCCGGCGACCGGGCTGGATCAAAGCCCGTGCACCTACTGCGGGAACTGCCTCTACGGCTGCGACATCGGTGCCAAGAACACCCTCGACACCAACTACCTGGCCATTGCCGAGCGTCGCCACGGCGCCGAGATCCTCCCCCTCCATGTGGTCGACAACATTGTCGGCTCCCCCGGCGGGGGCTACGACGTAGGGTTCCGCCGCCTCGATCCCTTCGATGCCGGCCGGGAGGGAATGCCTGGCACCCTCCATGGCACCACGGTGGTCGTATCCGCCGGTGCCCTGGGCTCGACGGGGCTGCTCCTGTCGTGTCGCGACCGCCACCGCAGCCTTCCCGACCTGCCGGCCGCGCTTGGCCGGCAATTCTCAACCAACGGCGAGTTCCTCTTCGCGTTTGCTCACGACACGGACCGCCGCTGCGATCCCGGTGTCGGACCGCCCATCACCGCCCGGGTGAGCGTGTCCACCCCGGCGCATCTCATCACCGTCGAGGATCTGGGGCTCCCCGACTCGTTACTTTGGTATCTCGAAGGGGCTCTGCCGCCGTCCAGGGGCCGCCTGGGCCGCAGCGCCGCACTCCTGGCCGCCTACGCCAAGCGCACCCTCGGCCTTGGCGGCCCGACGAGCAGGCTCAGCGTGCAACTTGATGCTCTTGTCGATGGTGGACGAACCACCCGGGCCATCCCCTTTCTCGGCATGGGCACCGACAGCTCCGACGGGCGAGTGACGCTTAGGGGCGACGGGATCGACATCGAATGGAGCGTGGCCCGAAACCGAGGCCTCTACCGGGAGATGACAAAGGTCATGGGCCAGCTCAGCCAGGGCGCGGGGGGCGAGTTCACCACCAGCTTTCTGTACCGCTGGCCCATGCGAAAGGTCCTGACCGCCCATCCCCTGGGGGGCTGCCCGATGGGTGACGACCCCGCCACCAGCGTTGTCGACGACCACGGTGAGGTGTGGACCTACCCCGGCCTGTTCGTCATCGACGGGTCGATGGTCCCCACCGCCCTGGCCGTGAACCCTTCACTGACGATCGCCGCCCTGGCCGAGCGATCGGCTGCCTGGATGGTCCACGCCGCCGCGCCCTAGGTGGGTCCTGAAGTATGGGGGTCCAAGACGGCCTGGCGACCTCTGAGCGCGCGAGAGTGATCGTTGTTGGTCCCTGTCGGCTCTTTGATCTTTCCGTCTCGCCCCGCTGTGCCCCTCTC
>JAABUQ010009389.1_pt1 | contig 13255 bp, 9 predicted proteins | sample 5560001 | NCBI WGS metagenome assembly JAABUQ01 (sample SAMN10711888, study PRJNA513371) | rock metagenome | isolation source: Antarctica rocks | place: Antarctica: Victoria Land, Finger Mt nord | collected 2015-12-18 | reverse complement strand
CCCTCGCGCCGGAGCCGAGCGAGCGCACCTTCCAGCAGCATCGGGGCTGCCGCAAGCTGGCGCGCGTTGTCCGCGCTGACATTGTCGAAGGGATACCACTCGAACGAAAAAAAGCCGAAGTCGGCCAGCCGGCCCCGGCGGCTGAGGTAGCGCAGGAACCGGCGCAGCCAGGAGCGATCCCCGCGCGCGTCCGGCCAGGCGACCCAGCCGCCGACCGCCGTTTGGAAGCTCGGTCCGCCCAGAGTTAGCGTCGGGTCTACGTGGTGCAGCGCGTCCGCCCACTGCACATACAGCGCCCCGTAATCTTCGGGCGTCACGTACTGCCCGTCCGGCTCCTCGCCCAGCTCTATGCCCCGGACGCGATAACCGCGCGCCCGCAGGAACCGGAGCAGGGCGGCGGCATTCTCCGGCGTGTCATACAGCAGCCCGCACGAGGCCAGCAGGGGCAGCCCGCGCGTCAGGCCCGACTTGAAGACGCGGTCCAGGCCCGGCTGCTCGACGGATGGGTCGCGGTCACTGGCCCGGTGCCACGGGTCAGTGGACGAGACGAACATCACCGTCTGTTTCTTACCGTCCGCCGCGTGTCGTACCTGGTCATGGAAGCGGCCCCGCGCGTCCACCGTCCCCGCCCCCAGCTCGCGGATGGCGTAGCCCAGCCCGTCCCGAACATCATGCGCCCCCATAGGCGCGATCCCCGAGGCCCGAGTCATCCACAGCCGCAGGAACCGCACCGGACGCGGCCCAGCCTGGAGCCGCAGGGTCATGGTCCCGCCCCTGCCCGCCGTCACTCGCCCGCCGGCAAAAGTCTTCCACGCCCCTTCGCCGAACGTCGCGCTCAAGCTGTCTCTGTCCGGTCCGCCCGCTCCGCCCGACCAGTATTGGACCGCATACTCCACGGCATACAGCGCGGCCCAGGCGATCCGCACGGCGTTGATGGGTCGGGGACGGTCCAGCTTGATCACGACCCACTGCGGATGCGCGGCGTTATCTTCCGCGGTGAAGCGGCGGTCAAGGTAGGGGTTGCTCTTCCAGAACGTCTTGCTGTCCCCGTCGTCCAGCCGCGAGTAGCCGTCGTTGTTGGCCTGGTCCACCGTCCCGCCGCGCCGGGGCAATCGGTAGCCGTTGCAGACCCCGAGGGGCTGCCCCGCTGTCGCCGCCGAAGTCCAGTAGCCCTCGGCACGCCCCTTGCCCTCGCTCCACTGTCCCTGCGGGTTCCAGTGCCACGCCTCGACGGCAAGCTCCGTCCGCAGCCGGTAGGTCAGCGCGCCCAGACCCGCCGACCGCATGGCCCGCAGGTTGCCGGGCGTGTAGACCTGCGCCACCTCCCCCGCGTCCAGCCCGTCCACCCCCGCCCCCAGCGCCCGCGCGGCGACGAACGTGTTGACAGGCTCGGGTGTTACTTGGACGGTAACAGTTTGTGTGTCAGAAGCTGGGGCATCGGCAGGATGGAAGAAGACTACGCCGTTCAACAAGGCGAAGAGAATGACTCTGATTAGCTTCGCGCACTTCAAGCCAGCACCCGCTGCTCAATGATCGTTTTGATGTCCTCGTGCAATCCCGCCCGCTTGACGGCCCGCGCCAGCAGGCTTTTGAGATACTCGATAGACAAGCCACCGCCAACCCCAGTCACCTGCGACACATAAAATGCATGAAGTTGATACAGGAGATGCTTTCCTTTGATGCAGGAATGGGCCTGCTCAAGAGACGCCATCATCGGGAGCAGTAAAGCTTCCTTACCGGCGATCCTCTGCTCTGCTTCAGTTTCCGAACAGTCCAGCTTGGCCGCCGTCACATGAACCAGATTCGCCCGATCATCGAGCGGGAAAGATTCTCGAAAATGCTCCTTGCCAGCGTCCAGGCAGACCCAGTTCGCCGCCATCACCGGGCAAAGTCTTTGGCAAATCTGGAGCAGATTGTTCCCGATCTCCGTTTCCGTGGGAGCCGCCACCTTGCCTCGGTAGTAAACGTGCAGCTCTTCGTGGATCGCTTTTGGCAGGAGAAGATAATTTTCTAACTCATAACGCGGCCATATGAACAGGTGCCCATCAGGATCATTTAGACATTGGCTGATCTCTGCCTGAGTCCGAAAGTCCCGGTCAACGATACCGAATGCTTTTCTCAATGATGTCTGCGTCAGCACTTCGTCAAGGAGTTCGACGACGCCGGGACTCCCGCCGGGGGCTACATGGTAAAAGCTGCCGTGGTCGCCTTCGGGATACCACTCGTTGAGAGTGTATTTGTCGTCGTCACCTTCCACCAAGACGAGTGTCGAAGGCCCTACCTCTACAAGCAGCGTGACCAGATGGGGCGGCGGGGCTTGTATGTCTCGGATCGCCAACTTAGAACTCCGTTAAGACTCGCACGGACGCGGGGCCGAAGGATTTGACAATGGGAACGGAGTGCGTCGTGACGATTAACTGGAACGGCATTTGTTCCTGCATCCGTTTGAGAGCCTGAGCCAATTTCTTCTGAAAGGCTTGGTGCAAGCTGTTCTCGATCTCATCGATCAGCACAATGCTATGTGGCAGCACACGTCGGCGCAGTTCCAAAAGTAATATCAGAATGTTCTGCTCGCCGGAACTCATGTTCTCCAGAAAGTGTATGCCGCCGTTGCTAGCCTTGACTAATACTTTTAGGTCTTTACGCCTAATGCTAAATGTTTTCCCGTCAATGTTCAATTCATTTAGAAAATGAATGGCGCTCTCGTAGCTATCTTGTTCTACATAATCTAGCCACACGAGGTAGCTGTCGAGCGACCCCTTGAACTCGCTGATGATCTGGTAGAAGTACACCCATTGGTACGCGACCTCTTCTTTGTGAAGTTGGTCCCCTGTGACTGGCAATAGCACACGGGTATGTGGGAAGAACAGAACGGAAGGCACCGTCAGGTATGGCCGCTCTCGTCTATTGTCGTCCTCCGATATTATGGCAAAAGGATCAACATTCGCATGGGTTTCCTGTTGATGTATGCGTGCTCTGATTGCGCTGACGATCTCGCCCTGATATTCGTCAGTGAAGTCACCAATCACACCAGATCGCCCGAAAAAGTTTTCAGGCAAAACAGTCCCGGTTGGCTTTTGCCCAAAGAACAAACTGAACTCTTTTCCATCCACGAGCAAGTCCATCTGGGCATATTCTGCCTGCGCTAAAGCCGGGCGGAGGGGGGGTAGTTCGGAGAGTGGCAGCAGCATCTCCGCGAGGCCGACAATCAATTCCAACGCCGTGGTCTTGCCGCTGCCATTTGCGCCAGCCAGCACGGTTGTGGGGCTATCGCCGTCGGTGTTGAAGTGGATGCACACGTCGCGCAAGGGGCCGCAGTTGATGGCGCGCAGGGATTGGAGTTGGATTTTCACGGCGTTTAGCCCTCACAGTAACGATGTTCCCCAGAAGAACAGGGACGTAATTCTGAAGAACATCTTACCAAGTCCGGGCCGCCCGCGTCAAGGGAAGACGCGGGGCGGCTAGAAGGGGCGGATGATTTTGAGGGTGATCTTGCCGCGCGTCCGGGGGCTGTTCGGGTCGCCGAAGAGCAGGAACAGGTCGGAGCCGGCGCGGACGTGCTGGCCGAAGGAGAAGTAGATGTCGGTGCCCAGCCCCGCACCCTGGTCGGCCCCGGCCTGGTTGACCACGCGCGCGCCGATGGAGCGCTCGGCGCTGAGGAGGTAGTTGCCCGTGAGGATCGTCTGCGTGGAGTGCGTCTCGCCTAGGCGCAGGCGGCTGTAGTTGAGCTGGAGCGAGAACGGGCGCGAGACCAGCACCCCTTGCGAGAAGGTCAGGAAGTTGTAAGGCTGGCTGGCCTGCCGCCCGACGGTGTCGGCGACCGAGCCGCGCTGGTAGAGCGTCCGCCGGCCCCAGCCGAAGGAGGCCTGGTTGGCGTGGTCGCGGAAGAGGTCGCGCCGAGACTGGTCCACGTTGAGGTCCAGGCTGAAGCCATCGTGTGACTCCAGATAGAGGTTGCCGTTGACGTCGTTCTGGAAGAAGCCCCCGGTGTGGTGCTGGTAGGTGTTGGCGGACAGCGCCACGTCGTAGCCCCGCAGCCGCCCCTTGTCGAAGCTGTTGTTTTGCTCGACGTTTAAGGAGCTGCCCTTGTTGTCCAGGTCCGGCACGAAGCCCAGGTTCGTGATGAAATTCGGGCCGATGTCGCCGTAGTCGGCGGTGAGCGTCGGGTGGCCGGGCGTGGCGGTGGTGCTGAACTTGAAGTAGTCCTTGCTGTCCCGGTGCCGCCCGCCCTGCCAGGAGGGGGTGTGGTTGGCGAGCAGGGTCCACTGGTTCGGGCCGACGCGGAAGCCGTAAGCACCTTCGAGCTTGGCGACCTGATTGGAGGGCTGGCCCGGCTGGATGTCGTTGACGTAATTGAGCGTCGCCCGGCTGTACAGGCCGATGTCTTGGCTCAGGGCCAGTACGGCGGCGTTCTGGGCCAGGCCCGTGCCGCGCGTATCGGTGGCGAGCAGGCCGACCGACGTGTCGCCCTGCTTGCCGGCGACCTTCAGCCCGCCGTCGAGCTGGCCGATCCGGCGCGAGTAGAACAGGTCCTGGTACGGCAGAAAGCCGCTGCCCTCGGCGAAGAAGGGCCGCCGGTCGGTCAGCAGCTTCTCGGTGTAGGAAAAGTTGATGCCCGTGACGTCCTGCTCGATGGTCTGGAAGTCGGGCTTGATCGTCGCCACGCCCGTCAAAGTCGTGGACAGCGGGTACTTGATGTCCACGCCGACCTTGCCCGCGCTGCCCGTCCCGCCCGTGAACAGCGTGTAGGGCAGGAAAATCGGGCGCGGCGCGAAGAACGGCGGGTGGATGTTGGTGAACTCGTGGATGTACGGCCCCTCGCCCGGCCCGGCCCCCGCGGGGGGCAGGTAGGGCCAGTTCTGGTACGTGCCCTCGCGGGCGAGGTAGCGGTAGAAGTCCATGCCGAAGGCGGTCGCGCCGCGCGAATAGCGCAGCAGGGCGAACGGGACGGACATCTCGCAGGTCCAGCCGTTGGTCGTCCGCCGCGTCGCCGCCTTCCAGTCGCCCGCCCACGAGATATTGTCCGCCGTACCGCCCTCGATCTGCTCGGCTTGGGTCCCGCGCGCATTGACGAAGAAGCTGGAATAGTTGTGGCGGCTGTTCTGGCTGTCCAGGTCGATGCCCACGTAGTCGTCGCGGAAGACGTTGCCGTCGCGCTGGGTGGCGCTGGCCTGGATGTGCTGGGGCTGGCTGTCCAGGCAGTGGAACGCCACATACAGGTGCGTCGTGTCCGCGCACAGCCAGACCTCGGTCTGGTCGGCGGGCGAGACCGCACTGCTGCCGGCCAGCCGGTAGAATCCCGACGCGCGTTTGGCCGTGCGCCAGCAAATGTCGTCGAGCCGCCCGTCGATCTTCGGGGGAACGAGGCAGTTGGGAACCGCAACCGTCAGGCGCGTCCAGGCGGCGGGCGTGGCCGGGCTGGGCACGGACGAGGACGTAACTTCGCCGCCGTCCAGCACCTCGCCCCGTGTCGTGCTGCTTCCGGCTGGGGCGGCGTTGTTGGAGACCGTGGGCTGCGTGACGGTGGGCGGCGTCGGGACCACCTGCGGGGCAGACGCGCCGACGTGCGGTGGTGCCCCGTTGACGGGCGACGCCGCCGCGCCCGGTGCAGCCGCAGGACTCGGCAGGGCCGGGGGGTTGCCCGCCGTCGCAGGGGACACCTGGGCGCAGGCGGCGAACGGGCCGAGGAGAGTCAGGCCAAGCCAAAGGAGAGTCGGATGAAATACGGGGGAAACGCGCATAACACTTACAGCATAACACAGAACATGCCTGTTTGAGTCACGAAGCGCCAGATTTTCAGCCTTGGCGTTCGCCCAAGCAGTAACACAGCCCGTCCGGGGCCACGACAAAGAACACCCGGTATGAGGTGTCCCCGTGCTGGTCCACTCGGAAGCCCGGCTCGTCTTGCCCCAGGCCGCTGGCCTTCAGCTCCGCGAAAGCGGCTTCGACATCGTCTACTCTGAAGAAACAGCCCTCTTGAGTCGGGTCACCCCCGTTCTCGGCCAAGCCAATCTGGACAGAGTCGCGGCTCAGGACGGCGGCTCGGCACGGTGCCGTCTGCCGCGACAGCACCCGAAAGCCCATCACGGTCTCGTAGAACGGAAGCGACTTCTCCAAGTCGGCGATGGGCAGACTGAGAGCGTCTGCCCCGTAGGGCGTGGCGGTCTGGAACACGGGCATAGTTGTCTCCTGGCGGTTTTTGTGCCTCACCCACTGTACCACTCGACAAAGCCGGAACAGCACCTGGAAGACGGCGTGGGGATGAAGAATGTCGAAAATTCTCACGACACGAGAATTCCCCCAATCCGGATTTCTGGGTACATTCCCCCTATGAGTGACCATAGCAGCATCCCCTGGCGCGAATGGGGCGCGGACGCGTTTGCCGAGGCAAAGGCGCAGGACAAGCCGGTCCTGCTGGACATCGGCGCGGTCTGGTGCCACTGGTGCCACGTCATGGACACGGGCATCGAGGGCGATCCAACGCACACGGGCACGTATTCCGACCCGGACGTCCAGGCGCGCATCGAGGCCTATTTTATTCCCATTAAAGTGGACAACGACCGGCGGCCCGACATCAACGCCCGCTACAACATGGGCGGCTGGCCGACCACGGCGTTTCTGACCCCCGACGGCGACACGCTGTACGGCGAGACCTACGTCCCGCCGCCGCGCATGGTCGCCCTGCTGGACCACATCGCCGGACTGTGGCGTGACGGCAAAGAAGACATCGCCCGCCAAGTCGCGGGGATGCGGCAGGAGCGCGCCGCCCATGACGCCCCTGCCCCGTCCGACTTGGACGCAGGCACAGTCAAACACGTCCTTGACTCGGCCCGACTGGGCTTTGATGCCGCTCACGGCGGCTTCGGCCAGACCGGGCACTTCGCCCCCAAGTTCCCCCACCCTGACGCCCTGCTGCTGGTGCTGGAAGAATGTGCGCGGACGGGTGATGCCGGCCTGCGCGAGATCGCCGAGAAGACTTTGCACGGCATGGCCGACGGCGGTATGTATGACCAGTATGCGGGCGGTTTTTTCCGCTACAGCACCACGCGGGACTGGTCCGTGCCGCACTACGAGAAGATGCTGGAAGACAACGCGCGGCTGACATCGGTGTACACGCTCGCCTCCCAAGTTTTAGACGATCCCTATTATTTGGACGTCGTCGAGTCGGCCCACGGCTGGCTGCTGTCCGACATGCGCGATGTAAACACGGGCGCGTTCTCCGGCAGCCAGGACGCCGACGCCGAGGAAGCCTACTACGGCGAGCCGCTGCCCGCCCGCGCCGTCATGCCCACGCCCTACATCGACCCCACGGTCTACACCGGCTGGAACGCGCTGATGGTGTCCAGCCTGGTGGCGCGGTACAAGATCACCGGGGCGGAAGAGATATTAGAGGCGGCGACCCAGTGCTTCGGGTTCCTGCGGGACACGCTGGGCGACCGCGAGGCCCTGTTCGGCGCGCTGGAGCTGTACCATTTCTACGCTGACGGCCGAAGGCAGATGCCGGTCGATCTGCTGTCCGACCAGGTGCCGTTCCTCCACGCGGCGCTGGACTTGTACGAGGCCACGGGCGATATGGGCTACCAGAAGACAGCGGTAAGCGCGGCGGACAGCATCGTCATGCTGGAAGATGGCGCGCACGGCGGCTTCTATGATGCGCTTTCTGAGACGACGATCACGGGCCAAGCCGCCGGCATCGGCGAGATGGCGCGGCCCAAAAAGGATCTGGCCGAGAACGCCGGGGCCGCGCTGGCGCTCCTGCGCGTCTCGCGCCTGACGGATGACCCGCAGTACCGGATCGCCGGGGAGCGGGCGTTGAAGCTGTTCGCGGGCGAGTACGCAGCTCAAGGCTACTTCGCCGCCGGCTACGCCCGCGCGGTCCAGGCCGCTCTCGCACCCGGCCTGCACGTCACGGTCGTTGGCGACCGGGGCGACGCCCGGACGCAGGAACTCTTACGAGTCGCCTGGGGCCACGTCGCCCCGGACAAAGCCGTCGAGCCGCTGTCCGTCGAAGAGGCCGTCAAGCGCGGCCTGCCCACCGACGTGGATGGCTTGCCCTACGCGACCGTCTGCGTCGGCACTGTCTGTCAAGCGCCGGTCGCGGACGCCGAGACGATGCGGGGGCAGATGGGGGATGCGTAGAGTCCCCCCGCCTCTCAATGATGGGGGAGCAGGATGAGGAGGTGCTTTTCCGTGTCCTATTCTGCCTCCCCCATTATTGGGGGCCGGGGGGCGATCTCTCTCCTCCTGGCCCTCTTCCTATTTTCACTCGCCCCTCCCACCTTCGCCCAAACGCCCCACTTCCGCACTGCCGCCGATGCCCGCGCGTGGGGCGAGACGCGGGAGCGGGCGGGGCAGTACGAGGCGGCGGGGGCGGCGTATGAGGCCGAGTCGGTCATCCGGCGGCGCACGGGTGACCCGCAGGGGGCCGATATTCAGCACCGGCGGGCGCAGCGTCTTCGCACCGATGTCGCCCTGGCCGTGATCGCCCCGGTCAGACGCCCGATTTATCCGCTCGCCAAATTCGAGCCGGTTGCGGGGTGCTATCTGGGCGCGCTGGACGACTACGCGGGCCGAAACGACAGTGATGCGGATGCCTTCAGCCGCCGCGCGGGCCGTCCGCTCGCCCTGTGCTTCGACTACAGCCCCTACGGTGCCCCGTTCCCACTCGACTGGGCGCGGCGGCAGGCGCGGGCGGGGCGAGCGATCCAGATCGCGTGGGAGCCGCGCGACATCCACGCCGTCCGCGATGACGAATACCTGAACCAGTGGGCCGAGGACGCCGCGCACTGCGGCACGGCGGTATTTCTGCGCTTCGGCGGGGAAATGAACGGCAACTGGACGCCCTGGGGCCGCGACCCGCCGGCCTACCGCCGCGCCTTCCGGCTGGTCCACGCGGTCGTCAACCGCCACACCGATAACGTCGCCCTGGTCTGGGCACCGGGGGCCGTCCCGACCTACAACTTGGATTTGTATTACCCCGGCGACGACGTCGTAGACTGGGTCGGCATCAGCCTGTACTTGGTCCGCTTCGCCGACGATAATCTGAGCCGCCCCGCCTGGCAGGATGGCCCGGCCTCGTTCATCGCGCCGTTCTACAGCAAGTACGCCGCCCGCAAGCCGCTCTGCCTGGTCGAATGCGGCGTCTCGCGCCGGTCACGCGCGGAGGGCCGCGACGCCGACGCCTTCGCCGCCGCCCGCATCGCCGACCTGCTGGACGCGATCAAAATCCGCTTTCCCCGCCTGAAGATGTTCTGCTGGTTCACCCGCAACAACCTGGAAACGGCGCGCGAGGGCCGCCGCCTGAACGACTACTCCCTTCCCGAAGGCAGTCAGGCCCTGTCCGCCTTCCGCGCATCCGCCACCGACCCCTACTTCCTGAGCCGCCTGGGGGACGCGCCGCCATACCGCTACCAAGCGCTCACCGGCCGCCTGCCCCCCGGCTACACGGGGAGCCTCAGCGCCGCCATCTCCACCTACAGCGTGAATCCGACGCTGGAAATCACACGAGGCGGGCAGACGCGCCGGACGGGACATCCGTTCAGCGTGTTCGTGCCGCCGGGGCGTGGACCAATCAGCGTCACTGTGCGAGATGAGCAGGGGCGTGTGGCGAAAACGGTGCGAGTGGAAGCGCCCTGAAGGCCAAGACCGGCATGATGGCTGAGAACACACTATCAGTGCTTGCGGGCGTGGTTGAGACGCTGGAGAAGGCCGGGGTCAGGACGTGGCTCTTCGGCGGCTGGGCCGAAGATCTGCTCGGTCTTCGCCCCCCCGGTCCGCACGGCGACATTGACCTGCTGTACCCGGCGGAGGATTTCGGGCTTCTGGACGAGTTCCTGCGAGTCCAAGCCGGGGCCGAAGAGATACTAGCCAAGCGGTTCCTCCACAAGCGAGCTTTCCGCTGGCAGGATGTACGGGTGGAGGTTTTTCTGGTGCGCCGGGAGGCGGCCGGGCTTGAAACGGACTTCTTCGGCCTGCACCGGCTCCTGTGGCCTGACGACACGCTCTCGCAGACGTTGCGACTGGAAGGCAGAGAACTCGCGGCGGCCAGTCCGGCGGCGCTCCGCTTGTACCGCGCCCGGCATGGGGTCGTGGAGCAGGCGTACCGGCGATACGTGGCCCAGCGAGGCGCGGCCTGACTTTAGCGCAGGGCGGCCACATTTGCGGGTGCCGGCACGGGGGCGCAGGCGACGGGGCGGAAGCCGGTGGTGTCGATCTCCACGTCGGCCAGGCGGGTCTCGCCGCGCAGGTAGAGCGTCTCGCCGGGCGCGGGACGGCCCAGGCCGGCGTAGGCCAGCGGCACGGACATTTCCAGCAGGCTGCCGCGCCAGGCGTAAGAGCCGCCGGGGACATTAGGAAGGGGCAGGCGCCGGCCGGGGACGGTGGGCGTGACGGTCAGGGTCCGGGCGGCGGGCTGGGCAGTTCCGAGCAGGACGGGGCGCAGGGTCAGGGTGTAGGCGACCTCGGAGGACAGGGGACGGGCGGTGTCCATGCGGACATACAAGCTGCGGCTGTCGCGGCAGGCGAACAGGCGCACGGCGTCGGCCCCGGACTGGAAGGCGCGCACCACGCTGTCGCCCTGGGGGTCCTCGGCGACGGGGCGCAGGCCCGCCCAGTCGCCGCCCTCGGCGTCCACGCGCATCCGCCCGTCGGGAACGCGGGCGAGGGCGGGGGCATCGCCCCCGGCGTCGTCCAGCGTTCCGAACAGCTCGTTGCGGCGCGCGAACGACAGCAGGAAGCGGCTGGTGATCTCGACCTGGCTGTGATAACGCTCGATGGCGGCGTACTTGCGCTCCGTGTCGTAACGGGAGAGCGGCAGGGCCGCCCAGCGCGTGTCCAGGGCGGCCATCGGGCCGGGCGGCAGCAGGGGGGCGTCCTCGTGGAGGCCCTGCGGCGTGGGCCAGTCGCCCCGGTGGACGAGGTAGAAGTGGAGCCGCGCGGTCTGCGCCCACCCAATATGGCGCTGGCGGAGCCGGGCGAGGGCGGTGCGGACGAAGGCAGAAGCGGCGGCGTGGTCGGGGTGGTCGTCGTTCGGGTGGGTGACGTAGATGTCGGTGGGGCGGCTGGCCTCCATCTGGCGCGTGATGTCTAGGAGCAGCGTCGCCCCACTGTACGGGGCATGGGCAGTCGGCGACGCCCCGTAGGGCGAATGATCGGCCCCGGTGAAGCCGGACACGACCGGCGTAGTCGGTGCCCAGTGGTCGGTCCACATCGGCATCAGGCCGCGGTCGGGGTAGCCCAAGAAGTAGACGTGGTCGGCGGGGATGCCCAGCACAGCCAGAGCCGTCCGTGCTTCGCGCTGGCGCAGGACGCCATAGCGGACAAAATCTTGGGGCGTGATGACGACCTGGTGGAACTCGCGCTGGGCGCTGACTCGGAAGCCGTCGCCGTTGGTCAGCAGGACGACGCGGACGTCATCGCCGCGCAGCCGCGCCTGGCGCATCATGCCCGCCGCGCCCAATGTTTCGTCGTCCGGGTGCGGGGCGAAGACGAGAATCCGCTGGCCCGGCTGCGGAGAGGGCTGGGTTGAGAGCCGCATCTCGGCCTCGTTGGCGGCGTAAATGCGGTACGCCGCGAACAGGCAGAACAGGCCCGCGCCGACGAGGGGCAGGGCCACGGCCAGCAACAGGACGCGCTGCCAGGCGCGCAGGCGCATCGGGCGGCGGGCACGTCTCAGGAGGGGGAGCATGGCGCAGGGCTACTTTCCGCGCAGGAGGGGGCGCACGTCCGCATAGGCGGCGGCGATTCGCGGCTCCCAGTGCAGGACCCAGGAAAGCGGGTCGCGGGTCAGCCGCCGCGCCAGGGTTTCGAGGTCGGGCCACTCGGTCAGCGCGCGGGCGGCGGCGTCCAGGCCGGCGGCCTCCAGGATGACGGCGGCTCGGTCAACGTCGGTGGGCCGCTCGCGCCGCAGCAGCCAGCAGGCGTCCAGCGTCGCGTACTTGAAGGACTTCAGGTTCCACCACACCTGCCGTGCCCAGTCGTCGCCGATGGCCCACTCGCGCCGCTTGAGCTGCTGGCGCAGCGTCCGCAGCGTGTCGGTGAACCCATGCGTGATCGAGTCCACGGCGTCCTCGCGCGTCGGGGCGGGCAACGTCAAGTCACCATCCAAAAGACGGGCGAAAGCGAACTGGAACCGGTAAAAGCCCGGCAGCACTTGCAACTCCTCCGCCGACAGGACGAAGAACTGGACCGAGGGGTAGAGGGCACGGCAGTCGCGGGTGGCTTCCGCGACGCAGCTCTCGACGGCGTCCACGACCAGCAGGAAGTCGAGGTCGTGCGCCTGGGCGGGCCGGTCCGCGCCGGACCCGTAGAGCGCCAGCAGACGCAGGTTGCCGCCGAGCCGTTTGGCGGCGATCTGGGCGAGCTGCGGGATGACGTCAGGGTTAGGCATGGCGGATGGCGACTGCCCGCGGCGGGGGCGGCCAAAGACGGGCAAGGGGAAGAATGGCGGAACGGGTGGGATTCGAACCCACGAATGGAGAGGTCCCCATTACACGATTTCCAATCGTGCTCCTTCGACCAACTCGGACACCGTTCCTCGGGGTCTTGCCCGCGCCGCCCCCACGTGCCGCGCACCAACATTGTATCACGCGGAGGGGCGGCGTGTCAAGTCAGGACGCGGGTGGGGAGAGCCCGGCACTGGAAGTGCCCCCGGCACTGAAGAGCAGATGCCGAGAGCCATCGCCCGAAGACTGTCCCTAAGTCGCGGAGCGACTTTCTCCGGGTAGCCCGGCACTTCCAGTGCCGGGTTCCGACTTGACAACCCATCGCCCGTTTTGCTATCCTGTTGACACTAGTTCGCCCGCAGACAGTTCCCGGAGGAACCCGTACCCATGCCACCCGCCAACGAAGCCCAAAGCAACGGAGACAAGAAACACACAGTCAACGCGCGCTTCGCCGCCGTCACTGCTCAGTACCCCGACCGGCCTGCCCTGACGTTCAAGCCCGGCGGGAGCAAGGAGTGGGAGACGCTGACCTACCACCAGCTCGCGGACCGGGTGCGCCGGGTCGCGCTGGGCCTCCGCGCGCTGGGGGTAGAGCGCGGCGACCGGGTGGCCCTGCTGTCCGAGAACCGGCCCGAGTGGGTCATCGTGGACACAGCGACTCTGGCGGCGGGGGCCGTGTCCGTCCCCATCTACCCCACCCTGCCATCAGGACAGGTCGCTCATATTTTAGCCGATAGCGGCGCAAAGGCCGTCGTGGTGGAGAACGCCAAGCAACGGGCAAAGATCGAAGAGGCGCGGGCGTCCGCGCCTGG
>JAABUQ010009387.1_pt1 | contig 13256 bp, 2 predicted proteins | sample 5560001 | NCBI WGS metagenome assembly JAABUQ01 (sample SAMN10711888, study PRJNA513371) | rock metagenome | isolation source: Antarctica rocks | place: Antarctica: Victoria Land, Finger Mt nord | collected 2015-12-18 | reverse complement strand
TCCGCTGCAAGCCTCTCGATTGGCGGGTTATGGCGTTCGGGAGCTCGCTTAACGGCGATACACTGCCTATGCTTGCCTCTATGTTTGCCTATCTCACAGGGCTAAAATGCGATTGCAGACAAGCTCTTATGTGACAACCCACGTGATCAGCGCGGCGGCGCGCTATGCGCCTATTTCCCGTACACGCCGTAGGAATAGCATTGGTTCGCGTTGACCAAGTCGCGGTAGAGAGCCTCCGTGTCAGTGACGATGGATGACCCTGCGTTGGCCACGCGCACGTTAGCGCTGGGGCACGTGGTCAGAGTCAACCTCTTTGCAAGTCCCCTTTGAGATAGTGTTCCCGAACTACCCGGGCCGTTAAGCGCCGGAATGTATAGGCCATCGTTCGCGCCGTAATAGATGCCGTCGTTGACATCTGGGTTGTTCATGCCTTTGAAGATGAGAACCCTTGCGGCGTCCATGCTCGTATTGATGCCAGGTATCTTGGTGGTGCAGTACCCGCCAAAGTACATACCGCATCTGTGCATATACATCCAGGTGAAGAGGTCGGCGAAGTATGCCCCCTCCGCGGCTGGATTGTTTATGGTGTGAGATTGAATGTTGTTTTTGTTATCGACCTGCACCACCCCAGTCACCGGATCGACATTGGGGAGATACTCTCCAGGCAGGTAGTTGTCCTCAGTAAAAACGACGGGAAGGTTGTACGTCAACCTCGTGTGTTGGTACCGGGATTGCGGGTCAGTAGGCTTCGTTACTCTATAACGCCCGTTTCCGTGCATCCAGACGCCTATCAATCCCGGGAGATCAAGGCACGTCCCTGCCCACGTGTTACGTGTCTGCGGGTAGGATACGATGACGAGCCTCTTATGTGCTGGATCGGTGGGGTCTTTCCCTGTGATATAGCTGGTCGTAGAGGTCTGGTAATAGTTTCTCCATTCGGCGCCAATCGCCGAGTTATATCCATAGGGATGCACGGCGTAGCCCAACCGATTCCAGGGGACGGCAGGACCAGGCAAAGCCCCTTTGTTCGGCAAGACCCCCGAATGCGCCAACTGGACGGCCGCAGACGCCATGAAGACGTTGTCGTAGTGGTACATATCCTGGCACATTCCCGACGTGGTCGTTGATGTCGGCGCAATCATGCCAGCCGTCAGGATGCGATAGTTGCTGAACCCGTGGGCAGCCAGCGCCTTTTGCAGTCCACGCGCGGCCCACGCGAAGATGTCCTCATAGTGGAAGTGATCTGTTCCGGTGGCGGAACTGGCTCCCGGCTGGTTGACTGGATAGTCCTTGTTCGGCCCTCGTGGCTCATCGGTGTACTTCGGGTACTCGCCAGGGCCATTGACCTCGTTGCCGATCTCGAAATAGATCATTTTGGAGGGGTCGACCGTATTAGAGCCACGGCTGGAGAGGTATGCCACGAGATCCTGCACCTGCTGGTACCAGATCTTCGGCGTTTCATCGTGCAGGTTGCCACAGTAGCCGTTCGCCAGTATGTTGATGATGGGGACGATATTCTGCTGCTGGGCCGCATGAATGACTTGCTCGATGGTCCCCAAGTCCGCGTAGTCCGCCCAACTGCCCTTGATGTCGTTAGGAGAGCGTTTCGTAACCACCATTTTCGCCATGAAAACGGCCCTGTTCGACATAACATTGCACCTGTCCCGAGAGTATGGTGCCGTTCAAGGGGTGATAAAAGGCCCTTCAGCACTACCATCGCCCGGGTTGCACGCCGCCAAATGCAGGTGTTATGTCGAATAGAGGGGTGATTGCCCTGATTTTGCCAGTTAGGAAACGCCCTCGTTAGGATAGTTTTTGTCGGTCTTTTGCGAGAAGAGCGGTCCGCCCTGCTGATTTGTCGCCGGGTGAGGTCCATTGCTCTGCCACCACTGCGGCCCTGGCTTATCGGTCGGGATGCCGAACTGGCTGTAGGTGCTGCAAGCGAGGCGAACCCCGAAGCGAATCGTACTCCCATGCAGCTTGGCCACGGCGCTGACCCTGATGTTCCCGCCGCACACGATGGACGTACAGGGTCCCGGCGTCGCCGCCTGCGCGTCGCCGACCGGTATCGTTTGGCTGGTCGGACCATTGGCCGGATTCACCAGCAGATCCGCCGAGAACGCCCCCGATATGCCGTAGATGTGGCTCGTGAAGTCGTTGAAGGGACCGGGTGTGGCCGTTGGCGTCGGGAGGCTGGCGAGGGCCTGCACCCCGGAACTGGGAGGGCTAGGCGCGGTGATTCCATAGGCGATATCGAGGTGCGGGGCGGTCGTGGGAGCGGTCGTCCCGGTCGTTTGAGGCGCGGCGAAGCGCACAAGAGGCCCCGTGCCGATGACGGTCAGGCCGCCGTTGTCGGCGTTATCCCGCACCCAGCCCTGCACAAGGCTCGTCACGTCCCACCGCTGCCAGTGCCCATCGCTCCCGCTCTGGTCCAGCCCTGTTGATCCGGCCACGGGTTGCGGCGCCTCGCTCCAATTCGTCGGCTGGGACGGGTCACGATTGCCCGCGTCGCTCGGGTACAGGCGCACGCCCGTGTCGCCGACGCTGTTCGGCGTGTACAGCCATAACGTGGCCGCTTTGATCGGCGCGCCGACCGCGATGGACGAGACATCGAAATACGCCTGGCCACGGTACGTGCAGCCGCCGTCGCGGCCCACGACCATCGCCGTTTGCACCGCCGGCACCGTCGGCGCGCAGCTATTGATCGTCCCGAACACGCCACCATGCATTACCGCGTTAGCCGTGAAAATTGGCAGGTCGAGCCGCACGGGGAAGACGCGGCGTGGGTCGTCGAGCCATGCCTGGTCGATGGTCAGCGACACGGCCTGCCGTCCCGCGGCCGTAGACACGAGGCTCATGCTCACGGGACCGGTCCGCACGATCGCCGCGGGAGCATCGCTGCTGTCGAGCGCGGTCGGGGATTCGATGAGGTACTCCGTCTGCGTGATGACCAGGGGCGATCCGCTGTCGTCATAGGTGGTGATCGGACGCGTCACGGCGATCATGCCGTCGGGGCGCTGCTCCAGCGAGGCGCGCGAGTCCGGCGCCAGGTCGAAGACGAAGGGCCCCGCGACGCCGGGGCTGTGTAGGACCAGGCGCGCGTCGAGGCCGGAGAACGTCGGCAGCAGCGAGAAGTCGGTGGTGCTCGTGGTGGGCGAGCGCGGTAGTGCCGTGGGCGACGGCGTGGCGGTTGGCGTGGCGGTCGCCGTGTCGGTCGCGGTGGAATCGGGCGTGAATGTGGATGTGAGTGTCGCGGTCGATGTGGCCGTGCTCGTGTCTGCATTCGTGGTGGAGGTCGTCACGGTCGCGGTCGCGCTCACGACGGGCAGAGCTGTCGCCGGTTGACCGGGCCCGCGCGTGGGGCACCCCTCGTCGATGAACGCGATGGGGCACCCGCAGTCGTACAGGACGCAAGGATGGAGCAAACGCCCCGCCAATGAGGGGCGGGTCTGTCTCGCCGTGGCCACCGTGGACACAGCGGCGCCCGTGGTCGTGGTCGAGGGCACGCCCGTTGGCCCGTCCATGGTGACGATCGCTGTCGCTGTCGCACTGGGCGACGATGCGGTGTTCGTTGCCACGACCGTGACTGTGCCGGACGCGGGTGGGGTTGTCGTGATCGTCGCCGTCGCGGTCTCCGTACTGGTTGGAATGGAGGTCGCGGTTAGCGTGGTCGCTGTCCCCGTGGGCATGAGTGGGATGGCGGTCGTGGTTGGCGTGGACGGCGCGCTGGTGCCCGTCGCCGTCCCCGTGGGCGCGGCGGTCGCGGGCAGCGGCATGGTCGTGTCCTGGTCAATCGTCGCCGTGGTCACGGCCACCGCGTCGAAGGTGACGGCGCTGCCGCGCACGTGTCCGGGGACCAGCGTGATCGGCGCCCCGTCCACGCGGGCCAGACCGACGCCCAGCGTCACCCCGTCCTCGCTGGTCAGCGCCGCCTGCGTGTCGCCCCCGTCGCTGCTCGCCGCGATGCGCACGCCGAAGGGCAGTCGAGCGGCCGACACCGCGTTGACCGCCACGCCGTCGGGTCCGAGCGCATTGACCCGCACGGCATGGCCCAGGGAGGGGTCGCCAAAGTGCCAGCCGGTCTCGTCGGGAGCGCCCACCGGGCCAGCGTAGAGCCGCAGGTGCGACAGGCCGTCGCTTCCCACTGTGTTGTATTCGACGTTGGTGTCCAGAGCGGGCTGATCCGTCCCCGTCGGGGCCGGGGCTGGCTGGATCGCCGGCGTCGCCGTATCCACCTGGGTCGGCGTCGACGTTGCGGACGGAGTGCTCGTCGGAGTTGGACTGGCCGTGGCGGTTGGCGTGGGCGTCACCGTGTCCGTGCCGCTCAGTCCTGGCGCAACGGGTACACCGGGCACGATCGTCGGGATCGGCGTCCCGGTCGGTGTTGGCGTTGGCGTCCCGGTCGGCGTGGCCGTTGCCGTAGTGGTCGGGGTCGGTAGATCGGTCAGCGTCGGCAACGCGGTCGGGGTCTCCGTGAGGGTTGGCGTCGGTGTACTGGTCGGTTCCAGGCGCACGGGCAGCGCCCGGCCCTGTCCCCCAGCGGCGCGGGCAACCATCGGGCTGTGCGGGATCGTGCCGTACAGGAATGTCAGATCGAGCCCAGGCACGAGGCTGCCGGCCGCGTTACTGGCGTACTGCGTGTAGTTGGCGCTGCCGTCGCCTTGCTGCACCCCAATCGTTGCGTCGCTCCCCCCGTGGGGCACGGTCTTATAGATGACATCGAACTGGGGCTGATCCTCGTAGAGCAGCACCACGAAATCGACAGGGTCGCTGGAGTTGTAGTAGGTGGCGTGCCACTCGATGGCGAAGGTGCGGTGGCCCGGGGTCCCATAGGTGGAGGTGAAGATGCCGCTGTTCGCCGTATCCGTCCGCAGGTCTCCCCAGTGCGCAAAGATCGCATCGCCGCCCTCCGGGTCGGGCAGCGGTAGGCTGGCATGGCTCTCGTCAGGCCCCGAGAAATCGATCTGGCCGTTGGAGGACACAGAGGCCGAACTGAAGGTCTGGTTGTAGAGCGTGTACGCGAAGGGCAACGTGATCTGGGTCGTGCAATCGTCGCAGTGGTTGCCGCTGTCGACCGGCGTGACGCCGGGCGCCGGCGTCACCGTGACGTTCTGCCGCGCGGTGATCGTGTACTGCGATCCCATCCCGGTCGGGGTACCGACGCCAACGGGCGTGTTCGTCGGCGGCGGTGTCGCCGTGGGAAGGGCGGTCGGGACAGGCGTGTTGGTTGGCAACGACGTGGCGCCGAGGGTGAAATTGAGGTCGAGGCCGGGCGCGAGGCTGCCGGACGTGTTGCTCTCGACCTGTGTGTAGCTCCCGCCGAGCGACGTCTGGCCGGTTCCTTGCTGCACGCCCACCACCGCGTTGGCGCCGCTCTCATCGACGCTGCCGTAGATGATGTCGAAGTTCGGCGAGTTCTCGTGCATCACGAGCTCGACGTCGATGGGTCCCTGTGTGTCCACGTAGGTCGCGCGCCACTCGATATACAAGGTACGACTCCCCACGCTGCCGCTGGAGCCCATGAAGATACCGTTGCTGCCCACATCGGTCTCCAGATCGTCCCAGTGGACGAAGATGGCGTCGCTAGCCGCCGGGTCGGGCAGGGCTGCGCTAACGTAGCCCGCGTCCGCGTTCGTGAAGTCGAGCTGCCCGTTAGAGGTCACATACGCCGAGGAGAAAGACTTGCCGTAGAGACCTACGGTGAAGGGCAGGTGGATCGATGTGGAGCAGTCGTCGCAATGGTTCCCCACGTCCGTCGGGTTCGGGACCGGGACGATCATGGCATTCGGCGTCGCGGCGACGTCATACTGCAGCCCTTCTCCCGTGGGCGCAAGCGTGGCCGGGGTCGCCGTGGGCGTGGCGCTGTCGGCCGGCACGGGCGTGTACGTGGGCAGGACGACCGGCGTGGAGCCGGGCGCACCGCTGTCGGTGAACGCAAGGTCGAGGCCGGCCGTAAGCGTCCGGGGGGTGTTGCTCTCGTACTGCGTGAAGCTCGCGCCGGCGCCCTGCTGGACGCCGACCGTGGCGCCGGAGCCCCCTTGAGGCACGGCGCCGTAGACGACATCGAACCGGGCGCTGTCCTCGTAGAGCCGCACCTCGAAATTGACCGCGTCGCCGCTGCCGTACTCGTCGCTGCCATAGTAGGCCGCGCGCCACTCGATGTTGAGGATACGGTGCGGCGCATCGCCACTGACCGAGGTGAAGACGCCGCCGCCCGGCTGGTCGGTCCGCAAGTCCTGCCAGTGCGCAAAGATCGCGTCGGTGGCCGCCGCGTCGGGCAGAGCGGTGTCGTAGCCGCTCTCGTCGGCGGGGCTGGAGAAGTCAAGCTGGCCGTTGGAGGTGACGTAGGCGGAGCCGAACTGCTGGCCGTACAGGGTGTAGCTGAAGGGTAGCGTGATCCGCGTCGCGCAGTCGTCGCAGTGGTTGCCCGTGTCGGCGCTCCCCGACACGATAGGGACGCCCTGGGACGTGGTGATATCGTACTGTTGCCCCACACCGGTCGGCGCGATGGGCGCTGTCGTGGCGGTCGGCGCCGGCGTGTTCGTGGGCGTATCCATCGGAGTAGCCGTGCTCGTTGGGGTCGCTGTGTTTGTCGGCGTGCTCGTCGCAAAGCTCCGCGGGTCGAGCGGGTTCGATGTCAACCAGGGCGACACGCTCACATCGGTGCCCGAACTGATCCCCGGTCCGCTGCCACTCGGCGCGGGTCCACTCGGGTCGCCCCAGTAGTTGTTTTCGGCGTGGACGACCGTGCAGCCCGTGCAGTTCGAGATGCCGGACTGATCGGCGGCGATCAGGCTGTCGTGGATGCTCACGGCCGCGTGATTGACGCCGATCGCTAACGCGGCGTCGGTCAGCGCAACATAGTCCATCGTGCCCGTCGCAGTGGGCTCGAAACGCAGACCCGGCCAATCGCCTGGTTGAGGGTTGACGTTGGCGCTGGTGAAGGTGATGGGCTGCGTCGCCGTTCCAGCCGCGTTGAGCGCGCCGAAGACATCGAGGACGCCATTGCCAAGAATGATGGTTCCGGCATGAACGGTTACGGATGTATTGCTGGCAACGCTGATGTTGCCGGCCAGGCGGACACTGCCGTCGTCTGTTGGGGAGAGCGCGGTCTGCTTGGTGAGCGTGCCCCCGTCCAGGTAGACGCCATTGCCGTCGATGGGGCGGTTGCCCGTAAACGTGTTACGGCTGAGGCCAGGTAGCGCGTCGGGGCTGTCCAACTGGATAGCCACGCTCGCGTTATTGACGAAGCTGCTGTCGGTGACGGCGGGCGTGGCGCCGCCAGTGGTGCGCAGGCCAACGCTGCCACTCTTCTGCACAGTCACGTGGTCCAGTCCCGCGCCGCCCTGCCCGTCGACGACGATGGCGGCGTTAACCCCGCAGACGTACCAGCACCCTCCAGAGCCGGCGTAGCTGACCGTGGCGTAGCTCATCTCGCCGGACGAGCCCGCCTCGTAGCGGATGCCGTCCCAGTCGCCGGGCGCAGGACTCGCCGACGCGCTGGTAAACACCACCGGCTGCGTCGCCGTCCCCTGCACATCGAGGGTGCCCAGCACATCCAGGCTAGCATTACCCAGCACCGTCGTGCCGGGATTGATCGTGAGGCCACCAGTGCTTCCGATCCGCACGTGGCCCGCTAAACGCACACTGCCGTCGTCTGCTGGGGAGAGCGTGGTCTGCTTGGTGAGCGTGCCCCCGTCCAGGTAGACGCCATTGCCGTCGATGGGGCGGTTGCCCGAGAAGGTGTTGCCGGCGAGGCCAGTTAGCGCGTCGGGGTTATCCAACTGGATGGCCACACTCGTATTGTTGATAAATGTGCTACCGACGACCGCCGGGGTCGCGCCGCCGGTGGTGCGCAGGCCGGCACTGCCGCTATTGAGTATGGTGACGTGGTCCAGTCCGGCGTGCCCCTGCCCATCGACGATGACGGCGGCGTTAACCCCGCAGACGTACCAGCACCCTCCAGAGCCGGCATAGCTGATCGTGGCGTAGCTCATCTCGCCGGACGAGCCCGCCTCGTAGCGCACGCCGTCCCAGTCGCCCGGCGCGGGACTCGCCGACGCGCTCGTGAACATCACCGGCTGCGTCGCCGTTCCCTGTACATTGAGGGTGCCCAGCACATCCAGACTGGCGTTGCCCAGCACCGTCGTGCCAGGGCTAATCGTCAGTTTTCCGGTGCTGCCGACGCGCACGTGACCCGCCAGCCGGATGCTCCCATCGTCGGCGGTTGAGAGCGTGGCTTGCCGGGTGAGCATGCCGCCATCGAGGTAGACGCCATTGCCGTCGATAGCCTCGTTCCCGGCGAAGGTGTTGTTGGCGAGACCGGTCAGCGCGTTGGGGTCGCCCAGCTCGATGCCGAGGCCAACGTTGTTGCTGAAGGTACTGTTGGTGACGGCGGGCGTGGCGCCGCCCGTCGTACGCAAGCCGTGGTAGCGGCTGTGCTGTGCCGTCACGTGGTCGAGGCTGGCCGCGCTCTGGCCATCGACGCTGATATCCGCGTAGTAGCCGGCCGCGCCCGCATAGCTCACCGTCGTATAGGTCATACCGCCCGACGAACCTGCCTCGTAGCGCACGCCTGGCCAGTCTCCCGGCTGCGGGTTGGCGCTGGCGCTAGTAAAAATGATCGGCTGGGACACCGTGCCCTGCGCGGTCAAGGCGCCGAACACATCCAGCCCGCCGTTGCCCAGGATGGTCAGGCCCGGTTTGAGGGTGAGGCCCCCTGTGCTAGCCACCTGCACGTTGCCAGCCAGGCGCACGCTGCCATCGTCGGCGGTCGAGAGCGTTGCCTGTTGGGTGAGTGTCCCGCCATCGAGGTAGGCACCGTTGCCATCGACGGGCTCGTTCCCGGCGAAGGTGTTGCTGGAGAGGCCGGTCAGCGCGTTGGGGTCGCCCAGCTCGATGCCGAGGTCAACGTTGTTGCTGAAGGTGCTGTTGGTGACGGCGGGCGTGGCGCCGCCCGTCGTACGCAAGCCGTGATAGCGACTGTATTGCACGGTGAGGTGATCAACGCCCGCGCTGCTCGGGCCGTTGAAGCTCACGCCCGCGTAGTAGCCGGCCGCGCCCGCGTAGCTGACAAACGTGTACACCAGGCCGCCGGTTGAGTTCGCCTCGTAGCGGATACCCGGCCAATCTCCGGGTGAGGGGCTGGCGCTGGCGCTGGTGAAGATAACAGGCTGCCCTGTCGTGCCCTGGACCGTCAGCGCCCCCAGCACATCCAGCCCCCCGTTGCCCAGAACCGTTTCGCCCGCCGTCACGGTCAACCCGCCGGTGCTACCCACCTGCACGTTGCCTCCCAGTCGAACGGTCCCATTGGCGGCTGGCGAGAGTGTCGCCTGTTGGGTCAACAATCCGCCGTCGAGGTAGACGCCGTTGCCGTCGATGGCCTCATTGCCGGCGAAGGTGTTGTTGGCGAGACCGGTCAGCGCGTTGGGGTCGCCCAGCTCAATGCCGAGGCCGACGTTGTTGCTGAACGTGCTGTTAGTGACGACGGGCGTTGCGCCACCCGTTGTGCGCAGGCCATGGTAGCGACTGTGCTGTGCCGTCACGTGATCGAGGCTGGCCGCGCTCTGACCATTGACGCTGATGTCCGCGTAGTAGCCGGCCGCGCCCGCGTCATCGACGGAGGTGTAGAACAAGCCACCAGTCGAGCCGGCCTCATAGCGCACGCCTGGCCAGTCTCCCGGCTGCGGGTTGGCGCTGGCGCTGGTGAACGTGATCGGCTGGGATGTCGTCCCCTGCGCGGTCAAGGTCCCGAAGACATCCAGCCCGCCGTTGCCCAGGATCGTCGTCCCGGGCTTCACGGTGAGCCCGCCCGCGCTACCTATCTGGACGGTACCGCCCAGGCGCACGCGCCCATCATCCGTGGGAGACACGGTGGTCTGCTGCGTAAGTGTCCCGCCGTCGAGGTAGACGCCGTTCCCGTCGATAGCCTCGTTGCCAACGAACGTGTTGCTAACGAGGCCGGTCAGCGCGTTGGGGTCGCCCAGCTCGATGCCGACGCCTCTATTATTGATGAAGGCGCTGTTGGTGACGCTGGGCAGCGCCCCGTTCGTGGTGCGCAGGCCGTGGTAGTAACTATGCTGGACGGTGAGGTGATCGACACCCGCGCTGCTCGGGCCGTTGAAGCTCACGCCCGCATAGTAGCCGGCCGCGCCCGCGTCATCGACGGAGGTGTAGAACAGGCCACCGCTCGAGCCAGCCTCGTAGCGGACGCCCGGCCAGTCTCCGGGCGCCGGACTCGCCGCCGCGCTCGTGAAGGCGACGGGCTGCGCGGCCGTGCCCTGGACGGTCAGCGCCCCCAGCACGTCGAGCCCTCCGTTGCCGAACAGCGTCGTGCCCGCCGCGACCGTCAGCGCCGCCGTGCTGCCCACCTGGACGTTGCCAGCCAGCCGCACGCTGCCATCGTCCGCCGGCGCGACTCTGGCTTGCTGCGTGAGCGTCCCGCCATCGAGGTACACGCCGTTGCCCGTCGGCGTGTTGCCCGCGAAGAGATTGTTTGAGAGTCCCGTCAGCGCGTTGGGGGTGTCGAGTTCGACGGCCACCCAGGCGTTGTTGACAAAGGTGCTGTTGGTGACGCCAGGTGTGGCGCCGCCGGTGGCGCGCAGGCCGTTCGAGGCGCTGTCATGCACCGTCACGTGGTCGACTCCAGCCGCGCTCTGGCCGTTGACGCTGATGGCGGCGTAGGCGCCGCAGACGTACCAACAGCCGCCGTTGCCAGCGTCGGCGACCGTGGCGTAGCTCATCCCGCCGCTCGACCCCGCTTCGTAGCGAATACCGTACCAGTCCCCCGGCGCCGGGCTCACCGCCGCGCTGGTGAAGGTGACGGGCTGCGTCGCCGTGCCCTGAACGGTGAGCGTGCCCAGCACGTCGAGGCCGGCGTTGCCAAGCACCGTCGTGCCTGGGTCGATCACGAGCCCACCGGTGCTGCCGACCTGCGTGTTGCCGGCCAGCCGCACCACCCCGTCATTGCCGGGCGAGAGCGTCGTCTGGAGCGTGAGCGTGCCGCCGTCGAGGTAGACGCCATTGCCATAGATGGGCTGGTTGTCGGCGAACGTGTTGCCGGCGAGCCCCGTCAGCGCGTTGGGGTCGCCTAGCTCGATAGCCACGCCTGCATTGTTCAGGAAACGGTCGCTCGTGATGGAGGGGATCGCCCCGCCCGTGGTGCGCAGGCCGTTCGAGGCGCTCTTCTGGATAGTCACATGGTCCACGCTCACAGTGCTCTGGCCGTTGACGCTGATGGCGGCGTAGGCGCCGCACACGTACCAACAGCCGCCGTTGCCAGCGTCGGCGACCGTGGCGTGGCTCACGCTACCGGCCGACCCCGCCTCGTAGCGGATGCCGAACCAGTCGCCAGGCGCCGGGCTCACCGCCGAACTCGTGAATAGGACCGGCCGCGACGCCGTCCCCTGCACCGTGAGCGTGCCGAGCACGTCGAGGCCGGCGCTGCTGAACACGGTCGTGCCCGCCGTCACCGTCAGGCTACCGGTGCTGCCGATCTGCGTGTTGCCAGCCAGCCGGACGCTCCCATCGTCGGCAGAGGAGAGCGTTGCCTGCTGGGTCAGCACCCCGCCATCCAGGTAGACGCCGTTACCCGTCGCCGCATTGCCAGAAAACGCGTTGTTGGCGATGCCAACCAGTGCGTTGGGCGTATCCAATTCGATCGCCACGCCCGCGTTGTTCAGGAAGGTGCTGTTGGTGACGCCGGGGGTCGCGCCTCCGGTCGTGCGCAGACCGTTGGAGGCGCTGTTCTGCACCGTGAGGTGGTCGACGCTAGCGGTACTCTGGCCATTGAAACTAACCCCGGCATAACTGCCGCAGACGGCCCAGCAGCCGCCATTGCCCGCATAATTGACAATGGCATAGTTCATTGCACCGGCCGAGCCCGCCTCGTAGCGCACACCGAACCAGTCTCCCGGCGCGGGATTCTTACTGGCGCTCGTGAACACGACGGGTTGGTCGGCAGTCCCGCGCACGGTGAGGGTCCCTTGCACGTCCAGGCCGCCGCTAAACTGCACGGTGACGCCTGCGTCGACGGTCAGCGTGCCGAGGCTCCCCACGGTCGTACCGCTGCTGGTGTAGACGACGCATCCGCCCGCCGTCAATTCTACGTTGCCCGTAATCATGCCCGGCACGGTGCAGTCCGTCGCACTCGTATGCGCGACGCCCAAACGCAGGATGGGGAACAGGACTCGGCGCGCTCTATGCGCCAGTGCGGACGCGTGAGCGATCCGTCGAACGAGCGGCCTGGCCAATGGTAAACGGCGCGGAAGGCCCACGGCTGACAGGCGATGAGCGGCCCTATCTCTCAGGATAGATGTATGACGGGTCACGATAAGCCGCGCAACAGTGGCGAGATGGACGTTTCTTATGCTCCCGCTGGACGCTGCATGCGCCTGTGACCGTCTCAGGACCTCATTTAATCGCCGCACCATACGGGTACGCATCTGCCGGATGCGCGTGTGGTACGGATGGAATGTCACGGAGTGGCGCGACTGGACGGTGACGTGTTGTTCGTGGTGGATCACGACCACCGCTAGCGACACGATCCGTTCGGGGTGTTCCTCGCCGAGGATCCTCTCGATGGAGGTGACGATTGCGCCAGGGGACACGACGCTCGTCCCGCGGTTCCGCTGCATGGCCATGGATGCTCGGTCGCGTTGCAGCGGTGTCTGCCGCCGTGAGGAGATCATCGGCCTCATCGCTGCACCGTCGTGTGGCAATACCCCGCTCCTGCGGCTCCGCTGCACGGCCGACAACGCGTCGGTGAGCAGCGCCTGGCCGTTACGGACGTTGTGCTCCAGGTCCGTCCGCACGTCGCGAACTGCACTGGTGGTCGGGCGCAAGACGTTGGGCGCGAGACCGATGCCGGGAACGCTTATCGTAGGAGAGGGAGCAGCCGCCTGTCCCCCGGCCGCCAGCGTCGTCCGGGGCGCCATGAGGCTGACGAGGAGCAGGATCTGGGCAACATAACGGCCTTGAGGGAGGGGGGCATATCGTCGTCTGCCTGCAGAGCGTGCTGGATCATCGGATCGCCGTTGTCGTCCTTGCGTGAACGCGCTGTCGAAGCCGTTTCTTATCGCCACGGATACATCCTCCCCGTCACTCACATAAACGTCGTGTCCCGGCCATTCCATTCCTCTAACATACAGAGAGGCAAAAATCGCTTATCATGTTGAAAGGCAAGGGGTATTCCCCTGCCGCCACAAATGTACTAGCTACGACGGGGGATCGTCAATCACCCAAAAGTACTATTGGCT
>JAABUQ010009386.1_pt1 | contig 13256 bp, 15 predicted proteins | sample 5560001 | NCBI WGS metagenome assembly JAABUQ01 (sample SAMN10711888, study PRJNA513371) | rock metagenome | isolation source: Antarctica rocks | place: Antarctica: Victoria Land, Finger Mt nord | collected 2015-12-18 | reverse complement strand
ATAGCCCGGTCCCGGCGCACCCGCGCGCAACTCGGCGTTCAAGCGCGGCAGGTAATCCGCGCTGCGCTCCGCGTCCAAGCTTTCGTAGCCCGTGGCGCGGTGGCGGAAGAAGGCGGTACCGTCGGAATCGCCCAAGCCGAGATAATGCACCATCGCGATGCGGCCCGGTTCAAGCGCGTCGACGTGCGGGATGCGCTGCGCGAGCGCCAGCCTTTCAGGCGCGACGGTGACGATCGAGAAGGTTGCGTCCAGCACGCGCGCGCCATCCGGCATGTCGAACAAATCGCGCAGCACTTCGGAGAACAACGCTGCGTGCGGCGCGAAATAGCCACGCGGCAAAGGCGCGCTCACTCCGGGGTAATGCCGCCCAGCGGGCTTGAACGCCGACACCGCCGCCGCTGCGCGCAACGCGTCTGGATCGGCGGCGAAGTTGTCCAAAATCGCCACTGGCTGCCGTTCGCGCCCGATGTGGCGGACCGAAACCGTGCGTGCGCTCACCCCGCCGCGCGCCTGAGCGGCATTGCCCCCGTGCCGCCCGCCAACAGGCCAGCCATCACCGCGTCGTGCTTGGGCAAGGTCGGCGCGGCGCGCTCGACGATGACGGCAATGCCGTCCAACTGCGCTCGGTTCGCGGTCGCGTCGATCACGTCGGCGAGCGGGTTGTAGTCGCGCGCCACGATCCCCTGCCCGTTCAGCACCGCGAGCCAGCTCGCCTCTCGGAACAGCTCTTCGCCGCCCAGCATCAGGCGGCCTGAACGACGGTACTGTTCCTCCTTCTCGATCAGCGTGTCGGGCAGCATCATATGTCGCGTATGCTCCCACAAGGCCTCGGGCTTATCTTGTGTGGCGTGGTAGTGCAGGATCAGGAAGTCTTTGCAGTTGTCGTAATCCGCCGCCATCAGCGCGTTGAAGCGCGCGGGCAGGCCGGGATCGATGTCGCGGTCGGGAAACAAGGTCAGCAGCTTAGCAATGCCGCTTTGGATGAGGTGGATGCTAGTCGACTCCAAGGGCTCCAGGAAGCCGCCCGCCAGCCCGATCGCCACCACATTGCCGCGCCAGCCCTCGCGGCGTCGCCCCGCCTTGAAGCGGATCTGTCGCGGTTCGGCGAGCGGTTCGCCATCCAGATTTGCCATCAACGTCGCCGCCGCCTCGTCGTCGCTGACGAACGCGCTCGAATAACAATAGCCGTTGCCGGTGCGGTGCTGGAGCGCGATGCGCCACTGCCACCCCGCCACCCGCGCGGTCGAACGCGTGTAGGGCGTAGTCTCCGCCACCCGCGCGCACGGCACCGCATAGGCGCGGTCGCAAGGCAGCCAGTGTGACCAGTCCTCGAACCCCGATCCCATCGCGCCCTCGATCAACAGCGCGCGGAAGCCCGAACAATCGACAAACAAATCCCCGTCGAGCACCTCGCCGCGCTCGGTATGCAGCCGGGCGATGTCGCCGTTCTCCGATCGTTCAACGCGCGCGAGCTTGCCCTCGACACGGCGGACACCCGCCGCTTCGGACAGCCCGCGCAGATGCCGCGCATAAAGCCCCGCGTCGAAGTGGAAAGCATAGCCCAATGTGGAAAGGATCGATCCTGCCCCGCCGCTCGGCTTGGCAAAGCGATTCTGCGCCGCCAGCCGCGTCGCCAGCGAGTAATCCGCGAGCGGCCGCTTTGCTCCCTCGCGCGCCGCCTTCAGCCAGCGATGGTGGAAGGAGACGCCCGGCTGGTTGATCCCGTAAACGCCGAACGGATGGAAATAGCGGTGCCCCGGCCGTGTCCACCCGACGAACTCGATGCCGAGTTTGAAGGTCGCCTTGGTCGCACGGAGGAACTCGGCTTCGTTCAAGCCGATCAGCTCGTTGAACCAGTGGATCGTCGGGATGGTTGCTTCGCCCACCCCGACGGTGCCGATCTCCTCGGACTCGAGCAACGTGATCTGCAGCTGATCGTTGAACGTTTTGGCGAGCGCGGTCGCGGTCATCCAACCCGCCGTGCCGCCGCCCAGGATCACCACGCGCCGCACGCGCCGGTCGGTGTCGTTGCCGCTCATTCAGACGGATTAACTCGCCTGAACTCCCCGATCAATGACACTGCGCAACCGAGACGCGCCCGATGCCTCCGAGGAGCATTTAGAACGTCGCGGTTACGGAGAAGCGGGCCGAGATCGGTTCTAATGGATGGTTTTGGTGATCGGCGGTGGGGACGCCGTTGTCGCCGGGGATGATCGTGGAATAATAGTAAGCGCCTGAGTTGGCTTTTTCGTTCAAGAGATTGAATACCTGCACTTGCGCCTTCAGCCTTGGCGAGAAGGTGTAGCCGATGTTAACGTTCGTCTCGGTATAGCCGTTGTCGCGCGCGCTGTTGTCCGAAATCAGCGGCAGCGAGCCGAGAACGCGGACCTGCAATCCGCCGAACCACGGACCAAGATTGTCGACGAGCATACCGAACGAGCCGACGAACTCGGGCGCGTTCGGAATATAGGGGCCAGTGTTACCAAAGCTGGCATAATCGACCGTATAGCGTGCGTGGCTATAGGAAAGATCGGCGTTCACTTCGAGCCAGCGCACCGGGAGGTATTGTCCCGATAGCTCGAAACCATATCGGCGGCTCGGTGCGCCGGGAATGTCTTCGCCCTGGTCCTGATCGTAGGTCTGTTCGGAGACGACATGCAACAGGAAGGCGGCGAACTGGATGTGCGTCTTGGGGAGGATGTCCGAACGCATGCCGACTTCCTCGCTATCCACCTTGACTAGGAGCGGGGTGGGCTTCGCGAAGCCGAGGATGTTTTCGAGCAGGACCGTGCCCGACACGCTGCGGATGTCGTTCGAGTGAAAGCCACGCCCGGCGCTGAAGTAGAACTCGGTTTTGTCGAACGGACCGATGGTGACGCTGCCCTTGGGCTGGAACAGCGTCACATCCTGCGTGAACGGCTGCAGCGAAAACGGTCGGTTCGCCAGCAGATTGCGATCGGTGCCGCCTGCGATCTCTTCGCGGATGCCGACGTTGGTGCGTAGCCACGGCAACCATCGCGTCGTGTTCTCGACATACAGGCCGACGTCGTACAATCGCACCTTGTCGTAGGTGCAGCGGGTCTCGCCAATTGAATACTGCGTCACCGAGCCGTCGACGTGCAATAGATCGCAGTATCGCAGGATCGCGCGCTTCAATGTGTGGCTGCGTTCGAGTACGATCGCGTCGCGCCGACCCTGGACGCCGATCGTCGTGTCGCTTTCGATGCCGCCGAGCTTGGCGTTTAGCGTGAACGCCGCCGCGCCGCCGAACAGGTTGCGGCTTTCGGATTGCTCCTCCTGATCGCCGTTGACCTGGTCTTCGAGGAAGTGCGTAAGTTGTTGTAGAGCGTCTGGCTGCTGCGGACATAGTAGCCGTTCGACGCAAAGTGCCAGTTGTCGCCTTGCCGAGCGTAATGGCCCGAGACGCTCAGCCGGTCGTTCTTGGTGCCGTCGGTCGGATCGAGCGAGCCGTAGCGATCGATCAGGCCGCGCTGCACCGCGCGCAGCGGCTGATCGGTCGAGAATAAGCCCTCACCGTGATAATATTGAACGGCGACGTCGTAGCCATCCGCTAGCTTTCCATGGCTGTAGCGCAACATTCCCGCGTATTTGTTGTAGTTGCCGGGCGGAATGAAGGGGCCATTAAAGCGATTGAACTCGAACGCCGCGAGCAGATGCCCCGAACCGATCGCGCGCGAGCCGCCCGCATATGCGCCAAAGCCTGCGCTCGCTCGCCGACCGCATCCGCGCCGAACGTGGCGTGCGTTTCGGTGCGCTTAATGTGGTCGGGGTAGAACCCAACGACGCGCACGCGGACGGGGCGGACGGGCACCATGGTCACTCGCACGACGATCACTCGCACTCGTCGCTCCGGCGCGCCTGAGCCGCGCCGGAAGGTTTGCCTGCGGCTCAGCCGCCCGGAACGCGCCGGTCGAGCAGCCCGGCTTCGGTCGCCGCGAGCGCGCGCTGGTTGCGCGCGGTTTGCTTGTTGCGATTCCAATAAAAATCGCGCGGCGCGATTCGCGCACGCGGCGGCAAGCTAAAAACCTGGATGTACGCCCGGCGCGGCGCGTCCGAGCGGTTCGGACCGGTGTAGTGCAGCGTGCGCGCGTCGTGCACCGTCGCGCCGCCGGCGAGTAGCGGGCAGGGCACCGCGTCCGCGCTGTCGAAAGCGTCGGCTTCCAATCCATGGACCAGTGGATCGTGGCCGATCGAATGATGCGTACGCACTTCGCTCCGGTGACTGCCGGGCATGAACTCCATGCAGCCATTCACCCGGTCAACGTCCTGCAGCGGCGTCCAGATGGATAGACTGCTGTAGTCCTGGTCGCCGTCCCAATAGGCCTCGTCCTGGTGCCACGCGGCGGGCGCGCCGATCCGCGCGGGTTTTAGGATCGCGTGATCGAAGGTCATCACCACGTCTTCCCCGATGAGCTGGCGCGCGACCGCGAGTGCGGCGGCGTGAAGACGCGTTTGAAGCAGTTCGGGCGCGTGCCGTGATGGCCACAAAATCTGCGGCAGCACGGGTTCGGCGTTGTCGTTATCGTTCCCTGCCAGATCGAAATGCTCGCCGAGTTCACGTCCCGCACGCCGAGCGAACAACGAGTCGTAGATCGCGCGTAGCTCCGCAATCTCGGCGGGGTCGGTGAGTGGCGGCAGCGCGACGAAGCCCTCGTTGCGGTAATGCGCGATCTGATTGGCGCTCAGGTGCATCGGCTTACTCTCCTGCGGGCCGGCCGGGCCGCACTTGGTGGGAGGCGACGATGACAGCATCGGAACTGTTTAGCCATGACCTGCGGGTACATTGGGGCCTGTCCCACCGGCGGCAGGAATATGCGGATAATGAAATGGCTAGCTACCCGGCTTACGCTGCTGGGCAAGTTAGTCTCGCGGCAGCCCTCGCGAGCTGCAAGGGCAGCCCAATCAGTCCCCGAATGTGCCGCCCTATCTTGAATCGTTCCAAATGGCTATATATGATAGTCATGGTTGATGTTGCGCCGTTTCGGTCGCGAGATTCGATATTTTCGTCCGGGATGCGGGTCACGCGCCAGCGCACGGCGGTGCTGGACGCGGTCGGCTCGACGCCGCACGCGAGCGCGGCGGCGGTGCTGGCGGCGGTATCGGTCGTGCTTCCCCGCGTTTCGCACCAGGCGATTTACGACTGTTTGGCCGATCTGACCGACGCTGGGTTGCTGCGCCGCCTTGCCGTGGACGGTGGTCCCGCGCTCTACGAAACGCGAACGCGCGACAATCATCACCATTGCGTCTGCCGCGCGTGCGGGCTGGTCGTCGATGTCGATTGCGCAGTCGGCGCTGCGCCGTGCCTCAATCCGGTCGACGCCGCCGGCTTTGTCGTCGACGAGGCCGAAGTCACTTACCGTGGGCTGTGCCCATCGTGCGCTGCAGCGTCGGGCGAGTTCGCCCAACCTCTTTCAACACTTATCCCCCCAAAGGAGTGCCCAAATGGCTGAAGTGAAGCATGGCGACGCGGTCGAAGCCGAGATGAACACCGATGGCGCGGTCGCCGAGGGACAGAAATGCCCGATCGCGGACCACCGGGTCGCGCACCCGACGCAGGGCGGGCAAAATCAGGACTGGTGGCCCAAGCGGCTGAACCTCAAGATCCTGGCGAAGCATCCGGTCGTAGCCAACCCCTTGGGAGCCGAATTCGATTACGCCAAAGCGTTCGCCGCGCTCGACCTCGATGCGCTAAAGGCCGACATCGCGACGATGCTGACCACCTCGCAGCCGTGGTGGCCCGCCGATTTCGGCAATTATGGGCCGTTCATGATCCGCATGGCATGGCACAGCGCGGGCACCTACCGGGTGGCCGATGGGCGCGGCGGCGCGGGTGGTGGGCAGCAGCGCTTCGCCCCGCTCAATAGCTGGCCCGATAACGCCAATCTCGACAAGGCGCGGCGTTTGCTGTGGCCGATTAAGCAGAAGCATGGCCAGTCGATCTCGTGGGCGGACCTGTTCGTGTTGACCGGCAACGTCGCCCTGGAAACGATGGGGCTGAAGACGTTCGGCTTCTCGGGCGGCCGCGTCGACACATGGGAACCCGACGAGGACGTCTATTGGGGTCCCGAGGCGACGTGGCTCGGTGACGAGCGCTACGAAGGCGACCGCGAGCTCGATGCACCGCTTGCCGCCGTGCAGATGGGCCTTATCTATGTCAATCCCGAAGGCCCGAACGCGCATCCCGATCCCGCCGCATCGGCGCGCGACATCCGCGAAACCTTCGGCCGCATGGCGATGAACGACGAAGAGACCGTCGCGCTGATCGCGGGCGGCCACACTTTCGGCAAGACGCACGGCGCGGCCGACCCGGCCAAATACATTGCGCCCGAGCCCGAGGGCGCGCCGCTCGAGGAACTGGGCCTGGGCTGGCGGAACAGCTTTGGCACCGGCCACGGCGGCGATACGATCACCAGCGGGCTGGAGGTCACCTGGACGCCAACGCCGACCAAGTGGGACAACAGCTATTTCGAAACGCTGTTCGGCCATGATTGGGAGCTGACCAAGAGTCCGGCGGGTGCGCACCAGTGGCGGCCCAAGGACGGCATGGCCAAGGTGTCGGTGCCCGACGCGCACGATCCGACCAAGCGCCACGAGCCACGGATGCTGACGACCGACGTCGCGCTGCGCGTCGACCCGGCGTACGAGATGGTTTCGCGCCGCTTCCTCAACGATGTCGACGGTTTCGCCGACGCGTTCGCGCGCGCCTGGTATAAGCTGACGCACCGCGATATGGGACCAAAGGCGCGTTACGTCGGCAAGGAAGTGCCGCAGGAAACGCTGTTGTGGCAGGATCCGGTTCTGGCACCAGCCGGAATGCCGATCGACGCGAACGATATCGCGGCGCTGAAGCAGAAGATCGCTGACAGCGGGCTCACCGTCACCCAGCTCGTCACCGCCGCTTGGGCGTCCGCCTCCTCGTTCCGCCACAGCGACAAGCGCGGCGGCGCGAACGGCGCGCGCATTCGCTTGGAGCCGCAGCGGAGTTGGGCGGTGAACGAGCCTGCAGCGCTCGGCATCGTGTTGACCAAGCTCGAGGGCATCGTCGCTGAATTCAACGCGGGCCTGTCCGGCGGCAAGGCGGTGTCGATCGCCGACACTATCGTGCTTGGCGGTGCCGTCGGCATCGAGCTGGCGGCAAAGGCGGCGGGGCGCACGATGACCGTGCCGTTCACGCCGGGCCGCACCGACGCGATGCAGGAGCAGACCGACGTCGCCTCGTTCGCGCATATGGATCAGCGCGCCGACGGCTTCCGCAACTACAAGAGCCCGGATACGCGGTTGCCGTCCGAATATCTGCTGATCGACCGCGCCAATCTGCTGAACCTGAGCGCGCCCGAGATGACGATGCTGGTCGGCGGGCTGCGCGCGCTGGGTGTGACGCATAAGGGCACCAAGCAGGGCGTACTGACCGACCGCCCGGGTACGTTAACGAACGACTTCTTCGTCAACCTGCTTTCGAATGACACGACGTGGCGGCCGACTGACCGGTTGTCGGAGACGTTCGAGGGCGTCGTCGACGGCCAGCCGAAGTGGACCGGAACGCGCGCCGACCTAGTCTTCGGCTCGAACTCCGAACTGCGCGCGCTGGCCGAAGTCTACGCCAGCGACGACGGAGCGGAGCGGTTCGTGAACGGCTTCGTCGCGGCCTGGGTCAAGGTAATGGAAGCCGACCGGTTCGATCTGCACCGCTGATCCACACGGGCCGTGGGTTGCCCATGTGCTATTAAAGGTTGCCGCGGTCGATCATCGCCGTGGCAACCGCCCCTGCCTCCGAGTATAGCTTCCATGGACACGCAGCCTACGGCGTGGAGTCAGACCTGAGTTCACGGCGAATGATTGTAATCCAGATCGTGGCGGATCGGGAGGCTGCCGAACCCGGGTTTTTGGGGGGTCCGCCAGCGTCCAATAACCCCGGTTCCCAAGCCGATCTTAGCTAACTGTTCGTTCTCTATCGTCCATTGACGTTCGCCAGCAGTTCCCCAGAGCGAGGGAACGATTGGGAGGAACGCCGCCGTGGCCACGCTCACCACCGTAGCCGTCAAAGCCGCCGATCCCGGCCGTCATCATGACGGGGAAGGGCTTATCCTTTTCGTGAAGCCGAACGCATCGCGCTTTTGGGTTCTGCGCGTGATGAAGGACGGCAAGCGCATGGAGATGGGCTTGGGCGGGTTCCCGGCCGTGTCGCTCGCCGACGCGCGTGCCAAGGCCAAAGGCTTGCGTGAGCAGGTCAAGGACGGCGTCGACGTGCTCGCCGCCAAGCGCGAGGCAAAGGCGAAGCGGACGGAGAGCGCGGCGCGAACTTTCGAGGGCGTCTCGCGCAAGCTGCACGGCGAACTGTCACCGGGGTTCCGCAACCCAAGCACGCTGCGCAGTGGCTATCGACGTTGCAAGCGCACGCGTTCCCGGCATTCGGACCCAAGCCCGTTTCGGCGATCACGGGGCCGATGGTCATCGACGCGCTCGATCCGATTTGGACCGCCACCCCCGAAACGGCCCGTTGGGTCCGCCAGCGTATCGCGGCCGTGCTCGACTACGCCCATGCGCGCGGCTGGCGCTAACGCTCCCCCGATTTGAAGGTGCTCACCAAAGGCGCGCTCGCCCCGCACCGCGACGAACGCGAGCATCATGCCGCCGTGGAATACACCCAAGCCCCGGCCGTGCTCGATACGATCCGCCAATCGCCGGAGACGCATGGACGGCTGGCCTTGCTGTTCACGATCTACACGGCGGCGCGTTCGGGCGAGACGCGCGGGGCAACGTGGGGCGAGATGGACATGGAAGCCGCGACGTGGACGATCCCCGGTGCTCGCATGAAGGCGGGCAAGCTCCACACGGTCCCGCTATCGGCTCCCGCGCTCGCCATCCTCGAAACGATGGCCAAGGGTCGACGGACGAACAGCCCAGGCGAGATGATCTTCTCCGGCACGCGCGCGGGCAAGCCGCTGTCCGACATGACGATGGCCAAGGCGCAACGCCTCGCCGCACCGGGGACGACGGTTCACGGCTGGCGCTCCACTTTCCGAGATTGGGCGGGCGAGACTACGGGCTTCGCGTCCGACGTGCTGGAAGCGTGCCTTGCCCATGCGGTCGGCGGCAAGGTGCAGCGTTCGTATCAGCGAGGAACGATGCTCGATAAGCGGCGTGAGGTCATGGACGCGTGGGCGTCCTACCTCGCCGCGCTCCCCACCTACGTGGTGCGCCTAAAGCCGCGCCGACAGAGTTCCGCCGCCTGACACGGCGGAATAACGGGACGGGCAGGGGTTGCAGCCTCGGCCCATCCCTCCACGACCGCAATGGAGACTGCGATCATGGCTGACACTGATTCTAACACCACCGCCGCCGCTACTGCTACTCCCGCTGTTTCTGCTATCCCGCTGTTTCTGCTATCCCGATGACCGAACGGTTCGGGCTTGCCAAAGCCCTCGCCTATGCGCGGCGGTTGGAGGATGCCGCTAAGGGGGTGGTTTCCGCGCTGTATGCGATCGGAGCGGCTGGAATACTGGATATGCTATCGGCCGACCCGAGTTTCGTGACGGGCACAACCATGCTGTTCGATTGTTAGACTTCGCCCAACGGGACCTCGCCACACCCCTTGCCGACGAAGATGGGGAAACCGCGCTCATCATGGCGAACGCGCGCCCCTTGCACTGAGGGCGCTCCGGGGACGTTTCGCGCTCGCGCGTGTAATGTCCGAAGTTGTCGCTACCGGCCGGGGATCGATTGGTGTTCTCCACACCGTCGTGCGCTCGTGTGCTTCCACGTCCTTCACGTTCCGCCTATGTTCGGCGACGGCGGGGATAGGCTGATCCCCGAAAAGCGCGAGCACTCCGACGCGCTTCCCCGCCAATGTGATCGGGGCCGCGTGGAGGTGGGTGTGGACCTAAAGGTAAAACGGCTATGTGAAGAAGCGCATATTGAGGCGAAGGACGATTACAAGGGCATTCGACCCCTTAAGGGCCGCGTAAAAACGTTTGACGATCTTCATCGCGGTTTGTTTTTGGCTCGCGAGCATTACGATAAACCGGACGGTAAGCGTGACGCCATCTTCTCCATGATAATGGATATTTTCCACTATCTAGAGAATAGGGGAATAAACGCTAACATCTTGGCACCGTTGGCCCATGTTGCTCGGGCGGTTGCTGAAGCCAAGCAAGGCATTGAGGACGAGACTTTCAAACCCGTCCGGCCCTCCGAGCGCCATGGGCGGTTTCCAATGGCGCTTGAAGGACGCATATTGCGCGGCCAACTCGCAGCTTTGGCTGAAGAATATCTAGCCAAGACGAAGCGGAGTCAGAAAGTTCTCATTCGGCTCGGTAGTGCTGCCACTGAACTAAAACAGATCGGCCTTACGAACGTCAGTGCAAGCCGCTTGCAGTCGTGCCTTAAGGGATCTCGGGAGGGGGCCGCTGATGAGCAACCGAAGCGAAGTTACTTGCACTCGCTTGAATGGATAGCAGATATCAATGAGAGTGCGGCCCAGATAGAAGCCATTAAGCCCCTCTTGGCCTTCGAGGTGTTCGCGCACGCCTTGGTCAATACGGGCTGTCACCGAGCCTCGCGTCACTTCAACGCTGAAAAGTATTAAACCCCCCTATTCCTCCTAGTCCGAGGGTTCACCTGTCCTCCCGCATCCCGGCAACCCTGCCCGGATGATGGGAGCAACCCACAATGCCCGAACTCATCTTGATGACGGTCAAGGAAAGCCGCGCCTTCCTTGGCGGAATGTCCAACAGCTCCTTCTATGAACACCTTGGAGCGCAACGCTTCCGCGCCCGGAAGCTCGGTCGCCGGACCCTGATCGAAACGGCTAGCTTACGCGAGTTCGATGACGCGCTCCCGGCAATGCGGCCCCGCACCGGGGAGGCCGCATAGTCATGATCGCCACAACAAACGGCCCCGGTGCGCCTGCCAGCGCGACCGAGGCCGGATGCGATTGTTTAGCCGCCACCTCGCACTCGGCAATTAAACCGACGGACCTTCGCGCGCAACGCCTTGTCCGCGTCCACCATGTGCAACCGGCCCCCGCGCCCATCGTCGCCGCTCGCGTGGGGAGGATTGGTCCGATGATCGGAAACAGCCCCATAACGGCCCAAGGACGCGCGCCAGCCGAGACCCGGCACAATGACGCGCCCAAGCCCTCGCCGCGCGCGATGCGACCCGAAACGCATGGAAAACCCATGCACGGCCAACCCTCCACGCGGGCGGGTGCGATTACCGCTTTCTGTCGGAGCTGCGGTTACGATCCGATGGACCGGGGAACGTGGCGCGAGCAAATCTTCGCGTGCCCGGCGGGTGACTGTCCGTTGCATCGGTTCCGGCCGATGGCGCGTGGCGTCGCCTCCGGAACGGCCGCGCTGGCGGCGCTGCGATCGCGTCTCAAAGCGGAAGGTGGGCAATTAACACCTTGGCACTGAAGGCTCCTTCGGACGCGAAAGCGTGGCAGGTTGCGGATTTGGCGGCTGGTGCGGTTTCGGCCGAAGTTTCGCGCGCCCGGCTGGTTCGTATCGGCCGCGTGTCGCACTCACTCCTGCTTGCGTGGGGCCGCTATTCGCAAGACGCCACGCTCCTGCATGAGGCCGCGTTCTACGCGGCGCAGCCTTGGTTTGATAGTCATCCCCACGCCCACGAGGAGCAACTCGCGCTGGCGGCGGATGTCGCGCGTGCGATCCTGATCGCGGCTAACGCGGTGGTGGCGCGAGACGCCGAAACGCCAGGGGGTGAGTAACATGGCTCAGCTTGAACCTGTCCGCGACCGCGACACTCTCGAATGGGCTTGGGATGGTGATGGCGGGTCCGCGCCCGATCCGACGCCGTTCGACCGTACTGCGCCCGGTAAGGGGAGGACTGGCCGGACCCTCAACCCTTTCCCGACACGCTCCCGGCTGTCCCCGAATTGCACGAACGGCTTCTTCCGCAAGAGCTACGCGGTTGGGCGGCGAACATTGCCGAGCGCATGGCGTGCCCCCTCGATTATGTGGGGATACCCGCGATGATCGCGGCGGGGTCGCTGATCGGGCGGCGCATCGGCATTCGGCCGCAAGAACATACCGATTGGATGGAGGTGGCGAACCTATGGGGCGTCATCGTTGGCGAACCTGGAACGCTTAAAAGCCCGGCGGTGAGCGAAGCGTTGAAGCCGCTCCGCTGGTTGCCCGCGCGCGAGACGGTGCGAGTTTGGATGAGAGAAAACGCGGACTTGCAAGGCCAATACGCCCGCGCGCGCGACGAGGGTTCGGACAAGCGCGCCGATGAAATGCTCGAAATGGTGAACGACAAATCCGGCGATCCGGTACGCGATCGGCTCCGGTTCGACGCTGCGCGCTGGTATCTCTCCAAGCTCGCGCCCAAGCGCTACGGCGACAAGCTCGATGTGACCAGCGACGGCCAGAAGCTCGAACCGCTCGATCCCGCCGCCGCCGCCGCGCGGTTTGCGTCAATCATGCTGCTCGCGCAACAGCGGCTGCTGGCCGCAGCCAAAGACGACGATGCAACTCGCTGATCTCGAAACTACCCTCGCGTTAGGAGCCCTCACAGCGACCAAGCAACTTAGAATTTATTGGCTTAAACGTCCATTGCCTTTGGCAAACGCTGCGGCGAAGCCGGCGTGCGCCCGTCCATGGGCAGCGTCGGCGACGCATATGACAACGCCATGGCCGAAAGCTTCTTCTCTACCCTCGAGGCCGAGCTGCTGGCTCGTGGTCGCTTCGCCTCGCAGGCCGAAGCCAGGATGGCCTGCTTCAGCTACATCGAGGGATGGTACAACCCCGCGCGGCTGCACTAGGCGCTGGGCTACCGGTCGCCGATGACCTACGAAACCAAGGAGAAGCCCGACCTGATCGCCGCGTAATCCCCCAGCCCGCTAACTGTCCACAAAGGCAGGTCAATCCCAGATCGCCCATCACCTACGAAACCGAGGAGGAACCGGCCATGATCGCCGCCTAAACACCAAGCCCGCCAACCGTCCACGGAAGCGGTCAATCCCAATCCCAATCCCAATCGCAGAGGCGCTGCTACGCGAGCGCTTGCGATCGACTGGCGGAGGATGGCAGGCCTTGGCCTGAGCCCACGATTGGCAAGGCAGCAGCGATGCAATCAAAGAACCGGAAAGGACTAGGCTCTGTTGACAAAGGGGATTCCCAAATGGCTCGCGCACTGATTCAAGGCTGCCTTTGGCGAGGAGGCGGTGTTGGCGCGAGGCGATCTGGGCGACGCGGAGTGGGGGATCATTGGCGGGC
>JAABUQ010009385.1_pt1 | contig 13257 bp, 13 predicted proteins | sample 5560001 | NCBI WGS metagenome assembly JAABUQ01 (sample SAMN10711888, study PRJNA513371) | rock metagenome | isolation source: Antarctica rocks | place: Antarctica: Victoria Land, Finger Mt nord | collected 2015-12-18 | reverse complement strand
TACCAGTTAATTGCGGCATGACCCACTAGTTACTCGGAGCCGCTGTTGTTGCTCCGTATTCGGTGGCGCGTCGGTACCGTGTTCCGCGCCCGAGTGGTCACTGGGGCCACGCTCGCAATAGCCACATCGCTCCGCGACACTACGCTGGTCGGTTGGCTACTAGGAGATTGGGCGAACACTGCGCCGCGTTTGCATCGCTCAGCGTGGTCCCGAGAGAGCGGGGCGAAATCGCCCGCCCGCTCGCTGCGCTCCCTCCCCGGTCGAATAAACCCGACTGCGTAACTTTCTGATTGGCTGCACGAATCCGCGGAGCGGGCGGGCGACTCTATCGCAGGCTCCGCGCCTGCAAAGAATTCCGCCATATCAGGTGGAGTCTTGGAGGAGCCACGCCACGCGCTCGGGCGGGGTGTCGAAGGGAAAGACGTGGACCTCCGGCCCGAGCGGCCGCCACACTTCGGGTGAGGTGGGGCCGAAGATGGCGACCGTCCTGGCGCCGGACAGACCGGCCAGGTGACTCACGCCTGAGTCGTTGCCGACATAGCCGCGGCAGCCGGCCAGGCGGGCCGCGAGGTGCTCGAGCGGGGCGTGCTCGAGGCGCGGCAGCCTCCTGCCAAGACACGCTTCCACGGCCTGCGCAGCCTCATGGTCGGCTTCTCCGACGATCATACGCACGCCGCCCTCGACCGCTCTGATCGTCGCCGCGAAGTGGCGGGCCGGCCAGTTCTTCGTCGCGGACCCACTGCCCGCGTGGACCAGGACTTCGTCACAAGCAATCGGGCTCAACGCGAACGGTCGCTCGTCGACCACGCCGTCAACCCCTAGACCCGCGAGCGTCTGGACCAGGTACCTGGCGCAGTGCACCTCCTCACCCGGCGGTCGAGAGGCTGCAAGGACGAGGGCGCGCGCTGCCGCAGGCATTCCGCCCGGCTGCATCCATGCGACCATGGCTTCCGAGCCGCCTTGCTTCGGACTAAACAGCCACCCAAGCGAAGGATCGTCGAAGGCCATGCCGCGGTCAACCTCGCCAAGGAAGGCGAGGAGTCTGGCCGCGGAGCCGTGCGCTGCGAGGGTAAGTGGCGCAAATCCCAGGCGGCGGAGCGCGCGCAGGGCCGGCACGGCCAGCAGCGTGTCTCCCAGCGCCCCCGGCCGCAGAACCAGCAACCCGCCCAAAGCCGCTTCCGCCTGGGAGTTCGGCCGAAAAGTGCATTTCACACGCCGAAGGGGTCGCCGAACTCCGTTCAAACAGATCACCTAGAGGGGCGACTCCGTGGCAGAAGACTTTTCGGCCGCCCCTCTAGGAATTCGGCCGAAAGTGCATTTCACACGCCAAAGGGTCTCCGAAGTTAGTTGATGGAGAAGGGGCCGATTGAGAAGGGGCGGTTCTCTCGACGCAGCATACTCAGCTCCTCCTGGAGTCGGCCGGCCACGTCGTCTACCTCCAACAGGTGCTGGCGCTCCCGGGGATGGACAAGCAGGGTCGATGCGACCTGGTACGAAAGCCGTAGTGGATCCGATGCAGGCTCGGGTGGTGCCGCCGGCTCCTGGCGAGCTGAGGGCGCGTGCGCTCCTGCCTGGTACTTGCCGAACTCCGCGGTGACACTCGACACCAGCTCGGGCGAGATACGCGTGCTCGGCTCGTCGCTCAGCAGCCGCGCGTCGCCGACGAGATAGCCCTCTGGCATGGCCCGAGCCGGCCCGACCAGCCGGAAGCGCTGTTCGCCGACAGCCAGAATCAGCATCTGCCCATTCGGCAAACGATCGACCCGCAGCATGCGCGCCGTACAACCAACACGTTCAGGCTCGGCGGGCGCGCCCACCTCTGAGCCGCTCCGTATGAGCAGGACGCCGAAGAGCTGGTCGGTGACCTGGCACGCGCCGATCATGACCTTGTAGCGCTCTTCGAAGATTCGCAGCGGCAGGGACATGCCCGGGTAGAGCACAACCTGGTCGAGCGGAAACAGCGGCAGCTCACGCTGGGCTTCGCTCATGTGCTTTCTAGGAATTCGAGCGCCGTGCTGGTCAGCACCTGCACCCCGATGTCCAGCGCGCCCTCGTCGAAGTCGAACGTTGGGCTGTGGTGCGGACTCGACAGCCCGCGTTCTCGGTTGGCGGAGCCAACGAAGAAGTAGCAGCCAGGCACCTGGTCCAGGAACAACGACATGTCGTCTGCACCGGCGGTTCGGGTATGGCTGGCGACTCGAGCAGGCCCGACCACCCGCTCGGCTACCCCGCGCACCAGCGTGCTCATGCTGGCATCGTTGACACACGCCGGGCACGCGTCGATGATCCGAAAGTCCGCTTCCACGCGAAAAGCAGTCGCGAGGCACCGCACCTGTTCTTGCAGACGGTCCAGCAGACGTGTTCTGAGCACCGGGTCAAACACGCGCAGCGTTCCCTGTAGCTCAACTCGTGTCGGAATGATGTTCGGCGCCGTTCCACCGTGGATGCTGCCGAACGTCAACACCGCGGGTTCCATCGGCGGCGCGTCGCGTGAGACCAGGGTCTGCAGAGCCACGATGAGCTGAGCGCTGGCTACGACAGGATCAGGCACCTGGTGAGGCATGGCGGCGTGGCCACCGGGGCCACTCAACGTGATGATGAACTGGTCCACCGAGGCATACACAGCTCCAGGTCGGGCGTCGACCTGCCCGACCTCCAGGTCATTCCACAGGTGCAGCCCAAAACACGCGTCCGGCCGCGGCTCGAGCGCACCGTCGGCGAGCATTTCCGCCGCGCCACCGACACGCTCTTCGGCTGGCTGAAACACAAACGTCACCGTTCCAGGTAGCTCGTTCCGGCGCGCGGCCAGAAGCTCGGCCGCTGTCAACAGGATGGCGACATGGCCGTCGTGACCACAGGCGTGGTGTGCACCCTGATTGACCGACCGATACGGTTGGCCCCTGTCTGCTTCGAGAAGGGGGAGAGCATCCATGTCGGCACGGAGCATGACCGTCCGTCCCGGTCGTCCGCCCTTGAGCACCCCCACCACGCCAGTCTGGCCGATGCCGGTGCGCACCTCGTCGAGACCCAGCCCCTGCAGACGCTCGGCCACGATGGACGCCGTCCGATGTTCCTGGTGCGCTAGCTCCGGATGTCGGTGAAAGTCGCGCCGCAGCTCGATCAGGCGTTCGCGTTGTTCGGCAGTCAGCACTAGATAAGGCTCCTCGACTGGCAGCCGTCTATTGGAATGCTCGCCCCGGTGACGAGACTCGCCCGGTCCGAACACAGGAAGCTGACCACGTCGGCTACTTCCTCAGGTCGTCCGAAGCGCCCGAGCGGCATATCCCGCCGCACGAACTCAGCCATCGCCCGCGGATCGTCCTGCTGGCGGCGCTCCCAGGCACCGCCAGGGAACAGGATCGAGCCAGGCGCTACGCTCAGGACGCGAATGTTGTCTGGCGCGAGCTCACGCGCCAGGCCCTTGGCCAGACTGATCTCAGCCGACTTCACCACCTGATACCCCAGGCGACCGCCAGCCTCGCGGCCGTAGATCGAGGCGATCATGACGATTGCTCCGCGGCCGTGGCGCCGCATCTCCGGCACCACCAGTCGGGTCAGGCGCAGCGACGGCCAGAACGTCAGGTCGAGCGCAGCCTGCCACTCTTCGTCAGCCGCGTCAACAGTCGTTGCCGCGCCCCCGCCGACGTTGTTGATCAAGATGTCGACCTGCCCGAAACGCTCCAGTGTCTGATCGAAAACCTGCTGGCAACCCGCCACCGAGGTCACGTCAACGGCTACGTTGGCCACCTCTGTGCCATGGGCTGTCAGCTCGTCGGCAAATGCCTTCAGGGGCTCGGCTCCGCGCGCATTCACCGTGAGCCGCACGCCCTCGGCGGCCAGCGAAACGGCGATCGCCCGCCCGATGCCACGGCTCGCGCCGGTGACGATTGCGACCCGGCCCTTTAACCCCAGATCCATCGCAACTATCCCGTGGCGGGCTCGGCGGCACGCCGCCAATGCACTTTGACGGCCGCGTCTGGAGCAGACGGGTTGTCCTCACCTCGTCCGCCGCGCGCGAACTCCCAGTAGTCGGGCCACAGGTTGGGGTAACGCAGAAAATCGATCATGATGCGCGGGTCGCCAGTGCGCGGCGCCTTGAAGACTACCGTCACCAGCCCGTTTTCTTCCGTCAGTAGATATTCTGTCAACCTTCGGCGTCGGAAGATCGACTCAGCCTCGGGGCCGTTCAGCCACTCGACGAACCGAGCGTGTTCCGCCTCGTGTCCGCTGGCGACCCGCCCGATCCACACCCGCGTGTCTTCTCCGGCCACGGCCTCAGACGGCACCCAACCAGCGTACCCCAAGCGCAGCTATAGCCGTGAGCACATTGGGCGCGTGAAAGTCTCACCTCAGAGCTGAGTCTGTCGAACGGAGTTCGGCCGCTATACGCTTCCGGCAGTGCACTTTTCGGCCGAACTCCCTAGGTACGTCAGCGCTTACCATAGCCGCGTTGACACCTGAGACTCGCGAGCGATCCGTGCCGCCGCGGCGCGTCGAACGTGACTCCATGGGCCCGCTCGAAGTTCCTGAGGGCGCCTACTACGGTGCCTCCACCCAGCGCGCGGTCCAGAACTTCCCCATCAGCGGCGAGCGCTTCGACCGTCGCTTCATCTGGGCGCTGGGCACCATCAAGCACGCCGCCGCGATCGCCAATCGTGAGCTGGGCCTGGTCGAGCATCGCAAAGCTGAAGCCATCGCTCGAGCCGCGGCCGAAGTCGCCGGCCCGCCGGGCTTGTTCGACGATCAATTCGTGCTCGACATCTTCCAGACCGGTTCAGGGACCTCGACCAACACCAACGCCAATGAAGTCATCGCCAACCGTGCCACAGAGCTCCTGGGTGGCGAATTCGGCTCAAAGCTCGTCCATCCCAACGACGACGTGAATCTCGGGCAGTCCTCCAACGACGTCATTCCCACGGCGATGCACCTGGCGAACCTGGCGGAGCTGCAGGAGGTCCTGGTTCCGGCCATCCAGCGCCTGCGGGACGTGCTGGACGACAAGAGCAAAGAGTTCTGGCCAATCATCAAGACGGGCCGCACACACCTGCAAGACGCCACGCCTATTCGACTGGGGCAGGAATTCCAGGGCTACGCCGGCCAGATGGACCGCGCGCTGCAGCGCCTCGCGTCGGCGACTCAGGAGCTGCAGGAGGTGGCGCTCGGTGGCAACGCTGTCGGCACGGGGATCAACATGCACCCTGAATTCCCGCGCCGCGTGTGCGAGACGATCAACCAGCGCACTGGGCTGGGGGTCCACGAGACCTCGAACCACTTCCAGGCCCAGAGCACGATTGACAACGTCGTAGCCGCCAGCGGCGCCATCCGGACTGTCGCGGTGTCACTGCTGAAGATCGCCAACGACGTGCGCTGGATGGGCAGCGGCCCGCGCGCTGGCATCGGCGAATTGGACGTGCCCGCGGTGCAGCCGGGCAGCTCCATCATGCCAGGCAAAGTCAATCCGGTCATCGCCGAGTCACTCACGCAGGTGTGCGCAATGGTGATCGGCAACGACGCCGCCATCGTCATCGCCGGCCAGAGCGGCAATTTCGAGTTGAACGTGATGCTGCCGCTCGGCATCCGCAGCCTGCTGCAGTCGATTCGCTACACCGGCACAGCCGCGCGCAACTTTGCCGACAATCTTGTGGCTGGCCTGTCGGCGACGCCCCGCGGCCCGGACATCGTCGAGTCCGGGCTGATGCTGGTCACCGCCCTCGCGCCGGAGATCGGGTACGACGCCGCGGCGGCTCTGGCCAAGGAAGCATTTGCGACGGGTCGTACGATCCGCGACCTGGCCCGCGAGCGCACCTCTCTCTCCGAGGCCGAACTCGACCGCGTTCTGGACCCGGTGGCTATGGTCGAACCCGGCCGCAGCTTCGCCTCGGCCGGCGGCTAGCCCCTCACGCCGCCGGGTGCGGCCCTTCCTGAAGTCACAACCCGTTGGAGGTAAGCGCGGCTTCTCAGACGTCTGAGGAAATCGCCCGCTCGCTGCGCTCACTCCCGGCCAATCGGAATTTCCTTCTTGACTCTATCGAACGCCGCGCGCCTCCGCGCACCGGCGGGCAAACTTTCTTCGCCTCGCGGCACTCACACCGGCCGAAGAGAGTTTCCCCTGTGAGTTCACCGAACGCCGCCCGCAGCCGCGCGGGGGCCGGGCGAACTAGCCTCTCAGGCGGAGACCCGATAGCGGCTCAGGAATGCGTGGCGCAGCTCGGCCAGCCGGTCGGCTCGGATCGCTGCACGGATCTGCCGCATCAGCTGCTGGATGAAGTACAGATTGTGCAGACTGCTGAGCGTATACGCGAGCAACTCGTGTGCGGCAAACAGATGTCGCAGGTAGCCGCGTGAAAACCCGGTGCTGCACGTGTAACAGCCGCAGTCGACCTGGATCGGCCGCGGATCATCCTTGTAATCGAGCCCCGTAACGTGCAGCTTGCCGTCAGGCGTGTAGAGCTGACCATGCCGCCCGAGCCGGGTCGGCGCAACGCAGTCGAACTGGTCGATACCCCGCTCGACACACGCGAGCAGGTCTTCGGGCTCGCCGATTCCCAGCAGGTGCCGCGGCCACGCCGGTGGAAGGTGCGGCGTGGACCATTCGATGACCGCGTGCATGTCGGCCTTCGACTTCCCGAGCGAGCCGCCGATGGCGACCCCATCGAACGGGAGTGTGCCGATGAAGCGGGCGCTGGCCGTCCGCAGGTCTTCGAACGCGCCACCCTGCACGATTCCGTAAAGCCCCAGATCGGTACGCTGGCGCGCGTCGATGCAGCGGCGAGCCCAGCGATGGGTGCGCTCCATTGCCAACCGTGTGTAGTCGCCGTCGTGGAGCGGCGAGGTCGGCTCGTCGAATGCGAGGGTGATGTCTGCGCCCAGCGCTTCCTGGATGGCGATGGACGACTCGGGCGTTAGACGCTGGCGCGAGCCATCGATATGCGAGGTGAACGTGGCGCCGTCAGCGTCCACTCGCACTAAGCGCGGCGCCTGGTTGCGGGAGCCCTGGACCTGGTCGAAGCCGAGCGAGAACACCTGGAAACCTCCACTGTCGGTAACCAGCGGCCCATTCCAGGCCATGAAGCGGTGCAGGCCGCCGAGGTCGCGCACGATCTCAGCGCCCGGCCGCAGCAGCAGGTGGTACGTATTGGCCAGCAGTACGCCGGCGCCGAGCTCGCGCAGCTCGGCCGGGGTAACGCTCTTCACGCTGCCGGCCGTGCCGACGACGCAGAAAAAAGGCGTCTCGATTGACCCATGCGGGGTGTGGAGGACGCCCGCTCGAGCCTGGCTCTGCGAGGTCTGGTGGGTGACTTCGAGCCGAACGGTCAGGGCAGCCGCAGTCGTCTGGAGGAAAGTTGACGCCCAATCAAGCCGTCTTCTGAGATAAGCCAGCCGGCCATGCCAACCAGAGACCACAAGCCCAGACTCTGCAGATCTACTTGCAACCCACCGAGGTACACCGCTGCTGGCGAGGCGGCGACAAGCTGCACCGCGTAGCCCACGTCGCCGACTACAGGTCGGAAGGCGTTCATCCAGCCAAAGATCTGCCAGCTTGCCAGCGCCAACATGACCGCCGCGAGACCCTGCACCGCAACCATTTGCGGACGTTGCGCCACCACCCACGTCGCCGGATTCCACTCCGACAGTCGAGTCCACCACGGGGACCGCGACGGCCTGGACTGAGCAGTAGACTCGATCACCAGTTGCGCAAGCTGCCGCTGCAGCTCGAGCGGTGGCGCTGCAACGAGGGTTGCCGCCAGCACACCGTCAAGCCGATCCAGGCGCTGCGCTAGGGGCGCACAGCGAACGCAGTCGGCCACGTGTCGATCGAGGTCGGGATCGCTCCCGCGCTCGCCGCCGAGCAGCCGCTCAGTTACGTCCGCGCAGTCCACGGCTGGTCCTCTACTGGATCGGTGAGCAACTGAGCGAGCCGCTCCTTGCCCCGACGAATGTGGCTCTTCACGGTATTCAACGGCAAACCCGTGACGTCCGCAATGTCCTCGTACCTGAGGTCCTCGAAATAGTGCAGCGTCAGGGTGAGACGCTGCGCCGCCGGCAGCTGCTGCAGAGCGGCGCGTACTTCTGTCGCCGACTCGCGAAGATCCAGGCGCTGTTCGGGTTGACTCCAGCGGTCCGCGTCGGCGAGGCGTTCGCCAGGCGTCTGGGCGCCGTCACCGTTTTGAGCCTGAGCCCCCTGATCGTCCAGTGATTCGACGGGTCGGCCGCGTCGCCGAAGACCATCCAGGCAGATGTTGGTGACCAGGCGATACAGCCAGGTTGTGAACTTGGTCTCGCCGCGATAGGTTCCCAGGGAGCGCATCAGGCGTATGAACGCGTCCTGGGTCATGTCGGCGGCGTCGGCTGGGTTGTGCATAAGACTCATGGCAATGCTGTACACGTACGTCTGCTGGCTCTGGACGAGCTCGGACATCGCCTCTCGATCACCGGCCTGTGCCCGCTGGACGAGCGCAGCGCTCGGTTCGGCCACGCCTCACTCGCGCCCTGGATCGGGAGTCTGGGATCCCCGAAGAGCTCTCTTGACGCAACTAGGACGTATGCACCGCCGACAGAGTTGCGGCCAGCGCCGCGCAACAGGACCGACAGTCGCCGGGATGCAACAACAAGCGACCGAGTGTCGTCTCATCGGCACGAAACAATACTGCACGCCCGTCGGGTGCGGCGACTCCGCCGCGGCTGTCGGACCATAGGAGGAACGTGCATGGCACAAGAATTCGCACCAGCCCCGCAACCCCCATCAGCACCATATGTCCCCACCCCGCCGGGGTCGCCCCGTCCAAGGCGTCTGACCCGCAGCAGCCGCGAACGGATGTGGGCTGGCGTGGCCGGAGGTATGGCCGAATACTTCGATCTCGACCCCGCTCTGGTGCGCCTGATGTGGGTAGCCGCCGCCGTCGTCAGTGGCGGACTGGCCGTGCCGGTCTACATTCTGGCGTGGGTCATCCTGCCGCGCGACGATCGTGCGTCGAGCGCTGGGCCGCACGCCTGGCACGAAACAAGCCGCGCATGGCGCGCGCCGGAGCCGACCGAGCCGATCGGCAGCGAACCTGGCCGCGATCCCGCGTCGGACAAGGATGCGCCAGGTGCGTACTCGTCCGCGTCGTTGGAGCAGGCGTGGTGGTATGAGCGAGACGTCGAGCGGCAGCATCACCGCGGGCGTCACCCGCGTTCAACCGGCATTGTGCTGGTCGCTCTCGGCGTGCTGCTACTGGCTGCCAATTCTGGCTTCCTCCGACTGGTCGACTGGCACCTGATGTGGCCGATGATCTTCATCGGTTTGGGCGTTATTCTCCTCGCGCGCCAGTCGCGGTGGGGCCGTTGAGCTCGGGCGCAGCATACACTCCGCCTTCCGCACCCCAACGACATCGCAGCCGAGGCGGCGTCGTTGGGCCGCTCGTCCTGATTTTCATCGGCTGCGTCTGGCTCCTCCAGAATGCCGGTTACCTGCCGTCCAATGCCTGGCTGAACCTGTGGCGGCTGTGGCCAGTGATTCTGGTTTTGCTTGGCCTCGAGCTCCTGCTGGCTCACCGCGTACCGGGGCTGGTGCTGGCCTCGCTGGCCATGCTGGTACTGGTCGTGGGAGCAGTTGCAACCAGCCTCTGGGTGGGGCGGAGCACTGCTTCTGGGGTCGTTACGCGCTTCGTTTCGACCGATCTCGCGGGTGCAACCCAGGCGACGGTGACCATGCGCTTCGGCGCAGGGGAACTGACCATGGGCCCGCTCGTTCAGCCAGGCCCGGGCCAGCTCGCCGAAATGAGATATGCGGGCCCGGCCGAGCTCGCGCCCGAACCTCGCTACGCACCGACTCCTGGTGGACTCGGTCGGCTCGAATATCAGACAACCGATTCGGCTGCCGCGTCAGGCTTGCCTCCGTTCTTGAGTAGTGGAGACGCCGACACGCTGCACCTCGACGTCAACCTGGCTCCGAGCGTGCCAATTGCCTCCCTTCAGATCCAAACGGGCGCGACCGATGCCCACCTGGACCTGTCCAATCTGAAGGTCGCCAGTACCGACATCTCGCTTGGCGCCGCCTCAGCCTGGATTCGGCTTCCCGAATCCGCGGGCAAGACCACGGCGCATATCAGCAGCGGCGCAGCCACCATCACCGTCGAGATTCCACAGCGCGTCGCGGCTCAGGTCCGCCACCACGGTGGGTTGAGCACACTGGACATCGACGCGGCCAGGTTCCCCGCGGTGACCGAAGGCGTCTATCGCTCGACGAACTACGGCAGTGCCACCAACGAGGTTGACCTGAGCATAGACACGGGCTTCACGACGATTGTGGTGCGTTGAGCGCCGCTTTGCGTCGAGCTCGCTCCTGCACTTTCTGAACGTAGATATCCATGGCCCACGCTCCGCCTCCGCGGAGCATGAAGTACACGCCGACGAGGGCCAGGACCGCGGGCATCACGCCGGCGCCCAGGTTGATCCATTCCCAACCGCCCAGGCACAGCAGGAGCAGGCCGGCGACGCGACTCATGAAGCCGGTCAGCAAGAACACCCCGAGCGTAAAAGACGCACCGGCGATCGGTAACAGGACCCCCAGCGGCTGGCCGTAGTCGGCGACCGCCTGGCGTGGATCCGCCAGCGTGCGTACTCCTGAGAAGATCAGCCAGATCGCCAGCACCAGCCGCACGGCGGCCGTCGCCCGGCTGTGCCCGGATGTGACTTCGTCTCTCACGCCGCCTCGACCAGGTGTACTCGTGGAATGCGCTTGCGCTCGAACGCGTCGAGGTGTTCTGGGCCCAGCTCCAGGAGATGCGCGCGGGCAGCTCTGGCGTCCCGTCGCAGCCGTCCGATGTCGACGCCGTGGCAGACCGCTGGAAATGCTTCCAGCAGCTGGATGCCGTGGTCGAGCTTGACTGCTGCGCCTCGAAAGTTGTGCTTGGTAAACAGGTGATGTAGCCCGACGCCGATCTGGAGGATGCCTTCGTACAGATGGCGTATCTCGTCTGGCGTAGCCCGCCACAGCAATTCGAGGGTCTCGTGCTGCTCGAAAAATTCGCCGGCGTTGAACTCGTGAATCGCCTGCAACAGCTCTGGCGGAGCGGGCGCGCTGCACGCCGGGATGAGGTCGGCTGATTCCAGACGCTCGAGGGCGCGGACCAGTTTCGGATGGTTCGAGCGAGGTTCGGTCGTCAACGCAAGGGTTATACTGCGCGCAATACACGTGGGAGGCGACGAACGATGACGTTCGCATCCGTTCAGGACCTGATCCAGGGCACTCGCCAGGTACTCGATCTCAACGGTGGGGTCCGGGTCAAAGATTCGGCGGCTCTGCGCGACGAGACAATCGATCGCCTGGTTCACACCGCTGTCTTCGGCGCGGGCGAGGTCCGCGACGCCGCCCGCTGGATCATCTGGGAGGCCGGCTGGGAGGTCGGCATTCAGAGCACGAGCATCGATCCTGTGTATCAGGCCCGGGCTCGCGGGGAGTACGACAAACGAACCGTTCCAGCCATCAACGTGCGCGCTACGGCGTACGACATGGCCCGCGCCGTTACGGCCGCCGCCAAACGGCGCAATGTGGGCTTCTTCATCTTCGAGCTCGCGCGCAGCGAGATGGCCTACACCGAGCAGACGTGCGAGGAATTCGCCACGGTGATCATGGCCGCGGCGATCAAGGAAGGCCACGCCGGCCCGATCTTCATCCAGGGCGACCACTACCAGGCCGACGCAAAAAAGTACGCCACGGACCCCCAGGGCGTCATCGACGGCCTCGGCAAACTTATCCGCGAGGCGGTCGCGGCTGGCTACGCCAACATTGATATCGACACCTCGACGCTGGTCGACCTGTCACTGCCAACGTTGAGCGAGCAGCAGCGCCACAATTACGAGCGTTGCGCTGAGCTCGCCTCGCTCGTTCGCCAGATCGAGCCAGCCGGCGTGACGATCTCGATCGGTGGCGAGATTGGCGAAGTAGGCAAGCACAACAGCACGGTGGCGGAGCTCGACGCCTTCGTCGAAGGCTTCAACCGGCTCTTTCGCTCGAACGTCGGCGACAAACGCGGGTTGTCGAAGGTCAGTGTCAACACCGGCTCGTCGCACGGCGGTCTGGTGCTGCCTGATGGCACGATCAAGAAGGTAGCCATAGCCTTCGAGACGTTGGAGGAGATGTCCGCGGCGGCCCGTCGCCACAGCATGGGCGGAGCCGTCCAGCACGGAGCCAGCACGCTGCCGGCTGAATACTTCAACAAGTTTCCCGAGGTTGGCACACTGGAAGTGCACCTGGCCACCGAGTTCCAGAACATCATCCTGGACCACGGCGCCTTTCCCGAAGACCTGAAGCAGCAAATGTATGCCTACATCCGCGAACAGCTCGCCGACGAATGGGCCAAAGGTGACACCGAAGAACAGTTCATCTACAAGACCCGCAAGAAGGTCTGGGGCCCATTCAAGAAACAGGTCTGGACCCTGCCAGAGTCCACCCGCGCCCAGATCCGCGCTCAGCTAGAAGAAAAGCTCGACTTCCTCTACGAGCAGCTAGGCGCCACGGACTCTCAATCACTCGTCAACAAGTACATCCCGAATCCTGTCCGCATCACCAAACCCCAACCCGCAAGCCTCAAAGCCGTCACCGCCTGAAAAATAGTTCGGCCCCGCGCTGAAGGAGCACAACAACTCGTCCCGTGTTCGTTGTCTGCTGCTCTGGCACCCTCACCGGCGGGGCATAACGTGGACTGCTGCATACGCTCCCCTTTGGCACCTGAACCAGGAAGCGGTGCCCGGTCGGGCGAAGCGGCCAGCCGGCAGTGGTTGCACGCGCTGCTCGGCTGGACGAGCAGGCTGGCCTTCGCGCTCCAGGGCCAGCACCAGGATCCGCTCCAGGCGACACACGTCGATTTAGGTCGAAGCCGAGCGCGCGGGCACACGCGGCGTCCAGCCGCTCAGGGGTGTAAGCGCTCCGCCACACGCAGCAGCTTCTGGCCCTGACGCCGCTTGGACCATGGCAACGGTGCGTCCAGCAGCCGCTCGGCGAACTGGCCGATGGTTGGCCCCAGGCCATGGCCTGCTGGATCAGCCGATCCGGAGCACGCATCGCGTACGCGGTGCGCTCTGCCGGCTAGTCATCTGGATCGGTGCTACGGCCGCCCTTGGGCTGTCGCGGATGCACCTTGGCGAGCTCGCCAGCGCGATGCAGCTTGGCTAGCGTCCGATCGCAGCCCCTTCGGGCAACTGACGCGCGTTGCAGACGCCGACGGGATCGCACGTACCCTCAGCGGCGATAACGCGGGCAATCAGCTCAGAGTA
>JAABUQ010009384.1_pt1 | contig 13258 bp, 11 predicted proteins | sample 5560001 | NCBI WGS metagenome assembly JAABUQ01 (sample SAMN10711888, study PRJNA513371) | rock metagenome | isolation source: Antarctica rocks | place: Antarctica: Victoria Land, Finger Mt nord | collected 2015-12-18 | reverse complement strand
CGCGGCTGCGGTGGAGGACGGCGTCGCTCCCGCTGCCATCGCCGCCGTGCAGGCTGGCTACAGCCAGGCGCTTGCCGGCCTGTCCGCAGCGCGGCTGGCGGAGGGCGCGCGCCTGGCAGCCCTGCTTAGCACCCAACTGGACGAGGTCGCGGCCCTGCACGCGCAAGCGTCGGCGGAGGCAGCCGGCCAGCCCGCCCTGCAGCGCGCCCGCATGATGGAGAGCCTGGCCGCCCTGCTCCGCGACCAGCCCGGCCTGCCGGAGGACCGCATCGCCGCCGAGGTCGCGCTGCTCGCCAGCCGCTCCGACGTGCGCGAGGAGCTGGACCGGCTGACGGCGCACCTGGCCGCTGCCCGCACGCTGCTGACCGATGGCGCGGCAGTAGGGCGCCGGTTCGACTTCCTGGTGCAGGAGTTCGTGCGGGAGGTGAACACGCTGTGCAGCAAGTCGGCCTCGGTCCCGCTGACCGCGACCGGGCTGCGGCTGAAGGCCGTGATCGAGCAGATGCGCGAGCAAGTGCAGAATGTCGAGTAGGCCCGGCTTGGATGAGTCCGGCTCGGATGAGAAGGCAGGCCTGCATCGGCGAGGGGTATGCCTGGTGGTGGCGGCCCCCTCCGGCGCGGGCAAGAGCACGATCACCCGCGCCCTGCTCGCCACCGAACCCGCCCTGTCGCTGTCCATCAGCGCCACCACCCGTGCGCCCCGGCCCGGCGAGCAGGACGGCGTGCACTATCACTTCCGCAGCCAGGCCGAGTTCGACGCCATGGTGGCGGCTGGCGACTTGCTGGAGTGGGCGGAGGTGTTCGGCCGCGGCTACGGCACGCCGCGCGCTCCGGTGGAGCAGGCGCTGCACGCCGGGCAGGACGTGGTGTTCGACATCGACTGGCAAGGCTTCCGCCAGTTGCGCCAGGCGTTGCCGGCGGACGTGGTCGGCGTGTTCATCCTGCCGCCGTCGCTGGATGCCTTGGAGGCCCGCCTGCGCCGCCGTGCCGGGGACAGCGCGGAGGAGATCGCCCGGCGCATGACCGCCGCCCGGGACGAGATGTCGCATTGGGCGGAGTTCGACCATGTCGTCGTCAACGCCGACCTGGACCTGACCATCGCCGAGGTCCGCGCCGTGCTGCATAGCGCCCGCTGCGCCACCGCACGCCAGCCCGGCATGGCGGCCTTCGTGGGCAGCCTGTCCCGCCCTTAACCACGCTTGCTCACGCTCCCCGGACCGTGAATTGACGTTCCAAGAACCGACGACAGATCGGCGCAATGGAACCAGAATACCTGCCTGACACACTCAACTCAGGCACGCCGGGTTTGCGGCCGCTCAACCCCGGTCTGCTATGAGGGTGATGTGGCAAACGCTCTTCCGGGCGTCGTGCGCCGCCGCGTATCAGCCCTGTGGCGGCGTCGCTCCTAGGATAGGCGCACCGCGCGCAAGCTGCGCTCCTCCAATCCTCCACAACGAAACGAGGACCCGAGCGTGACGTGGCTTGCCCGCACGCCCCGGCGGGGAGGGCGCAGCCTGGCGCGCCCTGCCGTGCTCTCGTGGGCTGCCCTATGCAGCGGCTGCGCGTCGAAGGATCTCTGGCTGCTGCATCCCCAAGGCCCCTTGGCCGATGCAAGCCTCCGCGCCTTGATCGTGGACACCGCGGCCACCCTTCTCGTCATCGGCCCGGCCACGATCCTCACCCTATGGGCCATCTGGCGGTACCGCCGCGCGACCGGAAAGGGGCGCTACGTGCCGGGCTGGTCGCACTCCGTGCCAATCGAACTGCTGTGCTGGGGCGGCCCGTTCCTGGTCGTCGTCGGCCTTGGCTACTTCTCGCTGCAGATGGCCTTGGCGACCGACCCGGCCGCGCCCGGCGTCATGGCGGAGGGCGCCGGGCCGGACAACTCGAAGCCGCCCATCAACATCGACGTCATCACGACCGATTGGCAGTGGCTGTTCATCTACCGGGGCCGCGGCATCGCGGTTGCGAACAAGCTCGTCTTGCCGGTGCACACGCCGGTGCGGTTCCGAATGACATCGGCGACGGTCGCCACCGACTTCTTCATCCCGCAGCTTGTCGGGCAGATGGACGTGATGCCGGGCATGGTGACGGGCCAGGGCCTGATCGCCAACCAGGTCGGCACCTATGAGGGGTTCGCCACCGACTTCAACGGGCCGGGCTTCGCGTGGATGCGGTTCCAGACCCAAGTCGTGCTGCCCGACGAGTTCGACGCCTGGGTCGCCGCAGCCGGCAAGTCGCAACAGCACCTGGACGACGCCGTGTTCCGGCAGTTCGCGACGCCGACGATCAACGACAGCAACACCACGATCACGTTCGCCGTGGCGGACGAGGGCCTGTTCGACAAGGTTATGCAGGACACGATGATGAGCACGACCTATCCCACGCCGCCCAACATGACCGAGAAGAAGGCCCACAAGGTCAACGACAGCAAGCAGCCCACCGATCCCGCTGCGGCGTCGACCCCCGATCCCGACAGGCCTGGAGACGGCATGTCCCCGCACGCCATGCCCATGCACGGCATGTCCCCAAACCAGGAAGCGCACTGATGGTTGAGCTGCAAGGCCCCTGGAACCCGATCTTCGGACGGCTGACCCTATCGCAAATTCCCTACGACAACCCCGTCATCCTGCTGGCGTTCACGTTCGCGGCGACGCTGGGCCTCGTGATCGTGGGTGGGCTGACCTACTTCCGGAAGTGGGGCTACTTATGGCGCGAGTGGCTGACCACGGTGGACCACGAGCGGATCGGCATCATGTACGCGATCCTCGGGACGGTGATGCTGTTCCGCTGCTTCGTGGACGCAATCATGATGCGGACGCAGCAGGTGATGGCGGCCGGCCCGGACTCGATGGGCTTCCTGGGGGCGGACCACGGCTACCTGCCGCCCTACCATTACGACCAGGTCTATGGGTCCCATGGGACCATCATGCTGATCTTCGCGGCGACGCCGATCCTGGCGGGCTTCATGAACTACCTGGTGCCGCTGCAGATCGGCGCGCGCGACATGGCGTTCCCCTATCTGAACGCGCTGGCGTTCTGGACGACGGCGGTTGGCGCGGCGCTGACGATGCTGTCGCTGTTCGTCGGCGATTTCAGCCATGCCGGCTGGGTCGGTCTGGCGCCGCTGACGGAGCTGCCGTACAGCCCCGACGTGGGCGTGGACTACTGGGCCTGGTCCATCCAGATCGCCAGCATCGGCACGACGCTGGGGGCCGTGAACATCATCACGACCATCATCAAGATGCGCGCGCCGGGCATGCACTGGATGCGGCTGCCGCTGTTCACCTGGACGTCGCTGACGACCAACGTCATCGGGCTGACGGCCTTCCCGATGCTGGGCGTCGCCGTCGGCCTGCTCACCCTGGACCGCTACCTCGGCAGCCACTTCTTCACGACCGGGGCGGGCGGCAACTTCATGCTGTACACCGACCTGTTCTGGATCTGGGGCCACCCGGAGGTTTACTTCATCATCCTGCCGTCGTGGGGGATCATGTCGGAGATCATCCCGACGTTCTCCGAGAAGAAGCTGTTCGGCTATCCCGTCATGGTGCTGGCGACGGTCAGCATCGGCTGCATCTCCTGGACGGTGTGGCTGCACCACTTCTTCACCATGGGCGCCGGCCCCATCGTCAACGCGTTCTACAGCCTGTCCACGATGCTGGTCGCGATCCCGACTGGGGTTAAGGTGTTCGACTGGGCGTTGACGATGGTGCGGGGACGGCTGACCTTCACCACGCCGATGCTGTGGGCGGTGGCTGCGATCTTCATGCAGATCATCGGGGGATGGACGGGCATGATGCTGGCCATCCCGGCGATCAACTACATGACGCATAACAGCGTGTTCGTCATCGCGCACTTCCACTTCGTGGTCATGGTGACGGTGTTCGCCGTGATCGGCGGCGTGCATTTCTGGTTCCCGAAAATCGCCGGCTTCTCGCTCGATGACCGGACGGGCAAGTGGGTGTTCTGGCTGCTGATGGCCGGGACCTTCGTCGTGTTCATGACGATGTTCGTGCTCGGCCTGACGGGGATGCCGCGGCGGCTGGCCTACGTTCCCTACGGGAGCTACTTCCCGCTGCTTGCCGTCGAGGAGTTTGGCATGGTCCTGGATATCGCGGCGCTGGGCGCCTACGCCTACCACATCTACGTCAGCCTGCGGGACCGAAACCTGAACCGGGCGGGCCAGGATCCCTGGGGCACCAGCCGCAGCCTGGAATGGATGACCCACTCCCCCGTGCCGGCCTACAACTTCGCCGTCATCCCCTATGTGAACGGCCGCGACGAGTGGGCGTTCCGGCGGGAGAACGGCCTGGACCAGGTCAGGCCGGACCGGTTCGAGGACATCGAGATACCGGTGAACACGCCGGTGCCGCTGTTCATCGCGGCCTGCGCGGCGGCGTTCGGCTTCGCGATGATCTGGCGCATCTGGTGGCTGGCGGCGCTGGCACTGATCGCGATGGTCGCCATCGTGGTCGTGCGGTCCTTTGGCGGAACTACGGGGACGGTGATCCCGGCCGACACGGTCCGCCAGATGGAGTACGACGCCGTGCGGCCCCGGGCGAGGCCCCGGCCGCGGGAGGCCGTGCCCGGCATCGCCATGGCCTTTGCCGCCCTGTTCGGCAAGGGAGCCAAGCGGTGAGCGCCGACGGGACCGTCGCCCCCCCCGGACATGGCGCAGCCCGGCCCAGGCGTGCGGCTCTGGGCCGATCTCAATCATGAGCATGACATGATGAGCACCCGGCTGCTCGGGTTCTGGCTCTACATGCTCAGCGACTCGCTGATCTTCGCGGCGCTGTTCTGCGCCTATATCGTCCTCAGCTACCCCACCAGCTTCGCGGGCGGGCCGACACCCGCCGACGTTGCCTCGCCCTTGTACGGCTATGCCGAGACGTTCGTGCTGTTCACCAGCGTTTTCGCCTATGGGATGGTGATGGTCCGCCTGAAGGAGGACAAGACCCGGCCGGCGCTGCAATGGCTGGCCGCGTCGTTCCTGATCGGGCTGGCCTTCATCGGCATGGAGGCCTACGAGCTGCACAGGCTTGCCGCAGGCGGCGACGTGCCGCAGCGCAGCGGCTTCCTGTCGGCGTTCTGGGCCGTGGTGGTGATCCACGGCGTCCACCTGGTATTCGGCCTGCTGTGGATGGTGGTGGTGATGCTGCAAATCCGGCGATTCGGCTTCACCCCGCTGGTGACGTACCGGCTGGCGAACCTGAAAATCTATTGGCTCTACCAGGGGCTAATCTGGACCTTCGTCTATGCGTTCGTTTACTTGCGGGGATCAATCTGATGGGTGTGGACAACTCGCGGCCTTGGGAACATCCGGAGATCGCGCTTTCCAGCACGGGCCGGTATGCGGCGGGCTATGTCGTGACAATGGCGCTGATGGGCTTGGCGCTGATCCTGGTCCGCACGCACGCGATGACCACGTTCAACCTGCTCGCTACGATTTCGGTCCTGGCGCTGCTGACAGTCCTGGCCAAGCTGATCCTGCTGTTCCACCTGGACCTGTCGGAGACGCAGCGTTGGAACACGCTGACGCTGGTCCTGAACGTGCCGCTGCTGATCCTGTCGGTGGGGCTGACGTCCTGGATGTTCTCGGTGTTGTTTAAACGGGTGATGATGCACTGAACGGGTTGGTGCTGACTATGAGCATTATAGCTGCGTTTCCTACCTTGAACTGGCTGGGTTCTGGTCATTTGCCTGACCGACGGCAAGCTTGCGTTCTTCACCACTTGGTGCCCGGCCGGCACAGGCATGGACAGGCTGGTCCAGGTCGAGGGCTGCCGTTCGGTCATTGACGACAGTTTCGAGTGCGCCAAGAACTAGCTTGGGCTCGACCACGATGAAACCCGCTCCTGGCACGGCTGGCGGCGGCATGTGTCCTTGGTCATGCTGGCGTTCATCATAATGGTCAGCCTCCGCCAATGCATGAACCAACCGGCCTCACGAACAACCCTGCCGCGCCTGCCCCGGACCCACAGGCACCGGCCTTCGTCCGCTGGTCGGCCCAGGAACTCCGCTGCGTCGCCACCCGCCTCGCCCAAGCCCGCATCCAGCCCGCTCACGTCATCGCATGGTCGCTCTGGCAAAGGGCGCACCAAGCTAGCGCAGCGCTCACATCTGAAACGAAAAAGACAACTGTAGTGCTAGGCTCTTGCTGCCTCCGTCACCCCAACCCTCTCCCGGAGGGAAAGGGAGCAGGCAACTGCCCCCTTTGACGGTCCTTGCTGCGGCTGGTTAGCTCGCGGCGGGGAAACGAGCCGGTGCCATACACCTTCCACTTCGGCGACATCTGGGCCGCCCGGGACGAGCTGTTCTGGGGCACGGCGCTGACGCTGGAGCTATCGGCGGCGTCCATGGTGCTCAGCCTCGTCGTCGCGGTGTTCGGCGCCCTCGCCCGCACCGGCGGGCCGCGCTGGCTGCGAGGCCTGGTGTCCGCTTACGTCGAGGCCATCCGCAACACGCCGTTCCTGGTGCAGGTGTTCCTGATCTTCTTCGGCCTGCCTGCGGTCGGCGTGCGCCTTGACGCCGTGCCGTGCGCGATCATCGCCATGGTGCTGAACGGCAGCGCCTACACCATCGAGATCATCCGCGCCGGCATCGAGAGCATCGGCCACGGCCAGTCCGAAGCCGCCCGTGCGCTGGGCCTGCACCGGCTGCAGGTGTTCCGCCTGGTCGTGCTGCCGCAGGCGTTGCGCGCCGTGGTGCCGCCGCTGGGCAGCCAGTTCATCCTGCTGATGCTGAACTCCTCCATCGTGTCGGTCATCTCGGCCGAGGAGCTGACGGCGGCGGCGCAGGACATCCAGTCCCGCACCTTCCGCAGCTTCGAGGCCTACATCGTCGCCACGGCGATCTACTTCGGCCTGTCGATGCTGTTCACCGGCGCCTTCGCCGTGGCCGGGCGCCTGGCCTTCGCCCGGCCGGCGGCACGCTGATGCGGGCGCTGACCTGGAACGACCTGCTGTTCCTGCCCTATGCCGCGCGCTGGACGGTGGTGCTGTCGGCTTCGGCGTTCCTTGGCGGCGGGATGGTCGGCCTCGCCATCGCGCTGATGCGGGTGTCTGGCGCCTGGGCGCTGCGTTGGTTCGCGATTGGCTACATCCGGGTGTTCCAGGGGACGCCGCTGCTGCTGCAACTATTCCTGGTGTTCTTCGGCGGGGACATGCTGGGGATCGGGCTGGGGGCGTATGCGTCGGCGGTGCTGGGGCTGTCGCTCAATGCCGGGGCGTTCCTGGGGGAGATCTGGCGCGGGTCGATCCAGGCGGTGCCGCCGGGGCAGGCGGAAGCGGCGCGGGCGCTAGGTTTGGGGTATGCGGCGCGGATGCTGCGGGTGGTGGGGCCGCAGGCGCTGCGGCTGGCGACGGCGCCGACGGTGGGGTTCCTGGTCAACCTGGTGAAGAGCACCTCGCTGGCGGCGGTGATCGGCTTCGTCGAGCTGACGCGGGCCGGGCAGTTGCTGAACAACGCAACGTTCCGGCCGTTCGCGATCTTCGGCACTGTCGCGCTGATCTACTTCCTGCTTTGCTGGCCGCTGACCCTCGCCAGCCGCGGGCTAGAGCGGCGGCTGGGGCGTGCGTACAAGCAATAATCCATCCCGGGAGGATGTGCATGCGGCGACTCACATTGAAGCACTTGGCCCTAGCACTGGCGGCCCTGGCGCTGGGCGTGCTGCTCGGCACCGCGCACGCGCAGACGGTGGACGAGATCGTCAGCCGCGGCACCATCAACATCGGCGTGCTGATCGACCTGCCGCCCTACGGCCTGCTGAACGACAAGCAGGAGCCGGACGGCTACGACATCGAGGTCGCGCGGATGCTCGGCAAGTCGATGGGCGTGAAGGTGAACCTGGTGCAGCTCACGGGTCCGAACCGCCTGCCGTTCCTGGTGACGGGCAAGGTGGACCTGATCGTCGCCACCTTCGGCATCACGCCAGAACGGGCGAAGCAGGTGATGTTCAGCATCCCCTACAGCGCCATCGAGAACACCGTCTATGGCCCCAAGGGCAAGGACATCAGCAAGATCGACGACCTGAAAGGCCTGCGCGTCGGCGTGCCGCGCGGCACCGTGCAGGACGTGCTGCTGACCGGCGCCCTGGGCAGCAGCGCGCGGATGATGCGGTTCGACGACACGCCCAGCACCTACCAGGCGCTGCTGACGGGACAGGTGGACGCGATGGCGGAAACCGGGCTGACGTTCGACGGCGTGATGAAGCAGAACCCCGGCGCCGACATCGCCAAGAAGTTCATCCTGCTGCGCCAGCCGAACGGCATCACCATGCGGGCCAACCAGTTCAACCTGCACCAGTGGGTCAACACCTTCGTTTACTACGTGAAGAACAACGGCGAGCTGGACGCCCTGCACCGCAAGTGGTTCGGCGTCCCGCTGCCTGACCTGCCGGTGTTCTGACGCCGGCCGCCTGCTCCTTGGGGGCTATGCCGTCCCCGCGGCGGAGTAGGACAAGGCGCGATAGGGTCGGGGCGCCCCAACCTTCGAAGCAGCCCAAGCGCCGTGCCCGGCCATGCAGGACGCGGATGGCGGAACCTGGTTAGGGATGCCTGTTGCCCGGCGTCACGGCGGGTGCAGCCGGATCGGGTGCGGACGGGGCATCGCGCGGCGGCCCCAGCCCGCCAACGGCGATGCCGCGCCCCGCGATCAGCAGGAGCAGTGCCGCAATGCCGAGCAGCAAGGCCGCGCCCATCACCTTGTACGCCAGGAGGCCCGCGATGCCGCCAGCCAGGAACGATGCCACGGTCTGCGCATGCAGCCGGAGCTTGTCCCTGTTCACGGTGATGTCCGACTCGCGCCCCCTGTGCCGCATGAGGTCGGCCAGGTTGCCCAGCTCGATCCCGATGTCGGTGACCATCCCCGTGACGTGGGTGGTGCGCACGCGCGCATTCGAGATGCGGGTGACCACCGCATTCTGCAGGCCCATCAGGAAGCTCAGCCCGAAGGCGAGCGTGGAGCCGCGCCCGAACTCCGGCAGCCACAGGTCCGCACACCCCAGCCCGGCCAGCAGGAGCGCCTCGGCCAGGATGCTCAGGGCGTAGATGCTGGCCAGCCCGCGGCGCCGCCCGGCATTGATCAGCAGGGTGGAGGCAGCCGCACCCGCGATGAAGGTTGCGACAAGGGCGAAGTAAACCGCGGCAGCGGCGAGGTCGCCGACCCCGATGTGGTCGGCGAGCGCCGACACGTTCCCGGTCATGTTGGACGAGTAAAGGCCCACCGCATAGAAGCCGGCGGTGTTCAGCGCGCCCGCAATCCCTGCGAGCGACCAGGCGAGGTGCTGGTCTGCCGTGCCGCTGCGCGCTTCGCCTTGCTGGATGAGCATGAGGGAGCTTCCAACGCCGCACCCGCGGTGCCAAGGGGGCACAATCAGCCACGCATCTCCGGCGCTGCGGCCTGTCGCCTCCAGGTGGGCTAGGTAGATTCCGAGCCTGCGAGGCCAGCCCACTGGTGGGTAGTGTACCACGGTGCTGCCCGGCTGCTGCCGGTCGGGATGCTTGCCAGTGCCGGGCGGGCAGCTCGTCGATGGAAATGCCCGGGAACCCGCCCGGACACCGCGCGGCGCCGGCATGGGACCACCCAAGGAGCTTCGATCAAATGGACACGATCATGCCAACCCGGGGCGACCCCGGACACAGCGGCCACGGCAGCCTCCCGCAAGGCGGCAGCACCCTGACCGCCGACGAGCTGCACCGGATGAACGCCTACTGGCGCGCGGCCAACTACGTGTCGGTCGGCCAGATCTACCTGTACGACAACCCGCTGCTGCGCGAGCCGCTGACGCTGGCGCATGTGAAGCCGCTGGTGGTCGGCCACTGGGGCACCACGCCGGGCCAGAACTTCGTCTATGTCCACCTGAACCGGGCCATCAAGAAGTACGACCTGGACATGCTCTACGTCGCCGGCCCCGGCCATGGCGGCCCGGCCATCGTCGGCAACGTTTACCTCGAGGGCACCTGGAGCGAGGTCTATCCCGACGTCACCCAGGACGAGGCCGGGCTGAAGCGGCTGTTCACCATGTTCTCCTTCCCCGGCGGCATCAGCAGCCACGTCGCGCCGACCACGCCTGGGTCGATCCATGAGGGCGGCGAACTCGGCTACTCGCTCAGCCACGCGTTCGGCGCGGTGTTCGACAACCCCGGCCTGATCGTCGCCTGCGTCATCGGCGACGGCGAGGCCGAAACGGGGCCGCTGGCGACGGCATGGCACTCCAACAAGTTCCTCGACCCCGCCACCGACGGCGCCGTGCTGCCGATCCTGCACCTCAACGGCTACAAGATCAGCAACCCCACGGTGCTGTCGCGCATCGAGCCGGAGGAGCTGGAGGCCTTCCTGCACGGCTGCGGCTGGACGCCGTACTTCGTGGAGGGCGACGATCCCGAGACGATGCACCAGCTCATGGCGGGCGTGCTGGACCAGGCGGTCGAGGCCATCCGCGCCTGCCAGGCCGCTGCCCGCGCCGGCGAGGCCGCCCCCCGCCCGCGCTGGCCGATGATCGTGCTGCGCTCGCCGAAGGGCTGGACAGGGCCGAAGATGGTCGATGGCCTGCAGATCGAGGGCACCTTCCGCTCCCACCAGGTGCCGATCCTGGTCGATCCCGCGCACCCCGAGCACGTCGCGCTGCTCGAAGCCTGGATGCGGAGCTATAAGCCGGAAGAGCTGTTCGACGAGGCCGGCGCCCTGTTGCCCGAGTTGGCCGAGCTGGCGCCGAAGGGCGACCGCAGGATGGGGGCCAACCCGCACGCCAACGGCGGCGCCCTGCTGCGCGACCTGCGGATGCCGGACTTCCACAAGCACGCTGTCACCGTTGCCTCGCCGGGCGCCATCGACGCCTCCGACACCACAGTGCTGAGCCAGTTCCTGCGCGACGTGGTTGCCCTCAACGGGGCGCAGCGCAACTTCCGCGTCTTCGGCCCCGACGAGACGCTGTCCAACATGCTCGGCGCGGTGTTCGAGGCGACAAACCGGCAGTGGGACGCCTGTACTGAGCCGAACGACGAGTTCCTGGCCCCGGCCGGCCGCGTGCTGGACTCCATGCTCAGCGAGCACCAGTGCCAGGGATGGCTGGAGGGCTACCTGCTGACCGGGCGGCACGGCATGTTCAACAGCTACGAGGCGTTCATCCGCATCGTGGACAGCATGTTCAGCCAGCACGCCAAGTGGCTGAAAGTCACCTTGGAGCTGCCGTGGCGGCGCAAGATCGCCTCGCTGAACTACCTGCTGGCGTCGCACGTCTGGCAGCAGGACCATAACGGCTTCACCCACCAGGACCCGGGCTTCCTCGACCACGTGATCAACAAGAAGGCCGACATCGTCCGGGTTTACCTGCCGCCGGACGCCAACTGCCTGCTGTCGGTATTCGACCACTGCCTGCGCACCCGGCACTACGTGAACGTCGTCGTCGCCGGCAAGCACGCCATGCCGCAGTGGCTGACCATGGAGCAGGCCGTGGTCCACTGCACCGAGGGCCTGGGCATCTGGCGCTGGGCCAGCAACGACCAGGACGGCGAGCCGGACGTGGTGATGGCGTGCTGCGGCGACACGCCGACGCTGGAGGTGCTGGCGGCGGTGTCGATCCTGCGCCAGCACCTGCCGGAGCTGAAGATCCGCGTCATCAACGTCGTGGACCTGATGCGGCTGCAGTCGGCGAGCGAGCATCCGCACGGGTTGAGCGACAAGGACTACGACTCGCTGTTCACCACGGACAAGCACATCGTCTTCGCGTTCCATGGCTACCCGTGGCTGGTGCACCGGCTGACGTACCGCCGGGCCAACACCAACCTGCACGTGCGCGGCTACAAGGAGGAGGGGACGATCACGACACCCTTCGACATGCGGGTGCAGAACGACCTCGACCGGTTCCACCTGGTGCAGGACGTGGTGGACCGGGTGCCGGGGCTGGGCGGGCGAGGGGCCTACCTGAAGCAGATGGTCCGCGACAAGCTGATCGAGCACAAGCACTACATCGACAAGCACGGCCAGGATCTGCCGGAGATCAGGAACTGGCGGTGGGGCGCCCCGGCGTAACGGCCGCCATCATCCCCCGTCCTCTCCGCCGCTCCCGGTTTCGGCGCCGGCGGGAACGAGGGGAGGCAGGCGTGCTGCGATGTCGTCGAAGGCTGCTGCCTGCCCGGCAAAGCCCGAACGGGCCAGGGATCGTTCAGGGCCGCCCAGCAGCCTGACCCTGCCGGGTTGGCCGCCGATTGAAGCCGAGGGTTCCAACCGCAGCCATCCGCAGGCCGCGCCCATGCGGCCCGCCGCCCGTTGACCGGCGAGGACGGAACCCGCGGCAGCACCTACGCGGCCGGACCAGACCAACCAGGCGGCCTTCGACGCGCGTCTCTCCGGGACATCCCCGCACATCCTCCGGGACGGGGTGCCGCGGCGAGGGTGGGGCCTGATCCCGGATGCACCGGCACCAGCCCGGGAGCAGGGCCGCGCCGGATGCCGGCTCCGCATGGAAACGCCTCGCAGGCAAATCACCATGCCAGGCCAGATCAGAAGTGATCGCAACGAAGCGCCTTCAAGTGACACCAGCCCTGAAGAATGCTGCTCACCCCTCGGTCCCAACAAATCTTTACAGAAAGTATTTTGAATTGCGTACGCAGTTGACGAGGAGTATATCATCTCCAATTGCCAAGGGTTTCTCCTTAGCGCTTTGCAGGTCAGCATGGAATGCCCGACGACAAAGATAACCGCACCGTCGAAAAGCTGCTGCGGCAACAGGCAGCCCTGGCCGCGTTCGGCAGCTTCGCATTCCGGGAAACCGACCTGCTCAAAATCCTGACGGAAGCTGCGCGCGTCTGCGCCACCTCGCTGGAGGTGCCGTTCTGCAAGGTCTGCCGCTATCGTGCGGCAGAGAACGACCTGCTGATCGAGGCCGGGTGGGGCTGGAAGCCTGGCGTCATCGGCCGGGTCGTCTCGCAGGCCGATGAAAGCTCGCCGCAGGGGCGGGCCTACGTCACCGGGCATCCGGTCATCATCCGCAACATCAATGCCGCGAACAACCTGGTCTTGCCGGCCTTCTATGAGGAGCACAAGGTCGTCTCGACCGTGGACGTCCTCATCCCGGCCATCGACGGGGCGCCTTACGGCGTCCTGGAAATCGACAGCACCCATCAGCACAGAGGTGGTCGGGAGAATTCGGACAGGTCGTTAAGTGGATTCTCTGCCTGAGCGCGGCGAGGATGCCGCGGATCAGGAGCAAGAATGACCAAGCGAGCACGCCGGAACCACAACCCGGCTTTCAAGG
>JAABUQ010009383.1_pt1 | contig 13259 bp, 13 predicted proteins | sample 5560001 | NCBI WGS metagenome assembly JAABUQ01 (sample SAMN10711888, study PRJNA513371) | rock metagenome | isolation source: Antarctica rocks | place: Antarctica: Victoria Land, Finger Mt nord | collected 2015-12-18 | reverse complement strand
TTGACGACCTCCCAGAATTCACTCCAGTCGATCTGCCCGAAGACATAGTGCCCAGTAGTCTCATCGAACCGAAGATCGGGATCAGGTACCGAGAGCTCGAGGCTCTCGGCCTGAGGCACCGTCATGTCCACGAACCGCTGCCGGAGCTCGTCGTTGCTGAAGCGCTTGATCTTCCACGCCATCGACTGCTCGCTGTGGGGCGACTCGTCGTCGGGCGGTCCGAACATCATCACCGCCGGCCACCACCAGCGGTTCACGGCATCCTGCGCCATCGCCTTCTGCTCCGGCGTCCCGTGGGATAGTGTGTAGAGGATCTCGAAGCCCTGACGCTGATGGAAGCTCTCTTCCTTGCAGACCCGTACCATCGCCCGCGCGTAGGGCCCGTAGGAGCACCGCGTGAGTGGGATCTGGTTCATGATCGCGGCGCCATCAACCAGCCACCCGATGGCCCCCATGTCGGCCCACGAAAGGGTTGGGTAGTTGAAGATCGATGAATACTTCTGCTTGCCGGCGATCAGTAGCTCCATCAGCTCGTCGCGGCTGACGCCGAGAGTCTCAGCCGCGCTGTAGAGGTACATGCCGTGGCCGGCCTCGTCCTGCACCTTGGCCATCAGGATCGCCTTGCGTCGCAGGTTTGGCGCCCGCGTGATCCAGTTGCGCTCAGGCTGCATGCCGATGATCTCTGAGTGCGCGTGCTGGGCGATCTGCCGGATCAGGGTCTTGCGATAGTCCTCGGGCATCCAGTCACGCGGCTCGATTCGCTCGTCGGCCACAACCATTCGCTCGAACTCGTCGAGCTGATCGTCCGGTTCGGCCGTCTCCGCAGCCGTCTCCGGCTCCCGCCTCTCCTCGTCAGGAGGGCTGTACATCAGACCGCCTCCGCCTCGGTCGCAGGGCGGCGTGACTGCACGACGTGAAAGCGCGGCGTGACGAAGGCCAAGTCGGTGAGCGACGAGTTCGCCGCGGGGTTCAGGCCTGTCGCGTGGAAGTCCGAGAAGGCAGCCGACTGGTTGACGTAGACCCCGCCGGTGAGGTTGAGCGACAGCGCCACACCGGCCTCGAGCGCCGCGCGCTCCGCCCCAGCGAGCACCGCCTCGTCGGTCGAGTACGCGCCCGCGGTGATGGCGCCGTGCTCGCGGCCGGCGCGGCGCATCGCCTCCAGCGATGCGGAAGTCCCATCCGTCGGCACGAGCAGTGTTATGGGTCCGAAGTGCTCTTCGGAGGCGACCGGGTCGTCCGGACCCTCCACCGCGATGAGCGTCGGAGTCCGGACCCTGGCGCCGGCGTGTTCGGGGTGCGTGACCACCTTCGTGGGCAGCACCACCCGCCCCAGCCTGCCGGCTGACTCCAAGCGCTGCAGCACGTCGTCGTTGACGATGGCGCCGAGCACGCCCGTCGCCCGGCTGGTGTCGGCCAGAAACTCCTCGATGGTTGTCGCCAGGTCGGTCGCCACGTCGTCGAACGACTTGTGCCCGGCATCGGTGGTGATCCCGGCACGGGGCACGTACAGGTTCTGTGTGGTTGTGCACATCTGGCCGCTGTAGAGCGAGAGCGTGAAAGCCAGGTTCTCCAGCATGCCGTGGTAGTCGTCGGTCGAGTCGATCACCACGCAGTTGACGCCGGCCTTCTCCGTGAAGACGGTGGCCTGGGCAGCTTCGCGCTCCAGCCACTCGCCGAAGGCGGTCGAGCCGGTGTAGTCGATGATGCGAATCTCCGGTCGCCTGGCGAGTTCGGCGGCCAAGCGGCCGCCTGGGTTCTCGGCCGCGAGCGTCACGAGATCCGGGCTGAACCCCTCCTCTGCCAGGACTTCGCGCGCGACCGACACCGTGATGGCCAGCGGCAGAACCGCCCCCGGGCTCGGCTTCACGGTCACCGGGTTGCCTGTCACCAGGCTCGCGAAGAGCCCGGGATAGCTGTTCCAGGTTGGGAAGGTGTTGCAGCCGATGACCAAGCCGACTCCGCGAGGCGCAATCGCGAACGTCTTGCGCATTCGCAGCGGAGGCCGCTTACCCTGCGGCTTCTCCCACACCGCTTCGATGGGCACCGACGACATCGCCGAGTACGCGTAGGCCACCGCCTCCAGCGCGCGGTCCTGGGCGTGCGGACCGCCGGCCTGGAAGGCCATCGCGAACGCCTGGCCGGTGGTGTGCATGACGGCGTACGCGATCTCGTGCGAGCGTCCGTTCAGCCGCGCCAGGATCTCGAGCGCCACTCCGGTCCGAGCCTGGACGCCCGCATCCCGCCATGCCGGAAGCGCCTCGGCCGCCGACTTGAGGACCGCGTCGACGTCCGCCTCGGGGTAGGTGACGCCGAGGTCGAATCCGTACGGGGAGCGCTCACTTCCGACCCATGATCCAGTGGTCGGCTGATCGAGCTGGAAGCGCGAGCCGATGCGCGCCTGGATGGCCGCCGCGCCGGCCGCGGAGGCATCCTCTCCGTAGGCCTTGGTCGATTCCGAGTAGGCGCTGAAGTACTCCCGGGACCCGATGGCTGCCAGGGCCCCGTCGAGCGTCGCCTGGTGACGGTCCAGGAGCACGGCCGTGCTGTTGGGTCCCGGGGCGGTCGCAGGGGTCATGGCGCCTCCTCAGATAGGGCACTTGACGGGAATGTGGCACAGCATACCAAAGCTACCGACCGTTCGCTAGTATGGGCAGTGTGGATCGCATTGCGGGCGGCTCTGGGTTGGAATCCTCGGAGCAACGGGGCCCGACCGCGACAATGGTTCCGCCCATGACCACGCGGCACCGCCTCTCCGCGGAAGCGGCGCGCCTGTTTGCCGAACGCGGCTACCACGGCACGTCGATCGGCGACCTGGCCGACGCCCTCGGCATCCGGAAGGCCTCCATCTACTCTCACATCGAAGGCAAGGAGGACCTGCTGGCAGAAATCGCCCTCGCCGGAGCAAGCGGATTCCACCTGGCGCTCGACGTGTTGCCCGACGACATTGAGCCGCTCGAGCGGTTGCGACTGGCGCTCCGCGCCCACCTCAACGTCGTCGATCGACAGCTCGATGTGGCCAAGGTCTGGCTCCACGAATGGCGTTACCTTGCGGACCCGGCCCGCGAACGCTTTGTGGCTGAACGCCGGCGATACGAGCGACGGATCCGCGACCTGTTCGAGGCGGCCATCAGTAGCGGCGATCTGCGCGCCGACCTGGATGTCAAGCGGGCAGTGCTCCTGTTCCTTTCGGTGGCCAACTGGGGGTACACCTGGATGACCCCTGGAACGGACGCCGCTCGGGAGGCCGACGCCTTCTGGCCTCTTCTGCTTGACGGCATCGGCTCCCGCTGACGTGCCTGACGGTCATCCGGTCTGGAGTCCGCGCGCAGGATCGGCTTGTTGCGTCAAATGAGACTTGTAGGCGAGCACGGAGGAGGTGGGACTTTGAGGATTAGTGGCGTGGACGCTGCGGTTCTCGTCGAAAGCGAGGGATTGATCCTCACTGGGAGGCGGGGTCGGGCGAACGGGTGAAGGAGGCTGAAATGGGTCTGACAGTGGAGCTGGCGGCCGGCGTACTGGAGCTCACGCTGAACCGGTCCGAGGCCTTGAACTCGTTCACTGCCGAGTTGCACCAAGAGCTGGCCCAGGCTTTGACGAACGCGCGCAGGCCCGAGGTCCGAGCGGTCATCGTCACGGGAGCCGGTCGCGCCTTCAGCGCCGGCCAGGACCTGGCCGAGGCACAGGGCTCCGACATTGGACCAGGCGAACGCCTCAAGCGGTACTACAACCCGAACATCCTGGCACTGCGAGCCCTCGCGAAACCGGTCGTCGCCGCGCTCAACGGCATCACCGCCGGCGCGGGCATCGCGCTGGCGTTGGCCTGCGATCTTCGGATCGCCTCCGACAAGGCGAGCTTCATGCCGGCGTTCATCGGCATCGGCCTCATACCCGACTCAGGCACCTCATGGTTCGCCACCCGCATCCTAGGCGAGGCGAGAGCCTTCGACTGGCTCACTTCCAATCGTCGGCTGAGTGCCGCTGAGGCGTTCGAGTGGGGCCTGGTCCAGGAAGTCGTCAGCCCCGACGCGCTCCTCGCGCGAGCCCGTGAACGGGCCATTCAACTGGCCAACACGCCCGGCGAGGCGGCCGGCCTGACCAAGCGGCTCTTGAGTGGAGCGGTCACCACATCGTTGAGTGAGCAGCTCGAGTTGGAAAGCGAGCTACAGCAGGCCGCCAGCGAGCATCCGGCGTACGCGGAGCGCATTGCGTCCTTCCTCGCCAAACAGCCCGCACCCGGGCCGGCGCAGGCCTCCGCGGTTCGGCCGTGAGCAGGTCGTTTCTCAGGGATTACCTGCATGTCGGGTCAATCAGCTGCTGATCACGGAGGGACTGTGCGGGACCGCACCCCGGCGCCAGAATCACTAGAGCCGATCGAGCGTGCGTCCCTCGACGAACTGCGGGCTCTGCAGCTCGAGCGGCTGCAGTGGTCGCTTGGGCACGCCTACGCCAACGTAGCGCATTACCGGTCGGCCTTCGATGCCGCGGGCGTGCACCCCGACGACTGCAAGGATCTGACCGATATCGCGAAGTTTCCGTTCACGAGCAAGGAGGATCTGCGCCAGCACTACCCGTTCGGGATGTTTGCCGTGCCGCAGTCCCAAGTCGCGCGCATTCACGCGTCGTCCGGTACGACCGGACGGCCCACTGTGGTCGGCTACACCGCCAACGACATCCGCGCGTGGTCTTCGGTGATGGCACGGTCGATCCGGGCCTCCGGGGGAAGACCCGGCGACAAGGTCCACGTGGCCTACGGCTACGGGCTGTTCACCGGTGGACTCGGGGCCCACTACGGCGCCGAGGCCTTGGGCTGCACAGTGATACCGGTATCCGGCGGCATGACGGAGCGGCAGGTGCTGCTCATAAAGGATTTCGAGCCTGACATCATCATGGTGACGCCGTCCTACATGCTCGCCATTGTGGACGAGATGGAGCGCCAGGACATGGATCCGCGGTCGACGTCCCTTTCGATCGGAATCTTCGGCGCTGAGCCCTGGACCAACGACATGCGAGACGAGATGGAGAAGCGCATGGAGATCCATGCCGTCGACATCTACGGTCTGTCCGAGGTGATGGGGCCCGGCGTGGCCAACGAGTGCATCGAAACGAAGGACGGCTTGCACGTTTGGGAAGACCATTTCTATCCGGAAGTCATCAACCCAGTCACCGGTGCGGTGGTTCCCGACGGCGCCGAAGGGGAGCTGATCTTCACCTCATTGACCAAAGAAGCGATGCCGGTAATCCGCTACCGCACCCGCGATCTCACCCGGCTGTTGCCGGGTACAGCACGCACCATGCGCCGCATGGAGAAGGTCACGGGCCGAACCGACGACATGATCATCCTGCGCGGCGTCAACCTCTTCCCCACTCAGATCGAGCAGCTGATCCTGCGCACTCCGGCGCTCTCGCCGCATTTCCAGTGTCTGCTCACCCGTCCCGGCCGCTTGGACGAACTCACCGTGCGGGTCGAGCGCCGTCCCGAGTCCGACCCGGACACCGCCGCCCAGGCCTCGGCTGAGCTGAGCTCAAGAATCAAACAGTCCATCGGTGTGACAGTGGCCGTGGAGGTGCTCGAACCGGATCAAGTCGAACGTTCACTCGGCAAGATGCGCCGCGTGATCGACCAGCGGGATCCACGATGACGTTCGGCGTCGAACAAACGAGCCCGAGCAGGCCCACAGGGCACCGGACCTCAGCGCCGCATAACTCCAAGGGCAGCTGAGTTGTCTGGGGCAGCACGAGATGGGTGACGACGCCAGTGAGACTCCGTCGGCCCAGCCAATGGGAGCCGTCAGGGCGATGGCTGTCGCCGATCGGGTGACGCGGTCGCTCGGCCTCGTCATCGAGAGGCTCGCTCCCGGCGAGGCGATGGCGCGCATGACGGTCTCTGCGGCGATGGTCAACGGCCATGCACTCGCCCATGGGGGGTACATCTTCCTGCTTGCGGATACGGCGTTCGCCTACGCCTGCAATACCCGCGGTGCCACCCTGGCCAGCGCGGCCGAGATCGTGTTCGTTCGACCGGTCAGCGAAGGCGAGGAGCTCGTAGCCGAGGCCCGCGAGCGGGTCCGTTTCGGAAGAAGCGGCGTGTACGACGTGACGGTGCGAGGCGTTGGGGGTGATGTAGTCGCCGAGTTCCGGGGTCACAGCCGCCCACTTCGGTCGCCGGCAGAGTAGTCATTTGGCAGAGCTTCAGAGGCGAGTCGGCCGTACAGCAGTCGAGGTCCAAAGTGCTGGCAAAATGACGGCTATCACAGCCACTCGGCGAATACAAAAGCGCCCGCTTGAACGGGGCCGGGCCGACCTCCGGACCGCATCGTAGGGAGTTCGATTCCCTCCCAGCGCACCAGTTTTCGAGACCACGAACTACCGCTCGCCGTCCGAGACAGCGCCAAGGGCATCTTCAGCTGGCGGAGTCATGAACGCTCTAATCGGTCTCAACCTGCCCAAACCGGTATAACGACAGGTATATGACGGATCCCGCGAAAGCGATCGCCCTGGCCCGCCGGGCAGCGGGGTTGACTCAGGCTGAGCTTGCCAGGCGCAGCCGCACCTCGCAGCCGGCGGTCAATCGGTACGAGACCGGTCGCGTGAGGCCGCGGCCAGAGACTCTGCGTCGACTCCTGGAGTCATGCCGGATGGCGGCGCCCCGGCCCTCAGAAGCACTGGAGGCCAGCCGTGATGAGGTTCTCGCGTTCGCGCGACGTCACGGAGCATCGAAGGTACTGGTGTTTGGATCCGTGGCTCGAAACGAGGACGACCCCGAGTCCGATATCGACCTGTTGATGGACATCCCACCCACCTACGGCCTGTTCGCAATGGCTCGCCTGCAGCGCGAGCTGTCGGAGCTTCTTGGAGTGCGCGTCGACCTAGGCAGCGTCGACGATCTTCGACCCAGGATCCGAGAACGGGTGTTGGCCGAGGCCCGCCCGCTTTGAGGACCTCGGGGCGACGTGACGACGAGCGGGTCGCCGACATGCTGGAGGCGATTGCCAGGATCCAGAGCTGGAATTCCGACGCTGTGCCAAAAAGCATGTACCAGTCGGCTGTGCTTCACGAGCTGATGATCATCGGCGAAGCCGCCGGTCGCCTGAGCGATGGCTTTAAAGAGACGCATCCCGACATCCCGTGGCAGGACCTGGTCGGGCAGAGGGTCCAACTCGCCCATCACTACTGGGAGACGCAATGGGCACGCATCCAGCAGACGGTCCAAGAGGATATTCCCGCACTGAAGTCCGCGCTGCTGCAGGACGTTGGACACCGATAGGTTTGCAGCAGCCGCTGGAAATCTGCGGGTACTCGAAGCATCGCCCAGCCCTGAGCCTCTTGAAGCCTGGCGCGGTCGAAATGCTCGACAATGCACCTGGAAGCGGCGGTAAAGGGGGAACCCCCAAAGGCGAAGCGCCGACGCCTGGCGCGCGCCTGAAGGCGGGGCACGAGTGCCCTGGCGCTTCAGCTCCTCCATGGACGTAGGCCCAGCTCTGGAAGGGCAAGGCAAAGTCATCCGTGCAGCAATTGGCCTGAGAAATGCAGTCAAACGGCGGCCTTCACCCGCACTCTCCAAATCCAAAATGGCTATGCCGAAGGGGGCTGGGCCGACCTCCGGACCGCAAGGCAGGGGGTTCGATTCCCTCCGGGCGCACCATTCTTGAATACGAATGCAATTAGCAAAAGCTGCTCTGAGGAGACTGCCTGACAGCAGTTTGACAGCAACTGACAGCAGATGGCCGCCGCTTCCGTATCTACCCAGGACGGTCTGTGGTTGTCATAGGCTACTCGTAGTAACGGGCCAGACTTGGCTGACGAATGATTGACCATGGCAGTCGACCGGCGTCGAGAATCAGCCTTCCTGAATCGTCCTGAGGTTGGGGTCCAGCCAGGTGGTGTACGAGCGGCCAAAAACGGGCACCACTGCCAGCGTGGGCCTTAGCAGGCCATGTCGTCCAGCTCAGCATCCGAACGGCCGGCCCTCGCCTACTTTCTCATCTGATCAGCCGCGGGGATCCGGTGCACTTGTTGCGAGAGAGCTTCCTCCGGCGAGAGTTCGGTGACCGGCGCCGACTGGTCGACTAAGGACAGGCGCCATAGGTCGACCTAGTCCCAGCAATACGCCAATGAGCTGGTGTACGGTGCGCGGAGGACGCGCCGAATGAAGGTCCATGTCTCCCTGATTGCGGAAGCTGTTCAACTAAGCAGCTTCCGCCGACGCCCGTACCCGGCGCAGGATTTCGACCAACTCGTCCACCTCCTCCTCGCCGAAGAGCCCTTCTGGGCCGGAGGGCGCCACGTCGGTGAACGGCGACTCGTACAGCCTTGCCGCGTCGACCACCCCGCGCTGAGCCAGGTAGTCGATGATCATGTTCACGAACTCGATCTGGTTTCCCTGGAGCCGATGGGAGGTCAGAAAGTCGGCGAAGGCCTCCTTGGCAGCTCCGCGGTCGAGGCCTACGAGACTGCGGATGAAGAGCCCCAGCCCCAGCGCCTCCTGGGCGGCCTGCTTGCGCAGCTCGTCGTCGCCGATCCCGCTCTCCCCGACCATCCGCTCCAGGGATTCGAGATCCACTGCCGTCAGCTGGCGAGCCGTTCGCAACCGGTAGATGGCGACGTCGTCCTGGTGCTGCCTGAGGAAAGCCCGCACCGTATCTCGGAACTGCTCCATCGGGAGCTGCGGAGCCACTCCGAGTATGTCCACCATGGTGTCCTCACCGATCTCATCGGTGAAGTCGGTGTAGAGCCGCCGCCGCCGACTCTTCTCGATCAGGCGGACGAGCGACCGGAGTTTCTTGCGGACGTCTTCCAGCATTGCCAGGGTGACGTCCTGCCACCACTCATCGGTCTGAACCTCAGCGATGAGGGGCAGATGAGTCCGGACCATGGGGATGGAGCCCTGCTCCTCGAGCTGCCCGGCGATCTCGACCAGCGCTTCCCGCAGACGCCCGAACGAAGGCTCGTGGCGCAGGAGTGCCAGCTGGAGGCGGATGAGCAGCATGTCGAACCTCTTCGCCTCTTCGCCGTCCGCCTCAATCTCGGAAGGCAGGCCGTCGATCTCGGTCGCCAGGGTGTGGAGATCCTCCTTGTCCAGCTCCTGCCAGGCGGCAGCCTCGCGAAACTGCTCGATGACCCGGCGCTTGGGACGTACCAGGAAGTTGTCGAGGTTCATCGCCCCCACCTCGGCATGGAGGGAGGCGGCGGTCTCTCCGCGCAGGGCGGGGTCGGCGCCGTCCTGGTCGAGAGCGCCGATGAGCTTCCAGGCGGGTGGTGAAAAGCCGCTTGCTCAGAGAGTCGGCCAGCCGGCCCTCAGGGCGGGGCAGGTCCTGCTTGAAGAACTCGAAGTTGCCGCAGTAGTCGAAGACGTAGAAGCAGCTCTTGTGCTGGCCGGGTCCGAAGAGGTCAGGCCGCAACCGGGTCCCCCGACCGATCATCTGCCAGAACTTGGTCTTGGAGTAGACCGGCTTGAAGAAGACGAGGTTGACCACGTCGGGGATGTCGATGCCGGTGTCAAGCATGTCCACGGAAATGGCGATGTGGGGCGCCTTCTCAGGGTTGCTGAAATCGTCGATCAGGTTCTGAGCGTAGGTCACGCCATGGTGGATGCTCCGAGCGACCGCTCCCTTGTAGTGCGGGTAGTTGACATCGAACCGTTCAACAATGAAGTCCGCGTGCGCCCTCAAGCGTCAGATCGACCGCCGGCTCGCCGCCGCCGGTGCTTGAGCGGTGGCCGTCCTCGGTGTCATTCCTTGCTGAGGAAACGATCAGTGGATGGTGTCTTTTCTAAAATGATTGACAACGGAGGAAACGGCCAAGGCACCATTGGGGTCATGAGCCCGAGGACATCGCTGGTACGTACTCCCACCTCGCGATGGCTGCGGCTTGCCCGATCTCCCCCAAGATGAAGCGTCCATGGGCTGCTCTAAGACGATCAAGGGTCTCCCCGCTGAAGCGCTACCGGTTCGAATCCTGCCGACCGATAGCACAGGACGTAACGTAGGCCGCTCGACCCGCGTTGCTTGAAGCGAACGGGCTCCCCACCCTGCCAAGTACCATCATGCGAAGAGATGCGAATGCCTGAGCCCGAGCAAGACGTGCTGGCCGTCGTCCCCATCGCCTCCTCGATTCAGGATCACCGTCTCGTACTGACCCTCTCCGGGCGCACTGTCTTGGACTGGACTTTGAGCGCCCTCCGCTCCTGCCCCCGGGTGGCACGCATCGTGGTCGCGACCGAGAGGCACGTGTCACGAGGGGTTCGTTCCGCGGTGCAGAAGTACTCCGCCGTGAATCCGGTGCAGGTGGTCGAAGCTTCATCGGGAAGAATCGCCGCAATCGCCGAGGCCGTAGCCTCGATGCCCGAGTGCAATCGCGTCCTCATCCATGATCCCGATCGGCCGCTCCTCTCCAGCCAACAGTTCATGAGCCTGCTGGCGCTTGCCGAGAACGCGCCGGTCGCCGTTCCTGCCGTCCTGCTGAAGAGCACGTTTAAGCAGGTGCACGACTCTCAGGTCGAGGCCACCGTGCCTCGCAACCGACTCTTGCGCCTTCAGACCCCTCGCATCTTCGACCGCCGCGTACTTGAAAGCGTGCTGGCGATGGCAGCAGAGCAAGGTTGGCAAGCGGCCGATGAACTGAGCCTCGTCCGGCAGGCTGCGGTCAACGTGCATCTTCTGCCAGGGGACTATTTCAACATCCCCCTTTCCGATCGGCTAGACGTCGAATTCGTGGAACTGGCGATCGCTCGACACCTGCTGCCAGCCCTCGCGGGCTGATCCAGCCGGCGGACGGTGCTAAGGAGACCGGCGGACGGTGGTAAGGTGAACGTAGGCACCTTTGTGCATCGGCAGCACGTGCGATCACATGACGTAGCCGCGGTTGTCCTTGCCGCCGGCGCCGGCAGACGGATGGAGGCTGCCATCAACAAGGTCTTCCTTTTGGTGGGTGGCAAACCCATCCTCGCGCGGTCGCTGGAACTGTTTCAGGGGCTCCGCCAGGTTGAACAGATCGCGGTCGTCTGCGCCGCGGGCGAGCTTGGGGTCGCCCGGAGCCAGGTCATCGAGCCGTACGAGCTAGCAAAGGTTTCGAATCTCGTGGTCGGTGGCGAGACGCGGCATCATTCGGAGTATCTCGGCATCCAGAGTCTCGTCCCCGAGATTGAATCCCGCGTTGTCAACATCGTGCTGGTCCACGATGCCGTCCGCCCCTTCGTGAGCCCAGATGTGCTCGCGGAGCTAATAACGGAGGCTCGACGAAGCGGCGCCGCCATCCCTGCCGTGAGGGCGGGCGAGGACATAGTATCGGTTGACACCGACGGACGCCTCGAGCCAAGAGCTGGCGACCTGTGGGTCGCGCAGACGCCCCAGGCGTTCGATGCCCGCCTCTTGCTGGCTGCGCACCGGAGGGCCGAGGCGGAGGGATTCATCGGTACGGACACTGCCTCGGTGGTGGAGCGGACCGGGCATGTGGTTCGGGTGGTGCCCGGCCGCTACGACAACATCAAGCTCACGACCTCCGACGACCTCGTTCTTGCCGAGCAGATCGCGACCTGGCAAGTACATGTCACGCCCGAGCAGGGAATGCTGCATGTTTAGGCAGAGCCGGCTCTCTTCTGGGATCCTTGAGCAGAACACCTACCTTTGGTGCCCGACCTGCCAGACCGAGAGTCGGCACCACGTTCACTACGTCGCTGGACTCCTGCACTGGCTCCAGTGCGAGCGCTGCCTTCAGCGGTGGGACGTGAAGCGTGTTCTCTTGGCTTCTGCCTACTGCCGGATGTTGCCGAGCCGGATCGCCACCAAGCCCGTGCGCGTCACCCTGGAGGTCCGCAGCCATCCTCTACGCTTCGCCGCGAGCCTACCCAGGCGAGTCCTGACTAAGCCGCTGCGCTTGGTTGACGAGGCGGTGGACGTGGTTGGACTTGCGCATCAGTGAGTTCTCGATCGCCGAAGTCAGGCCAGCTCAGGCTCGAAGACGCGGAGGTGCTGGCACGCATCGCCGAGAACTACTACGTGCTGGGAATCAGACAGGAAGAGATCGCCTCGCAGTTCAATATCTCGCGCTCCTATGTCTCGCGCCTGCTCGACCGGGCGCGCAATCGTGGCATCGTCGAGATCTCGATTCGCCACCCCGTCCGGAGGGAGCCGTTCATGGAGGAGCAGATCCGCCGGCGTTTTGGGCTGAGGGAGTGCATCGTCATGGTGGCGGACAACGGTTCCGCCGAACCACTCAAACTGGCGGGCGAAGCCGCTGCCGACTACCTATGCCGCGTAATCGAGCCAGATCACACGCTGGCGCTTTCCTGGGGAACCGGTATCAAGAGCGTGATCGAAGCTCTGCAGAGTGGACGCGCGCGAGCCCGGCATGTAGTGCAGATGTTCGGCGGCTTGACCCTACCGACGAACGACATCAGCGGATCCGATCTGGGCGGCCGTTTAGCACGCGCCCTCGGCGCCAGCTTTCAGTACTTGCACGCACCCTGGCTCGTCGAGAGTGCTGACCTTGCCCACGCCCTCAAGAGCCAACCGGACGTGGGGGAAGCACTGCGACAAGCAGCCGCCGCCGACATCGCTTATGTCGGGATCGGGGCCGTCGGAACGGGCTCTTCGGCCCTCCTCTTCAACGAGACCTACCTCACCCAAGCTGAGCTACGAGAGCTGAAGAAGACCAGAGCGGTTGGAGACATATGTGGCCGCGTCTTTGATGCCGAAGGCCACCCTTGCCCGGTTGGTTTTGGCGGCCGGATCATTGGCCTGGATCTGGCGACCTTGAAGCGGATACCGACGGTGGCCGGTGTCGCCACAGGGGCTCAGAAGGGCGAGGCGATAAGGGCCGCGCTGCAAGGCGGACTGGTCGACGTGCTCGTCACGGATCGTGATGGCGCCGCTGCCGCCCTCCGCGATTGATGGACGGTGGGCATCGGCTTTGCGCGAGCTGTGGGGGACGCATGATCCCAGGCAACATCGTCCTTCCAATCCTCGGTACCCCTAAGTTCGCTCACCGCGTCAAGATGGCGAGCGTTGAGACCGAGATCGATGGACTCATGTGCGATGGATGCGGGGAGGTCATCTTCCTGGCTCGCGACCCGCAGCGGATCAGGAAGGTCTACGACGCGGTGATGCGCGTGCAGGGTGCGACTTGATCCGACTGCAGGGAATAGGAGTCTCAAGTGGACGAGCAAGCGGCGCGCTTTTCGTCGCGGAGGAGCCGACTGCGGGAAGTGGTTCAATGGACTCCCTCGAACAGGTCGCGGAGGTCGCTGCCCAACGCCTCGAGGC
>JAABUQ010009382.1_pt1 | contig 13263 bp, 9 predicted proteins | sample 5560001 | NCBI WGS metagenome assembly JAABUQ01 (sample SAMN10711888, study PRJNA513371) | rock metagenome | isolation source: Antarctica rocks | place: Antarctica: Victoria Land, Finger Mt nord | collected 2015-12-18 | reverse complement strand
CGTTTGCCGTGTCGGCGGAGCCGTTGGAACAGGGGTTGAAGTTGCGCGTGAGCTGACTCGTCCATGCGTTGGGCCAGATGACCAGCGGCGGGAGATCCGCGCGGTTGTGCGCCGCCCGCGCGGGGACGATGGTCGCCGCCACGACGAGGAAGGCGCTGATAAGGACCCGTTTCGCTACCCTGGCCGGTTGTCGCGGTCTCATGGTGCTCGCTCCTGATTAGGCGTGACGGCATTGTAGAGGTAGGCGCCCGCATGCGCTGCTGTCGTCCGCTAACGACCCGACGGTCTTCTCGCTCCGCGCTCCTCCTTTCTTGCGTCGGTCAATTACGTCAAAGCTATCATACTAATTCTTCCGCGTCAACTCTCGATCGATCTGTCTGCCTGCGTCGTGTTGCGTGCGTCTCACCAAACGATACGGTAAGATGTCCTCGTCGGCGATGCGCTGATTGACGCCACGCCGGGCTCATGATAGCATGGCAACGGTGGGTAGCAGGACTTTATTGTCCTGTTCTACACGTTACAGTCCCTTAGAGGGGCGAACCACGGCACAAGACACCATTCGGGCTCAGCCAGCACTGACCGCGGTCGGCGGCGCACATATGCAACGCGATCAGCGTATTAGTATGACAGGTTTATCGCGAAACAGAACAGGGTTGGCCAAACCGTTCATCAAACGACCACCGTGCAAGAGCAGGGAGAGTAGCGCGCCGTGAGCGCCAGGACGGCGATTGCCGCGCGGCCATACCGGCCGGGCTACGAGACGGTGGCCGCCCGGATCGCCGCGTTCATCGCGCAGTCCGACCTGCAACCGGGGGACCGCCTGCCCACCGAACTGGCTCTGGCCGAGCGGATGGGCGTTAGCCGCACCGTCATCCGCGAGGCGGTCAAGCTGCTGTCGGCCTCGGGGCGGGTGCGCGCGCGGCGTGGCAGCGGGCTGTACGTGGCCAGCGAGCCGCGCCCCTTCGCCACGGCCGCCATCGACCTCTCCATGCCGGTCGATCCCGAGCACATGCTCGGCCTCTTCGAGTTTCGCGCCACCCTGGAAATGCAAACGGCGCGGCTGGCCGCCGAGCGCGCCACTCCACGCGAGGTGCAGGCGTTGCGCGAGGCCGCGGCGCTGAGCGAGCGCGGCGCGGAGACGGCGGACACGGCCCGCTTCGGCGAGGGCGACAACGCTCTGCACCAGGGCATCGCCGACGCCTCGCGCAACCCGTTCCTGGCCTCCGCGGTCTCCACGGTGCTGCGCCTGCAGGATTGGGCCATCACCATGGTCATCACGGGCGCGCCGGGCTCGTTGCGCGTCGCCGCCGCGGAGCATGCCGCCCTCGTCACTGCGATTAGCGCTGGCCGCGCCGACGCCGCCGGCGAGGCGATGCGGGCGCACCTGGATACCGTGGCCGCGGCCTATCAGCAGGAAGCGCGTCGCCGCGTGATCGGCGATAAGGCGCACAACTAGTGGCGGACTACCTGGTCATCGTTTGGTTCTACTCTGGCAGGGATGCGCTATTCGGCTGGGACAGGCCGAGATGGCGGCACAACCTGGCTAAAGAAGGCAAGGCAGGGCAAGTCCGCCGGCGCGTCGCGAGCCTCCGCTGGCGCGCCGCAAGATAGTCGGACGACCAGACGAGCCTGATGGTAGAGACGCCGCGGCGGCCCGTCCCGGCGATTGGCGATGCGCTCGAGCAGCAATCCGCAGGCCTGTACGCCCATCTCATAGGCCGGCTCGACCAGGGAGGTAATCGGGGAGACAAGGGTGGGTGTCCAGCTCAGGTCGCCGAAGCCGACCACCGCCAGATCCTCCGGGACGCGCAGCCCCGCGCGCGCCGCGGCGACAAGTACCCCCGGCGTCAGATTGCTGCTGCTCACGACGACCGCGGACGGCCGGCGCTCGGCCTCAAAGAGCGGGCCGGCGACGTCCATCGCGTCCGCATCCTCGAAGCCCCTCGTGATCCCTTGCCACCCACGCTCGGTTGCCAGTTCGGCCCGACGCAGCGCGCGGCGATAGCCGACCAGACGCTCACGCTCGCTCACGATGTCCAAGGGACCGGTGACTATCCCGATCCGTCGGTGGCCCAAACCGGCCAGGTGCTCCACCGCCCGCGCCATGGCGACCATATTGTCGAGGCTGACCCTGTCGACGGCCGGCGCCCGCGCGTCGATGCTGACCACCACGATACCCGCCCGCGTCAGGCGCGGGATGTGCCCGCGCCAGGATGGACTGGTCATGACGGCGCCAATCACGCGCTGCTCGTACAGCAAGCGCAGCGACTGGGACTCGCCGGCATGGTCAGTGCCGGTCTTGAACGTCAGCACGCCGTAACCGGCGGCGTAGGCCGTGTCTTTAATGCCGTCGATGTAGAGGTTGTAAATGGGATTGTTGGTGTTTGGGATCAGCACGGCCAGCAGCTTCGACCGGCCGCCCTTGAGACTGCGCGCGGGCGCGCTCGGCGTATAGTCGAGGTCGGCCATGGCTTGCAGCACGCGCTGGCGCATCACGTCGTTGACCAGGGGGCTATCGTTCAGCACGCGCGACACCGACATCGCCGAGACCCCGGCGCGCCGCGCTACTTCGCGTATCGCCACCATGATCGCGCGTCCCTTCCCTTTCCATCGTGCGCCGCGCCGTACTGAGCGCGGCGGAGGAGCCACTGCGTAGGATAGTACGCCGCGCGCGCGCTATCCGTCAACCTCACGCGCGTCGGATGAAGGGGACGAACCGGGCAGTCGCAGGTGTCGGATTTCACTAGTCCGAGGTGTACACGCCGCGGATGGTCAGCAGGCGCACCGGACCGAGCAGTCCGCTCGGCCGCTCCCGCCGCTCGAACGCGTTGGCGTTCGTGTTCGCCACCACGACCAGCAACTCATTCGACCCCGGACGGACGACCTCCGTCACGTCGGCGCGGTACGGCTCGAACGCCAGGGGGGGCAAGGACTGCCCGTTAACCGTGACCACGGCCGTCTCGAACACGTGACCCAGGTCCAGGACGATGCGCTCTCCCGGGGCCGGCGCGGCGTCCAGCGTCAACGTCGTGCGGTACTCACCGCGCCCGGAGAACCACGGCAATCCCGCGTCCGGCCAACTCACCGGCGGACCGGTCCAGGTTCGCCCCGCGACCGCGATGCGCCACTCGTCGAGGTGGCGACTCGTCTCGACCACCGACGCCGCCCGATCGGGCGGCGCTGGCGCCCCGGGACGGGCCACCAGCAGGTAGGATTGACCCGGGGCGAACGCCAGCGTCAGTGCAACTCGGTCCCCGTCGCAGGCCCTCCCCGGCAGCGCGTGGCGCTCGCCGCTGTGCGCGATCCACTCCTCCACGGCGGCGCCGCCGGCCAGGCGGAGCGTCGCCGTGAACGTCCGATCCGACTCATTGACCAGCAAATAGACATCGGTGTCGCCGACGCGCCGGCGGTGGTACGCCAGGTACGAGGTGAGCGGGCGCATCGTCGTCTCCCGCCAGCCGCCGCGCTGCTCCTGTGTGACGACGATGGTATCGTCCTCGGGGGCGACCCACGCCTCGACGTCGGGCGCGATGGCCGTGCGCAGCAAGGCCGCGACGGGCGCGATCCCCTCGGGCACGTACCCCAACCGCCCGCGCGCGTGGGCAAGGAAGCCCGGGTGGTCCAGCCGCGACAGGCGCTCCCGTAGGCCCGTCCACTCGTCCGGCAGGGACCCGTCCACCACCCGCGCGGGCAGCCGCCCGACGAAGACGACCGTGCCCCCCGCCGCGGCCAGCGCCAGCGCCTGGCGCAGCGCCGGGGCGTGCAGGGTGTCGGTGTCCGGGATGACGAGGACCCGGAATATCTCTCGGCCGACGCGCAGCAGGCCGTCGGCGACATTGGCCGAGGCCAGGACGGTGTGGTCCACCAGGTCGAAGTCGTACTGATGCCGCGGGAGATGCAAGCCAAGCCCGATCAGCGACAGGTCGGTGCGCTGCACCGGGAGGTCCGGCCGCGGCAGTTGCCAGGGCTCCCAGGCGCGGCCATCGAAGGGGCCGGGCTGCTCCGGGGTCATGGTGTCCCAGGCCTGCTCGATGGGATAGTAGAGCGCCACGGGCGCCACGTGGTCGCCCTGAGAGAGCACGGCCGAGAGCCGGGCCACGTAGTCCCACAGCGGCCGGCTGTGCTCCCACCAGGGGTTCTGGAAGAATTCGGAGGGCGGGCACTCGCGGCGGCGATAGTCGGCGATGCTGTAGTAGAAGCCGTGCGGGGCCAGCCAGTTGACGCCGCGGGCGTACTGATAGTCAACGATCCGCTTCATGTACGGGGGGGCCAGCTTCCAGCCGGTCAGGGCGAACGTCTCGCTCAACACGCGGTCGCGCCCATTGGCGTGCGCCACCGAGGCCACCAGCTTCTCGGCCAGCTTGTCCGTCACCTCGTCGATCTTATCCACGCCCGGTACCCCGAAGGGCGCCAGGGCCACGAAGGGATTGCCCGAGTGGCGCGTCATGGTGAAGAGCCACTCTTCCCACTCCAGGTGGCCCGTCAGCAGGACCCCGTGATCGACGCACCAGTGGGCCAGACGGTCGAAGAATCGCTCACGCAGCAACTCGGTCACGGTGCGCCAGTAGTCGTACCGCGCCCGCGCGCCCCGTTCGCCCAGGTCTTCCCACAGGGCGGGCAGCCAGGGCAACAGATCGTAGCCGCGGCGGCGCGCAAACTCGGCGGCGACGTCGTGCGTCCAGGTGATCGAGCCGACGTTGCGGTCCCAGAAGTTGTTGTAGAAGCCGGGCTCGTCCACGAAGAAGCCCAGAATAGTCATTCCGAAGTGCCCGGCAAACCGTTGGTAGTACCGCTCGTGGGTCTCCTCGATGAACGCGTCCACCGCGCCCTGGTTAATCAGATCGGTGTAGGAGCAATCGGAGTAGGCGGCGTTCCAGTCGGTCGGCTGCTGGCGGGCCACTGTCACGAGCCACTCCCCCGCCGGCGCCTCCCACGCGATGGTTTCCCCATCCAGCGCCAGGGGCAGCGGTTCCTCCGGCGCGTAACGATGCGCGTGGCGGGCGCGATCGGTCCAGGACGCCGGTTGCCCATTAGGGCGACGGTAGGTCAGCGGATCGTCCGGCAGTGGACGCGCCTCGGCGATCCGGGCGGCGGCAACGGCCCGCACCTCCGATGGCCGCGCCAACGCCAGGCGCAGGGACGCCGGGCCGCGCACGTAGTGCCGCTCCAGGGCCAGGTTCTGGCCGATATACGTGGGGTCGCGGGCCAGGACCCGGCCGCCGGCGTAGCCGCTGGCCCAATTTTCCTCGTCGTAGATCCAGAGCTTCATGCCCAGGGAGGCGGCGTGCTCGATGGCCACGCGGCAGCGCTCGAACCAGGCGTCCGAGAGGTACGGGACCGTCAGCCCCTTGCGGGCGTGGAGCACAAAGGCGCGGATGCCCTGGTCATACATCAGGTGTATCTGGCGCACCAACTCGGGGGGCTCCAGGTCGCCGTTCCAGAACCAGAACGGGCAGGCCGTATGCTCCGCGCCGGGATGGTCGAAGCGCGCCGATAGGTCGTCCATGCGTCTGTCCCTCTCTAGAATTTGAGCGCGCCCTCGGTGAGCCCCTTGATGAAGAAATCCATCAGCAGGAGGAAAAGCACCACGATGGGAAGGGACGCGATCACGTAGCCGGCGAACAACGGTCCCCACAATTGCTGGCTGGCGTAGGAGTTCTGGAAGTTGACCAGGCCCAGCGGCATGGTCCAGTTCTGCTGCGAGGGCAGGGCCACCAGCGGCCAGAGGTAGTCGCCCCAGACGTTGAGCGCCGTGAAGATGGCGATGGTGCCGATCACGGGCAGCGCCAGGGGCACCCCAAGGCGCAGCATCTTATTCAGATCGCCCGCGCCGTCGACCTCCGCGGCTTCGTACAACTCACCCGGCTGCGAGGCGAAAAAGTTGCGCAGGATCAGGATGCCGAGCACCTGCGACCCGGCGACGTAGGGCAGGATCAAGGCCCACTGCGTGTCCAGCAGATGCAGCGTCTTCACCTCCAGGAACAGGGGCACCAGCGTGAGCAGCGAGGGGATAAACAGCAGCATGATGATGAGGTAGAAGAGGGGCTCGCGCAGGCGGAAGCGGAAGCGGGCGAAGACGTACGCCGGCGGCACTACCACCACCACTGTCCCCGCCGTCGACAGCAGCGTCACCACCACCGAGTTCCAGATATACGGCGAGATGGCGTTGTAGGCGTCGACGTAGTTGTCCGTATGCGCGGGCCAGCTGGGCGTCCAGAAGGCGCCATAGAATTGTCCGTTGTCTTTGAATGAGGTGAAGACCATGAACAGGAACGGATAGAGCGTCACGACGCACAAGAAGATTAGCGGGATGTGGACGAGCCATTGCATGCGCAGAAGCCAGTGCCGGCGCGCGCGGCGGCCCGGTGGCGCGATAACGCCTTGCATGGCTCTACCCTCCTTTCTCACGGCCGAGCCAGTGGCCGGCGGCGTTGCTGAGCACCGTCAGCCCGAGCGTGACCACGAAGATCATCACCCCGATGGCCGCGGCGTACCCGAAGTTGCCGAACTCAAAGGCCTGCTGATACAGGGCCACGCCTGGCACCGTCGTGGCGTAGCCCGGCCCGCCCTGGGTCAGCACCCAGACGGAGGTGAACGTCTGCATCACCGTGATCAGGGCCAGCGTGATCAGCAGGCGCACCTGCCCGGCGATCAGCGGCAGATCGATGGACAGGACGCGCCGCCAGCCGACGCACCCGTCGAGGCGCCCCGCGTCGTGGATCTCGCCGGAGATGCTCTGCAGGGCGGCGAGGTAGAGCAGGAAGTTCAGCCCGGCGACCCAGGGGAAGCCAATGCCGATGATAGCGAAGATGGCGCTGTGCGGATCGCCCAGCCACTGCGGGGTGAGCGCGCCGAGCCCGACCCCGTTCAGCACGTTGTTGATGATGCCGATGGTCGGATCGTACATGAACTCCCAGATCAGCAGGGTGACCAACTGGGGGACCACGATGGGGATGACCAGTAGCGCGCGGTAGAGCTTGAAGAGGCGGGCGTTGCGCACGCTCAAGACAAGCTCGGCCGCGATCAGGGGCATGGTCAGCGTGATCACGATGCTCGACACGGCCAGGATGAGCAAGTTCTTGACGCTGGCCCCCATGGCCGCATCGTGGGTCATCTGCGCGAAGTTGCGCAGGCCGACGAATGTCGGCGGGCTGTAGCCGTCCCAGGCGAAGAAGGAGTGGTAGATGGCGCTGAGCAGGGGGTAGTAGTTGAACAGGGCCAGCAGGGCGAAGGACGGCAACAGGCAGAGCGCGATGAAGAGGGCCTGACGGCGCCGACGCGCCGCGCGACGCGTCGAGACCCGGCCCAGAGGCCGACTCTCGATGGGGATGGGCGAGGTCGAACTGCTCACGTAGCGTGCCTCCCTACGATCGCGAGGAGGGGGCCGCGGGCCTTTCCCACCGGCCCCCTCCCGGATCGACGACGAGCGAGCTTAGAGGTGGTCTTGCGCGGCGACGCGCGCGGCGGCGACGGTCATCAATTGCTGTATCTGCATGGCGGTCGAGGGCGTGTCGAGGTCACCCAGCAGATAGGGTTGCAGGACCTTGTAGTACTGGCTGGAGAACTGCGGATCGAGGCGTGACACGTAGCCGGGGAAGAGGCAGTCGCGGCGCCCGCTGCTGGGCAGGAACACCTTGAGGCCTTCGGGAACGGGCACGTTCTTGATCACGGGGACGAGCGCGCCAGCCTCGGTGATCATGCGCCCGCCAGTGCTCGGCTGCGAGAGGTATTGCAGGAAGTCGATGGCCAGCGGCAGGTTGTGGTCGCGCGTCGTGCCGATGGTCACGTTGTAGTTGGCGAAGGCGCCCACGATGCCGATCTTACCCGGCGCCGCCCCCGTCGCGTACGACGTGGTGTCCTTGGTCAGTGGCGGGATAGCCTCGAATGAGCCGAAGGGGAAGGTCAGGCGCAGGTTTGCCAGCCCACTGACGTCGAAGGTGGTGCCCTGGAACATGGCCAACTTGCCGGAGGAGAACAGCGCGTAGGGGGTGCCGGTGGCCGAGACGCCCTCGAAACCCGGCTGGGCGTACGCGGCGAGCTGCTTGAGGAGGGTTAGCACCTCCACGTAGCGCGGATCGGTGGCCGTAAACAGGCCCGCCTTGACGGCGCGCACCACCTGCGGCGTGGAGAGCTGGTACCCGCCCTTATTCCCCCCGGGGAGGGCCTGCAGCTTCGCAGCCTCGGAGTGGTAGATCATGTCGACCAGCTGGCGCTCGTGCCAGTCCATGTAGTCGGTCCCGGCGGCGCCGGCGTTGAGGTAGTAGGGGATAAACCCGGCCTTCTTGAGTTTGGCCATGTCGCCCAGCCAGGCGCCGAACGTCGCGGGCGGGCCGGCGATGCCGGCCTTGGCGAAGGCGGTCTTGTTATAGAAGATAGCCGTGTCGATAGCGTCGAGCGGCAGATTGTAGATGTGCCCGTTGGGGTTGGTCACGTTGGCCAGGATGCCGGGACCGAACATATCCGACCAGTGCGCGTTGCCCTTGACGTAGGGATTGGGCTTGCTCAGGTACGTATCGAGTGGCAGGTACCAGCCTTTGGGCGCCTCGAGGTTGTTGGCGTCGCTGGGGTTGTTGTAGATGATATCCGGCTCGATGCCGCCAGCGAACTGCGTGGCCTTGTACTGGGTGAAGGCGATCGACGTCTGCGTCACGTTGGGCAGCAGCTTGATGGTCACGCCGGGGTGCAGCGCCTGGTAGTTCTTGACGATCGTGCCCAGGTACTTGGGCGGATGGGGATTGGTCCGGGTCGGCGCGATCGGCGTGTAGTAGGAGGCGTAGAGGGTCAGCGTGCCGGTCAACGCGCTCGGCGCGGCGTGCGCGCGGGCCTGCGTCAGGTTGACGTGATAGGACATCAGGATGGCGGCGACGCTCGCGGCGGCGGCCAACGCGCCGATGGTGGGGCGGCGCTTGCCCCGCTGGCCAAAGGTCTGGCGCTTCATATGAGGGTTCCTCCTTGAATAGATCAATCCACATTGATGACCGTGTAGCGCGACGGGTTGAGCGGCGCGGCGGTATGACGCCGCGTCATTTGGCTGGCCGACATCACCTCCTTTCTCTGTCTCCCCACGAGTCGTCCCTATGCCGACGATGCTGCCGCTGCCGGGGCCGGACCGGTCGACGCGCGGACGACCAGACGCGCGCGCGTTTCAAGATGCGCGAGCGGGCGCCGCGGATTGGCGAGTCGCTCGATCGTCAGTTGAGCCGCGAGTTCTCCCTGGCGCCGCACGTCGGCGTCGACGCTGGTGAGCGGAGGAATGGTATACGCCGCCTGGGGCGTGTTGTCGAAGCTGGCCACGCTCATCGCGTCGGGGACGGATATCCCGGCCGCGTAGAGCGCGGCCAGGACGGCGCCGGCGAGCAGGTCGTTGACCACGATCAGCGCCGTCGGCCGGTCCGTCCCCGCGCACGCGTCCAGCAGCGCCCCCGTTTCCCGATAGCCATCCTCCATGGTCGGACCGCAGCGCCGCACCCAACGCTCGTCGACGGGCAGGCCCCGCGCGCGCTGCAGCGCCAGGCAGGCCGCGAGCCGCCCTCCCAGGAAATCGTGGTCGAACACGCCATAGATGTAACCGATGCGGCGGTGCCCCAGCGTCGCCAGGTGCTCGACAACCTGCCGCTCTCCCTCCTCCGCTGCCAGCGCCACGCCATCGATATCCGGCTCGTGAAGGCCAAGACCCGTGATGCAGTACCCCTGTCGGGCCAGCGCGCGCACGTCGTCGGCCACCGCGCGGCCCGACCCAATGGCCAGAATGAGCGCGTCGAAGCGGCGTTGCGTCAGCCATTGGAAGCAGCGCCGCTCCGCGGCCGCGTCAAAGTTCGTGACCGAGCGGAAAACGCTGTAGCCCTTACTCTGGGCGTAGGCCTCGACGGCGGCGGCGCGCTCTTCTTGATGCCCGCTGTACGCCTCCGGGATGGCCAGGCCAAGGAGGCGCGACGCGCGGCTGCGCAGGCTGCGCGCCGCCTCGTGAGGGTGGTAGTCGAGCTGCGCCACGGCCCGCAGCACCCGGGCGCGCGTCTCCTCCGGGATCTCGGCCTCGTGGACGCCATTGACCACGAACGAGACGGTGGTGTGCGAGACGCCGGCCAGACGCGCCACGTCGCGGCTGGTCGGACGCGTGACGCGGTCGCTCTTCGGCATGACCATGACGCACCCTCCCGCGCTGTCCCGACAGCCCTTATCACACGTTACTAATTCGTGTTAGTAGGTTGGCGCTATCATACAGCCTCGGCTACGGCTTGTCAAATGGGGAGCGATCAGTCGATGGGGCGCGCCTGTTGACAGCCAGTGTCGCCTGGGTGTATCGTGTAAGCAATCGCGGTTCGTGTTACCGGTAACAACGGAGGCGCCAATGGCTCTTTCTAGCGGCAAAGCTGTCTCGCAGCGAGGGGAGGCGCGCGTTGCTACGCGGCGCAAGCGGCGCTCGGGCGTCGCCCCCGTGGCCTGGATGCTCGTCCCCAGCCTGATCCTGATTGTCGGCTTCTCGTGGTACCCCGCGATCCAATCGCTGGTGCTCTCGTTCTTCACCTGGGACGGCGTCAACAGCCCCGCCTTCGTCGGCCTCAAGAACTTCGCGGACTACATCGGCAGCGATACCTTTGGCATTCAACTTGGCAACATCGCGATCCTGACCGTGGGCAGCCTGATCGTCTCGCTCATCGCGCCTTTGCTGGCGGCGGAGTTAGTGTTCAACCTGCGTAGCCAGCGCGCCGCCGGCGTCTACAAAGCCCTGCTGGTCATCCCCATCGCCGTGCCCTTCATCATCAACGTGGAGATCTGGAGCTACCTCTTCTACCCGCAGGTCGGCCTCTTCAGCACGCTGATCCAGGACCTGGGGCTGAGCAACGTGCTCACGACCACCTTCACCGCCGACCCCAACATCGCCATCTACTGCATCCTGGCCGTTGGCTTTCCCTGGGTGGCCAACCTTGGCTTCTTGCTCTACCTCGCTGGCCTGCAGACCATCCCCGGTGAGCTGTTCGAGGCCTACGCCATGGAGAACCGCTCGATCTGGAAGCGCCTGCGCTACGTCGACCTGCCCCTCATCCGCGGCCAGATTCGCCTGGTGCTGATCCTGACGCTGGTGGCTACGGTACAGAACTTCGTGACCATCCTGGTGATGACCAACGGCGGTCCGGGGACGGCCACGCTGGTGCCGGGCCTGCAGATGTATCAGGAGGCCTTCCGCAACGACCAATTCGGGCTGGGCATGGCCATTGCCACGCTGATCTTCGTGGCTATCCTGGTCGTCACCTTGATCACCTTGCGCACCGGCCGCGACGCAACGGTGGAGGGGGGAGTCGGGGCATGACGGGGGTGCTGAGGACGCTGCGCGCCGATCTGCTCAAGCACATCGTGCTGATCCTGATTGTGCTGTGCACCTATTACCCGCTGTTCTTCATCCTGTCCAACTCGCTCAAGAACAACGACCAGTTCGCGGCCAACATCTTCAATGTGCCCTGGCCGATGCACCTCGACAACTACACTGCGGCCTGGCCCTCGATCAATGGCTTCATCCTGAACTCTCTGGTCGTGGCTGCGGCCAGCGTCGTCGCCACGTTGGTCTGTGGGGCCATGGCCGCGTACGTGCTGGCCCGCTTCCGCTTCCGGGGACGCGAGTTCATCTTCTTGCTCTACGTGGGCCTGCTGCTGGTGCCGTTCGTGTTGACGCTGATCCCGCTGTACCTGGAGATGAAGACGCTGCATCTGATCGACAGCTGGTGGGCGCTGGTCCTGCCCTACGCGGCGGGGGGGCAGGTGCTGACCGTGTTCGTGCTGCGCTCCTTCTTCGGCGGCCTGCCCGAGGAGTTGTTCGAGGCCGGCCGCATCGACGGGGCCGGCGAGTTCCAACTCTTCCTGCGGCTGGCCGTGCCGCTCTCGCTGGCGCCGCTCGGCGCCGTGGCCATCATCACGTCGCTCAACATCTGGGGCGATTACCTGTGGCCCACCATTGTGCTGCCCACGGCGGCCAAGTACACCATGTCCGCCGGGGCGGCCTACTTTACCTCGCAATTCGGGCTGGTCTCGCAGACGGGACAGGTGTTCGCCGTGTATATGATGAGCACGCTGCCCGTCGTCGCCCTGGTCGTGCTGACGATGCGGACCTATGTCAACGGCCTCACCCAGGGCGCGCTCAAGCTGTGATGGCCCCATTGGAGCTGGCGTCGCGACGGGCGCCCCGCATCGTGCGCGTCGGAATCATGCCGTTATTCTCGGCGCTAGCGCGCCCGCTAGACGCATCGTACACATGGTACGGGCGGGATCGTGCGAATAAAGCAAACAAAAGGAGGATCATTCGGGGCTCGACAACTACCCCAAACCCTACTACTAGTAGAGGAAGAGAACTCCGCGCATGGTCCGGCCACGTGCGGCCGGACGCCGTGATCATACCTGATAAAGATGTCGGGAGCATAAGATTATGACAGCGAAAGACTCGTCACCCACCCCCCAGGCCACATCGGCCACATCGGCCGCGGCGCACGATACGGCGTCCGTGGACCGCCGACGTTTCCTGCGGACCGGCGCCGCCGTTGGCGCCGCCGCGGCCGCGGGCGGTCTGCTCGGCCCGGCTGCCGCGTTGGCCGCAAGGCCAGAGCTTTCCAGCAAGCCGTACACGATCAATTTCTATGCGCAATCGTACGGCCCGTCCACGCCCACCAAGACCAATCCCCACCCGGCCACGGCGATGAAGAAACTGGCCGACGCCTACCACCAATTGCACCCCAACATCACCATCGCCTTCGAGCCCAACAACGTGGGCCAGTCCTTCGGCGCCGGCCAGGAGGGTATCTTCTCCTGGCTCACCGCGCAGGCGGCCGCGGGACGGGCCCCGGACATCACGTGGTCGCAGTGGATCTCGGTCAACGCCGGCTTCTTCCCCAATGGCCTCTTCCTCGACCTGAAGCCCTATTTCCAGCAGCCCAACCACTACGTGGCGGGCAACAAACGATGGCTGGACATCTTCAATCCCTCCGTGATCGAGGCCATCACGGCGCCGCACGGCGAGCTGTACGCGGTCGACTGCGACTACGTGGCCACGGGCATCTACTACAACAAGGCGCTCTGGAAGCAGGCCGGCATTAGCGCGCCGCCCGCGACATGGGCCGACTTCCTGAGTGTGCAGAAGCAGCTCAAGTCCAAGGGCCTGATGCCGCTGGGGTTCTCGCTCTCGTCCTCCGTCGTGCCCAGCTGGTGGGAGCGTCAGGCCTCGAGCCAGCTGTTCCAGGAGGAGGCGCGGCAGATCAACGTGACGCACGACTCCTTCAT
>JAABUQ010009381.1_pt1 | contig 13264 bp, 14 predicted proteins | sample 5560001 | NCBI WGS metagenome assembly JAABUQ01 (sample SAMN10711888, study PRJNA513371) | rock metagenome | isolation source: Antarctica rocks | place: Antarctica: Victoria Land, Finger Mt nord | collected 2015-12-18 | reverse complement strand
ACCAACTGAGCTATCCGACCGCGGACCTGACGGGATTTGAACCCGCGACCTCCGGCTTGACAGGCCGGCGTGCACTCCAAACTGCACCACAGGTCCCTGCGCGTGACCGGTCCGCCGAGGCAGGCCGGGCCACGAGGGCTGGCCGATCACTGTAGCGGCTGGCTGCGTCGGGGTGCCGCGCCACTGAGGATCGGGCAGGATGCGTGGGTGCCGCGAGGTTGGAGGGAGGCGACCGACCATGTCATCGTGTTCGGCCTGCGCGGCCTGGGGGTGCGAATCGTGGAGCAGCTGCACTCCGCCGGCGTCGATGTCGTGGTCGTCGACGACCAGATGGACCGCCGGCTGATCAGCGTGCTCGAGGGCTGGGAGGTGCCCCGGATGGTGGCCACCCCGGATCTCACCGCCACCCTCGCCGCCGCCGGGATCGCCGGGGCCCGGGCCCTCATCGCCGTGGCCGATGACGATCTCGACACCCTCGAGGTGGCCCTGGTCGCCAACAACGTCCGGGGCGACCTCCGGGTGGTCCTGCGCATGGTCAACACCGCGGTGGCCAGCGCCGTGGCCGAGGTGACGGGTCCGGGCACCGTGCTCGACGTCACCGCCCTGTCCGCCCCCTCCGTGGTGGAGGCGTGCCTGCGCCAGGCGACCCGGGACCTCGATCTCGGTGGTGAGACCTTCACGGTCCTCGAGACCAGGGCGGAACGATCATCGACACTGAGGGACCTCTACGGCGACCTCGCCCCCCTGGCGGTCATCACCGACGGCGGCAATGCCGTCGAGCTGTGCCCCGGCCGGGACCAGCCGGTGGCGGCAGGCGACCGGGTGGTTGTCATCGGCGCCGGTGCCGAGCTGGCGGGTCTGGGCGAGGTCCGGACCTCCGCCTCGGCCGACGACGGCGGGCGACGACGCCGGCACCGGAGACCGGAGGCGGTTCGGCGGGCCGCCAGGGGCTGGCACCTGGTCTGGTCGGACTCCACCCGGCCCTTCCGGGTCACGTTCAGTGCCCTCGTGGTCCTCGTCGTCGTCTCGACGTTCGTGCTGCACCTCAGCTACCGGCGCCCCGGTGGTATGTCCCTGCTGAACGGCCTCTACTTCACGGTGGAGACGGTGGTGACCGTCGGCTTCGGCGACTTCACCTACTCGTCGCAGTCGCCCTGGCTGGTCGTGTTCGGCCTGTTCCTGATGATCGCCGGCGCCGGCCTGGTCACCGCCCTGCTTGCTCTACTGACCAACGTGCTGGTCAGCCGGCGGATCGCCGAGACCCTCGGTCACCGCCAGGTCGAGCAGACGACCGACCACGTTGTCGTCGTCGGACTGGGGGCCATCGGCCTGCGCGTCGTCGAGGGTCTGGTGAACGAGGGCGCCTCGGTCGTCGTCGTCGAACGTGACGACAACAACCGCAACCTAGCCCGGGCCCGGGCCCTCGGGGTTCCCGTCTGATCGCTGACGCCACCACGGACAACACCATCGAGGTGGCCAACGTGGCCAACTCGTGCGCGGTGGCCGTGATGACCAGCAACGACCTGACCAACATCGAGACGGGCCTGGCCATGCGGTCGCACATGCGCCGCACGGGCCGGGACATACCGGTCGTCCTGCGGGTGTTCGACCGGAACATGGGCCGGATCGTCGAGCGAGACTTCGGCTTCCGCTACGTGCGGAGCACCTCGGCCCTGGCCGCCCCCTGGTTCGTCGGTGCCGCCCTCGGCCTCGACATCCTCTCCACCTTCTATGTGGAGCGTGAGCTGCTCCTCGTGGCCCGTCTCACCGTCGCCGTGTCCGGGGGTCTGGCCGGCCTGGCCATGCAGCAGCTCCCGGCTCGCCTGCGGGTGGTGGCCATCGCCCGGGCCGATGGCGGCCGCCTCGAACACCCGCCCCGCCGCGACACCCGTTTCGCTCCCGGTGACCGGGCCTACGTGATCGGCCCCTACCGCGAGCTGCTCGTCGCCCTTCGCCGCGATGCGGAGGCGAACGCCGTCACACCGTAGCGAGCGACCCACCGGCCGCCCCCGAACCAGACTCGAGGTCCGCCCCGTGATCGTCGACAGCCACATCCACCTGCTCCCCGAGCGGCTCGGCACCGCGGTCCGCCGGTTCTTCGCCGATCGCCTGGGCTACGAGTCGTGGGCCTATCCGGCCGACCATCACGCCGTCTGCGCCCGCCTGGCCGACGAGGGAGTAGAGGAGGCGTGGACCCTTCCCTACGCCCACAAACCCGAAGTCTCCAGCGGACTCAACCAGGCCACGGCGACCATCGCCGCCAACCAGGCCGACGGGCCGGTGCGGATCGTGTCGGGGGCCACGACCCACCCCGGCGACGATGACCCTGTCGACGCCGTGCGCCGGGCCGTTGAGGACCTGGGCGCCCGGGTCCTCAAGCTGCACCGCTCCGTCGGCGACTACAGCCCGACGACCCCCGGCTCGACCCAGTGTGGGCCTACACGTCGGAGATAGCCCTGCCGACGGTCGTGCACGCCGGGCACGCCATCTCCGGGCACACCGACGCCGACGAGTTGGCGCCGATCGCCACGGTCGCTGACCGCTGGCCCCAGGCGAGGATCATCATCGCCCACTGCGGCCATGCGGCCGCCGCCACCGCGCTCGATCTCGTCGCTCGCCACCGCGAGGTGTACGTGGATCTGACGCCGGTCGTCTCCGATCCTGTCCTCACCCCGCCGGGGGCGGTGCCCGCCGTCGCCGACAAGGTCCTGTTCGGATCCGATGCGCCCAACACCTTCGTGACCGTGACCGAGTCCCTGGCGTGGGTGACCGGGATGGGCCTCGACCCGAGCGTTCATGCAGCCGTGACCGGCGGCAACGCCCTGCGCCTCCAGGCCGAGATCCGCGCCTGAGGCCACTGCGGCCCACCGGCCGAAACACCAGGCCCCGGTCGGGTTGTCAGCGGCTCTGGGCCTGCTGCAACTCCCGCCACGTGCCTCGCGGTCCTGCGGGCTCCTTGGGCAGGCCGAGGACCATCTCCCCCAAGATGTTGCGCTGGATCTGGGAGGTACCGGCGTAGATCGTCCCGGCTCGGGCCGACAGGAACGTCCCGACCCACGATGCGCTGTCGTTGGGCGCCCCCACGTCGTCGGCCTGGAAGGCGGTGGTGGGCCAGCGGCCCGTCGGCACCATGGCATCGGCGCCGAGGATGTCCACCGAGAGCTCGGTGACCTTGCGGTGGTACTCGCTCCAGAACAGCTTGAAGATCGAGCCCTCCGGGCCGGGCGAGGCGCCGGCCAGGAACCCGGTGAGGGTCCGCAGCCCCAAGAAGCGCATGATCTCGACCTGGCTGTAGCACCAGGCCAGGCGCTGACGGATGAGCGGATCGGTGTTCTTGCCGCGCTCGGTCGCCAGGGCCAGCAGGCGGTCGAGCTCGGTCCGGAACGAGATCGGCACCGTGGCCGCCGCCTCGCCCCGCTCGTAGCCGAGCAGGGTCATGGCCACGGCCCATCCCTCGTTGACCCCCCCGATGACGTTCTCCCGTGCGGTGCGCGCATCGGTGAAGAACGTCTCGTTGAACTCCGCCGATCCGTTGAGCATCCGGATGGCGCGCACCTCGACGCCGGGCTGGTCCATCGCCACCAGCAGGAAGGAGATGCCCTTGTGCTTGGGCAGATCGGGGTCGCTGCGGGTCAGGACGAAGATCATGTTGGCCGACTGCGCCGCCGAGGTCCAGATCTTCTGCCCGTTGATCACCCACTCGTCGCCGTCGAGCACCGCTCGGCACCCGAGGCTGCCGAGGTCGGAACCGGCGCCCGGCTCGGAGTACCCCTGACACCAGGTGTCCTCGCCGGAGAGGATCCGGGGCAGGTAGTGACGCTTCTGCTCCTCGGTCCCCCAGGCCAGGACGGTGTTGCCCACCATCTGGATGCCGAACACGTCGTTGGCCGTCCCGGTAGGCACGCCGGCCTTGAACAGCTCCTCGACGAGCACAACCTGCTCTAGAAGGGCGGAGAGACCGCCGCCTCCGTACTCCTTGGGCCATGCCGCCGCCAACAGCCCGTGCTCGTGCAGCGTCGCCCGCCATTGTTTGGCGAAGAGCGCGGCCTCATCGGCCGACAGCGAGCCGATCCCCTGCCAATCGGCGGGGAGGTGTTCGCCGAGGAAGGCACGCACCTTTTCCCGGTAGGTCTCCGCTTCGGCTGGATAGTGAGGATCCACGTTCCAACGCTACCAATCCCCCTTGACACCCGGCACGGCGAACCCACCTAGGCTGAGGCCGTGGGGAAGGGATGCGGGATCGACATCGGCGGTTCGGGGATCAAGGCGGCAATCGTCGACCTGACCACCGGCGAGCTAACCTCCGAGCGGGTGCGGCTGGCCACGCCAACGCCCTCGACGCCCGGGGCGGTGGCAGCGGTGGTGGCGGACGTCATTCCCCAACTGTCCTGGAACGGCCCGGTCGGTTGCACCTTCCCCGCCGTCGTCACCGCCGGGGTGGCCCGGACGGCCGCCAACGTGGATCCCTCCTGGGTCGGCACCAACATCGAGCATGTCATCGGCGGCGCCCTCGGTGTTGCGGTCACCGCCCTCAACGACGCGGATGCAGCCGGGGTGGCAGAAGCCAACTTCGGAGCAGCCCGGGACCACTCGGGACTGGTGGTGGTCATCACCCTCGGCACCGGCATCGGCACCGCCCTGGTCTACGACGGCCAGTTGGTGCCCAACGCCGAGCTCGGCCACCTCGAGGTCGGAGGGGTCGACGCCGAGACCACGGCCAGCGCCGGTGCCCGCGAGCGGGCCGGCCTGGGTTGGAAGCCATGGGCCGCCCATCTCCAGGCGTACTTGAAGGCCCTGGAGGACTATCTGTGGCCCGATCTGCTCATCATCGGCGGCGGGGCCAGCAAGAAGGCGGCCAAGTTCGTTCCCGAACTGGACCTGCGCACTCCCGTGGTCCCCGCCGTCCTGCGCAACCAGGCCGGGATCGTCGGGTCAGCCATGGCCGCCGATCTGGCTGGGTTTGGGGCCGGACGCGGGGCGCCTGGCGACCCGCCTCGGGCCGGCGTCGGCGAATCGGCGTGAGGACCAAGCCGCCGAGTCCATCGCCAGCAGAGGCCATTCAGTACGCTTCCGCCCCATGAGCGATTCGGGCGGGAACGACAACGACCCTCAGGAGCATCCGCGGCCGCCGGACCCGGCGTGGGGGCAGGGTCCGGCATCCGAGCCCACGTTCCCGGGCCAGGCCGGCGGTTGGGGCCAACGGGGCGGCTACCCCGGCCAGCCGGGCGGCCCCAACCAACCGGGGGGCTACGGGCAACCGGGGGGCTACGGCCAACCGGGCGGCCCCGGAGGGTACGGCCAGCCCGCCGGTTACCCCGGACCCGGCGGTCCGCCGGGCCCGGGCGGGTACAACCCGCAAGGGGGATGGCAGGCTCAGCAACAGCAGACCTGGCAGATGGGCCCCGGTTACACCTCGACGCAGACGTCGGGGAAGGCGATCGCCGCACTCGTCTGCTCCATCGCGTCGGTGCTCGTCGTCCCGATCATCCTGGCCATCGTGGGCTTCGTCTTGGGCATGATCGGCCGCCGCGACATCAGCCGCTCGGGCGGGCGGCTGGGCGGCAGTGGCATGTGCCTGGCGGCCATCATCATCTCGGTCCTGTCCTTCATCGGCTGGATCGTCCTCATCATCATCATCATCGCCATCGCCAACAGCACCACCACCACCTACGACTACAACTACAGCGGCCTGCATGCCCTCCTGACCCCGATGCTGGCCTGAGCGCCTCCGCGCCGAGCCGGCGACGCCGGACGGAGCCGACCGGATGACGAGTAGCGTTCGGGACACATGGACGTGCTCGTCGCCATCGAGGCGTTCGACGTACCGGATCGCCTGGCGATCAAGGCCCGTCGGATCGTCACCGTCCCCGCTCGACCGGTCTCGGCGGACGTGGTGGCCGACCTACGGGCCCACATCCCCCGCTGGGTGGGCGTCGTCGGTCCCCCCGGGGATGCCCTGGCCGCGGCGGTTGATCTGCACACCGCCGGCCTGGCGGTGAGGCTCTACACCGACGCGGTGCCGGAGGAGGCTCTGCCCGCGGGCATCGCGGTGGAGCCCATCACCGACTCAGGGCCGCCCATGGAGATCGCCGACTCACTCGTCGAGCTCATCGGCAACACGCCCCTGGTCCGCCTGGACCGCATGGGTCGCGAGCTGAGCTGCACGCTGGCGGCCAAGCTCGAGTACCTCAACCCGGGGGGCAGCGTCAAGGACCGGCCCGCCCTGACCATGGTCATCGCCGCCGAGCAGGCCGGCCTGCTTGGCCCGGGCGGCACCATCGTGGAGCCGACGTCGGGCAACACCGGGACCGGCCTCGCCATCGTCGCCGCCCGCCGGGGCTACCGCTGCATCTTCACCATGCCAGACAAGATCGCCAAGGAGAAGGTCGACCTCCTACGGGCCTACGGGGCCGAGGTGGTGGTCTGCCCGAGCGCCGTCGAACCGGACCACCCCGACTCGTACTACCGGACCGCCCGGCGTCTGAACGACACCACGCCGGGCGCGTTCATGCCCAACCAGTACGACAACCAGGCCAATCCGGCCGCCCACGTGGCCACCACCGGCCCGGAGATCTGGCGCCAGACCGCCGGGCGCATCACCCACTTCGTCGCCAGCATCGGCACCGGGGGGACGATCTCGGGCGTCGGGCGCTACCTCAAGTCCCAGAACCCCGACATCCAGATCATCGGCGCCGACCCTGAGGGCTCGGTGTACTCCGGAGGCAGTGGCCGCCCCTACCTGGTGGAGGGGATCGGGGAGGACTTCTGGCCCACCACCTACGATCCGACCGTGGCCGACCGGGTGGTCAAGGTGTCCGACCGTGACAGCTTCCTCACCGCCCGGAAGGTCACGACCGAAGAGGGCATCTTGGCGGGCGGCTCGTGCGGGACGGCCGTGTGGGCGGCGGTCGAGATCGGTCGAACACTCGGGCCCGAGGCTGTCGTGGTCGTCCTCCTCCCCGACTCGGGGCGCGGCTACCTGTCCAAGGTGTACAACGACGAATGGATGGCCGACCACGGGTTCCTGCGCTCGGCCGGCGACACGGTCGAATCGGTCCTGGCGGCCAAGGGGGCCTCGCTGCCCCGCCTGGTCCACGTCCATCCCGACGAGACCGTCCGTTCCGCCATCGCCATCCTCCGCGAGTACGGCGTGTCCCAGATGCCGGTCGTCAAAGCCGAGCCGCCGGTGGCCCTGGCCGAGGTGGTGGGCACCGTCAGCGACCGCCACCTCCTGGAGATGGCGCTGGGCGACCAAGGGATCATCGACCGACCGCTCGGCGAGGTCATGGACCCGCCGCTGCCGATGATAGGCACTGGCGAGACCGTCGACGTGGCCGCCGCCCGCCTCAGCGAAGCGTCGGCCGTCCTGGTGATCGACCAGGGCAGCCCGACCGGCATCCTGACCCGCTCGGACCTCCTGGACTTCCTGGCCCGGCCCAAACTATGACTCGCCGACCGGCCGGGCCCGGCTTCGAGACGTTGGCGGTGCATGCGGGCCAGCACCCCGATCCGCAGACCGGCGCGGTGATCCCGGCCATCTCCCTGGCCACCACCTACGCCCAGGAGTCGGTCGGCAAGCATCTCGGCTTCGAGTACAGCCGCAGCGGCAACCCCACCCGGGCCACCCTCGAGGCGTGCCTGACCGCCCTGGAGGGCGGCGCCAGCGGTCTGGCGTTCTCCAGCGGGCTGGCCGCCGAGGACGCCCTGCTCCACCTCCTCCGACCGGGCGATCATCTGGTGATCCCCACCGATGCCTACGGCGGCACGTTCCGCCTGATCGACAAGGTGCACCGTCCCCTTGGGATCGACCACACGGCGGTGCCGCTCACCGATCTCGACGCCATCGAGGCGGCGTGGCGTCCGGCCACCAGGATGGTGTGGGTGGAGACACCGTCCAACCCGATGCTCAACATCGTCGACATCGCCGCGGTGGCCGACATCGTCCACCGCCACGGGGCGTCCGTCGTGGTGGACAACACCTTCGCCACCCCCTACCTGCAACGGCCCCTGTCGCTCGGGGCCGACTTCGTCGTGCACTCCACCACCAAGTACCTGGGCGGCCACAGCGACGTGGTCGGCGGTTTCGTCGCCGCCGCCGACGCCGGCCGGGGCGAGGAGGTGGCCTTCTTCCAAAACTCGGTCGGCGGCGTGCCCAGTCCTTTCGACTGCTTCTTGGTCCTGCGTGGCGTCAAGACGCTGCCCTTGCGGATGGACCGCCACAACGCCAACGCGGCAACGGTGGTCGAAGCCCTCGAACGCCACCCGGCGGTGGCCCGGGTCCTCTACCCGGGCCGGGTGGACCATCCCGGCCATGCCCTGGCGGCGCGGCAGATGAGCGGGTTCGGTGGCATGGTGTCGTTCGTGGTGACCGGAGGCGAACCAGCGGCGTTGGAGGTGGCCCGCTCGACCGAGCTGTTCACCCTGGCCGAGTCGCTCGGGGCGGTGGAATCACTGATCGAGCACCCTCATCAGATGACGCACTCCTCCGTGGCCGGTTCTCCCCTCGCCGTCGACCCCGGCCTGCTTCGCCTCTCGGTCGGGGTGGAGAGCGCTGCGGACCTCGTCGCCGACCTTGACAACGCCCTCGACCGGGTCGCCTAGGAACGCCGGGACCTTGGACGACCACCGCGAGATCGACCAGGGCACCGCGGCCGTCGTCTCCGATCGCGGCCACCGCCATCATCGCAACGAGGATGCCGGTGACGTGCTCGTCGACGGCGACCGGGTGGCGGTGGTGGTCTGCGACGGGGTCTCCTCCACCGCCAACCCCGATCAGGCCTCGGCGGCGGCTGCGGCGGCGGCCATGGCCGTGCTCCGGGAGTTCCTGACATCCGCCGACTCCGAGCCCGCCCCGGGTTACGCCGCGGCGGCGGCCGCCCTGCGCGAAGCCGTCAGCGCGGCCCGCCGGGCCGTCGAGGACGTACCGGTGGACGAGCCGGGCGGCTACCCGGGCCGGCCGTCCACCACCATGGTCCTCGCCCTGGTGGCGCCGGGGAGGGTGGTCACCGCCAGCGTCGGCGACAGCCGCGGCTACTGGTTGCCTGACCGGGGAGCCAGCCTGCGGCTCACCATCGACGACTCCTGGGCGGAGGCCGCCATCGCCGCCGGGGTGCCCGAACCTGCCGCCTATGCCGCCCCGCAGGCCCATGTCATCACCAACTGGATCGGCGGCGATGCCTCCGACGACGACCCCAGCGTGACGACGGTGGACCTCGACACACCGGGTCTGGTGGTGGTCTGCAGTGATGGCTTGTGGAACTACCTCCCCGCCACCGAGGATCTGGCCGCGGCGGTGACCGACGGGGACGACCTCGACGCCGGGGTCTCCCGGCCTCTCGCCGTGGCCCGCCACCTGGTGCAGTTGGCTCTTGACGCCGGCGGCTCCGACAACGTCACCGTCGCCGTCGTCGCCGCCGGACCGGCTTGACGCCGGCGGCGGTCGCCGGTGCCTTCGGCTACATGAGGCGCAGGCGGATGGTGTAGTCCATGTGCTCCAAGCGGGCCAGCATGTCCTCGGTGTAGTCCCGGGCGATGTCGGTGATGACGTAGCCGATGTCGCCCCGGGTGGCGAGGGCCTGGCCCTCGATGTTGACCCGGTGCTCGGCGAAGATGGCGTTGATGGCGGCCAGCACACCGGGCGTGTTGCGGTGGATGTGGACCAGCAGATGGCTGCCGCTCCTCTGCGCCAGCTCCAGGTTGGGCAGGTTGACGCTGAGCGACGTCGTACCCCGGCGGACGTAGTCGACCAGCTTGTTGGCGACGAACCCGCCGATGTCGACCTGCGCCTCCTCGGTGCTACCCCCGATGTGGGGGGTGAGGATGACGTTGTCGAGGCCCTGCAGCTCGGACATGAACGGCTCGGCGGAGCTGGAGGGCTCCGTGGCGAACACGTCGACGGCGGCGCCGGCCAGGTGCCCTTCGGTGATGTGGCGGGCGAGGGCAGCGTGGTCGACGACGAAGCCGCGCGACAGGTTCAGGAACAGGGCGCCCTTGCGCATGGCCGAGAGCTCGCTCTCCCCGAACATCATGCGGTTGTCCGGTCGGCCGTCGACATGAAGGGTGACCACGTCCACCTCCCCCAGCAGCTCGGTCATCGACGTGCACCTCCGGGCGTTGCCCAGGGCCAAGCGGTCGGCGGTGTCGAAGTACGACACCGACATGCCCAGGTTCTCGGCCAGGACCGACAGCTGAGTGCCGATGTTGCCGTAGCCGACGATGCCCAGGCGCCGGCCCCGGACCTCGTGGCTGCCCGCTGCCGACTTGTCCCACCGGCCCGCATGCATCGACCGGCTCTTGCCGGTCAGGCCCCGGGTCAGGGCGATGATCTCGGCCAGGGCCAACTCCACGACGGAGCGGGTGTTGGAGAACGGGGCATTGAACACCGCCGTCCCCCGGCGGGCCGCCCCGGCCAGGTCGATCTGGTTGGTGCCGATGCAGAAGGCGCCGACGGCCAGAAGGCGACGACCGGCGGCCAAGACGTCCTCGGTCACCTGGGTGCCGCTGCGGACCCCCAAGAGCTCGACGTCGGCGATGCGCTCGACCAGCTCCTCATGTCCCAGGGCATGCGACAGGTCTTCGACCTCGAAGCCGGCGGCGGCCAGAACGTCAGCCGCTCCGGGATGGATGTTCTCCGCCAGCAGCGCCCGCCCGCCGGCGCGGCCGGGTGGGGGGGTCACCTGGTCGAGGGTCTCGATCTGCATGACCGCCACCGGGGTCGGCCCCGGAGGCTTCCCGGAGCCGACCCTCTCAGCGGTCAGGGGCGGCGCGTACCGCCCCGGCGCCTGTCCCAAAGCCACCGCAAGGTGAGGAACTCGAGGATGCGCTTCAGCACCTCAGATCGCCGACTGGTCGCGGTTGTCGGAGGACCCGACTGTGCGATCCGTTTCGCGGCTGGCGTCTTCGCCCTCGTCGTGGCGGCCGGCTTCCTTGCCGTCCTTGCTGGAGATGTCCTCGCCGCGGCGGTTGATGCTCTGGCCCACATCATCCGGCGCCATGGCGGAGTCGGGTTGCTCGGCATCCGATCCCGGCTGCACGGGCTCGTGCTCCGGCGCCTTGGTGCCGTACGCACGGTTGGTGCTGTCAGACTCCATCGCTCCACCACCGTCCTCCCGGCCCGCGTAGGGCGGGACGGCGGAACCCTCGGTGCTCACCTCACCACCCGGATCGGGGTTGGCACCGCGAGAATAATCGTCGCCGATGCTGTCCTTGCTTGGGTTAGATGGGTTTGTCTCGGCCATGGAAGGCCTCCTTGACGTCTCGTGATCGAAGGTGAGCGGCGACGGCCCTCAGGTCTGGCCACTCGTTAACCGCTAGTATCCCTCTACCCATTTGTCCGGCATCCCACGCTTTTACGTCGTGTAGTCGGCGTTGATCCTCACGTAGCCGTCGGAGAGATCGCACCCGTAGACGGTTGCGGCCCCGCCGCCCGCCTCGACCCCGACATCGACGTCGATGTCGACGTGGTCGGCGGTCATGATCTGGGCCAGGCGGGCCAGGCCGTCGTCGTCGGGCACCGCCGGGTAGGCCTCGAGGTCCCCGAAACGGATGACCACACGGTCGGGGTGGATGTCGGTGTCGTCCGAGCACTTGCCGATGGCCATGACCACCCTCCCCCAGTTGGGATCGGCGCCGTGGACGGCGGTCTTGACGAGGGGCGAGTTTACGATCGCCTTGGCCACCCGGCGGGCCTGATCGCGGTCCCGGCCTCCTCGCACGGTGACCGTGAGCAGCTTGGTGGCCCCCTCGCCGTCGCGCGCCAACTGGAGGGTGAGGTCCAGGCACACCTCCCGCAGGGCGATACCGAACGCGGTGTCGGCGACCGGTCCGGCGACTCCGCTGGCCAGCACGACGGCGGTGTCGGAGGTGGAGGTGTCGGTGTCCACGCTCAAGCAGTTGAACGTCTCGTCGACGGCCCGCCGCCACAGCCTGCTCAGGGTGGGGGCGTCGACAGCCGCATCGGTGAGCACGAACGCCAGCATGGTGGCCATGTTCGGCTCGATCATGCCGACCCCCTTGGCCACGCCCACCACCCGGGCGGCTCCGACCGGGAGGACGGCCACCTTCGGGTGGGTGTCGGTGGTCATCATGGCCCCGGCCACGTCTCCGGCATCGGCGGTGAAGTCGCGGTCCTGACCGAGGTCACCGAGGTCGCCGTGCTGGGCGAGGGCGCCGTGCCGTCCGAGGGCGCCGAGGTGGGCGCGCAGCAGGCCCATCGGATAGGGGCGGCCGATGACCCCGGTGCTGGCCACCAGCACCTCCTCGACGGGGACGCCGGTGGCCGTGGCCACCAGGCCCGTCAGTTCGAGGGCATCGAGGCGACCCTGGGCGCCGGTGGCCACGTTGGCGTTGTTGGCCACGACCACGACCGCCCGGGCGTGCCCGGTGGCGGCCCGGGCTCGGCTGACCTCGACGCTCGGGCCGGCGAAGAGGCTCTGGGTGAACAGCGCCGCGCTCGTCGTCGGGCCCGTGGCCACGATGACGGCGACATCGTCACCCTCGGCCCGGAGACCGGCATGACCCGTGTGGGCCACGAAACCGGCCGGCAGCGAGACAGCTGCCGGCCGGGTCGAACGACGATCATCGGGGGGTGGGGTGACAGGGGGAGGGAGGCGGACCACCCGCCGATCTTGGCAGAGCCGGCGATCCCACGGCTCGTGACCCGAGAGGGCTCAGGCCCCTTGGGGGACTTCCATCTGCTCGAGGCAACGGCGGATCTCCGAGGCCCGGAAGCGGCGGTGGCCGCCGAGCGTCCGGATGGCGGTGATCTTGCCGGCCCGAGCCCAACGGGTCACCGTCTTCGGGTTCACCCGGAACAGCGCCGCAACCTCTGCGGGGGTGAGAAGAGCATCGGTTTGCAGTGCTTCGGCCATGGTCTAGGAGCCTTCCATCCAGAGGTCAGATTCGGTCATCACGGTACGACCCGCCCGGTTGCGCTGTATATGGCCCATCCGGGCTATTTCTCCGGGTGGCAGAACTAGTTACCCGAACGCCGCGCGCCGGCCATCTCCGCCGAACGCCAGCAACGGCCCGGGTACGCCCAGGTCGGACAGGCAGCAACCTCAGTGCAGGGCGGTGCTGACGTGGACCCGGCCCGACCCGGGGGCCAGGCGGCCGAGCACGAACGGTTCGTGGCCGGCACCACCGAGCACGGCGATGGCCTCGTCGACCTCGCCCGCGGGCAGGACCACGACCATCCCCACGCCCAGGTTGAACACGCGCAGCATCTCACCATCGGCGACCCGCCCCGCCGCGGCTATCTCGGCGA
>JAABUQ010009380.1_pt1 | contig 13264 bp, 11 predicted proteins | sample 5560001 | NCBI WGS metagenome assembly JAABUQ01 (sample SAMN10711888, study PRJNA513371) | rock metagenome | isolation source: Antarctica rocks | place: Antarctica: Victoria Land, Finger Mt nord | collected 2015-12-18 | reverse complement strand
ACGCCATGGGATGCCAGACCGCGATTGCGGAGAAGATCCTGGCACGCGGGGGCGACTACCTTTTGACGCTCAAGGGCAACCACCCCCTGGCGCACGCGGCCGTGGTGGAGCACTTCGACCAGCGCTGCTTCCGCCGCGGCGCATCCCACTGTGCCGACTGCGATGCGTTCGATGACACGCACGGCCGCCTGGTCCGGCGCCGGGTGTTCGCCAGCACCGATGCGGCGGCCCTCGAAGCCCTGAGCGGCTGGCCGGGCCTGCGCACCGTGCTGGCCGTCGAGAGCATCCGCAGCGTCAACAGCGCGCCCACCAAGGTCGAAAGCGAGATCCGCTACTTCCTGTCGAGCTGCCCCGACAGCCCGGCCGTCCTGGGCCAGGCCATCCGCTCGCATTGGGCGGTGGAGAATGCATTGCACTGGGTGCTGGATGTGACGTTTCGCGAGGATGACAGCCGTGTGCGCGATCGCACCGCGGCGCGCAACCTGGCGCTGCTGCGCAAGATCGCGCTCAACATCGTCGGCCGTGACCAGACGTCGAAAGCCAGCGTGCGCGCCCGGCGCAAAAGGGCCGCCTGGAACGACGCCTACATGCTCAAGCTCCTGGCTGGATAGCCGACGAACCCCGTGCCAAACCGACACAATATTTCATGCGTAGCCCCTGCTGTCCCCGAAGGCCGCCGCCTCAAGCCGGTGCTGCACCTGGAGAACTGGCTGGTGCGCGCAAGCATTGAGGACGGCTGGCTGTTCCGGCGGATCAGCAATGACGGCAAGACAGTCACCAGCGACCCGATGAGCGACCGCACCGTCGCCCGCGTCGTGCAGCGGCGCGTCGCCGCAGCAGGCCTGGATCCGGCGCTGTTCGGCGGCCACAGCCTGCGCGCCGGCTTCCTGACCGCGGCCGCGCGGTCAGGGGCATCGGTGTTCCAGATGCAGGCGCAGTCCCGCCACAAGTCGGTCCAGGTGCTGTCCGGCTACGTGCGCAGCGAGAAGCTCTTCGAGGACCACGCCGGCAAGGGCTTCCTGTGAGCGTGCAGGGCACTTTAGAAGATCATATCTGATGCAGTTCGTCCCTGACGGTCCAGAGATCCCCGATGTGCTGGTCTCAGCGCAGGAACAAGGCACCGTTCTTTTCGTCTGTGGGGCTGGCGCATCCATGACTGCCGGATTGCCATCGTTCCGGCGTCTAGCTCAAAGCGTCTATTGCCGACTGGGCGAGGACTGGAACCTGCATCATGCAGAGCGGGAGGTGATGCGAAAGAACGGACAGCTCGCAGGACAATACGACCGGATGCTGAGAAGCCTGGAGCGACGGCTGGCAGCATCCGACGTGCGCGGTGAGCGGGACCATCAGGATGTCTGGGGTGCCCGCGATGGAAAGCAATCGGCGAAGAGCAGGCCGGGTGGTGCCGAGGCCAAAAGTGAACCAAATCAATCCCTAAAACTTTTCTGTCTGCCGGCACCCCAGACATCCTGATGGTCCCCCCATAGGACGGGCCGTGGCCTTCGTCCTGGCGCCGGGGCAGGTGCATGAACTGCCGCACGCCGTGGCGCTGCTCGACCAACTGCCCGCCGTGCCCGGCTGGGTGGTCGCCGACCGCGGCTACGGCAGCCACGGCTTTCGCGAGCACATCTGGAACCTGGGCGCGCGACCCACGATCCCGCCCAAGCAGAACGAGGCGCCGGTTGCCTGTCCGGACTGGATCTACACCCACCGCAACCAGGTCGAGCGGCTCTGGGCCAGGCTCAAGGAGTGGCGCGCCGTCGCCACGCGCTACGAGAAGACCGCCAACTCCTTCATGGGCGTCCTCTGCCTCGCCGCAGCCATCGACTGGATCGAATGCTAACAGGCCCTAAATCTGTCGATCCGCCAGCGTCTTCAATACGACGCCGGTGTCGGCGAGCGCTGCCCGGTCGCACCGGAGGCCTGCGGCGACCAGGGCGCGTCCCTGGACGTAGTCACGCATCATGTTGACGCAGTCGAGCGCAATGACCCGTCCTTGCCTGAGGTAGATGAGCGAGAAGCTCCTGGTGCTGGGATCGCCGCGCACTACGACGTCATCACTGCCACCCGACAGTCCGACCGTCTGCAACCGAAGATCGTACTGATGCGACCAGAACAGCGGGACAGTCTGTTGTTCGGCCGGGGTGCCTATGATCTCCCGGGCGACGACGGCGGCCTGGTCGTTGGCATTCTGGACGGACTCGATGCGGATGGCGGCGCCATCGGCGAACCGGTTGGATTGCAACGCGCAGTCGCCGACGGCATAGACGCCGGGCAGGCTGGTGCGGCATTTCTCGTCTATCGTGACGCCGTTGCCACCCTTCGCCCCGGCATCCAGTAGCGGCGCGACCGCAGGGGCGATGCCGATCCCGACAAGCACCATGTCGGCCCGGAGCAGCTCGCCATCGCCTAACCTGACGCCTGAAACGTGGCCGTTGCGTCCCTCAAGGCCGACCACAGCCGCCCCGAGCCGGACTTCAACGCCATGGGCGCGGTGCTCCGCCTCGAAGAAGCGCGACAGCGGTTCGCCGGCGACACGGGCCAGGACACGGTCCTGCGCCTCGAGCACTGTCACTTGCTTGCGGAGTTCCGCAAGGACGGCAGCCGCCTCCAAACCGATGTAGCCCCCGCCGACGATGACCACCCGCCCGGACGAGTTCAACTCGCGCACCATGCGGTCAACGTCCCCGCGGCTGCGAAGCGTATGTACGCCCGCGAGGTCGTGCCCCGGGCAGGACAGCCGCCGGGCGACGCCGCCCGCCGCCCAAACCAGGGTTGCGTATCCGATGCTGGGACCGTCTTGCACTGCCACCGTGCGGGCATCGGGATCAACAGCGACCACATGGCGTCCCGGCAAAAGGCTGATGCTTCGCCCGGCCCAGTAGTCAGCGGGGCGGATCAGGATGCGCTCGAAAGGCTTCTTCCCCGAGAGGTACTCCTTGGACAGCGGTGGCCGTTCATAGGGGAGTTCGGTCTCGTTCCCGGCCAGCGCCACCGTCCCCAGGTAGCCGTGCTGCCTAAGCGCAACCGCGGCCTGAGCGCCACCATGGCCGGCGCCGACGATCAGCACATCGTATATCATTCTGTCCAACGTTCCCTCAACCGGCGCCTCGCACCGTCCACCCCCGCGCTATTGCGCCCGCACACCGCTAGTCCGCCGGGGCGATCGTAACCTTCAGCCCGTCGAGGCCAGCGCCGAGCGGAATCTGGCAGGAGAGCCGCGAGTTGGGGCGCCGGTGCGTCGAGCTGTCCAGCAGGTCGTTCTCGTCCTCGCTCATGGGCGGAAGCACGGCGGCGAAGCCGGGATCCACGTAAACATGGCATGTCGCGCAGGACAAGGACCCGCCGCAGAGCGCAAGGAGCTGGTCGAAGCCCGCGTCACGGATATTCTCCATCAGCGACCGCCCCTCCTTGCCGGGGATCGCACGTTCCGCTCCGGACTGATCCGTGACGTGTAGCTGCATGTGGGTGTTTCTCTCCTGTGTGTCCGGCTGCCGGCCATGGCCCGCTTGTGTGGCCGGCCGGGCGCCTGGTGACGCCGCCGGGCACGTGACGCGAACGATCAAGCAAGCGCCGGCCGAGGCTTTCCTATGACCGCAACTCAAACGGCAGCCTTGTAAATCCGTAAAGTCCGCGGTTGGCGTGGATTTCCGGCTCGCCGGCGTCCAGGGCGGCGCAGCACTCCACCAGCGCCTCCAGCATCACCTCCATCTCGATCCGGGCAAGGTGCATGCCGGCGCACATATGCGGCCCGCTGCCCCATGCAAGGTGGGAGCGTGCGTCGCGCGTCACGTCGAATGCGTCGGGATCAGCGTACTGCCGCTCGTCACGGTTGGCGGAGCCATACAGCAGCATCACCCGCGCCCCATCTGGTATGACCTGATCGCCAACCCGGTAATCCCCCCGCGCCACGCGGGAGAACCATCGGATGACGGAGCTATGGCGCACGCCCTCCAGCACGGCCGAGGGTATCAGGGAAGGATCCTGCCTGAGGCGCCGCCACTGCTCCGGTGCCCGGGCAAGGTTAAGCAGCAGGTGGCCCTTCGCGAGGATCGTGGTGTCGAGGCTCGGCAGCACAAAGGCGGAGAGCGCGCCGCGCGCCTCCTGCTCGCTCAGCTTCCCCGCGGCAGCCGCGTCGAACAGGGTGCGCGCCCAGCTTCCCTCCCGGACGCTGGCCCAATCGAGCTTGCCGAGGTAGGCCCGCGCCTCCATCAGCAGCGCCAGGTCCGCCTCGAACCCCTTCCGCAGCGGACCAATCGCGTTGAACGTGGCCGCGGCCCAGTCGAGCATCGCCGCGCGCCCCTCCTCCGGCAAGCCGACCAGCTCGCTGATCGCCACCGTGGGCAGGACGCGGGCGATCCCTTCCATCGCGTCGAAGGGTCCTGCGTCCACCAGGGCGCGGATACGGCCGGCGATCAGGCTTTTCAGCCCGTCCCGGTGTGGGCGCAACCGGCCCGGCAGCAACGGGCGCATCACCTCGGACTTCAACCGCTTGTGCTGCTCGCCGTCCGATTGGATGACGTTCGGCAGGCCGGGCCGGTTGACCAGGTCATTGAAGCCGACTCCGTCGCCGCTCGCCAGCGCGTCGGGCGCACGCAGGGCGTCCCGCACGTCGTCGAACCGGGAGAGCATGTAGACGTCGGGGTTGCGGAGCCGTACCACGGGCCCAAGGTCCCGTATGGCCCGGTAGTGGCCGAAGGGCGAACGCAGCGCGTCGGCGGCGAACAGGTCCTGCGGATAGAGCGGGATGCTGGCTTGCAGCGTGTCCACGTCAGTGCCTTCCGTCGATGCCGTGCCGGGTCACGGCGCGGCGCGTCATGAGGCCACCCTCGCCATCTCGACTTCCGGCACTGCGGCGCCGCCGCGCACCACGCCGATAAGCGCGTCCGCGTCGGCGTCGCTGCCGCGCCAGGCGACGAACTGGTCGGGGCGGACCAGTGCGAGGGGAGCCTGGTACAGTGCGCCCAGGCCCGCGTGACGGAGGTCGAGGACATCGAGCGGCACCCCGGCGCGCCCGGCTGCGCCCTGGATGCGCCCGGCGAGCGGGCCGGCAGAGTCGTCAAGCAGCAGCAGCGTGTAGCCAAGCCCGAAGTGGTCATACAGCGACGTGCCGTCCTCCAGCCAGGCGTGCGGCGCGAGGCAGCCCGGGTGGGCCGATGGCTCGTAGTTGCTGAAGTGCTCGGCAGGGGCCGCGCTGCCGTCGCCGGCGATGATCGGCGAGCCGGTGTAGCGCGAGCCGAGCACCACGCCGAGCGTGTGGAACTCGCGCGTCTTTGTGGCGACGATCTCGGCGCCCACGGCAGCGCGGGCGGTGTCGCCCTTGGGCGTGTCGTCGTCCAGGTTCTCCTTCAGCAGGTGATCGCTCAGCACGCGGTAGTTCTGCACCGCCTCGGCGATTGTCCTCAGATGGACCGGACGGCGCTCGTCCTCGTAGCTGTCGAGCATCGCCTCGCCGCCCCACCCTTGCAGGACGGCTGCCAGCTTCCAGCCGAGGTCCACGCCGTCGGCGATTCCAAGGTTCATGCCGTAGCCGCCGAAGGGCGGATGCAGGTGGCAGGCATCGCCCGCGAGCAGGACGCGCCGGTCGCGGTAACGGTCGGCGATCAGGCGGTGCGCGGCCCAGGTGTCGCGGGTGAGAATTTCCACCTCGACCGGGCGCCCGACCGCCGCGTGGACGCGCCGGAGGATCTCGGCGTCGTCGATCTCCTTGACGCCTGGGGGCAGCATGATGCCGAACGCCCAGCGGCCGTCACGGTCAAGCGGCCCTAGCACGGCAGGGCTTTTCGGGTTCACGACCCAGTACATGATCGCGCGGTGTTCGGGCGGCGTGCGCTCAAGCTCGGGGATGCGGAGGATGACATTGTAGTTGAAGGCGAACGCATGGTCGCCCTCCATGCGTGCGCCGATGGCCTCGCGGACGCGGCTGCGTGCGCCGTCGGCGCCGACGAGGTACTTGGCACGGATCGTCTGCGAGGCGCGGGTTGCAGCAATGCTGACGGTCGCGGTCACATCCGAGTCCGACTGCGCGATGTCCTCCAGCGTCGTGCCGAGGGACAGGGTCACGGATGGAAGCCGGGCGATGCGTTCGCGCAGAACTTCCTCGACCGTGTACTGCGGCACCCATTGCGCCGGCTCGGGAAAACGCGGGTCGCGACGCTTCGCGCCTGCGAAGGCATTCTCGATGACGGTGAGCGTGCGGCCGAACAGCGCGGTCGAGAACACGATGTCGGTCGGGTAGTCGGGCGGCAGCGGGGCGGCCTTGCGCAGCGCATCGGCGATGCCCCAGCGGCGCATGTGCTCCATCGAGCGTACGTTCGTGGTCTTCGCCCGGGGCTGCGCGCCCGCACGCGAACGCTGCTCGACGAGCACGACCTCGATGCCCCTCATGCCAAGCTCAATCGCGAGCGAAAGGCCCACGGGGCCGCCGCCGACGATCAGGACCTGGGTATCGGACGATGGGGTGGGCGGGTTCATGCTGCTCTCCTGGACCGGTCGGTGCGCGCGTCCGCACCCTTGATACCTGCGGCACGTCTGATCCGGGCGCCGCTCGGCCTCATGCCGCAGGCGTCCGGCTTGCCTGGAACACAGCCGGATCGTTGGCGCCGCTTGACGCAGCGTTCTCGGAGCCGAGGAACCGCGGCTGCGAACGGAGCGCCACCGCGGCGACAACGACAACGACGCACGCCAGGGCGTAGGCCACCAGCGCCGCCCAGATGCCGTAGCCGCGCACCGCGGCGGCCAGCACAAGCAATGCTGGCCCGGCAAATACGGCTGCACCCACGTTGTAAGGCAAGGCGTATCCGCTCTGCCGGATTTCCGTCGGGAACAGGGATGCCAGCAACCCTGGGATCAGGGCCGTCACGGCGCCCGCGGTGAGCGTGACCGGGACGAACAGCCACAGCGGCACACCGTCGCTCTGGCTTGGCAGGTGGGAGAAGAAGTAGATGCCGCTGACGAGCGAGATGCAGGTCGTCAGGATGATCGTCCGGAAAGCCCCAATCCGGTCCCCGACCCATCCCCACGCCGGCATGCTCAAGGCGAATGCGACGATGCCGACAAGGTTTGCAGAAGAAACAAGGGTGGCGGGGAAATGCATGGTGGCGATGAGGTAAGTCTGCATGTACTGCGTGAACACGGCCGCGGCGACCACCTGGTAGAAGCCCAGCCCAAGGCCGACGAGGCAGGCGCGCCAATACGTCCGCGCGACAACGGCCAGCGGCACCCGCCGCGACGTCCCGCGCTGCTCGCGGATGGCAAGGAATTGCGGCGTCTCTTCCAAATGCCGCCGCAGGTAGGCGGCGATCAGGCCAGAGGCGCCGCCGATCAGGAACGGCAGCCGCCAGGCGAGTTGCGACAGCCGCGGGTCGGTTCCTGCAAACAGCGAGGCCAGGATCGACACGCCGGCTCCCAGTACCAGCCCGAGGTGGACGACGCCGTGCAGGCAGCCGCTCGAGAACAGAAGCCGCCTTGGCAACGCATGCTCCGCCACGAACACCGCCGCTCCCGGCAGTTCGCCTCCCACGGCGCAGCCCTGCCCGATGCGGAGCAGCAGCAGCAGGACAGGAGCAAGCCATCCCGCCTGGCCGTAGGTCGGCAGGACGCCGATCAAGAGGGTCGGGATGGACATCATCAGGACCGTGAAGATGAACAGCTTCTTGCGCCCGAGCCTATCCGCGAAGTGCGCGATGACCAGGCCGGCAACCAGGCGGATGAAGTAGCCCACGGCATAGATGCTGAACACCTGGACCTGCTTCATCAGGTCCGAGGTTTCAGGCGGGAAGAACGCCTGCCCCAATGCAGCCGCGACGAAGACGTAGACGATGAAGTCGTAGTACTCGAGCGCAGCCCCCAGCGAGGCAAGGCCGATATTCTTGACGTCGTCGCTCTGCATGGCGCGCACGTGTGTCCTCCTCCTTGCCGCTGACGGCTCGCTCCCGGCGAGCCGCGCGATGCGAGCTTCAGGCCGCTGTCGCAGGCACGCTTGCAGGCTCAGCAGTCTGTTCAGCCTTGATACGCGCCTGCAGCCGGCGCCGTGCCCGCACCGAGGCGCCATCAATCGGCAGCAGCACCGGGCGCATGCTCCAGAACTCGTTGTCGCCCATGCGCTGGTCGACGAGCTCGATCATCGGCTTGTCCTCGGTGGCGAAGATCTTCCGCCGGGCCGCCGCGATGCGGTCGTTGAGCACCGCGTCCTCGACCCGGTAATTGCGTGTCGCCGCGAAGAAGTAGTGCGTGGTCCGGGCCGTCTCGGGCGTCATGATGTGGGCGTTGAAGTTGTTCACCGCGGCGGACTCGTCGGCGCCCACGGGCAGGATGCCGGTGGTCAGCTTCATCACGCCGGGCGCGAACCAGCGCACGCGCGAGAACGAATCTGTCCGCACCGGCAGGGTGTCCACCAGCGAAAGCATGATTGGCGGCGGCGCAACGTCGCTCGTATGCCATGTGACGTCGAAGTAGCCGTCGGTTTCCTGGATCTGTTGCTTGGCCTTGGTCACGGCGCCGCCCCCGAGAGTATCGGGATGCAGGTAGTCGGTGTGGCTCAGGTCCAGGATGTTGTCTGCGAACACCTCATAGTTGCCGCGCCCGGACAGCAGCTCGCCTGAGCTGAACGCCGTATCGAGTGCAGCAGCAAGGAAGGAAAGGTCAGGGATCAGCGCCGGGTCAGCCTTTTCAGGGGCACCCATCCAGATCCAGGCCGCGCGGTGCGCCTCATGGACCGGGTAGGCGCGCGTAGCCATGGAGCGCAAGGTCGGGCCGTGCGGGTTGACGACACAGGCCCCGCTGCCATCGAAGGCAAGGCCGTGATAACGGCAAGCCAGCGTACCGTCCTTGAGCACGCCGGCGCTGAGCGGCGCGAAACGGTGGGGACACTGGTCGAGAAGGGCGGCGAGCGTGCCGTCACCGCGCCGGAACAGGACGACCGGCTGCTCCAGGATCGTGCGCGCGACGGTCGCGCCTGGCGCGACCTCGCCGCTCCACGCCGCAACGTACCAAGTGTTTTTGAGATACATCGTCGTTCCCCCCACGCGGCCCTTCAAAGATACATTTGCTTGTGCTGCTCGAACAGCGAACCATCAATGAGTGTCCCTGCTTGGATCTCGGGCCCGCCATGCCCAGCAATCCTCGGTTCTCCAAAGGCGGACGCCGTTGGCGCAACCAGCCGGGTCCGGCCGCAAGCCCGGGCCCGGCCAGCGACTAGAAGTAGAGTGACGCACCCGCGATGATGTTGAGCGCGCTCCCGGTGTTGCCGGTATAGACGATCGGGCTCGGGTTATTGACGTACTGCGCTCCCAGGTTCGCATAGACGCCATGTATGACCTGCGCGCTGTAGGAGATCGTCAGGGCCTTGCTATCCTTGTGCGTGGCCAGGCGAAGGGCGCGGAAATTGTTGACGGCGATGTTGCTGAACACGTTTTCCGTGAACACGAGGCTAACCTGGTCGAGAGGCCGCCCCGGGAGCAGCCCAAGGCCATACAGCCGCGCCTCGTAGTATTGGGAGAACCGGTCATAGTTCGGCGGCGCGTACTCGGCCGAGAAGCCGGCATACAGGCCGCGATAGGCTTCGCCGGGCGCGGAAGAAGTTTGCACGAGCTGCCGGTCGCCCAGCAGGTAGAGCCCATACTGGTTGTTCGAGCGGCGTCTCGGGTGGTCCAGTTCGTTGAACCGGGACTTGTCGAGGATGGCCCCGCCTCGCACCCAGGTCTGCACCGAGCCAGGGGTGGCGGGCCGGAGATAACCCAGCTCGTTGATCACCATGGGTCCGGTGTTCGGCGTATAGAACCGCGACACGCTGGTCGGGTTGTAGTTGTGCTCCAAGACGACGCCATCCGGGTTGAGCGCACGCTCCACGCCGATCTTGTCATAGATGTTCGCGGTGATGTGACCCGTGATGTTGATGCCGGGCTGGGGATACCCGAGCGCGCCGAATCCGTTCTCGCCGAAGATCGACCCGTTCGGGCCGAACACGCCGCCGTTGAGGCTTCCCCCAATGAACGTTCCGACGAACTCGGTGTTGGTGGCGAGCAGGCCGGCCTTGATCTCCAAACGCTTGTTGAACAGCGTCTGGTAATAGCTCAGCGTTCCGAGGTTGATCGAGTTTGGCCCGAGCGGATTCCAACTAGTGGCCTGGTCGCTGCCGACGACGACGATCTGGCCATCGGGGATGCCGTAGCGGCTGAGGTCGAAGATAAGGGCGAGGAAATTGGACGAGAGGACGGTCGGCTTCTGCCCGACATAGACCTGCTGCCCGCCGATTCGTTGCGCGTGGTTCAGCACGTTGCTGAAGAACGTCGTTTGGGACAGGCCAAAGTAGCCGATGCCGTAATCGTCACGCAGCTTTTGGCGGAAACCGCCAAGGCCGAGGTCCACGGTGTTGCTCGCCTGCGGCAGGTTGACGACGATGCCCTTCCATCGGACGTCGGCATAGGGGTTGGGCGGAATGCCGGGCGCTGCCGGGGTCGATGCACTGGGTGGGCGCGCCGTGTTCGGTGCGTTGGAGCCACCTGGCAAGGGAGCGACGCCATTGTCCTCCAGCGGCACTGGCGGCGTCCGCTGAGCATACAGGGCAGACGGGTCAGCAACGCGGACGGTAACGCCTGCAGTCCCGGCTCCAGCGTCCCCTGACGGCGCCGGCAGCGGTGCGGCATAGGTCACGGAGGCGAGCGGGACCGCCAACACCAAGGCGATCCCGGCACCCCGGCTGACCAACTCCAGCGCTGGACGCTGCCGCCGAGGCGCTCGCCCTTGCTGCTTGCTCTCGGACGTGTTTACGCGCGTTAAAGTCACCTCATTGTTCCTTGGACGGTTTCCTCTTGGTCCCGTTAGCCGGGACCAGTCATTTGCCAATCTTTATTGGCGCGCTCTTAGCCGAACTCTAAGCTGCGTTGGCCGCCGTATCGTCCACAACTGGGTTCCGCAGAATGCCAAGCCGCTCGATCTCCACTTCGCAGACGTCGCCGGCCTTCATGTAAACCGGCGGCTTGCGTGCGCCGCCGACGCCTGATGGCGTGCCCGTCACGATCAGGTCGCCCGGTAGGAGCGTCATCCCGGCGCTGATCTGCGAAACAAGGCTCGCGACATCGAAAATCAGGTCGTCAGTCGAGGTGCTCTGCATGACCTGCCCGTTCAGCCGCGTTTCGAGGTGCAATCCCCGCGCGCCAGGCGGCAGTTCGTCGGCGGTGACGAGAGTTGGTCCGAAGGCGCCGGTGCCGTCGAAGTTCTTGCCCATCGTCCACTGCGTCGTCCGCAACTGGAAGTCGCGGATAGACCCGTCGTTGAAGATAGAGTAGCCGACGACGTGGCTCAGGGCGTCTGCCGCGGCGATGCGCCGGCCCGCCTTGCCAATAACGGCCACCAGCTCGCCCTCGTAGTCCAGCTTGTCCGACTCTGCCGGGCGCATGATCGGCTCGCCGTCGCCGATCAGGCCCGACGGGAACCGGGCAAACAGCGTCGGATGCTCGGGAATCTGCATGCCGCTCTCGAGCGCATGCTCGCGGTAGTTCAATCCAATGCAGATGATCTTGCCTGGAGAACTCAGCGGCGGAAGCACCTTCACTGACGCCATGTCCACGGCCTTGCCGGCGAGGAGAGCCTGGGCGGCGGCAGCGAGGCCGGGGGCCGGGTGTGCGATGAGTTGATCGAGGGAGCCGGGGTAGTTGGGATCACCCTCGAGGAGGCCGACAAAGCCCGAACCATCCTTGCGTATGGCCAAACCCTTTTGGCCGTCCTTCTTGAACATAAGAAATTGCACATTGTTCTCCCCAGAACACGAGCATGATAAAGCCTAAGATGCAGAAGTCAAGGAAAAATGCATATCTTTCAGGTCGTGCCCTCCCGTGCGTGGCCGTGCCAAGGATGCAGCGACCATGAACGTCAGCCTCTTGATGACCCAGAGCGTCTACAGCCGGCTGCGCCCTGACCCGTTGGCCTGCCGGCTTCCCCCCGCCAGAAACTGAAAATTGACGAGCTCTGCCAGCGCCTATCCGCAGGTTCGAGCGCGGTCCGCGAAGCGTTGTCCCGCTTGACGTCGGAAGGCTTTGTGGTGGCTGAGCCGCAGCGTGGCTTCCGCGTCATGCCGTTGGCTCTGGACGAACTCCAAGGCCTGACGAACGCCCGCTGCCAGATCGAAGGGCTGTGCATCCGTGACTCCATCGCCCATGGCGACGTCGAATGGGAGACAGTTCTGATCGGCGCGTTGCATCGGCTGTCGCGGGCGCCGGTGCAGGCGGACGGTGACGCCAAGCGCTACAGCGAAGCCTTCGCCTATGCCCATACCACCTTTCACGAGGCCATCGTGGGCGCCTGCACCAGCCGCTGGCTCCTGCAAGTGCGGCGGCAGCTCTGCACGCGGCACGAGCGCCACCGCTGGATTGCGACGCCGATGCGACGGTTGCCTTGATGACCGGACATCTGCAGAAAACCGCCAGCATCATTCTTGAGGCGGCGTCCACAGCGTCTGTCCTGGCTCATCCGGCACGGCCATAGCTGATTGCAACCCGCTTGCCATTAATCCGGCCGGCGGGACGATGCCGGTGCATGCTGTCGAGAACGATGACGGCGATGGCCGCAGCAAGCTGCGCTGCCTTGGCGGCCTGACCGATACCGCCCTGATCACCGAACCAGGGTTGTCCGGATACCGGCGGCCAGAACGTGAGTTGCCCCGGAAAACGGGCGGTGCTGATCTGCCTGGTCGGGACGGCGGCGAGAAGCACCATGGCCTCGTAGACCGGCAAGGGCTGCTGCACGTTTCGCCCACGCGGGCGACATCCAGGATCGGCCTGCGGCGCGCTTTTGCTGGCGACCCTATTCAGCCTGCATCCGTGCCTGCGCAAGCTCCACGTTGCGGCGGCTGCCACGGCCGCAGTTCCAGGTCGGGCTGGGCCGGGCCAAGCGCCAGACCCACGTCGAGATCGCCAAACGCTTTGATGCGGCAAAGGGGTTTGCGGCATCAACTTAAACGCTGGACCGTCGAGCGGAACATCGCCCGGCTGGACCGCTGCCGCTCGGGCGTGTGTCTCTCCACCGCTGTCCCAGTCTTCCTGGCCCGACGCCACACCTCAGGGTGGACCGCTTTTACTAAGGAGAGGAGTGAACCGGCCAGCAGGTCGGCGCACACCCACCTGCGCAAGGGGTCTGAGCTAAACCACGTCCAGTTTGAAACTCATAGTTGGAGTGCTTGGCTGGGTGACGGCCGTTTCCCATATGACAGTTTTCCTGAAAGGCCTCGCTCCGACTGGTGTTGCGAGTTGATCATGACCGCTGGGGC
>JAABUQ010009379.1_pt1 | contig 13264 bp, 8 predicted proteins | sample 5560001 | NCBI WGS metagenome assembly JAABUQ01 (sample SAMN10711888, study PRJNA513371) | rock metagenome | isolation source: Antarctica rocks | place: Antarctica: Victoria Land, Finger Mt nord | collected 2015-12-18 | reverse complement strand
CCAGCCGCCTGTAAGCGCTGTTGCAGCCAGTCAGGAGAGCGAGCAATTCTCACTTGCGAGATCGCAGTACCAATGTAGGCAGGACAAGCTTGCGGCTCAGAAATTTTTAGGTTCAAACTCGAATCGACTGCCGGAATGGAGATTTCGGCTGGTTCTGGGAGTGTCAAAGTTGCCCCAGTCAGGGCTGCTACTTCCCGCGCCACGCCTACCATACTCAAAGCATCGGCGCGATTGGCAGTTGCCGTCAGGTCTAAAATCACATCATCCAGACCTAGTAGAGGTCGGGCATCACTACCGAGTTGAGCTGCTGTTTGAAAAAGATGAATTCCTGCTGATTCTTTTACCAACCCCAGTTCCGCTAAGGAACAGAGCATGCCTTCGGAGGGCACGCCTCTGATTTTAGTGGCGCGAATTTTCAAGTTGATCTTGGGTAGGTGAGTACCTACAGTTGCTACCGGCACATAAATCCCTGCTCGCACGTTGGGGGCGCCGCAGACAATGTTTAATGGCGATGCCGTCCCGATATCGACTTGGGCAACGCTCAACTTGTCAGCGTTAGGGTGGGGTTCACACTGAATTACTTTCCCAACGACAACGCCTGCTGCCCAAGTCCGGCGGTCTTCAATATCTTCTACCTCAAAGCCAGCCATTGTCAGTGTTTCTGCTAACTTTTCCGGGGTGAGTGTCAACTCAACCAGTTCCCGCAGCCAGTTAAGAGAGATCCGCATGGAGTGTGCTTATAGTCTCTGATGTCAGCTAAACTATCTTAACTTAGGAGTCAGGAGTCAGGAGCCAGAAGCCAGAAGTCAGAAGCCACTTTACAAATCAAATAGGATTGCTATCTAGAGAGGCTAGGGAAAAGTCCAGCCTCAGCGCCTATCTTGGGAAAACTTTGTTTAGAGAGTATAAATTTAACGTAAAACTAGTGTATCTACGTCTTTACACTGGTACTTTATTGATTCTCAACCCAAGTTAAACAAAACTTTAAACGTCTTTTCCGCAAAAATGACTTTGTATTTATTGATTCTCGCCTGAATAATTGAAGTAAGGTGCAAAACTGCTAGTGATTCCTGCCGCAGCAAATTGAGTCTTTTATGAGTTACTGCTTAAATCCCACTTGTTCCCGTCCAGAAAACCCAGATGCTGCTCGACTGTGTCAGTCCTGTGGGGCGCAACTGAGTAGGTTGCGCGATCGCTATCGCATAATCAAAGCTTTGGCACACGGTGGGTTTGGAGCTACCTTTGTCGCTCAGGATCAAGGCTTGCCCGGTGAGCCCACCTGCGTCATCAAACAACTACGTCCATCAGTTAATACACCAGAAGTTTTCCAGATGGCGCGGGAACTGTTTGAGCGAGAAGCCAAAACTTTGGGCAGGGTTGGCAATCACCCCCAAGTGCCACGGCTGCTGGACTACTTTGAAGACAACCATCAATTTTATCTAGTTCAGGAATACGTTAGCGGTTGGACGTTACAGCAGGAAGTCAAGCGCTCTGGTCAATTGAGCGAAGCTGGGGTCAAGCAGTTCTTGAGTGAAATGATGCCGATCCTGCAATACATCCACAGCCAACAGGTAATTCACCGGGACATCAAACCAGCCAACTTGATTCGTCGCTCTCAAGACTGCAAACTAGTTCTTATAGACTTTGGAGCCGTTAAAGACAAGATCAGTGCCACAGCGACAAGCCAATCAGAGCAGACCGCCTTAACCTCTTACGCTGTTGGCACCACTGGTTTTGCACCCCCAGAACAGCTCGCCATGCGTCCAGTTTATGCCAGTGATATCTACGCGGTGGGGGTAACTTGCATTTATCTGCTAACTGGCAAAGCTCCTCGAGATCTCAACTACAATCCCTTAACTGGTGAAATTCTCTGGCAGCAACAGGTTCAGGTCAGCGATCACTTTGGGGCGGTCATGAAGAAAATGCTAGAGGTGTCGGTTCGTCATCGTTACCAATCGGCTGACGAAGTCCTGAAAGCACTTGATATAGAACCCTATATGGAAAGTCTGGCTAGGGGGATGGCGGCAACGCAAGTCTCTAGTACCAAGGCTCCAATTAGTTCCCCGGCTCCAATCAGTTCCTCAGGTAGCTCCAGCTACAAACCTAATTACGCTGAGATGGCAGAAGCAATTCGAGCCCGACGAGCCAAGTTAGCCGGGAATGATATGCAATCGGGGACAACCAGCCAGCAATCTATGACGGCTAAACAGACTAAATTTGGAACGCTAAAAACTCAAGGCTCCACAGCACGACAGCCTAAAATCCAAAAACTAGACGTTGATAGTTTACTAACTGCCTATGCCAAGGGCAGACGTGATTTTGCTCTACAAGACCTGAGTTTACTCGACCTCCAACAAGCCGACTTATCAAGTACGAATTTCCATTCCTGTAGGCTGGACAGAGCAAATCTTCAGGGAGCTAGTCTCTTCGATAGCGATTTTAGCAGAGCTAGTCTCAACCGAGCCAACCTGAAGCAATCTAAAATGCGCAAGGCTTACTTAAGCCACGCTGACTTAGAAGGAGCAGATCTGCGCGGCGCTGACCTCAGTTATGCATATCTCATTAATGCCAATCTCCGGGGAGCCAACCTTTGTGGAGCTAATCTTACAGGCACCAAACTTTCTGAGGAGCAACTAGCATTAGCCAAGATAAACTGGATGACCGTGCGACCAAATGGGAAACGGAGCTTATCATGTTGAGAAAATCAAGATGTGAAAGCAGGGAGCCACCCAGAAACCCACTAGATTACCTGCTCAGTTTATATTGCGCCTCAAAATTTGTATCATATTCGCCGTTTTGTTGATTTATCCGCAGTGGTTCAGCGCCATTTCTTCCAGGACCTATCGTGTCCCCAGTATCAATTTTTACCCTATCGCCGAACTTGCGAAATAAGGCAGGAGTTTTAGAGTGGGGGGTTTGGGTAATAGGCGTATTAGGAATATTACTCTGAGACTCGGGTGAAGATGGAGAAAGCCCTGGATAATCTGTTATGTCTCTGCTACTGACACCTTGCAAGGACTCGCTCGACCGGGTCACATTGCCAGTTTGTGGGTGAGACGTAGAGATTGGTTTCGCGTAAACAGCCGATGTAAAACCGACTACCATCGCTCCTGTACCAAGGATGGCTAGAATTCTACGAGGCATTAGTTTTTCCCGAGTGTGAGTTGCTACCAACTATTGTATTTGACTAGAGAAGCCTTTGGTTCTATCACAAGTGACAATTTGGAGCCTTTTGGCTGCTTCTTAAGATAGATAAAATAGTCCTCGCTTGCCCCACTAGGGAACGTAGACCATTTAACTCAGCAATCGTTTCTCTCCAATAGACTAGGAGGATTTCATTCTGATTTCGTTTTCCTTTAGTGCTTTTTTACTTTAGTTTTTAAGATTCGCATCTGAAAGCTACTGCCAGACGAAGTCTTTTGCTTCGTACTCAGCCAAATCAATCATTAACTGATTATTACCCGATTTAGGTCTTCCGGTAGAAGTTGGTTTAAACAACAGTGGTTGTTTTGTTTATGTGGTAAGACAATATTATTGACTTTCAAAGGAGCATGAAGATGGCTAAAGTGAACCCGATACAACTACAGAAACACCTGAAAGGTGTAGACTATCCAGCAAGTAAGAAAGAGCTGATTAAGCACGCTAAGCAGCAAGGAGCCGACAAGGATGCTCTCTCAGCCTTAGAGGAATTACCAGATGAGGAGTATAAGACCCCGGCTGAGGTGAGCAAAGCGATCGGCCAGATCGAGTAGCATCAAGAACAGCGTTTAGGGTGGGGGGGCTTGTTTCTTTCTTCCCCATGAATAAATTTACTCGCCTGAGAACCAACTTATCTGATGATTAGTCTGCCTCCTGACTCCCGTCAAGAATTGAGCAATAATTAGCTCAGAGTGGGCTTTTTCAGGACTAATTGCGGTAGACAGGGGGACATGCTTTCTCAATGCCTGCTTAAGGAAGTCGTTGGAGTAACGCCCTCAACACCCACAAATAAATTCTGAGTTTTATCTAAAGTCAAGTTAAAATCAAATTTAATTTTGCTCAAACAAAAATTGTTGTATGCCCTTTCATCACTCCGGTGATATGAAGGGAAATTGATGGCAAACTTGTGGACGATGTTTTTTATAATACAACTAAAGAAAAATCACGTAAATTTACTCTAGGTCAATCAGTCCATCAAAAAAACCCGTAAATTTACTCTAGGTTAATCAGTCTGTCTAGTTATAGGCTCAATAAGACTTACCTAAAGATATCTATGACTAGCCAATCCTGTTTATTTGCTTCTGAGCAGCCAAGATCGATTTTCTGGCCTACGATGATCGTTCATATATTCCTGCTCATCGGCGGCGCACTGTTCGGATTTTTCACCTTCTCCTGGTCAAGCTTGGTAATTTCCGATAACGCCTGGACTGTTCGAAACTGCAAGCAAGACGCAGTCGAGTTTGGGGGGATTTTCAAATGATCCCGAAGATGAATACTCAGTTTGAGCGGTGCTTTCGCTTAGTTGTAGCTAATACCCCTCAATTGCGGCAAGAGGTTTACAAAATCCGCTACAAAGTTTACTCTCAAGAGCTGGGTTACGAGCGTGAACAGGATTGCCAGAATGGCATGGAGCAGGACATTTACGATCAACGTTCCATCCATTGTCTACTGATGCATCGTTTGAGTAACCTGTATGCAGGCTGTGTTCGTCTAGTACTTCCCGAGCTGCATCGGGCAGAGGTCAACCTTCCCTTTGAGCAGGTTGTTGGTAGCACATGGAAATCTCACAATATTGAGCTACGGAATTTACCTCATCATTCTTTTGGTGAGGTCTCTCGCCTAGCAGTCACCGCCGAGTTTCGCAAACGAAGTGGGGAATGGCAGATGGCGCAAGGGTTATCAGCCCAACAGAGACAGGCATTAGAGAATGACAAACGCTATTTTCCGTTAATTGCCTTGGGACTTTACCTGGCAGCCACCAGTATTGTCCAAGAAGTTGGTCTCGATAGCGCCTTTACTCTGATGGAACCGCGACTAGCACGCCACCTCAAACGTTTTGGGATTGACTGCCGCCAGAGCAGTGAATTAGTAGAGTTTCACGGTCAACGTGGACTCTTCCATGTCTCCCTGTCAGCAGTTTTGCAAGACATAAGTGCCGATACCTTCGATTTATTCCAACTTCTCCGTTCGGATATCAAAAAGTCTCTGAACCTCTTTGCCCCACATCTCCACCGACGAGCAGCGTAGTCGCCAGGAAAGAGCGAATCGCGCATGTCATCTGCACCCATTGATGGTTGTTGGATATCTGAATTGTCTGATAGGGTTGCCAGCCTAGTGTCAACAAGTACCTAAGTACACAGATGACTGAGAAACTAACCGGAAAAGTTGCCCTGGTTACTGGCGCTTCTTCAGGCATTGGCGAAGCAACCGCATTTGCACTGGCTTCAGTTGGAGCGCAAGTTGCGATCCCTGCACGACGTGCTGACCGACTGGAAAGCTTAGCCAAACGCATTAAAGAAAATGGTGGACAGACACTGCCGATTGTTGCTGACGTTGCCGATGAAGCGCAGACACGCAGTATGGTAGACAAAGTGAAATCAGAACTGGGCAGAGTAGACATTCTCGTTAACAATGCGGGTGTAATGCTGCTCGGCCCAATTGATGGCGCAAATACTGAAGACTGGCGACGCACAGAATAAACACATCAGTCGCGCTGCGGAGATGATCGAATGGGCGATCGCGCTATGAGAGCGATCGCCCATCAACAAAACCTCAACCTTGGAGGTCGAGGCAGTCCGATCAAAGGCGTATGTCTTTGTCGCGTCATCAGCAGCTCTAGAACATCTCTCCACGGGGGATTGAGGTCTGTGCTGCGGTTGGGTTGTGCGTCGGTGCCAGCGTGAAAGCATAAACCACAGGAATTGACCCAACGGCAAAGGAGCTTAGAACAGCCACAATTACCAGCGTGAACTTCTGGCGTAGAGTCAATTCAGGGGTGGTAGTACCAGAACCTGGCGATTGACTTAAACGAACTTCTGAGTTAGCGGTTTGGTCAAGGGGATGGTCAAAGGTTTTCATAACTTTCGCCTCTTACGTATCTTTGGAAAGTAAGATGCGTTCCTTCGGGATCAATCCCTACTTCCGTCTCCCCTAGACGTTAATCGAGAATCAACTTGACCTAGATGGAGATGAACGTTTTTGTTTCTGTATCTAGTGTAACAGAAATTAAGCTAAATCGTAAACTAGGCATCAGAGTAAAGCAATTTTGTAATCATTTGTCACAGCAGGAAACCCCCAAGCCTATGTCTTCAGGTTGGGGGTGGTTTATCATGCAAGCGGCTGGTCAGTTTTCCTATCCTTTGTACTGTCTATACTTTTTCAAAACTGAATGGCTGTACTCAGCAACAGATGGGTAGCGGTACAGAGGAGGGGCTTTCAAGCTCCTGCCTGAGTAAATCTTCATAAATCTACGTATTCACACCCTTGACGATCGGCGAACGGCTTGGAAATGATTGAACTGTAAGACAAGGCGAAGCGTTTGACTGCCCCGTTTTAATTGCAGAAACCATCCTTACGACGCGAGTGTTTTTCATCTCATTCTAGGATTCCCGTTCGTTAAGTATTTATCAAAATGGAAACTAATTCTGACTACTGGATTTTGGAACGGCTTAACCATTGGATTGCCTCCTCAACTTTTTTAGCTGGGCAGGCAGTTTTTTTAAATGATTCAGGAGTCTCTGAGTTAATGTTAGCCTCTATCCTGGTTGCTTTATGGTTTTTGGATTCAAATACCCCACCCTTCAAAATCCGTCAACGGGTTTTACTTATGGTTTTTGCCCTAGTGCCTACATATATTTTGGCTAGGTTGATCCAAAGTATCTCTCACCGCTCACGTCCAATAATTTATGTCCCCTTGGAGATTCCTAAGGGCTTAGAATTATGGCACTCCGGGAAAGCTAATTTTTCCCGTCATGGGGGGTCATTTCCTAGCGATCATGAAGCCTTGCTTTTTATCTTTGCTATTGTAGTTTTTTCTATTAATAAAAGGCTAGGAATTTTGGTTTTTTTATTCAGCGTGTACTACGGTATAATGCGAATAAGCGTTGGTTATCTTTGGCCTAGCGACGTTATAGGGGGAGCTATACTCGGCTCCTTTGTTATACTATTAATTCTGTCAATTAAGCCATTACTAATAAATGTATTGGAACGTCTACTTTTACAGTTTAAACGCTACCCAGTACAGCTCTATACAGTAAGTTTTCTATTTTTAAGCGATTTTGAGCAAAATTTTGTATACCTAAAAAAGATTTTTTCTCTAGTGTTTCATCAGAAACTTTTTCATTAACAAATTAAAAGTGCAACCGCCCCGCAGATTTTAGATTTTAGATTGGCATCAATCCAAAATCTAAAATCCAACTATCAATTTACTGCCGCCGCTTCACGGGCAGCCGATGCCTGATCGGGATGGATGCCCAAACGGGTGAGATTAACCCGGCCTTTGTTGTCAATCTCACGCACTTTGATAATCACCTCATCACCGACTGCTACCTCATCCTCGACCTTGCCTACCCGGTAGTCAGCAAGCTGGGAGATATGGATCATTCCTTCCTTACCGGGCAGAAACTCCACAAAGGCACCAATTGGAATAATTCGAGTCACGCGACCAGCGTAGACATCGCCTTCATTGAGCTTGCGCGTCATTCCTTGGATGATATTACGTGCCTTTTTAGCTTTGTTCTCATCCACAGCAGAAATCGTCACTGTGCCATCATCTTCAATGTCGATCTTGGCTCCGGTTTCCTCAGTAATGCCCTTAATCGTCTTACCTCCTGGCCCAATGATCATGCCAATGTACTCTGGCTCAACCTTAATCGTCAGTAGCCGTGGGGCGAAAGGTGACATCTCAGTCCGTGGGTTGTCAATCGTTTGGAGCATTTTCTCCAGGATGTGTAACCGGGCTGGGCGAGCTTGCTCAATGGCTTTGGCAATAACTGCCAAAGGCAGGCCAGGAATCTTCATATCCATCTGCAACGCTGTGATCCCGGTATCTGTCCCTGCAACTTTAAAGTCCATGTCGCCCAAAAAGTCTTCAATGCCCTGGATATCTGTGAGGACACGGACTTCATCGCCTTCCTTAATCAATCCCATTGCCGCCCCGCTGACCGGCTTGGAGATGGGAACCCCAGCATCCATTAAGGCCAGTATCGAGCCGCAAACCGACCCCATTGAGGTGGAACCGTTAGAAGAAAGGACTTCAGACACCACCCGGATCACGTAGGGGAAATCTTCTTTTGGCGGTAACACTGGCAGGACAGCTCGTTCTGCTAAAGCACCATGACCGATTTCGCGGCGGCCTGGGGCGCGCAGGGGTTTGGTTTCTCCTACCGAGTAAGGTGGGAAATTGTAATGATGCAGGTAACGCTTCTCAAGATCCTGTTGCAGATCATCCGATAGGTTTTGGGCATCTCCGGGTGTGCCGAGAGTACAAGTGGATAGCACTTGGGTTAAACCTCGGTTGAATAGACCACTGCCATGAACTCGCTGGGGTAAGAGGCCAACGCGACAAGAAACCGGCCGCACTTCATCTAACTTGCGACCATCAACCCGGACTCCTTCCTCAACAATCTGACGACGCATCAGTTGTTTAGTCAAGTTCTTGAAAGTATTGCCAATCGCCTTACTGTTTTCGGTAGCGGCAATTCGGATCGGGTCTTCCTCTGGCAGTTCGGTGATCGCTGCAGTGACAAAATCCTTCACCACATCCAGAGCTTCATCCCGACTGGTTTTACTCAGCTCAAATTGAGACAAGATTTGTTTGACCGAGTCTTGAGCGCGAGCGCGAATAAAGTCTAGTAGTGCTGAATCTGGCGTTACTGGGGTTTCGGACACCAGTTCCAAACCCATTTCTGCCATTAACTCTTTCTGAGCCTGGATCAAGTCCCGTACCGCTTCGTAGCCAAAATCAATTGCCTCGATAATGTCCTGTTCTGGCAACTGATTTGCCCCAGCCTCAATCATAATCACGCCTTCCGGCGAGCCTGCTACTACCAGATCCAGTTCTCCGGCTTCAATCTCTGCATAAGTGGGATTGATAATAAAATCATCTCCCACTAAACCAACCCGTACCGCTGCCATCGGTCCCTTAAAAGGAATCTTGGCAATTAGGGTGGCGATCGAAGCGCCAGTCACTGCCAGCACATCCGGCGGCACTTGCTCATCCATCGACAGCGTGGTTGCCACGATTTGCAGGTCATCCCGCAGCCATTGGGGAAACAGGGGCCGGAGGGGACGGTCAATTAGACGACTTGTCAGAATTGCTTTTTCTGGCGGTCGCCCCTCCCGCCGCAAGTAACCACCTGGAATCCGACCAGCGGCATAGAGTCTTTCTTCGTAATCCACTGTCAAGGGCAGAAAATCAATGCCTTCCCTCGCGTTCGAGCGGGTAGCCGTTACCAAAACAGTTGTGTCCCCAGATTGCATCAAGACAGACCCACCGGCCTGGGGAGCAAGTATGCCAACTTTCAGGCGAATATCCCTTCCATCAAAGGATATTGACCTATCAATCTCTACCATTCAGTTTTTCTTCCTTTTCTTTCTCTGTTCTTTCTCTGTCGCGATCCTAGCATTTATGTACGATTGCTGACTTAAGATGGATGACATAAGAGAGCAGGGGAAGAAGAGAGCTGAGGGAGCTGAGGGAGCTGAGGGAGGAGGGAAGAAATAAACTAAAAGAAAAGGAACTCTGCCAAACCCAAAACCAGATTTTTGGGTAAATTAGTCAATATGATTACTACTCTTCCCCTTGGTTAATGCCGACAGCAAGCAGGAAAATAAGCAGATGTTTTCATCCAGTGAATCTGACATCTACACTCTTCTCTGCTCCCCCTACTCTCTTCTTCGCTGCTCTCTTCCTTCAGCGTGGGTAAGTTCTATAAATTACTTTGATGCAATTTAATTAATTTAACTAATCTCAAATAAAGCTTATATCATTGTTAAGCCGTTGAAAAAAGTAAAGCTGCTGAGCAAGTTGTAGAGGAAAATCGATAGGTAAAATTTAATAGATTTGAATTTCAAGATTTAAATTTTGTGAAAGTCTGAGTATTGATCAAATGGCAATCTTACACGGTAGTTGGTTAATAAAAGCTGAGTCAGGTTATTTATTTATTTGGGGAGAGACTTGGCGCAGGGTTGTGACGGCTGATCCGGTGGCAGATGTGCCGACACATCCCTTGGCAATGACACCAGTTGAATTAGTCGAGTGGTTGCATTCTAAAAACATTAGCCTGCCTCAGCAATTCAATGGACGCTCGCGCCAAGGCGTAGCTCTGTCTGATGCAGGGATTGGCTCCAAGCACTCCCAAGTGATTGCCCTACCAACCTACATGCAAGAAAATGGGACAAAGCAGCATGTACCGTTCTCCCCCGTGTATTCTGCTTCTGCCACCACAGAAACTGATAGCTCAGTTTACTTGCAACCTTGGCGAGTTGAGGGATTCTGTTTAGAACCCATAGAAGCGATCAAATTTCTGATTTCTCTGCCGCTTGGCTTTGCTTGCCCAGAGGATGACTTTTTGGGGGGAGATTTAGGCTTTTGGTCGCAGATTGCTCGCTGGAGTTTGGACCTGCTGAGCCGGTGTAAGTTTTTGCCCACACTCGACCGCAGAGCAGACGGTTCTGTCGTCGCTAGCTGGCGATCGCTCCAAGAGAGCGCCATAGACTCTTCCCGCCTAGAAAGATTTGCTCACAAGATGCCAGTTGCTTGTCGTACCTATCAAGTGGGAAGTACCCCCCACTTATCAGTAGAACTACCACCGTCACCTCAGGAATTACTGCTGGGATTCCTCAACAGGACGATAGACGCTCAGATACGAGCGGTGATGAGTAACCATCCCCCACAAACCACACAATCCCTTGTCCGAGAATGGTTGCAAGCCCTGGGACCGGCAGGCGCTCTCCTCAAAGCCGAGCCGCCGAGTGAAGTAGAACGGCTGGAGGCAGCGCTGAATGCTTGGACGGCACCACTGCAGCACCAACTGACTCTCTCTCAAAAACTGTTTCGTACTTGCTTTAATCTTGCGCCTCCTGCGCCAGGCGAAACTGATTGGACTTTGGCGTACTTCCTACAGGCAGCTAACGATCCAGATTTTTTAGTAGACGCGGCGACTATCTGGAACCACCCAGTTGAACGCTGGGTAACCCACGATCGGAAGATTGAGCAGCCTCAGGAGACTTTACTGCGGGGCTTAGGTTTGGCAGCCAGACTCTACGCCCCGATTGCCTCCAGTTTGGAGCAGCCGTTTCCCCAATTCTGTTGCCTCACTCCATTACAAGCGTATGAGTTTTTAAAGTCGATTGCTTGGCGCTTTGAGGATAGTGGTTTGGGTGTGGTTTTACCTCCCAGTTTGGCGAATCGAGAGGGTTGGGCGAACCGCTTAGGTTTAAAAATCAGCGTCCAGACGCCAAAACAGAAGCAGCAGGGTTTGGGGTTGCAAAGCCTGCTGAACTTTAAGTGGGAATTAGCTATCGGTGGGCAGAGTATTTCTAAGCAAGAGTTTGACCACCTTGTAGCGCTCAACAGCCCACTGGTGGAAATTAATGGCGAGTGGGTGGAACTCCGCCCGCAGGATGTCAAGACAGCACAAGCGTTTTTCGCCGCTCGTAAAGACCAGATGTCCCTTTCTTTGGAAGATGCCCTGCGCCTGAGTAAGGGAGACACCAAGGCAATTGAAAAATTACCTGTAGTCAGCTTTGAGGCATCTGGGGCACTCCAAGAGTTGATTTCGACGCTAACGAATAACCAGGAGATCGCGCCCCTTCCCACACCAGCAAGCTTCTGTGGTCAACTGCGACCATATCAAGCGCGAGGAACCAGTTGGTTATCCTTCCTAGAGCGTTGGGGTTTGGGAGCGTGTTTAGCAGATGACATGGGACTGGGCAAAACGATAGAGTTCATTGCCTTTCTCCTGCACCTGAAAGAGCAGGAAAAATTGTCACAGCCAACTTTACTGGTTTGCCCGACTTCGGTGCTAGGTAACTGGGAACGAGAAATCAAGAAATTTGGTCCCACCCTGAAAGTCCTAGTCCATCATGGTGACAAACGACCCAAAGGTAAAGCGTTTACCAGTGCTGTCAAGGGTCACGATCTCGCGATCACCAGTTACGCTCTGATTCATCGGGATGTCAAGACACTCCAAAGTGTTTCCTGGCAGGGGGTGGTACTAGATGAAGCCCAAAATATCAAGAATCCAGAAGCGAAGCAGTCCCAGTCGGTGCGGCAGTTGCAATCCTCATTTCGCATTGCCCTGACTGGGACGCCAGTGGAGAATCGGCTGCAAGAACTCTGGTCAATTTTGGATTTTCTCAATCCTGGGTATTTGGGACCGCGCCAATTTTTTCAGCGCCGGTTTGCGCTGCCGATCGAGCGTTATGGGGATGCGGCTTCGTTGCAGACATTGCGATCGCTCGTCCAGCCCTTTATTCTTCGCCGTCTCAAAACTGACCGGGAAATTATTCAAGACCTCCCAGAAAAGCAAGAAATGACTGTATTTTGTGGTCTGAGTGCTGAACAGGCGACACTTTACCAACGAGTCGTGGAGGAGTCTTTAGCTGAGATTGAATCAGCCACAGGACTGCAACGACGGGGGATGATTTTGGCTCTACTAGTGAAGCTCAAGCAAATCTGCAACCATCCAGCGCAATATTTAAAAGAAAATAAACTGGGGCCAAACCACCACTCTGGTAAACTCCAGCGCCTAGAGGAAATGCTGGAGGAGGCTTTATCAGAGGGCGATCGGGCTTTAATCTTCACCCAATTTGCCGAATGGGGTAAACTGCTCAAACCCTATCTAGAGCATCATCTGGGGCGAGAAACGTTGTTTTTGTATGGCAGCAGTTCTAGAAAACAACGAGAGGAAATGATTGACCGCTTTCAGCATGACCCCCAAGGTCCCCCACTGATGATTCTCTCCCTCAAAGCGGGTGGTGTGGGACTTAACTTGACGCGGGCGAACCATGTCTTCCACTTCGATCGCTGGTGGAACCCAGCAGTCGAAAATCAAGCTACCGACCGAGTTTTTCGCATTGGTCAAACTCGCAATGTTCAGGTGCATAAATTTGTCTGTAACGGCACCTTAGAAGAAAAAATTCACGACATGATTGAAAGTAAGAAAGTGCTGGCTGAGCAAGTGGTGGGGGCTGGGGAACAGTGGCTGACTGAACTGGATACAAACCACCTGCGTGACTTACTACTGCTTGACCGCAGTGCGGTGATTGAAGAGGAGGACGA